>Ga0073928_10007678_pt1 | contig 13857 bp, 14 predicted proteins | sample PaiPotPPA55metaG_FD_76969 | JGI IMG/M metagenome (GOLD analysis project Ga0073928, IMG submission 76969) | Iron sulfur acid spring bacterial and archeal communities from Banff, Canada, to study Microbial Dark Matter (Phase II) - Paint Pots PPA... ... | reverse complement strand
CTGGCGTGGGACCTCGAGCTTCGGCATCGGCTGACGCGCGATCGGAAAATCATCCCGCTGGCGATCGATGAATTCCTACGCTACTATTCGCCCGCCTCGGTCGGCCGGTTGATCAAGGAGGATGTGACCTTCGCCGGCGCGCAGATGAAGCGCGGACAATACCTGATGCTGATGGCGCCGATCGCGAACCGCGACCCGCGTATTTTTCCGTACCCCGACACCTTCATAGCCGATCGCAGTCACAACGAGGCATCTGGGTCTGGGCGCCGCCGTACACCGTTGTCTGGGAGCGCACGTCTTGCGAATGGAATCAAAGATCGTGCTCGAAGGAATTCCTGACCCGGATTCCGGAATTTGAGTTGGATCGGGCCAAACCACCGAAATGGACGACAGGTCAGCTCGGTGGAATTGGAAGTGTGCCGATCGTTTTTGAGCCGGGTGAGCGCCTGAGCCGGGAACCTCCCAACGATGGTGTGCGCGCATGGTTGGCGCATGCGATTGCGTAAGGGTTCAGCGTACAGCCTCGAGCACTGAGGAACAGCGATGAGACTAGAAGATCAAGTTGAATAATCACCAGCGGCCACCCTTAGCATTCCACCTCCGGCGGAATTCGCGGCCAAAATCTCTGTTGGCAAACTAGGCGCAACCGTTTGGGCAAGAGGCGATGTCCTGAAGGGTGTTGAGATTTGAGTGGCGGCGTTCCTCGCCCGCTCGGAAGATCGGGCTGGGTAAGAGGAGGTGGCCGCCGCCATGAGCAAGAGTGCCAAGAGCAAGGGTCGAAAGAAAGCCGCGGGCTCAGGGCAGCTGTGGTTGCGGTTGCCGGGTTTGGTACGCGAAGCGCCGTACGAGACGATGATCGGAACGGGTCTGGTCAGCGTGGATGAAGTGCTGGAAGCGGAGCGTGTAGCGCGGTGTGGCGTGCGCTACGTGCAATCTGGGCCGAGCGTCAGGCGCTGCGCGCGGGGCAAGTCGCCAGTTCGCTCGTACTGGGCGGACGGAGGGTCGCGGTGAGCCGGCCGCGGGTGCGCAAAGTTTTAATGATGGCGAGCTGGGGTTGCCGAGCTGGCGCGGGTAGAGCGCGCGCGATCCGCTGGATGAGCGGGCCTTGGAGCAGATGGCGCTGGGAGTATCGACACTCCGCTACGCGCGCTCGTGATGAAGGAGTGGTTCAGCGCGGGGGTCGGAAAAGCGGACTAGCCTGAGCTCGCCAAGGAGGCCTACCACCTTCGTGAAGGCACGCAGGCCGTGAAGACGCTTCGTTCGACGCATACCCGCCACCTGGAAAACCAATGCTTCCAATCTCTGGAAGGAGCTCTTGATTCCCGGCGCGGACACCGGATTCAGCACAAACGTCCGGCGGAAGTGAATCAACTGTTGATCGAATTTCTGAAGGAGCTATGGCTACCTTTATTAATCGCCGAAAAGTCGGCGACGATCGTCCTCGTCAAACGGTTTATCGGGTCCGCAAAATCCCTGATCGGGCATCTGCGCGGTTCCCTGTGCGAGCCGCCGTAGAGCCCGCGCGCGGCGCGAGTCCGCTTCAGGTCCGCTGTCGACCAGCATCTCGCGCATACAGTTGTCCGCTTCGTGTAGAATCGTGAAGTATTGGTCGTGAGCCTGAGCATAGGAGTGGCATGCCGCGACCCAATTCTGGTTCTCGCGTAAGAAATCCGTCAACACTCGCGCATCTCGGCAGGTGAGGCTCAGTCCCTGCCCCCAAATCGGATCGCTCGCGCCGGCCGCGTCACCGATCAATACCACGCCATCGCGGTAAGGATTCTCGACCCAGTGATCGGCGCTGACGAATGACGCGAGCGGACCGGTCGCGCGCGCGCCTTTGTAGTACTCAGGCGGAACTCCGGTGCTCAGCACCTCCGAAACAAATCGATCGGCCGAATTTTTGCCCTGAAGGCGGAAATCCGCGCCGATGGGATAGACGACGTACGCGCGCACGCGGCCGTCGCCTTGGGGAAAAAGATAGCCGACCTGCCCAATCATCGGATTGTACGCACCGATGGCCGTACCCCGAGGCGCGGGCATTTGCTCGAACAGCAGTCCGGCGATGTAATAGCGATCCGGTTCGCGAGCAGTTTCGAAACCGCACCACTTGCGCACCATCGAGCTGCGCCCGTCGGCGGCAACCACCAGCCGCGGCGCCAGTTCTTCCACGCGGCCATTCGATTCGACCGCGACAGTGGGAGGATTGCCGGGCTTTACCTCGCGCACTCTGGCTCCGCGGCGCACCTCGGCGCCCGCCTTCGCGGCCTCGGCGAGGACCAGCTCCTGCAACGCAGGATGATAGATCGCCAGATTGGGCAAGTTATGTGGCGTGGTGGCCACACAGTCGCGGCGGTCCAGCTTCATCTCGCCGATGTAGATTTGCCAGAAGGGATTATCGTTTGCAGCGCCGCGGATCGCGTCGTAAATTCCGAGCCGGCGCGTTTCCGCGACTCCCCACGGCTCCATGAATTCGCCGCGTACGCGATCCTGGAAGCGCGTCTCGCGCTCAACGACCAGCACTCGCGCACCGGCCTTGGCCATCACCACAGCAAAGGCGGCGCCACCGAGTCCGCCCCCTACAATAACGATATCGTAATCCGTTCGGCTCATCGCGATTCCTCCCCCTCGTGCAGCCCTAACACCTCTCGCGCGGCTAAGTAAATCGCAATCTGTTTGTATGCGCGTCACGCGCGCGGCGGTACTTGATGGCGATTTTTAGACGCGTGAATTCGCGGCAACATGTGGGATTTTAACCAAATTCCCACTTTACGTGTTAACTACTAAGTTGATAATAAGCTTGGCTCCTCGTTCGGCGGTTCCTTTCCTTGATGGTCGACTTCCGGGGCGCGCGGGTGACTTCCGACTGTGGTTTGATTTTGGTGCGCGAATTGGCTGGGCATGAGCGAGCTCGTGCAGGCCCGTCAGCTTGGGCGTGATCGCATCACTCGGCTTTGCACGGGTCAACTCGTTCTTAGAGTGAACACATAATCGTGTAGGGCTATCCGCGTGCCCGTTGAGCAGCCGCGAATTCTCGCAGCGCTCGCCTTCAGGTGCGGCTTCTGCGAGCCGCTGGGTGGATGAATCCAGCTCGACTCCGAACGCGTCCGCAATGCGATCAATGAAATTGAACAAGCTTGCGATGACCACGATGTCGTAGACCTGCGGTTCGGAAAAATAGCCGCCCAACTCGTCCAGGTCTCCCTTCGTCAGCGCGGAAGGATTGAGCGTTAGTTTTTCGGCATACGCGAGCATCGCGCCGTCGACAGCGGAGAGCGGTGCGCTTCGCCAGTCGCGCTTAATCTGCGCGACGAGTTCGTTGTTGCAGGTGCTCTGGACGCGGAGGAACTCCGCGTGAGAGTCGGTTTAGTAGTGGCAGTGGTTTAGCGACGAGACTGTGGTCGCGATCATCTCCTCTGAACCTGCGAGAAGTTCGATGCTCCGAAGGTTCCGGTCATGAACGTTCGTGCGACCGCCGGTAGCAATTCAGGCTTGAGGCTGAGGGCCTGCATGATATTGGGCACCTTCGGGAACTGCCGATGAAATGACTCGTAGATCTTCCCTGAGCTTCCCGGTCGCTGCGTCTTCTGAAATCGTGGTGATCCAAGCCATAGTCAGCCTCCTATGCGACCGACGGCAGGTGCGGTGGCGGATCGGTGAGGATCATCATTTCGTTAAATCCGAGGTGATCGCGCGGATCTCCTCATAGTCGGCGGTCGTTGGCAACAGCACGCCGTTACGCTCCGAACTGAAGCTCTTCGGATCGCTATAGACCCTCCTGAGGTCGTCGTATCTCGTCAGCGACCAGAAGCCGTCGAAGCTTAGCGAACTCGCCGTCCAATGCACCGGATCCTGGCGCCGCAGATGGCTCCAGATTTCAAGCGGATCGCCACTCGCGAGGAAACTCGGGTTGGTGAGACAGCGATGAATGTCCATAGGAACCTAAGGCACACCAGTCGGCGTGCGCAAAACGCCCGTGTCATCACTGCCAGTGAGGGCAAGCATTCAGCCGTGGTGTCCTTCCCACGGGTCGTACGTGCCGAAACTCCAGATATGCCCCTCGAGGTCGCGGCAAGTGTAGCCGCGTCCGCCGTAATCCTCGTCCTTGATGTCCAACAGAATCTGCGCGCCTGTCGCTTTCGCGCGGGCATAATGTGCGTCCGCATCGGGCACGATGACGTAGGCGCTTTGCGTTTCGGAGCCGCCGATCTCATCCGGATGCTTCATCAGGCGGTCGAACTCACTGTGGCCGGGTTCTTTGCCGCTCATCGACGCCAACATGATCATGCCGTTGTCGAACACGAGCTGCGCATGCACGATGACGCCGTCGGTCTCGCCGGGTACGACGAGATGCTTCTCGAAGCCGAATGCTTTGCATAGCCATTCGATGGCCGCCCCCGCGTCTCGATACCGCATCGCCGGAATGATTCTCGTGTGAACATTTGCCGGATGTGTGGCCATAATCACCTCCATTTTGGAGAGGCATCTGGTGCATCGGTTTCGGCCAGATGAAACCGCGCAGACCGGTTTATCACCTTCGCGGCCAGACGGAATTGGCGAGCACCAATTGTGCGTGCGGCGGATTATACTTTCAGCTTGAGCAACCATTCAATCCGCCAATTTTCGTAAGCATCGGGGAGGTTTGATCGAGAGCGCCGGAGACATCGCTCGGAATGCTACGGGCCGGAAGACCGCTAGCGGAGATAATTAAGGACAGCGATCGTTCCTGAGGTCATCATGGACGAGCGCCTGAAAACCAATCTCGCGAAATGGAACGCGGTGGTGCCGGTGCACGCCCGCTCACAGATGTACGACGTCGCAGGCTTCAAGGTCGGACGAAGCTCGTTGCATGAGCTGGAGCTTGCAGAGGTGGGCGACGTGTGCGGCAAGTCGAGGCTCCATCTGCAATGTCACTTCGGTCTCGATACCATGTCATGGGCACGGCTCGGGGCGACGGTCACCGGCCTCGACTTCTCCTGCGAGGCCATCAAGCTCGCGCGATCAATCAGCGATGAACTTAAAATCCCACCGCGCTTTACGTGCGCCGATGTTTACGATGCGCGGGCCGCGGTCGGCGATCAGTTCGACGTGGTCTTCACTTCTTATGGCGCGATCACCTGGCTGCCGGATATCCGGCGCTGGGCTCAGATTATCGCACAATCGCTCAAACCCGGCGGCGTTTTCTATATCGCCGATGAGCATCCCTTCGCGAGCATCTTCAATCACGAGGACGACGCGGCCGAACTGGCGATCCAGTATCCCTATTTCCGCGAGGAAATGATCCCTTCCTCCGGTGGTCAAGATTACACCGACCCGTCGTACAAAAACGCGCACGGCAACGCCGAATGGATTCACACAGCTGATAGTATCATCAGCTCGTTGATCGAAGCTGGGCTGCAAATCGAATTCTTCCACGAACATTCGTCATGCCCGTGGCGGATGTTTCCGTTCTGCGAACCAACGGGGCCCGGCGCCTGGCATATCAAGGGCGATCTGATTCCGCTCATTTTCTAGCTCCGGGCCCGCAAGCCATAGGCATTAACTCTCGAGTGCTGAGGTCCGATTACAATTCGCTTCAAATTAGAAACCGCCAGGCTTGCGCTGCATCCGCTATGTACGACGGATATCGATGCGCTTGGTCGAATCGCCAATGAACCCGGTGTGCGACGGTACCTCTTCGACGATCAGTCAGTCACGCCAGAGTTCATTCGCGCTGTTCTGGCGCAGAGTGTAAGCGACTTCGAAGAGCGCCAATTTGGAATCTGGACGGTGCGGGAGAAGTGCGTCGATGCGGCCATCGGCTTTTGTGGATTGAGACTTGTCCAAGATTTGGGTGCCGTGGAAGTTCTTTACGCGCTCACCGAATCCAAATGGAAGCACGGCTACGCATTCGAAGCCGCATCTTCCATTATTCACTATGCCTTCGAACTTGCTGCCCTCGACGAGATCGTGGGCATCACGGACGTGCCTAACGTTTCGTCCTGGCGGATTTTAGAGAAGCTCGGGATGCGCGAGTTTCGTCCGCCCAGCGCCCGCCCGCATTTGCGTTATGCCAGTCTAACGCGGCGTGAGCGAGTCGCGGATTGAGCGTAAATCCGGTCCGCCGGGGCGTCTACCGGACAGAGGGTGGCAAGGCGGAACCGGGCTATAGTCTCTGCGCGCACCGGTCGTTACAAGCCTCGATCAGGTTTTCACAGAAAGCTCGGTTCCGCCCCTCAACGGCAGGAGAGTCGAAACAAAGCCGTTGGCCGGGCGCCGCACAAAGTCCAGATAGTCGACGAAGGCTCCTGGAAAATGCCCCACATTATCGCAGACGACGGTCGGGCCCTCGCGTAGCTGAGGCGCCATCAATTCGATGATGGTCTGGCGAGTTTGGGGAAACCGTCCACCAGCAGAAAATCGACCGGGCCGCCGCAGTCTTTGAGCGTAACGAGGGCATCGCCCTCGCGAAGTTCAATCAGATCGGCAACTCCGGCTTCCGCGAAATGGTTGCGCGCATGGCGCGCCTTTTCGGTTTCAATTTCCGTCCCGATGACGAGGCCACCGCCTTGGTCGCGCATCGCCGCGGCAAGGTAAAGTGTGGAAACCCCATACGACGTTCCGAACTCGACGACCCTTCGGGCCTGAAGGCTGCGGCACAGCATGTAAATCAACCAGCCTTGGCCCCGACCGATCGGAATCAGTTTGTCGCGGACATATTTTGAATCGGCATCATTCGCGCGTCTCGCACCCACCAGCCCTTTCAGGGCCTCCAACGCCAAGTGGGCGACGAGCCCCGGTAACTCCCGGCCGGCACGGGTGTGCAGCCGATCCAGGACATCATTGATCCGTCGATCCCTGATCGGATTCGAGGACGGTGGACTCATAGCTGGCTCCGAAGTTAGCTGCGACGACGATGAGCATTCAATTCAATTCCGTTTGGGACTTGAGTGCTGCGCGTGGTCAGGTTCCAGAGGTTCTCCCAGACGTTTCCGAATCTTGGGGACCGAGATGCCTTCACCGAACGATACCGGCACCCCCGATGAAGATCGAGAAGGTGTCCGTTAAAATTTCCGCTGCTTCGGTCCGAGAGGGGCAAAGATCGAGTTGCAACGTTGCATCACCGCATTAGTTGGGGGCAACGGCTGCGGGAAGGACTGCTGTCTTCCAGGCGCTATCGTGTATATTCGGTATCACGCTCGCGCAGCGGACGGTGCGGCGCCAGGACTTCCACTTGCCTGCCGACCAGCAGGAGCTTCAGTCGGGGGCTACTCTGTCGATCGAGGTGGCCTCTCCTTTCCAGAGCTGGACGGTCTTGATGAAGATGACCCTGCGGACCGGGTCTCCGAATTCTTTCTGCAGATGGCCGCCTCGCGCCGGGCACCACGCTCAAGGCTAGGATGAGGCTGCAGGCGACATGGACTGACGACGGCACGCCGGACGGCAGCATCGAGGAGGACCTCCGGTGGATTGCTACGCTCGGTGACGGTTTCGACTGGGATGATTGCAAACGGGTGCACCCCGTGGAACACGGCTCCATCTAGCTCATTTATGTTCCAGCTGCGCGCGACGCCGCGGGGAAAGATTTTTAGCGATCTCATCGCGCCAAAGCGAGGGGCATCAGCGATGATTCGATGGGCAGGATCAGTGCATTGGCCGACAGGAAAAAATCAGACTCGCGTAGTCGACATGGGGTAGGCGGAAATACCGCGAGCAAATTCGCTTACAAACATTGATCGGGCGGATCGAACTTGAGCCGCAGTTCTCGCAGCGTCCGAAGTTTCTCTGGGCCTCGCGGCGAGTGGCGCCGCGCAGAAGAAACATCAGCGCTTCGGTTTGCCTGCGACTCAGCGCGATGCGCGGCCAAACGCTGGCGAAGGACGATTTCGGTTTTGCCCAGCCAATCAAGACGATGAAGTGCTCGCCATCCTCCCCCAATTTGTTACGAACCGCGCAAGCGCGTGGTGTGCACACCGTTATTTGTCGCACGTTGCTGTTCACTGTTTGACTGACAGAAGTCTAGCGCGGCTCCCTTCATAGTGACTGTCCTTCATTGCGGCCGTGCGGCAAACACCGACAAAGTGCGGCGCGAGAGCTGTGTCGCTGCTTGTCTTCTTAACTATCTCACCGTCGCTTCTTAGGGTGTTCCTAACGCGGCGCGTAGCGCCCGGGAGGAACCTCGATGACTCGTCAGGCGGTTCTGATTGTGTTTTGCGTAATGTGCCTCGGCGCGACGATGATCCTAGTCGAACGTCTTAAACCGGGACGCAAGTTTCCCAAAGTCCGCAGCTGGCTAGCGCGTGCGATCGCGATCAACGCCTTTCAGGTCTTAGCGGTTTATCTAGCGGGACTCCTATGGAACTCGTGGATGGTAGACCATCGGCCATGGAGAGCCGACCGGCTCGAGACTTTTGCTGGGGCGTTGTTCGGGTACCTGTGCCTTACCTTTGTCTTCTATTGGTGGCATCTGTGGCGTCATCGGTCAGACTTTTTGTGGCGATGGTTGCATCAGATTCATCACAGCGCTCAGCGCCTCGAAGTTCTAACGGCCTTCTACAAGAATCCGCTTGAAATCCTGATCGACAGCTTGCTCTCGAGCGTGGTCATCTACCTTCTGATCGGGTTAAGTCCCGCCGCGGGCGCGGATGCGGTGCTTCTCAGCGGAATCGGAGAGCTCTGCTACCATTGGAACGTCAAGACTCCGTACTGGCTGGGGTTCATCTTTCAGCGACCCGAGAGTCATCTTGTCCATCACCAGGAAGCGCTGCACGACTACAACTATTCGGACCTTCCGCTGTGGGACATCGTGTTCGGCACTTTCAGAAATTCGCGCGAATGGACCGAGCGATGCGGTCTCGGTGAAGAGAATGAGCATCGGCTGGGAGAAATGCTAATCGGGATCGATGTCTGGCGATTTGCTCGCCCAATGTCGAATGGAGGAAGTTGCCCGAAATGCCAGCGCCAAGATTTCTGATTTAGTGGACCGGACGCGGCACTAGTTGGGCGAATTCGGGTGAATTGCGAATCGGATCCGCAGCCGGCTCCTTGGACAGGTGAACGAGATAGTCGCATCGCTCCTCGCGAGCCTTCTTGAGGTACTCCAATGCCTTCTGTATGTCGCCGAGGCCCGTATGAATCGCCACCCAGTAGAACGATGGGACGTACCGCTTGCGCGAAAGTCTGGTGAGTGCGGCGAGCATCTTCTTTGCCTCAGCTGCCTTGCCGGCCACCGCGTAGGCGTAGCCGAGCTGCATCGTCATGGCGGGGCTTTCGCCCGAAAGCTCGCGGGCCTTTTTCAGTTCGGCTATCGCCTCGCGATGGCGCTTCATCTGCGTATAGGCTCGTCCGAGATTGAAATAGATGAGGACGAATGTAGGATCCAGTTCGACTATTCTGCGGGACGCCTCGATCACTTGTTCGTACCGGCGCTCCAAGTACAACGTAGCGGCCACGGCCGACCGGATGATCAGCGAGAATGGATCGACTTCGAGCGCGTGGGCCAGTTCCGTCAGCGACTCATCGATGCGATCGACGGTCTGTAGAAGTGACGAATGCCACTGGAGCGCGGGTGCGTACGCAGGGTTCAGTTCAAGCGCTCGCTTGAGCGAATGCTCTGCAGCGGACCAGTCGAATTCGAAGCGAAAGCGCGCATTCCCAAGCGACGCATGGGCATCCGCCAGTTCCGGATCGAGTTGAAGAGCCTTCTCAGCGGCCGCTATAGCGCGCGGCATTCCTTCAATCGGCGGCAGCACTCCAACGTGGGCCGAGGCCAGGATCGCGTAGCAGTCAGCGATACCTGCGTGCGCGGGGGCGTAGTCAGGAGCGCGCGCGATCGATTCCTGGAAGCAATGGATCGCCTTCTGCAGCGCCTCCGGAGCTCGGCGGTTCCATAGGTAGCGTCCGCGCAAGTAGGCGCTGAATGCCTCGGGATCGACCGGCCCGCTTCGTGCCAGGCGGGCGCGCTCGCCGCTCGAAACCTTGAGCGCGATTTCCTTGGCAACCGCTTCGGCAACTTCAGCTTGGAGTTTCAGGACATCGCGCAAATCGTGGTCGTAGATATCGGTCCAAAGGCTGGTCTGATCTGATGCCCGGATGAGCGCTGCTGAAATCCGGACGCGATCACCGTCGCGGCGAACACTGCCTTCGAGCAGGTAAGTCACGCCGAGTTCTCGAGCAATCTGAGAAATCCCCTTGGAGCTTTGCTTGTACTTCATCGCAGAGGCGCGTGCGATGATGCCCAGGTGGTCCGGATCTATTCGGGCCAGTTGCCCGATCAATTCCTCGGTTAGTCCGTCGCTGAAGTACTCCTGCGCCGGATCACTGCTCAGATTGCGCAACGGCAAGACAGCCAGCGCGATACGATGCGACGACCATTTTGCTGTCTGCGAGACGGAAACGACGGCTGGAAGGGGATGGCTCCCCTGATTCCACCATGCCTCCAGCTCCGACTCGTAGGCATACACGCTGGAGAGCCTGTCGTGCGGCTTGCGATGAACCGGCAGGCGCTCGTTCTTCTCCCAGCGCTGGACGGTGCGTACATCTTTCCGCAAGAAAGAAGCGATTTCCTTCCAGGAGTTCAGCCGTTTTTCGCTTCTTCGCCGCGGATTTTCCCCACCGTCTGCCACCGTCTGATCTTCCTTTGGTGCGCGATTAGAAACAAGCAGAGCGACAAACAGCGGCGTGGTCAGGATGCCGTTCTTTTCCGAGTTCAATTCTTAAAGGTTAGCGCCGAACCGCCGTCGCCGTGGTCCATGAACTCCGCTACGATGCGCTCGCATTGCTGGTCAAGCTCTTCGGTCTTGAAGTAGAGACGCCTGATGGGGCGTCCGAGCGGATCGCGAAGCAACTTTTTTTCGCTTGCCGGTCGTTTTTACGCCCAGCGTCTTGCGGAAGCACCGGGGAGCGGAACTATGACGAAGGTCTCTCAGGTCCGACCAGGCAGAGGATGGGACCCTTGAGCTGACGTGCTTGCGCCTGGATCTCTTGACCTCATCGGCGGTCGCTTCCCGCCCCGGGTCGCCCGCCAGCCGCTTCTTGCCCGCCTCCAGGAAGTTCTTCGACCAACGGTGGTAAAGGTTCTGGTTGATGCCTCCCTGCGGCACAACTCCGCGATGCTGTCCTCGCTGCGCAGACCCGCAATCACGATGCGGATCTTTTCCTCCGCCGAGTACTGTCGCCGGGTGGCCCGCCGAATACCCCGAAACCGCTGCTCCGCCTCCCGAATCTGTCTCCGCTTTCGTTCTCATCGCCGCTCCTTGCGCGTTACGATGAGCTCAAATCCCTCTCTTGCTCAATCACCTAATTCTGTCCAACTGGTGCTGACGGGAACATTCGGAGTTAGTGGCAGCACCCTAGTCCCAATGCAGAGTCCTTTGGCACCGCTTGCTTTAGTAAGAATTTGCCGGTAGCTTGAGGCGCTCGTTGATTGGATAACCGGAGTCGACATCCTCGTCCACTCCTGATCTAGTCGGAGTGACTATCATGCTTGCCTCGACGACAGCCCTCCAATAGAAGCCTCCCGGCTTCTTCGTTCATTCGGAACGAGTTTAAAGTTCTCTGCCCGCGGCAGGGTCGCCGACTCTACCGTCTGCGGGCGACAATGCGTGGCATTGGGCGCCGCAGGGCGGCGACTCGGTTGCAACCTGTGTGGCGCGTGTGCCAATGGCGCTTCGGGCAGTGTGTTTCCAACAACGGCGAGAGAGATCATGACTACGAATAATTCGCTGATTTTTCATATCGAGCCATATGACCTTTACGGTAGCTTTTTCGAATCCGTTGTCGGGCTTGAATTAGCGCGGCGCGGATTGCATCACACGTTCTACGCTTGTTTCGGCTATGTGCCGAAGCTGCCGGCAGGACTTGATCAGCGCGAGTTAATTGCGTCGGAACTCGATCGCAAAGGGAGGGTTCTACGTGAATTGCGTGCATGGGATAGCGGGCTTGTCGAAATAAAGATCGAGAGAAGTCCGGAAACGCGTCGCCGCATCGAGATATGGGGTTATTTCGATCGCAAGGAAGACGCGGCGCAGTGCCTTGCCGTCCTGGTAGAACATCTTCCGTCAGAAACCAGGCAGTTGCGCGACGACGCAATCAGCATAGATTTCTGGAACGCGGCGATGGTGCGCGGTGATTGTCAGCCGAGGCGCGAGTCTCAAACGATGCGCGTTCCTCAATGGCAGGAGATAACCGCGAATTATCCAGAACGTGTGAGAGCGGCGCTCACCGATATGATGAGCCTGCAGGAGTCCAGCGTTTCGGTATCGCGCTTGATACTGTGGCGCGGCCTTCCCGGTACAGGCAAGACTTGGGCTGCCCGGGCATTGATGCGCGAGTGGGTCGAGTGGTGCACCTTTCACTACGTCGTCGATCCGGCAGTGTTTTTCTCGAACAGCACCTACATGCTTTCGCTCCTCTCAAAGGTAAGCGAGGTTGGCCAAGCTGAGGACGCTAACCGCAAGTGGAGCCTCATTCTTCTTGAAGATGCCGGTGAGTTCATCGCAATGGATTCACGCCATCAGTACGGGCAAGCGCTCGCCAAGCTGCTTAACCTGAGCGATGGGCTCCTGGGTCAGGGACAGAAATTATTGTTCCTGATCACAACCAACGAGGAATTGCAGAATCTGCATCCCGCCATCGTGCGTCACGGACGCTGCTTGGCGAATTTGGAATTTTCTGAATTCACAGAATTGGAAGCTCGAGAGTGGATGGAATCGCATGGCTATGCAGCTTCGTCATCGCGGAAGAAGGCGACCCTTTCAGATTTGTACGCGATCGTCGGATCCCAACCTTCAATCTCCAACATGACGCCGCTGAGGCGCACAGGATTTGTTAGATAACGAACTCGAATGAGCATTCGCAAATGCCTCTGGATGAAAGATGCGGGCTTTAGAAGTTCACAAAGGTGCAAACTTTGGGTGTACCGGAAGGGACTTCCTGGTCAATTGCTCAGACCGCCCAACGCGATCGTCCAGACACGCTTGGGCTCTTCCATCAGGTCGATGTTCACTTCAAGGAATTGACGAACGACCTCGATGTTCGTTGTCGTATGGCGAGACAGCGGTCCAGTCCGAAATCGTCCCGCGCCGGCAAGAGCGATCGGGATCAGAAGTTGGTCCGCAAGGTAGCGGCTGACCGGCACCCCCGAAGCGATATAGGCGCGCGCTTCTTGAGCAACCTTGGTCGCGACCGCTTCGGCGCGCACGGCCATCTCGCCAAATCCGGTGAAGACTTCAATATGATGCTCCGCCTCGATCTCGACCGCGACGACATTTCCCGGACCCAGCGCATTACGGGTCTCTTCGACCGTCAACGAATCCCCGGCAAGCGAGAGCAGCCGGCCGATCAGTTTTACCTCGCGTTCCGCAATCGAGCGCGGCAGATTTGCCACCACCGCCCGCGCGTTGATACTTCGGATCACCGCGCTCTCCAACATTTCGAGCGGCAGCAGTCGTGGTGTCGGGACAATGCTGACGCTGAAGTGGCCGCCACCCGCGGGATAAAAGCCGGGGCGTTCGAGCTCAGCGGTGACCGTCGGCCCCATCCGATTGATCAACGGCAGGAAGGACTTCACGAGGAAATCAAAGGGCGGCGCCGCCGGATTATGCGTGCCGCCTTCCAGCACAAGCTTCGACGACGTTGACGCGGTCAGTAGCGCCGGCAGCACCGTCTGCAACACTAGCGTAGCGCTCCCCGCAGTACCGACGGCGAAGGCAAACTCGCCGGCCGAAACGGGGCCCGGACTGAATGTCAATGCGCCCGATCCGAGATCCGCCCCGCTGACCGTCGCACCTGAGATCGCGACCGCTGCCTTGACCGCCGTCAGATGCTGCCGCAGAAGTCCCGGCTTCGGGCGGCCGGCCCGAATCTTCTCGATGCGGAACG
>Ga0073928_10007677_pt1 | contig 13857 bp, 7 predicted proteins | sample PaiPotPPA55metaG_FD_76969 | JGI IMG/M metagenome (GOLD analysis project Ga0073928, IMG submission 76969) | Iron sulfur acid spring bacterial and archeal communities from Banff, Canada, to study Microbial Dark Matter (Phase II) - Paint Pots PPA... ... | reverse complement strand
GGCGGCGGCGCCTCCATCGCGGGCGACGTCACCAACAACCGCACCATCCACGTCACCAAGACGACGGCGACTTTCGCTGGCAGCTACACCGAGAACGGCACCTACATCTCCGATCCGTCCGACAACTACTTCAGGGATCTCACCGTCGGCGCCGGCGGCGTGATTTCCGCCGGCGCGGGCGACCGTTTCTTCGTCGCCGGCAACTTCACCAACAACAGCACTCAGGCTGGCACGTGGAACACCTCCGCCGCACAACTCAGCTTCCAGGGCGGCGCGGCGCACCAATTGAAGGTCGTGGGCCCGATCGGGTCGTTCGCCTGGGGTACGCTCACCGTCGACCCCGGCAATATGCTGGTGCTCGCCGGCAACAGCGCCACGGCCGCCGCCACCGTCAACAACGGGACACTCACACATTCCGCGGGCACCGCCAGCCTCGGCACGATTACCGGGACCGGCAACTTGTCCGTCGGCCATCCCATCGGGGCCGCCGTCAACCTTAACGCCGTTTCTTTCGCGCAGGCGTCGTTGTCGATCGGTGCCACCGGCACCCTTGCTTTGGCGGATAACCCGTCTCCGGTCGCCAATACCCTCAACTCCCTGACCATCACCGGCGGGAAGCTCGACCTGTCGAACAACTCCCTTCAGATCAATTATGGCGGCGGCGCCTCCCCCATCGCGGGCGTGCGGACGGAGGTCACCAGCGGTTACGCCGGCGGAACGTGGAACGGCCCCGGCATTGATACATCTGCCGCCGACGCGTCGCACGAGCTCGGTTACGCCGACTCCGCGGACGGCGTCGTGAAGAACCTGTCGCCGGGTACCGCGTTGGTTAAGTACACGGCCACGGGCGACACCGACCTCGACGGAAAGGTCGACTTCAACGACCTGGTGATCCTGGCCCGCCACTACAACCAGAGCAACGCCAACTGGGACCAGGGAGACTTCAACTACGACGGAAAGGTGGGATTCGATGATCTTGTGTTGCTAGCTCGCAACTACGGCAAGGGCCTGAGCGCAAGCCAGCTTGCCGGCTTCGACCCTGCGTTCCGGGTCGACGTGGAGCGGACGTTTCCCGGGATGCCCGAGCCGTCGGGGCTGGGGGTAACCATGCTCGCAGCGGCGACACTGGCGCGGAGAAGGCGCCGGTCATCGAAGTGCACAGCCGGCGACTAAAACTTCAGGCCCAGGGTCACCATGAAGCCCTGCATGTTGGTGTTCCATTTTCCGTCCACGAACGGGGCGTTGATGCTGTCGGTGATGTTTCGCGTCTCGCGGAAGATGAACAGGTAAGCGGCATCGATCGACCAAGTGTCGGTGGAGTATCCGAGGCCGGCGCTGAACAGGTGGTAGTTGGAGTCGGGGACCAGCGGGGAGAACGTCGCCTCCGGTGCGGCAGCAGTACCGTACGCGTACCCGCCGCGAATGGACCAGTTCTTCGTCAGGTCATATTGCGTGCCGAACCGGAACGACCAGCTATCGTGGTATAGAGTCGGGATGGCGGCGTTGAAAGCGGGGTTTGAGGAGTGGAGGCGGATCTGTTGCAGCGTACTCCAGTTGCTCCACACGGCATCGGCCTCGAGCTTGAGCTGGGGGACCGGCCGCACGGCGTAGCCGATGCCGGCGATCTGCGGGATGTTGACCGATGCCGTCGAGCGGGACGGGCCGATCGTCGGGATCCGAGCGCCGGTCACGTCCGCCGGGCCGCGAATGTCCAGGGTGAACGGAGTGTGATAAAACGCGGCAAGGGTGTTGCGCTCATCTATCTTCCACATCAATCCGGGTGAGGCGCCCACGGCCGTGTCGGTCCCATGGACGCGAAAGTTGCCCAGCGGGATAGGTGGCGGGCCGAGGGGCTGCTTGTGCTCGATGTCCAGGCTCCCATAGTACACGTTCAACCCCACCCCGACCGAGAGGCTGTCGGTAATCTTGTACGCGACCGTCGGCTCGATATTGATCAAGTACAAATGCCCCTTGGTGAAAATAGTCTCAAGCGGGCCGCTGTGACCCCAGTCTTCGTGGAGGCCAAAGACGTTGTTGATGCCCAGCCCGAATCTGAAGTTGTCCAGACCCAAGTCGCTCTCGACATAGACGTGGGGCAAAAAGGAGAGCTGGTGCATGGAAGCGCGGCCAGCGGGGCCTTCGAAATGCTCGTCGGGAACGACCAGATACCCTCCGCCGGCAAAGTGGTTGCCCTCCAATTGCGTGAGGCCCGCCGGGTTGTACCAGATCGCCGACGGGTCATCCGCCTGCGCCGCAAAAGCCTCGGCCTGACCGGAGGCACGGGCGCCCTGCTGTAACACCTCGAACGCGCCTCCGAATGATCGTGAGGCAACACACAGCGCCAGACAGCCCGCCGCGAACCAATGACGAGGCAGGAGACGTGAGCTTCGCATAGTTGGCTTTCCCTGGTCGCAGCCAGCGAACGCGTTGGCAAACCTTGCGGCCTGCGACAGTCGCATCATCGGCACCACTTGAATCGATCCTTACCTGCCGATGTGTGGGGTCCAAAATTGTGGCAAGGGCGACCTCAAGTCCGAAAAAGCAGGCCGCGGCGAGCTTGATTTGTTCGGCGTACTCGGACGCCGCGCAGGCGGCGCTTATTCTGTCCTGCCGCCAGAAGCGCCAGTCTCGGCGGCACCATCGCCGTCGAGCGAATCCCTAGAGATTCTCTCCTCTTTCACAATCCCGTCGCGAACTGGTCGATACTCCTCGAGAGAGAGGCGAAATCGTCGTATCCACGAGAAGTGGCGGACCCGCGCGCGGCGTGGCGGAAGTCTCTACTCAGATGGGATGACTGGATGGCTGCGGCTTTATCACAGGCAGGCGCGGGCGGGCTGATGGCGGCCTATGCCGGGTTCGACCGCGGGCTGCGCGTCCGACAGGCCACGCTCGCTTACTGTCTGGGCCTCTTCCTGATCCCAACCGGGTGGATGCTGGACTATTACGTCTACCCGACGCTCTTGTGGTCGAACTTGAAGGTGCGGTTCGTCTGTTGCCTGTTTCTGCTTCCCTGCTGGTTGATTCTTCGCACCCCGTGGGGCAAACGGCACCCGCGCATCACCGATAAGCCGTGCACCATCATTCCGACGCTGACGGTTTGCTGGATGATCTATACGTCCGAGGGGGCCCTTTCGCCTTACTACGCGGGGCTGAACTTCGTCCTCGTGGGCGCCTGTTTGGTGGTTCCCTATACGTTCCGCGAGGGTGCGTCGTTTACGCTGTTTCTGATGGTGACGTACTCGGGGGCGTGCTTGCTGCACAACACCCTGCACCCGGCGGGGGCCGTCGACCACGCATTGACCGGAATGTCCGGCAGCCTGGCGGCGAACCTCTACTTCCTGTTCGGCAACGGCATGATCTGCGCCGCCGCCTGTCACTATAGCTCTCTGCGCCGCTTTGAGGACTTCCGCCTCCGGCACGAGCTGGACGTCAACAACAAGGAACTGGCCTCCACCCTCAAGAAGTTGCAGGAGACCGAGGTGCAGCTCGTCCAGAGCGAGAAGATGAACGCCCTGGGCAAGCTCTCGGCGGGCCTGCTGCACGAAATCAACAACCCCTTGAACTTCACCTTCATGGCCTTGCAGGTCGCCGAGCAGGAGGCGGGCGAGAACGAGTCGCTCAAGGACACTCTAAAAGACATCGATCAGGGCATGGGCCGGATCCGCGGCGTCATTTCGGACCTGCGCGCCTTCGCCTACCCGTCGGAGCTGGCGCACCGGGAGCCGTTCGACTTGAACGAGGTGCTGACCAGTGCATTGCGGCTCACGGCCCACGAGCTGGGTGAATTCCCGGTCGAACGGCAAGGGGTGGATCAGGTCAAGGCGCTGGGCGTGAAGTCCCAGGTCGTTCACGTCTTCATGAACCTGCTGATGAACTCCGCGGACGCCCTGAAAGCCAGGGCCGCGGTGAACGCTCCAGACAAGGCGGTCGACGGCCCGCCGAAGATCACCGTCTCCTGCACGCCGCGCGGCAATCGGACCGCCGTGTCGGTGCGGGACAACGGGGTCGGCGTCCGCAAGGAAGACCTGCCCCGCCTGCTCGAGCCGTTCTTCACTACCAAGCAAGTCGGCCAGGGAATGGGGCTGGGGCTCAGCATCTGCCACACGATCGTCAAGAACCACGGGGGCGAGATTACGATCACCAGCGAACAGGGACGGTGGACGCAGGTGACGTTCGATCTGCCGATCGAGTCGCCGGCCGCCGTCCCCGCGATCGAACCGTCACTCGAACTCGTCGGGAGTCAAGCAGCATGAGCACCGGATATGACTACCGCAAGTACGCCGTCCTCTATGTGGACGACGAAGAGCAGGCCCTGAAGTATTTCCGCAAGGGCCTGGAGAAGGAGTTTCAGACGCTGACGGCGAGCAGCGTGGCCGACGCCCTGGCGATCCTGCACCGCTGCGGCAACCAAGTCGCCGTCATCCTCACCGACCAGCGGATGCCGAACCAGACCGGCGTCGACCTGCTCAAGGCCGCCCGCCAGCAGTGGCCCGCTGCCATCCGGCTCCTCATCACCGCCTACTCCGACATCGAGAGCGCCATCGCCGCCGTCAACAGCGGCGCCATCTACAAGTACATCACCAAACCCGCGCCCCTCAACGAGCTGCGGGAAACGCTCAAGCAGGCGATGGAGCTGTTCCTCACCGACCGCGAAAAGGAGACGCTGCTGAAGGAGCGGCTGGTGGTGTTGCAACGGATGATCGTGGCCGACCGGGTGCGGAGCCTTTCCGCGATGGCCGGTGGGATCTCCCATCACCTGCGCAATTCGATGACCGCCCTCACCTGCTTCCTGGAGGAAGCCGCCCCAGACAAACCGGGCGAGGCCTCGAATCGCGCGCTGCTCTCAGACCCTCAGTTCGCCCAGCAGCTCTGGGAGTTGGCGCAGAAGGAGCGCGAACACCTGGTGCAGATCGTGCACCGGGTGGGCCAGGGGGTGGAGGAGCCGGCGTGCGACCCGTCGGGAGAAGTCGCGGCCGCCGAACTGGTGCGGCGCGGGCTCGACGCCGCCGGTCCGGGCCTGGGCGGCCGCACGGTTGCCGCCGACCTGGCCCCCGACCTGCCGCCGCTACGGCTCGACCCCGAATGCATGACGCGGCTGTTGCGGATCCTGCTGACTTACGCCGCCCGACTCAGCCCCGCCGGCGCGCCGCTGACCGTCCGCGCAACCGCGACGACCGTGGGCAACGGGCCGGGCGTGCATATCCACGTTTCCGGTCAGGGCCCCGCCTGGACTGACGGCGACGTGGCATCTTTCTTCACCCCCTTCGCTTTCCCCGCCAGCGACCCGTCCGAATTGGGCGTGGACCTGCTCTCCGCATACTTCACCGCCTACCACCACGGCGGCGACATCGTCGTTCACCCACGCCCCCCCGCCGGCCCGGCGTTCGAGCTGCTGCTGCCTGCCGACCCCGCCTCCGTCCGCCGGCCCGAACTCCAGGACGGATTACTGGAAAAGCTCTTCACCCGCTTCGAAACCCCCGCCCCTCCCAAGCCCCAAACCGGCCAAGCGGCATAGCTGGCGACAATCCTCGTCCCGCCGATGGACAAACCACGAAGTCACTGTCTTTGTTATCGCGCAGCAACTTCGCGCGCCGACAAGATTCTTCCTGAATCTTCTTCCGTGCTTCGCGCCTTCGCGGTAACTTGCATTTAACGGTTGCCCGCAACTCCGGAGAAGAGATAAACCGCGATGACGCGAAGAGCTCAGCGCCTACTTCCGCGGCCCTCCTGCCCGTCGGATTCTGGTCCTTATTTCGCGTTCATTAGCGTTCATTCGCGGAGAATCGCATTCGCGCTCGCTGGTGGGGGAATCGGTCCGCGAATGAACGCGAATAAACGCGAATCAAAACCGCGTAGCCGCTCAGGAAAATCTTGCGCGTAAAACCACGAATTTCGGGATAGCATTGCGAAGATGAAGTTGTTGTTGGCGCGCGAGAGATCAGTGTCGGTGCGGATGAAGGGACGGCGGAAATGGGCTATACCGAATCAACGTGGCATCGTCGAAAGCTTCTGGCGTTATTGCTTCCCTTTCTGGCCCTGATGCCGGTCTGCTCGGCGGACACGAGGAGGGGCGGTTCTTCCACACAACCGGCCCTCGGCCAATTCGAGAATCAGTCCGACGTAGGGGAGGTCAAGCGACCCGGCTCCGCGGAGTTTGATGCGGCCAAACGTCAGTACCGCGTCACCGGCAGCGGCGCAAATATCTGGGGAAAGCAGGACGCGTTCCACTTCGTCTGGCGCAAAGTCCGAGGCGACCTGACGATGGCCGCCGACGTGCGGTTCATCGGACAAGGGAAGAACGCCCACCGCAAGGCTTGCCTGATGGTTCGCCAGGACCTGGAGGCGGACGCCCCGTATGCCGACGTGGCCGTGCACGGCGACGGGCTGATCTCACTTCAGTATCGCCCCACCAGGGGTGGGCCGACTCTCGAGGTGAAGTCGCCGGTTAAAAATCCCGCGACCGTCCGGTTGGAGCGCCGCGGGGACCGGTTTACCCTCTGCGTGGCTCGCCAGGGCGAGCCCCTTCATGCCGTCGGTGCCGTCACCGTGGTATTGGAGAATCCTGCGTACGCGGGCCTGGCCGTCGGCTCGCACGAGCCGGAGATTTCTGAAACCGCGATCTTCTCCAACGTCGTCTACTCAGGCCCATGAGATCGCGGCCCCAATGATTGGAGGTCCGACGCGGCAATCGCCTCGACGTCGGCCAGACGTTTCTCCCGGGTGGCGCGGAGATTGGCGACCAAACGCTGGATGGCGATTAGCGAACGCTGCGCGTCCAGCAGGTCCAGCAGTGACGACCGGCCGGCCTCGTACGCCGAGCGGCCCACCGTCACCACCTGCCGCGCCCGGGGCAGGATAGTGTGCTCGAACAATTCGAGCTGCCGGTCGGCGTCGCGAAGCGTGCGAATGTCCATCACGATTTGGGCGTTCAGGTCGTTGTGCGTCTGACGGCGCATCGCTTCGCTGGCCCGCAGGTTGGCTTCCGCCTGCGCGATGGCCGCGTCGATCGCTTCGTACCGCAACAGCGGCACGGTTACCGTGCCGATGAGGCTCTGTGCGATTCCCATCAGGTCGCTGCTGAGGGAGAGGTCGAAGTCCGGAACATATTGGAGTTTCGCGAGCTTGATCCCTTGCTTGCGGCCCCGAATCTCGTCGGCGAGCGCCGCCAGTTCCGGGTTCTGAGCGGCCGCCAGCGCCAGCAACTGCTCGTCAGAGTATCTGACCGGCATGAGGGCGGGCATTTGCGTGGGGGACGGGATCGGCGCGTCCGGGGCACGGCTCAACAGGGCGTTGAGCGCCGCCAACTCGGCCGGCAACTGCGCCTGCATCGCGGCGATCTCATTGTTGGAGAGGTCGAGCTCGTTCCTCGCCTTCAGCAAGTCCTGCTGCGCGGCGGCGCCGGCGCGATTTCGCGCCTCGACGACCGTGGCCGTGGTTTGAAGGAGTTGAGCGTTTGCCTGCTCGAGCCGGATCAACTCGGCAGTCAGTGCGTAGTCGTAATAAGCGCTGAGGACCTTAGTTCGCAGCTCGTACCCGGCCTTGCGGAACCTCTTTCCGGCGGCCCGGGCGTTTTCCAGAGTGCGCTGCGCCGCAGTGGCCAGCGTGCCGGGCCAGTGAATATCGGTCATCGGATCGTTCAGCAAGGTCAACATGGTGCTTCCGGCGCCGGTGCGGCCCTTGTTGACCGTGATGGCGCCGGAAATCGCCAACGTGGTCGTCTGCGTGCCGTCTTGTGGAATCTGCTCGATGGCCGAGCGCCACTCCCAGTAGCGCTGCTCCAACTCGGCATTGGCTGACAGCGCCCGGCGGACCAGGTCGTCAGGCGTCGGGTCCGCGGGCAGCGGATTAATGTCACGCCGCTCGATCGATCGTTTGAACGGTTCGCCAGCCTTGAGCGATGCTTGCCGTTCCTCCCGCTCGCCATTGGGGTGAATCGTGCAGCCCGTCAGCAGCAAAGCCGTGGCGAAAATCGCGGTGAGCGCGAGCCCCTTATACATGGTGATCGCCCTCCCCATTCCCGTTGACAGTCGGCTGCGCATACGCGGCCAGCGCGCGGGCAGGCCGCGGCGATGCCGTGTCGGGGGATAACGTCATGCTCTTGGCGACGTAGAAGATGACCGGATAGATCAGCAGTTCCATCAGGAAGCTGGTGAACAGGCCGCCCAACATCGGGGCGGCGATGCGGCGCATGACGTCCGCCCCGGTACCGCTGGCCCACATCAAGGGAACCAATCCGATGAACGCCGCTGCCACTGTCATTGTTTTGGGACGGATTCGCTTCACCGCGCCATCATGCACCGCGTCGCGCAGGTCCCGGTCGTTGTTCATTCGTCCCTGGGCCTTGAACCGCTCGAAACTGTTGTCTAGGTACAGGAGCATGACAATGCCCGTTTCCGCATCCAGCCCGGCAAGGGCGATCAGCCCGACGATCACGGCGCCCGACCAGTTGTAACCGAGCAGCCACAGGAACCACATCGCCCCGACCACGCTGAACGGCACGGCCAGCAGGACGATGACCGTGCGAAGCCAGCTTCGGGAAGCGGCGTACAGAAGCAGGATGATGACCACCAGCGCGATCAGCCCCGCGACCTTCCAGCGCGTGCTGTTCTGCTGGATGATCTCGTATTGTCCGGACCAGGCCAGCGTGTATCCGTTGGGCAGTTGGAGCTGCTCGGAGATCGCCTTCTGCGCGTCGATCATGTAGGAGCCCAGATCGCGGCCGGCCATGTCGACGAAGACCCAGGCCGATTGGCGAGTGTTCTCGCTGCGGACCATCGGAGGGCCGGACTGGAGGGTGACCTCGGCAAGCTGTCCGATCGGAACCTGCGCGCCTGTGGGCGTGGGAACGAGAATTTGCTTGACCTGATAAGGATCATTGCGCAGGTCGCGGGCGTAGCGGACGTTAACCGGGTATCGCTCCAGCCCCTCGACGGTAGTGCTGATCCGCATCCCACCGATGGCCGTCTCGATCACGTCCTGCACGTCGCCGGTATTGAGGCCGTAGCGGGCGATCAGCTCGGGCTTGGGATCGATGTCGAGGTAGTAGCCCCCCAGCGTGCGCTCGGCATAGGCGCTGGTGGTGCCGGAGACCGAGTGCATGATTACCGACGCCTTTTCGGCCAGGTCCGAGAGCGTTTGCAGGTCCGGCCCCATGATCTTGATGCCGACCGGCGTCTTAATGCCGGTGGAGAGCATGTTGGTGCGGTTCTCGATCGGCATGGGCCAGGCATTTGCCACACCGGGGAAGCTGACGACGCTGTTCATGCCTTCGTGAGTCGTACCGTCGGCGTCCTGCCAGCCGTACACCAGCTCGTCCATCGTGATCGGCCGCTGCTCGGGCCAGACGGTGTGGTGCAGCGGCCAGGTGAGCCAGTTCGGCGCCTTGTCGAACCAGTAGTGCATGTTCCGCTTCCGCCACTTGGTCGTGTCGGTCTGGAGCCGCACCACCGTCTCCACCATATCCAGCGGGGCCGGGTCCGTGGCGGTTTCCGCGCGGCCAATCTTCCCGTCCACGCTGATAACCTCCGGGAAGGTCTTGATCAGCTTGTCGGTCTGCTGAAGCACCTGCCGGGCCTTGGTCACGCTGATGCTCGGGTCGGTGGTGGGCATGTAGAGCAAATCGCCCTCGTCGAGCCGGGGCATCAACTCGCTGCCGATGTGCAGGTAGGGCCATGCCGCCGACGCCACGAACAAGACTGCCAAGATCAGCACCGGCCAACGGAACTTCATCGCGCCCCAGAAGAACGGGCTGTACGCCTTCTGCATCGCATGGCTGATCGGGTTCTTCTCCTCGTGGATGACCTTCTGCGGGACCAGCAGCATCGTCAGGAGCACCGCCCAACTACCCGCCATCCACCAGCGGTACGGGGCGAGCGCCGGAAATGCGGCTGGCAGGACGAGCAGCCCGACGGCCGGCAGGACGATCACCGCCAATGTGATCGCGAGGTTCGTCCGCCATCCCCACTCCTTTGGCAACACCCTGGCACTGATGAAATAGCTCATCAGCACGGGGATGATGGTGATGGAGAGGACCGACGCGGCGCCAATCGCGAAGGTCTTGGTGAACGCCAGCGGGCGGAACAGCCGGCCCTCCTCGCCGACAAGCACAAAGATCGGCAGGAAGCTGACGGTGATGATCAGGAGGCTGAAAAACAGGCTGGGGCCGACTTCCTTGGCGGCGTCGATGATGATGTCCATCTGTGGCCGCGGCTCGCCGCCTCCTTGCACGCGCTCCTCTTCGTGCGCCAGGTGCTTATGGGCGTTCTCCACCATCACGATGGCACTGTCCACGACGACGCCGATGGCGATCGCAATCCCGCCCAGGCTCATGATGTTGGCGTTGATGTCCAACTGGTGCATCACCAGCATGCTGACCAACATGCTGCTGGGGATTACGAAGATGGCGACGAGGGCGCTACGGCCGTGGAGCAGGAAGAAGATGCACACCAGCGAGACGACGATCATCTCCTCCAGCAGCGTGTGCTTGAGGGTGTGGATCGACCGCTCGATCAGGTCAGACCGGTCGTAGACGGTCTTGACCGCAACGCCGGACGGAAGCCCGTCCTCAAGCTCGGCGAGCTTCGCCTTCGCGTCGTGGATCACTTGGTAAGCGTTGGCGCCATAGCGGCCAATGACGACGCCGCCAACGGCCTCTCCCTTGCCGTCCCACTCGCCCACTCCGCGCCGCTCCTCGCCGGCGATTTGGAGTATGGCCACGTCTTTCAGAAGGATCGGCGTTCCTCCTTCCGGGTTAACGCCGACTGTGACTCGGCCCAGGTCGTTGATCGCATTGCCCGGCTTCCCACCGTGGGGCGTGCCAAAGTAGCCGCGGCTGCGGACCATGTACTCGTTCTCGCTCATCTCCACGACCGACCCGCCCACGTCGTTGTTCGATCGCTGGATCGCGGTGACGATGTCCTTGACCGGGAGTTTGTAGGCCAGCAGCCGCTGCGGCTTGAGGACGACTTGGTACTCCTTGACGAACCCGCCGATCGACGCCACTTCCGAGACATTCGGCACCGCCGTGAGCTGGTAACGCAGGTACCAGTCCTGGAGGCTGCGCAAAGAGGCAAGGTTCTGGTTGGATGAAACCAATGGCTTGCCGTTCAGCGGGCAGGATCCGGGCTGATCGAACGCCCGGACCTTCACCAGCTTGGCCTGCCGGTCGGCCGGGGCTTGGCCGGGTTGCGCGTACCACTTGTCGTTCTGCTCGTCGTGCCAGATCCCCTTGGGGTGCTCCGGGCAGTAGTATCCAGGATTCAGGACGTACTGGTAGATCCAACCGACGCCGGTGGCGTCCGGCCCAAGCCGGGGCTCCACGCCTGACGGCAACTGGCTCCGAACCGAGTTGAGGTACTCCAGCACCCGGCTCCTGGCCCAGTACAGGTCTGTGCCGTCCTCAAAGATGATGTAGACGAACGACAGTTCGAACATGCTCTGCCCGCGGACCACCTTGGCCTTGGGGATGCCCATCATCTTGGTCGTCAGCGGGTAGGTGACCTGGTTCTCCACCACGTCCGGTGCCTGGCCGGAATAATCGGTGATGATGATCACCTGCACGTCCGACAGGTCGGGAATGGCGTCCAGCGCGATATGCACCGTGGCCCAGACGCCGGCGGCGACCAGAAACACGGTCAGCAGCAGCACCAGGAGACGATTGCGGACGGAGAACTCGATGATCTTGGCAATCATGGTTTTTTGGCCGGAACGAAATTGCGGTTAGCTGCCCTTCTGCTGCTTCAGAAGAGGGACAAGGGTCTCGCTTACCGCCTTGAACTGCTGCCGGGCCGGGTCGAGTTCTTTGGTCTGGGCGAGCTTATCGATCCCTGCGCGGAGTTTGTCATACGTCTCACCCTGGAGTTGGGCGGCGGCGGCCTTCAACTGCTCCACAGCCATCGGGTCGACCTGGCCGCCGGTGAGCCCCTTCTCATAGGCAAGATAGGCAGTGACAACTTTGAACAGTGGCGACTCATGGGCTGGCGCATGGACTTGAGCGGTGACGGTGCCGCACTGCCGCATTTCCGCGCCCATGTAGGGGTTCGACGTCTCGCCCGGCTGCTGGACCCAATCGGCCTTGGCCATCGGACAGTGAATCACCGAAAGGTCCTTATTGGCGGCGCCTCCCATTGCCATCGGCCGCTCCGAGGATTGCGATGTGGCAGACGGCGGTATCGTGATGGGCGGCATCCCTTGCGGCTCCGTGGTCGGTTGTGAGGCCGCCGAAGAGGGTGCCGAGGACTGCGGCGCTGGGGCCGGGGAGCCGCCGCGTAATTTGGCGATTGCCTCGTTCGTGCGGCTCTCCACGTCCATGAGGAATTGGCCGCTGGTCACCACCGTTTCTCCGACCGACAGCCCCTCGACAATTTGCAACCTGTCTTCATCTCCCCGAATTCCCACCCGCACGCTCCGCGGGCTGAAGTGACCGCCACTCTCGGCAACGAATACGATTTGCTTCGTGCCGGTATCGATCATCGCCTCTTGCGGCACCTGCATCGCGTCCGACACCGGCTCGGCGATGACGTTCGCGTCGGCATACATCCCTGGCTTCAACTCGAAATCCGGGTTGTCGAATGTCGCCCGCACCAGGAGCGTGCGGGTCATGTGATCAACGTGTGGATAAATGAACGTCACCTTGCCGGTGAAGGTTTTGCCGGGAATCGCGTCCAGCGTCGCCTCGACGCTCTGGCCCATTTTGACCAGCGGGATCTGCTCCTCGTACACCTCGGCATCGAGCCACATCTTCGTGTGGTCCGCGATGCGCATCAGCTTCATCCCGGGCTGAACCGCCGATCCCTGGACGATCATCTTCTCCTCCAAATGGCCGGTCGCGGGGCTGTAGAAGACCACGTCCCGCGGCGGCTGATCGGCCTTGGCGATCGCATCAATCTCCTGTTCGTCCACGTCCCACAGTTGCAGCTTTCGCCGGGCGGAGGCGATTAAGCTCTCAGCTTCTTTCTGCAACACCGGGCTGGCGCTTTGGCCTAGCGACCGCTGCGACTGGACAGCCGAGATCAACTCCTGCTCGGCGACCTGGAGTTCTTGGCTGTAAAGGGCGAACAGCGGCTCCCCCTTGCTGACGTGCATACCCTCTTGGTCCGCGTCGAGCTTGTCGATCCACCCGCCTACCTTGAGGCTGATGTCGTGCATCCCCGGCTCGGGCAGCTTGAACACCCCAACGGCGCGGATCGTCTTGTGGAGCGGGCCGCGCGTGACGGCAGCGGTCTGCACACCCATGTTCTGCACGACGGCAGGATCGATTGTTACTTGGGGGCCACCCGCAGCCTTGTCCGCGTAGACCGGCACCATGTCCATCCCCATTGCGCTCTTGCCGGGGTGGTCGCTGATCGAAGACGGACCGAGCATTGGGTCCCACCAGTACAGGACCTTGCGATCCTTCCCAGTTTTGGGGGCACCCGAATCACCGGACTTCATCGGGGTCAGCGGCATGTGGCAGATCGGGCAGTTGCCGGGCTCTTCCTTAATGACCTGCGGATGCATGCCGCAGTGCCAGAGTTGCTTGCCCTGCGCGCCTTGGTTGGTCTGGGCGGCCGAGGCTTGCTGGGCGTGGTCAGAGCTGCCATCGCAGCCGCTCAGTGCGGCCAGCGCGATTACCGCAGCGACCACAGCGGCGCAGGAGGCGATAGCGGCCACACGAACCCACTTGGTTGCCATGTCTCACAACTCCGTCGAAGGTTTCGACAATGCTTCCCTATCCGATCTAACGAGCCTGGCCGCCAGAAAGGTTCAACCCGGGGGTGGCGCTCGTGTTTGACGGACCCCACGGGCGAGACGCCAGGCGAGACGCCCGTACCACAACGGGACCGCCACGAGCGAGCGTCACACCCTCAATTCGAGAGC
>Ga0073928_10007675_pt1 | contig 13858 bp, 12 predicted proteins | sample PaiPotPPA55metaG_FD_76969 | JGI IMG/M metagenome (GOLD analysis project Ga0073928, IMG submission 76969) | Iron sulfur acid spring bacterial and archeal communities from Banff, Canada, to study Microbial Dark Matter (Phase II) - Paint Pots PPA... ... | reverse complement strand
CCCCTCAGCCATCGAGGGCCTCGGCGAGCCACTCGGGCCGGGTGCCGCGCACCTTCGCGGCTCGCACGTCCCCGGACCTGGCGTGCCCCTCGAACAGCTCCACCCGCGCGGCGCGTCCGCACACCTCGCCGAGGGCAGCGCTGGACTCGGGCTCACGCACCTCCTGGTACGTCACGGTCTTGAGGTATTTACCGACCCACAGGCCGCCGGTGTAGCGGGCCGCACCGCGAGTCGGCAGCACGTGGTTGGTGCCGATGACCTTGTCGCCGTAGGAGACGCAGGTGCCCTCGCCGAGGAACAGCGCGCCGTAGTCGCGCATCTTGTCCAGGGCCTGACGCGGGTTCTCGGTGAGCACCTCGACGTGCTCGGCGGCGAAACCGTCGGCCACCGCGAAGGCCTCGTCGAGGCCATCGACCACGATGATCTGGCCGTGGTCGCGCCACGCCGGCTCCGCGAAGTCGCGGGTGGGCATGCCGGGCAGCAGCTTGTCGATGTACTCGAGGACTAGGGCGCCGAGTTCGCGCGAGGTCGTCACCAGGATCGCCGGGGAGTCGGGGCCGTGCTCGGCCTGCGAGAGCAGGTCCACGGCGACGGTCTCGGGGTCCGCGTGTTCGTCCGCGATGACCAGGATCTCGGTGGGCCCGGCGAACAGGTCGATGCCGACCTCGCCGAACAGTTGCCGCTTGGCCTCGGCGACGTACGCGTTGCCCGGGCCCGCGATCAGGTCCACCTTGCCGATCGTCTCCGTGCCCAGGGCCAGCGCGGTGACCGCCTGTACGCCGCCGAGCAGGTAGATCTCGTCCGCGCCGGCCAGGTGCATCGCCGCGATGGTGGCCTTGGGGATCTCGCCGCGGATCGGCGGGGTGCAGGCGGCGACCCGCTGCACGCCGGCGACCTTGGCGGTCACGATGGTCATGTGTGCCGATGCGGTCAGCGGGTAGCGGCCGCCGGGGACGTAGGCGCCGGCCGCGCGCACCGGGACGTGCCGGTGGCCGAGGAACACCCCGGGCAGCGTCTCGATCTCCACATCGAGCATGGACGCGCGCTGCGCCTCGGCGAACCGGCGCACCTGCGCCTGGACGAACTTGATGTCCTCGATGACCTGCTCGGGCACATCCGCCACGATCGCGGCGATCTGCTCCTCGCTGAGCCGGAACGCGTCCGGCGCCCAGCGGTCGAACTTGGTCGAGTACTCGCGTACCGCGGAGTCCCCGTGCTCGCGGATGTCCGCGATGACGTCCTGCACGACCTTGCGGACCCCGGCGAGATCCTTGGCGACCTGCGCGGCGGGTACGGCTTCCTTCAGATACTGCTTGGTGATTGCTTGCGCTGCAGGTCCGGCTTCCTTCAGATCCTGCTCGGTCATCTCTGTACTCATTTCACTAGCCTCAGTTGGTCGGAACGGCTTCGTTCGGGTAGCCGGCGAAGACCCCGTCCGGGTCGTGCCGGGCACGCAGCCGGCCCATCCGGTCGAGCTGCGCGGCTTGGAGGGGCGCGTCGAAGCGCCCGGCGAGGTTCGAGTCGGCGAACTGGGTCCCGCAGGACAGATGCGCGACGGCTTCGATCGACTGGGCGACCCAGTCGTCGTGTGCGGGTTCGAGGGCCGGCTCCGAGCCGATCCCGTAGACCGCGTAGTACCAGGGGGCCTGCGAGGACCAGGCCGCGTGCGGGGGAGTACGGTCGGCGCCCCACCAGTACCAGAAGATCTGGCACTCGGGGTTCGGCATCTCGTCCGCCGCGCGCTGGATCAGGGGCGTGATCTCCTCGGCCGCCGCGCGTGTCCAGATGTTGTCGCAGACGTAGCGCCGGCCGATGGGCGTCTCGCGCTCGACTTCCTTGCCCAGTTGCGCCATGTCGGTCTGGTCGTGCGAGACGCGCAGCAGTTCCCGTCCCGCGAACGGCGTGTCCTCGAAAGGCGCGAGCAGTTCCACCGCCTCCTCGTAGGACGCGGCGAACGCGGTGGCCGAGGTGATCATGGCGGCGCCCTCGAAGCCCGGGATCGGCGGCGGCGTCACCATGCCGACGAACTCGACGCGGTCCGCCAACTTCGGGCCCACGCGCGTCATCCAGGTGGTGACCTCGCCGGCCATCTCCTTCGGATACACCTGGACGCTGCGCACGATCGCGCCCGGCGGTTCGTAGAGCCGCAGGTGGAAGCGGGTGATCACGGCGAACTGGCCGTGGCCGCCGCCGCGGGCCGCCCACAGGAAGTCCGTGTTCTGCGTTTCGTCGCAGTGCGCGACCTCGCCGGCCGCGGTGACCACGTCCACGGCGAGGATCGAGAAGCAGGCCGGCCCGAGGTGGCCCGAGTTCCAGCCGTAACCGCCGCCGAGCATGAACCCGGCCAGGCCGACGTCGGGCCCGTGCCCCACCGGGAAGAACAGACCGTGCTCGGCGAGGGCCTCGTAGACTTCCATGCCGACGACGCCAGACTGGACGACGGCCGTGCGCGCGGCAGGGTCCACGCTGATCTCGCGCAGCCGCGAGAGATCCAGCAGCAGCGCGCCCTCGCGCAGGTGGATGCCGTACCAGCTGTGGCCGCCCGAACGAACGGTGACCTTCAGGCCGTGCTCCCGCGCGAAGTTCACCGCGTCGAGGACATCGTCCTCTGATTCGGCGACGACGATGACGGCCGGGTACCGGTCGGGCTTGCGGGCGTTCCACACCGAGTCCAGGCGGGCCTGCTCGTATCCGGGTTCGCCGCGGTGGTAGACGGTCATCAGTCCCGCACCTCCACTCGGTGGATCAGCTCGATGAGATTGCCGTCCAGGTCCGTGACGTAGGCCATGCGCACACCAGGCTCCGGCGCGTCGCGCGGGTCCCACACGGGCACGGCGCCGTGGTGCAGCGCCCGCAGGTAGGTGGCTTCGAGATCCTCGACCTCGAAGCACATGTGGTTGTATCCGTGCACGGAGTTGGCGGACGGCGGATCGGCCCGGTACACGCCGGGCAGCGCGCCCGACATCTCCAGCAGTTCCACCCCGGCCCCGGCCGCATCCAGCGCGAACACGCCGCGCAGCCCGATCGGCGGGACCTCGAAGCGGTAGCCCTCGGTCAGGTCGAACGCCCGGCAATACCAGTCAAGGGAGCGCTCCAGGTCGGGGACGCTGATTCCGGCGTGATGAAGTCGCATGATGCTCGTGGATCTCTCTCTTGCGGTGGCGGCGATTGCGGCGGTGGCGGCGGGGCCCTGCGGTTGGGCCCCGGCTAGACCCGGTCGCGCAGCCGGCGTTCGCGCCCGTAGAGCGCTACCACCAGCAGGATCAGGACGCCGAAGACGATGGACTGGGAGGCGGAGTCGAGGTTGAGCACGGAGATGACGAAGCCGAGCGCGGTCACGATCAGCGCGCCGAGGCAGGTGCGTAGGTAGTCGCCGCGGCCGCCCATCATGGTGCCGCCGACGATCACCGCGGCGAGGCCGGGGAACAGGTAGTTGTTGCCGATGTTCGTGTCGCCGCCGGTGCTGTACCCGGCGAGCAGCACGCCGGCCAGGCCGGCCAGCAGCGCGCTCGCCGCGTACGCGGCGGTCCACACCCGCCGGGTCCTGATGCCGGCCAGGTCGGCGGCGCGCGGTCCGGCGCCTGAGATGTACAGCTTGCGGCCGAGCGGGGTCTTGAGCAGGATCACCGAGATCACCGCGGCGAGCAGGACCCAGAAGGCGACGATCGGCGGGACCGGCAGGCCGAAGGTCGTCGAGTTGTTCTGGGTGAAGGTCTGCAGCCAGCCCGGCCCCGAGCCGTTGAGCAGGCCGGTGTTCGTGCCGACCAACGCCCCGACCACGATCGAGCTCATCGCCAGCGTGATCACCAGGGGTTCGAGTTGGAACTTGTGGCAGATCCAGCCGGAGAATCCGCCACCGGCCAGACAGATCGCGGTGACCAGCAGGGCGGCCGCGGCGAAGTTCCAGTGCTCGTTGCCGACCAGGTGCGTGACCACCAGATTTCCGGCGACCAGGTACGCGGCGATGGAGAAGTCGAGGCCGCCGACGAGGATGACGAGCGTCTGCCCGGCCGCCGCGATGCCGAGGAACGAGGCCTGCAGCAGCATCGGCACGAACAGGTCGTTCCAGGAGAAGTCGCCGTCCTGCTGGCCCACGTACAGCACCAGGACGATTAGCACGGCGATCTGCAGCAGCGGGAACTTGCGCTGGAGTGCTGAGTAATCGGCCAGCCGGTTCATCGGGTCCTCCTCGTGCCGATCTGTGCGGTGCGCGCAGCGAAGAGCACTGCGGCGATGAGCGTGGCCCCGTACACGGCCTGAGACCAGAACGAGGAGATGTGCAGGGCGCCGAGCAGGTTCTCGATCAGGAAGATCACCGCCGCGCCGAGCAGCGAGCCGGTCAGTCCGCCGCGTCCGCCGCCGAGCGAGGTGCCGCCGAGCGCCACGGCGGCGATGGCGAGCAGGATGAACGGGGTGACGAATCCGGTGTCCGCCTCGGCCTGGTGCAGTTGGGCGACAATGGCGACGCCGGCCAGTCCGGCGATGCCGCCGCCGAGCGCGTAACCGAGCACACGCACGGCCAGGACATTGACGCCCGCGGTGTACGCGGTGATCTCGCTGCCGCCAACAGCCGACAAGGTCCTGACGAACGGGGTGCGGCCGAGGCCGGCCCAGACGATCAGGGGCACCGAGAGCAGGATCAGGCCGCCGGGGACGCCGCCGACCGTTGAGCCGAGCGAGGTCAGCCATCCGGTGGTGCCACTCACCGGCGACGGCGCGTAGGCGAGTGCGAAGCCGGAGAGGATGAAGTTCATGCAGAGTGTTGCGACGACGGCCTGGTATCGGCCGTAGTTGATCAGGGCTCCGTTGATCGCGCCGACAGCGGCGCCGAAGAGCACGGCAGCCGGGATGACGACGATCGCACTGCTGACGCCGTTGCCCAGCAGCATCACCTCGATCACCACGGAAACCATGACGAACAGTGGGGCGATGGAGATGTCGATACCGCCACCGCCGCCGAGGATCGCCGGGGTCGAGGCCATCGCGGCCAGACCGGGCGTAGCCAGTTCGGCGAACGTCAGGATCCAGGAGTGCCACGCCAGGAAACTGTGCTGCTCCACGACGTTTGCGATCAGCAGTGCGACGGCGAGCATCGCCGGGACGACCCAGGTCCGCTCGCCGAGCAGGCGGGCGAAACGGCTGGGGGCTGGCGTCGGCGGTGACGCCGAGGCGTGTTGGGTCGTCTCGTCGATGTCGTCGGTCTCGTCGTCGGCGGAACCGAAGAACTCGGTGACGAGCGCAGCACGCGTGAGACTCTCGCGCTCGAGTTCGGCGGCCGGCCGCCCCTCGCGGAAGACCACCACCCGGTCCATCAGCTCAAGGTGCTCGTCCACCTCGGTCGAAAGCATGACGATCGCCATGCCCGAGGCGACCAGGTCCCGCAGCAGCGCATACACGTCGTGCTTGGCGCCGATGTCGATGCCGCGCGTCGGGTCGTTGAGCAGCAGCACTTCTGGTCCGCCGGCCAGAGCCCGGGCTATGACGACTTTCTGCTGGTTGCCGCCGGACAGGGTGGTGATCGCATCGCTGTCCCGGCCGAGCCTGATCTTCAGGCGTTCGCGGTACTCGGCGAAGCGTTCCCGGGCCTGAGCCGTGGAGATCAGTCCGGCCCGCGCGTCTCGGGCGAGGGTCGAAGCGGTGAAGTTCTCCCGGATGCTGAGCGGCGGGAAGATCGACTCCTCGCGCCGGTCCCTGGCCACGTAGGCCACCGTGCCGCCGGCCGCCGAACTCGACGACAGACTACGGATGTACTCGTCCTGGCCCTGTCCCTCGAGGCCGGCCAGGCCGACGATCTCCCCGGCCCGCAGGTTCAGGCCCTGCCCCGCCAGCACGACCGTGCCGGGCGCAGGCCGCTCCGCGCCCTCCGATTGCACCAGCGTCTCGCCGCCGGTCATCAGGTGCACCAGCGTGGCGATGTCGGCGTGTTCACGCTCCAGGGTGCCGACCGATTCGCCGGAGCGCAGCACGGTGACGCGGTCGGCGATCTGCTCCACCTCGTCCATGCGGTGCGAGATGAACAGCACCGCCCCGCCCTGCCCGGTCAGCTCGCGGCAGGCCCCGAACAGTCGGTCACGGGTGGCGACATCGAGGGCTGAGGTCGCCTCATCGAGGATCAGCACTCTGGGGTCGCGCAGCAGCGAGCGGGCGATCGCAAGGGTCTGACGCTCACTCAGCGAGAGCGAGCCGGCCGGCGCGTCGAGGTCGGGGCAGGTGCCGAGCAACCGGGTCAGCACCTGCCCCGCGCGGGCCCGGCGCTCCTCGGGCGCCAGACCCGCACCCCTGGCCCGGCGCACCACGCCGTCCGTGCCGAGCCAGAGGTTGTCCAACACGGACTGCCGGGAGACGCACTGCACCTCCTGGAAGACGGTGGCCACCCCCGAGGTGATGGCCCCGCGCGGTCCGCGCGGCGCGACCGGGTCCTCGGCGAGCAGGATCCGTCCCTCGTCCGGCCGGTGCACCCCGGCCAGGATCTTCACCAGGGTGGACTTGCCCGAGCCGTTCTCGCCCATCAGGGCGTGCACCTCGCCCGCGCGCAGCTCCAGCGAGCAGGCGCGCAGGGCCCTGGTGGGTCCGAAGGACTTCGCCAGGCCCTCGACCGTCAGCAGCGAGGTCTCGGTGCTGCGTGCGGGCAGGCCGGTGGGTGTCATCGTATCCATATGCTCATGCTCATTCGTTCCCGCAGTCCGTGGTCATCATCGGGGACGCCGGCGGCTCAGCTGCCGCTGGAGCTCGACAGCAGCTCGTCCAGCTCGGCGGTCGGCAGCACGTTGAGGGTGCTCGGGCCACCCGCGTTGCCGGTCGAGGAGGTGGTCATGTCGGAGGTGTACCAGTCGGCCACGTTCGCGTTCGTCACCAGCGGCGTGTTCAGCACGACCGCGGAGACCTTGATGCCGTCGCCCGCGAACAGGTCCTTGACCAGCGTGGCGGTTGCCGAGGCGAGCTGCGGCGGGGTCGCGGTGATGCCGACGCCGTTGTACGAGCTCTTGTTCTGGTACCAGTAGGCGAGTTCGCCGTCCTCGAGGCTGTCGTTCGCGATGACCGGCACCGTCTTGCCCGCAGCCTGGAAGCCCTCGAGCACGCCGGTGGCGCCGGCGCCGGAGGTGAGCGCCGCCGCGATCTTCGCCGGGTGCGTCTCCAGGTAGGTCTGCACGGCGCTCTTCGCGGTCGAGTCGGCGAACTGGTCATAGATCGTGTCGTCCGTGGTGATGCCGGAGCACTCGCCGAACACGGCCTTCACGCCCTGGTAGGTCGCGGTGTCGATGCCCACGCCGGAGATGCCGTGCACGTCCAGGACCTTGCCGGAGCCGCCGATCTGCTTGGCCACGGCCTGGGCCATCTCAGCCCCCTGCAGCCAGTCGTTCGCGCCCACGTTTATCGTGTCGGCGCTGTCGACGGAGTTGAGCAGCGAGATCGAGGGGATCGAGGCCGCGGCGGCGTTCTGCACGGCCGTGGTGAACGCCGAGGAGGACAGCGGCTCGTAGATGATCATCGCGACCTTCTGCTCGACCATCTGGTTGAAGTCGGCGACCTGGTCGGTGACCTCGTCCGAGGAGACGACCACGTCCACGGTGTAGCCGGCGGCCTTAAGTTCGCCGGCCAGGATGGCCTTGAGCGCGAGCTGGTAGCCGTTGTTGGTCTCCGAGAGCAGCAGGCCGACGGTCTTGTTCGAGCTCGACGACGGCTTCCAGGAGGCGAAGGCGCTCTTGTGGATCGCGGTCGGGTAGCCGGTGTACAGGGCCTTGACATCGCTGGAGAGCGAGGCCAGCACGCCGTCCGGGTCGGAGGGCGAGTCGCTCGGGATGGTGCCGCAACTGCTCGAGGACGTCGAGCCCGCGGAGGCGTCGCTGTTCTTCTTGGAGGAGCACGCGGACAGCCCGAGGCTCGCGGTGAGCGCGACCGCAGTGAGGCCGACGACCGGCCGGGAGGAGATTCTCATGGACAGTCTCCGTTGACTGAGAAGGGGAGGTGAGGGTGGAACAGCGGAGGTGGAACGGGTTCACACGGGCGGGGCGACGAACAGCCCCGGGTCGGCGTCGTTGAAGGATTCGCGGGCCACGTTCTCGTTCATCGGGTTCGCGGTGCCCCACTGGTCCTGGACCGACGCGTCGTGCATGTCGTAGACGTGCGGGTGCCAGGCGTCCTCGTCGAGCTCCTCGAGTTCCGTCGTGTACTCGATCGTGTTGCCCTGCGGGTCGAGGAAGTAGGAGTAGGTGTTGTTGCCGGCGAGGTGCCGGCCCTGGCCCCAGACGAGCTTCGCGCCGGACCGCAGCACCCGGCCGGACCCGCGCATGAACTCGTCGATGCCGCGCATCTCGAAGGACACGTGGTGCAGCGACACGTGCGGGCCGCGTGCGAACGCGACCGAGTGGTGGCGCGGGTTGCACCGCATGAAGTTCATGACGGTGCCCATCTCCGCACCGGCCAGCGTGTCGGTCAGCCGGAAACCGAGGACGTCCGTGTACCACTGGCTGGTGCGGTCCGGGTCGGTGCCGTTGAGCACGACGTGCGAGAGGCGCACCGGAATGGACTCGCGCTCCTCGATCCGCCGGTGCTCGCGCACCGCCACGTTGGCCGAGACCTCGATCGTGCGGCCATCGAGGTCGAAGAAGCGCAAGCCGTAGCCGCCGCCCTCGGTGGCCAGGTCGCCCGGCTCGGCGGCCAGTCGCACGCCGCGGGCGATCAGCCGCTCGGCGAGTGCGTCCACGTCCTGGTTCGAGGCGGCACCGAAAGAGACCAGGTCGAGCCGCTTGTTCTCGTCTTTGCGCAGCCGCAGGACGTAGCGTTCCGGCGAGCCCTCGGCGGCCAGGAAGCTGATACCGGTGTCCTCGGCCACCGCGGTCAGACCCCATACGTCGGTGTAGAAGGCCAACTGCCGCTCGTAGTCGGGAATGGCCAGGTCCACGTGGCGCAGATGGGTGATGAGGCTCTCGGTCATGGGAGTTTCCTTAGTTCCTGCTCGTTCGAGCTAGTTCGAGCTCTGCTTGCGTACGCACCGGCTGCGTTGCGTGCCGAGGCCGGTGATCTCGCATTCCAGGACGTCGTCCTCGTCGAGGAACACACCCCAGTGCGCGCCGTTGCCCGCGGGGGAGCCGGTCAGCACGAGGTCGCCCGGCCGCAGCTCGGTGATCGAGGTGACGTACTCGAGGATCGCCGGGATGTCGAAGAGCATGTCTGAGGTGGACTCGTCCTGGCGCGCGATCCCGTTGTGCTTCAAGGAGATCCGCAGATCGGCCGGATCGCCGGCGAACGCCGCGGGCACCAGGTAGGGGCCGGTCGGCAGGAACGTCGGTGCGTTCTTCGCCGCGAACCAGTCAGAGCCGATCGCCTTCAGATCGTTGCGGTACACGAGGGAACGGGTCGTGAGGTCGTTGCAGATCGTGTAGCCCGCCACGTGCTCGAGGGCGTTCTCCCTGGTCACGTTCCGGGCACGCTTGCCGATGACGAGGGCGAGCTCGAGCTCCCAGTCGTGCCGGGTGCCGCGCTCGTGCAGCACGATCTCGTCATACGGGCCGGCCAGGGCGCTCGCAAGTCCGCTGAAGACGTAAGGGCTGCCGGTGCGCACGCGCTCGTCCATCATGTCCTCGGCCCAGGCACGCACCTCGGCCTCGGGGACATCGGAGTTGTGCCCGGTGGTCGACAGGTCGGTGCGGCGCTCGGCCATCACGATGTCGACGACGTGCTTGCGGTAGTTCGCGCCGCACTGCAGGATCTGGCCCGGCGAGACCGGGCAGCGCACGTTGAGCCCGGCCAGGTCGTGCCAGGGTCCTGGCTCCGACGAGCCCGTGCCGGGCGCCTCGGCGCCGGCTGCGGCCACGCCTTCCCGCGCGGCGGCGAGCGCGGCCAGCCGGGCGAAACCCGCGTCCCAGTCGGCCAGCAGTTCGTTGATACTGCCGGGCGCGCCGAGCTCGAGCACCCGGTCCCCGAGCACCAGCCCGGCGAAGCTGCGCGCCGCGCCATTCGAGGCGTCCGCGGCCGAGCTCGTCGCGAACACTCCGAGGGCGAAAGGCACGGCTTCGTGGTCTGTGGTCATGGCTCGAGGCTAGGAGCGGCGACGATCAAGCGGAAATACCGATCCGCGATGCCAGCCATGCCCCCAGAAATAGTTGCCTGACCAGGCAGAACACCGGCGCGCGGGGGAGCGCGCGGAGCGATTTGCGCTAGCGCTAGAGCTGCGCGGCCGTCTCCTGCAGGGTGCGCAACAGCCACCGCACCGCCGGGTCGGCCGCGCGGGTCGGATGCCAGTACGCCGTCTCGATCAGGTCCACCCGCCCGAACGGCGGCTCCACGATCGTCAGCCGGACCGTGTCCGCGACCCGCCGGGCCAGCCGCTCCGGCACGATCGCGACCAGCCCCGTCCCCGCGACGACGAACGGCACGGTCAGCCAGCCGACCACGGTCACCTGCACATGCCGCTCGACCCCGAGGGCGTCGAGCTCGCGGTCGGCCGGGGTCGGGTGTTCGTGCCCGAAGGTCGGAATCGCATGGGAGAGCTCGGAGAGGTCGGCCAGGGTCAGCTGCCCGTCCTTCAGCAGCGGGTTCGACGGATCCACCACGCACACGAAGCGGTCGCGGAACAGCTCGAGCCGGCGTCCGGGAAAGTCGTAGCCGGTCGGCCCCACCACGACGTCGTGCTTCACGATCCCGTGCGCCGAAAAGGACATGTCGATGGGAATCGGATGCAGTTCGAGGCGGATGCCGGGCGCGGCCTGCTTGACCCGCCGCAGCAGCGGATCGGCCAGGATCGAGACCGTGTAGTCGGAGGCGGCGATGGAGAACTCACGGTCGGAGGCGGCCGGATCGAATTCCGGCGAGCGGTCCATCGTCGCCTCCATCTGCCGCAGCGCCTCCTGCACCGTGGGCAGCAGTTGCGTGCCGAGCTCGGTGAGCCGGTAGCCGCGCCCGTCCCGCTCGAGCAGCTCGTCGCCGAAGTGGCGGCGCAGCCGGGCCAGCGCCGCGCTCATCGCGGGCTGGCTCAGGCCGATGCGAATACCCGCCCGGGTCAGATTGCGGTCCTCCAGCAGGGCGCCGAGTGCGACGAGGAGGTTCAGGTCGATGCCGCCGAGGTCGGCCATCTCCACGTCCTTTCATGATTTTCTCAGACATCTACGCAGGTCACGCCCGCTTAAGTCACATTTCAGTATGGACGATAGTCGATACTGACCACGCCGGTAACAATCGGGAAACATGGGAGTGACCCGGGCGGGTCCGGTGGGGGATTATGCGAAGCAGTATTCCGCACTGAAGCAGTCCCCGGCTGGACACTTGCAAAGACGCACAACGCGCCTCGACGACGAGGCGCGAGACGGGACGGTGGAAACGCATGCCCCTCGGCGGGACTGACCTCAACCTCCTGGTGGCGCTCAAGGCGCTGCTCGAAGAGGGCAACGTCACCAAGGCCGGCGCCAAGATAGGCAAGAGCCAGCCCGCGATGAGCACCGCGCTGGCCCGCCTGCGCCGGCACTACAAGGACGAGCTGCTCGTACGGGTCGGCCGCGACTACGAGCTCACGCCCTTCGCGAAGACGCTCGTGCCCTCCGTCCGGCGCACCCTCAGCGCGGTCGAGCTCGCCCTGGGCACCGGCCGCGCCTTCGACCCGGCGCGCAGCGACTACGTGTTCCGGCTCACGGCCACCGACTACGCGATCACCGTCCTCGGCGAGCCGCTGCTCAAGCGCGTGTCCGAGCTCGCGCCGGGTGTACGTCTCGAGCTCGACGCGATCCCCCTGGACATGCACGAATCCGAGCGCGGACTCATGCACTGCGACGCGCTGATCGGCCCGCTCGGCTTCGGCTTCGACGGCTCACACGAGCCGCTGTTCCGCGACCGGTTCGTGTGCATCGCAGACCCCGCCAACCCGCGGCTGCGCGACGGCCAGCTCTCGCTCGCGGACCTCGAAGTCCTGCCGCACGCCGTCCGCAGCAGCGGCCGCACCCACGTCGCCCCGGCGGATCGCGTGCTCGACGAGCTCGGCGTCAGGCGGCGCGTGCAGGTGAGCACGGTCGGCTGGCTGCCCCTGCCGTTCCTCGTTTCCGGCACGGACCTCGTCGCGATCATGCCGGAGCGGCTGGCGCGTCGGGTCGCCGTCCCGGCCGGACTGGTCATCGTCGAGCCCCCGTTCGGCCGCGTCGACCTCGTCGAAACCCTGTGGTGGCACCCGGACCGGGCGGTCGCACCCGAGCACGTGTGGCTGCGGCGCACCCTCGTCGAAGTGGCGGCCGGCCTGCCCCCGGCCGACGGCGCCCAGACGGCACTGCTCGCCGATACGTACCCCGGCCACGTCGGCCACGTCGGCCACGTCGACCACGTTGCCCACGTCGACAAGGTCGCCCGCGTCGATTCGCTCGCCGATACCAACCATGTCGATTCAAGATCGGCGAACTGGGTGACCCCTGGGCGTTGAGGTGCTGGGATGGGCGCATGCCAAATGTCCCTCGCCGCGTGGTGACCGGCCACGACGCCCAAGGTAACTCCGTCTTCGTGCAGGACGGACAAGCGCCCGTGGTGCGCACGGCGCCCGACGGCGCCCACTTCTACGAGCTCTGGAACACCGGCGCGATGCCCGCCCCCATCGCGCCGACGGAGCCGGAGCCGACCGAGCGGGACCTGACCGTCCCGCCGGCGAAGAACGGCACGAAGATCCGCATCAACGAGTTCCCTCCCGGAGTGATCTCCCCGACGCACCGCACGCAGACCGTCGACTACGGCATCGTCCTCGAAGGCGAGGTCGTGCTGGTGCTGGACAACGAGGCGGACACCGTGCTCAGCGCGGGCGACGTCGTCATCCAGCGCGGCACCGACCACCGCTGGGAGAACCGGACCGAGAACGTGGCCCGCATGGCCTTCATCCTCGTCGACGGACAGTTCACTGACGAACTCGTGCAAGCCATCGGCGTCGACGCGGTCGGCGGTCTGCTGCACGACCCGATGAAGCCGTGAGCCCGAGACCAATGAACCAGGAGCCTGACATGAGTGGCAGAGGCCTCAGCGGCAAGACCGTCGTGATCACCGGCGCGGCCCGCGGCCAGGGCGCCGCCGAAGCGGAACTGCTCGTGCGCGAGGGTGCCCGCGTCATCGCCACGGACGTGCTCGACGACGACGGCCTGGCGCTGAGCGAGCGTCTGAACAAGCCCGAGGCCGGCCCGGGGACCTGCGAATACCGTCACCTCGATGTGAGCAGCGAGGTGGCGTGGGTGGAGTTGGGCGCCTGGCTGGCGATGGCAGGCAGCGAGGTGCACGGCCTGGTCAACAACGCGGGCGTGCCCTACCGACCGAGGCTCCTCGAAGTCGACGTGGCGGGTTGGGACAGGACGATGGCGATCAACCTCACCGGCGCCATGCTCGGCATCAGGACCCTGGCGCCGCTGATGCCGGAAGGCCAGGGCGCCTCGATCGTCAACATAGGCTCGATCGCCGGGCTGACGGCGCACCACGCGGTGGCGTACACGGTCTCCAAGTGGGGAATGCGAGGCCTGACGAAGGTCGCCGCGATAGAGCTGGCGGGCAAGGGGATCCGCGTCAACATCGTGCATCCCGGCCCGATCGACTCCCCGATCTCCGCGGGCGCGGACCCGGTCTTCCTCCAAGCCACGGTCGCCCAAACCCTCCTCGGCCGCGAAGGGAAGCCGGCCGAGGTGGCAGACGTCGTCGTCTTCCTGCTGTCCGATCAGGCCTCGTACGTCACCGGCGCCGAGATCCCCGTCGACGGCGGCCACACGGCCCACGGCGGCACGAAGTCTATCGTCGACGCCCTGGCCAAGGCGCACGCCGTCCCTGCCGAACAGCACTAGTTCCGCACGTCAGCTGCTTGAGCGCTTGCTTACTCGGCGACGCTGGCCGCTCAGGACGGAAGTGCTGAACT
>Ga0073928_10007674_pt1 | contig 13859 bp, 12 predicted proteins | sample PaiPotPPA55metaG_FD_76969 | JGI IMG/M metagenome (GOLD analysis project Ga0073928, IMG submission 76969) | Iron sulfur acid spring bacterial and archeal communities from Banff, Canada, to study Microbial Dark Matter (Phase II) - Paint Pots PPA... ... | reverse complement strand
GCTCGGCCCGGGCATGTCGGTGGTCCCCAGGGTGAAGGTGCGATGACGACTGCCGCAGCGCCGATCCCCCTCGACTACGGGCGGACCCGCGGGCATAACCCGTGGCTGATCGCTGTCACCGTTACCTTGGCGACATTCATGGAGGTGCTCGACACGAGCATCGCCAATGTCGCGCTGCCTCACATCGCCGGCAGTCTCTCCGCCACCGAGGACGAAGCTACCTGGGTGCTGACCAGCTACCTGGTGTCCAACGCAATCGTGCTGCCGCTGAGCGCCTGGCTGAGTGAAATCTTTGGACGCAAGCGATTCTACATGAGTTGTGTGGCGCTGTTCACGGCCTGCTCGTTCCTGTGCGGGCTGGCGCCGAACCTTGGACTCCTGGTGTTCTTCCGCGTGTTGCAGGGCCTGGGCGGCGGGGGGCTTCAGCCCAGTGAGCAGGCGATCCTGGCCGACACGTTTCCACCTAGGAAACGGGGAATGGCCTTCGCCGTGTACGGCTTTGCGGTGGTAGCCGCCCCGGCCATCGGGCCGACCTTGGGCGGGTGGATCACCGACAACATGTCCTGGCGCTGGATCTTCTACATCAACATTCCGGTCGGCATTCTGTCCCTGTTCATGACCTATCACCTGGTGCACGATCCGCCATCGTTCTCGGCCGACCAACGTCGGCTCGAGCGTAGAGGCTTCCACGTTGATTTTACCGGTCTCGGGCTGATTGCGGTGGGCCTGGGTGCCCTTCAGATCGTTCTGGACAAGGGCCAGCGCGACGACTGGTTCGGGTCGGACTTTATCACCTGGATGAGCGTCATTGCCTCAGTCGCGTTGGTTGCCGCCATCATCTGGGAATGGTGGTTCGCCAAGTTCCCGATCGTCGACCTGCACCTGTTCAAGGACCGGAACTTCACGATCGCCAGTCTGATCCTGTTCATGATCGGGCTGGTGCTGTTTTCCAGCACGGTGCTGCTGCCCCTGATGCTTCAGACGTTGTTCGGGTACACGGCGCTTGATGCCGGCATTGTCTTGTCGCCGGGAGCGGTGATTATCATGCTAGCCATGCCGATCGTGGGCTTTCTGCTCCAGTTCGTCGAGCCCCGGTGGCTGATCGTATTTGCATTGTTGGTCTGCTCGACGGGGCTGTTCCTGATGAGCGGCTTTACTACCCAGACGGACATGAAGACCTTCATCCTGTACCGTTGCGTGCAGGCGGGGGCGCTGGGGTTCTTGTTCGTGCCGGTGAACACGGCGATGTATGCCTACATCCCGCCAGGCAAGAACAATAACGCTTCGGCGCTGGTGAACCTGGCCCGGAACATCGGGGGAAGCGTCGGCTTCTCGTTGATTACTACGTTCCAGCAGCGCAGAGAGCAATTCCATCAGAATCGACTGGTCAGTCACTTGACGCCCTACAGCCCGGCGTACCGCCACGCTGTGGAGATGTTTACGCAACTGTTCGGCGGCCTCGGGCACCGACCCCAGGCAATGATCTACCGTCGTCTCCAGCAACAGGCGGGCATGCTGGCCTATATCGACTGCTTCTACGTGCTGGCAATCGCGTTTCTGCTGGTGGTTCCGTTCGTGCTTCTAATGAAGAGGATCACGCCGGGCAAGGCGGCGATGGCGGGGCACTGAGAATGATCGCCTCCGCCGACACGACGCTGACCGGGCTCATAGGCTGACCGCGAAGGACGGTGTCAAGATTTGGCCGAGGCTGATGTTCAAGCTCCTCAGCCAGCCGACCGAGACTGCCGCACTATTCCCGTCATCCAGGATGGAGTGCAACTCTCCCAGCATCCACGCCCGGTCGTTGAAGGCGATGCCGGGTGGCGTGGTTTGGATGATGCGCACCACGTTGCCGGCCGGGAGCTCGGAATTCTTGGCGGCCCATCCAGACTGCTGGTTGAGATAGGGATTACTGTTGATCCAGTCCTGGTCGGTGGCGATTACCGGGAACGAGAGGTTGTAAGAAGAGAAATCCGGGGGCCGCTGTTCCAGGTAGACCTTGACCCCTTGGCCCCGGAGCCGATCGACGGCCTGCGACAGCAGGTCCCCCTGCTGCATGGCCTGACCGAGGTCGAACGCGACGCTCATTCCGGCCTGCACCAACGGAGCAACGGCGGCGTCGAAGCGGGCGTTCCACGCCGCCGGGTCTGAGGCCAACGCCTGGAAGCTGGGATCGAACTCCGGATCGCCGATGTATCCGATCACCTCGATCCCGAAGCGAGTGACGAACCTCCACGAAGTGACGAAGTCCTTGGTTAGCCAGGTCAGGCCCGCCGCCTGGGCCTCGAGGAACTGATCAGCCGGAAAGTATGCCTGTCCCGGCAGGAGGCCAAATGGGTTGTGCAACTCGATCCGTTTGATGCCCCAGAGCATATCAGGGATGACGTTGTGGGCGACGAAACTCCACCACCCGTTGCCGAAGGTTCCGCGGCTGACCGTTCGGGTCGCCGGATCGGAGCTGCTCCCGCCGACCAGGAAGTAGTCCACCAACTGATGCGACGAGTACGAGCCGACCCCCGGATCCTTCCGATAGGCGAAGGTCAGGGGAGCCGAGGGATGTTGGCCGTCGCTGAGAATGGTGTAGCTTTGTCCCGCCACGGACGTGGAACTCCAGCCCGCGTGCAATGGGTCGACGCGCACGTGGTAGTTCCCGAACGGCAGGTTAGAGAATGTGAAGTTGCCGCTCGCGTCGGTGGTGGTCCACGGCTCTCCAGGATCAATGCGGCCGTTATTGTTGGTGTCCAGGTATACGCCCCAGTGCTGGGCCGCCACCTCGCTGCCCCCTGGGAAGACCTCGTTCACGGCGCCGCTGATTTGCCCATTGGCAGTCGTAAGCCCGAAATCGACGTCGCCCGCCGACGCCGTCGGCCCGGCGCCCCGAGGCGGGATAGTTACATCGGCGCTGGCCGGCTGCTTGGGGGCGGGATGAAACCCCGGCTGATTGACGTACCGGACGGTGTACTGGCCGGGCGGCAGACCGGTGAACTGGAAATGCCCGCTACCACCGGTGATAGTCGAGACGTCGCCGCCGTCCAACGCTCCGTTGTGATCGAGGTCGAGGTAAACGGTCCAGCCGACCAGTTGGGTGTCCGGATATGCCCAGGCGCCGTCGGCGTCGCGGTCGTTCCAGAGGTATCCTCCGATCGTGCCGGCGGCCAAGGCTGGGGAGAGGCCGCCGGAGGAAGCGTGATGGCTGGCGAGCAGCGCTGCCGCTCCGACGGCTGCCGACAAGAGCCGGCGATCTTCCAGTCGCTCGACGGCTACCGGGGCGCCCGCCGATGAGCCCATGCAGTTACGGCGGCGGGCAATGGCGCACCCGCCAAAACGCGGGCGCCAGGGGATTCGGGGCCAGAGCACTTCTCGCCTCCTCAGATCTCGCCCGTTCCGCGGGCACCCAACCTGGTATAAACCGTTATGCCTCGTCGGAGCGCCGCCAAAGCCCGATTCGGCGGCCAACGGACGACGGAATGAAACCCGGCTGAGCCGGTTGGCATAGTGTCTACGGATCGGCCCACGGAATCAAGCGCATTTTCCTGGCGGGCGGCGGTTTATTCGGCATCGGGGTTGTTGGCGTCGATCCAGCTTTGCCTGCCGCCGGGCACGGGCGACTGAGGCGCCAGCTTGAGGCTGTGGGCGTCCACCGTCTTCTGAATTGCGTTGGGGGCGGTAAAGATGGCGATCTGTACTTGCTGGTCCCACAGCTTTGCCTGACGGCCGCGGATCTGATCGTGCAACTCCGCCGTCTCGTGACTCAACTCCATGTGCTGTTGACGGAGCTGCAGCGTCGCCACACCGATCGCGGCACCGCCGAGGAGACAGATGAGGAGTTTGAGCATGGGAATCGAATGCTGAGTGCTGAATGCTGAATGCTGAAAGAAGAACCCCTATCGGCGCGCTTTGGCTGTACGGGCGGACGCCGCGAAGATTATGATTAGCTCACGCGTCTCCTGCTGCAGTGGAGCGAGCTTCGCTGCTTTAACCATTCCGGTTCGCTCGACGATCAGTAGCCAGTAGTCCGACTCGTCAAGCTCCTGTTCCGCCGACTCGATTTTGCTCACGAATTCAGCATTCGAGCGGGCACGACACGCCTCGCGGTACTGTGCGCCGGCTGAAGTGCCGCACCGGATCACTTGGCCGCGCACCAGACGCCCCTCCGGAGTGTTCGGCAGGGAAGCCGCGAGCTTCAGGACGCGCAGTGCAAACTGGAGTAATCGCTCCCGAAGGTCCCACGCTCGCTCGGCCACAGGCTCATTGAGTTAGCCCGACTTCGGCGGCAACTTGAGCCGCATGTTCACCTGGAGCTGAGCGCGGCCCTTGAGCAAGTCCTGATTCAGATCGCGGATTTCGGTCCAGCGGTTGCCGCTGCCAAGCTGCTCGGCGGCGATCTTCCAGAGGTTGTCGTTCTCCTTGACGGTGTAGTAGGCGAGCGCCGTGTGTACGGACCCCGCCTGCGCGGCAGGTGGCACCGGGGCCGGCGGCGATTCGGGAGTGGCAACGGGGGACGGGATCGCATAGGTGCGTCCGACGATTACCAGATGTCCGTCGGGGGTCATCGATGGGTTGGCTTTTATAATCGCCTCGCGGTTCGACTTGGTGTTGCCGCCCAGGTACTTGGCCGCCAGCTTACAAACGGTGTCCCCTTCCTCCGCCTTCACCTGCCGCGTTTGGATGGCGAGGGAGGCGCCGCCGTACGCGGCAGACGGTTCAGGACCGGCCGGCACCGGCGGGGTCCCGATGGCCACCACGTCTTCGCCGTTCTGACGCGCGATCTGCTGCAATCGGCCCGGCGCGCCATGAGCCGCTTCCTGGTCAGCGCTTGCATTATTCGAAGCCACCGGAGGCTCGCTTGTAGGGGCGGGCCCCGGGGTGTTGTCCCCCGAGGGTGGTTGGGCCTCGGACTCCTGATTGATGGGGGCACGAGATGGAATATTGATGTACGAGGGATCGCCTCCGGGCTGGATTTTGATGATGGCGACGCCGCCGGTCGTCGACGGCACGTCGTGGCCCGTCGGGACCGGGTCCTGTGGAACTACCGACGCGGGCGTCACGATCACCGATTGTCCCTGCTGGCGGGCGTCGGGTGCGTTGACGCTCCGTTCCACGCTATCATAGATTTTACTTGCCTGGGCGGGGGCCGGGTCGGTGCTGCTATTGATGTGGTCCGAGAGGAGGATGCCGATCACGATGATGAAGGCCAGTCCTACCAGCAGCCCGATTTTCGTCTCACGTGTCATGTCGTCTCCCACACAGGAGTGCCGGGTCGCTGGGCGACCCGCAGTTTGGCCGAACGGGACCGCGGGTTGCGGGCGAGTTCGCCGCCGGAAGGGGTGAGGGGCTTTTTGGTGAGGACCTGGAGGCCCCCGGCCTGCTCCGCCGACCGAAACGCCCGCTTGACCATCCGGTCTTCCGTCGACTGAAAACTGATCACCGCCAGCCGGCCGCCCGGGTTGAGCTGCCGCGGCGCCTGCTCCAGCAGGGCCGAGAGATTTTCCACCTCCCGGTTCACCGCCATGCGGAGGGCCAGGAAAGTTTTCGTCGCGGGATCAATTCTCGGCGGGGCTCCGCCCCGCGATGGGACCGCCGAGCGCACCAGTTCGGCCAATCGGTCCGTTGTACTGATCGGCGAAAAATGGCGGGCCTCCACAATCTTTCTTGCTATTCGCCGCGAGTAATGTTCCTGGGCCAGTTCATATAGGACCCGCGCCAATTGCTTTTCGGGCAGTTCATTCACCAGCTTGGCAGCGGTCATTGCCGTCCGCGGATCGATCCGCATGTCCAGCGGCATCGCCTGCGCAAAGGACAGGCCGTAGCGCGCGTCGAAGAGTTGATTGGTGCTCAGCCCCAGGTCTGCCAGGACGGCATCGACACGCGCCACTCGCGCCGCCTCCAGGACGTCCGATAACTCGGCGAAGTTTGCGTGGAAGAACCTGATCCGGCAGGGGGCGCCGGCCAGGCGAGAGCTCGCATACTGGAGATTCCGCGGGTCGGCGTCGAGGGCGATCAGCAAGCCGTCGGGGGCGATGCGGCGGGCGATGACCTCAGAATGGCCGCCGCGGCCAATCGTGCTATCGACGACGGTCTGGCCCGGCCGCAGATTCAACAGGTCGAGCGTTTCATCGAGAAGAACCGGGTCGTGGTCGGGGGGCGGCAGCTCCATCGGAATAATTTACTTGCATTGGCGGTTTGACAAGGCATAATAGCCAAGGTTGTTCGGCGAATGTTTGCAGGGGCGCGAGGAGAAGGGGGCGCGGCGGCACCCTCGCCGAATTGCGAAGTTCGTCAGTGGTTATACCGATTTTCCGCGTTGCGGAAACGGGTGTGGTTCGTGTAACCACGCTTTCGCAAGTGACTTTTGCGACCCGATACGGCAGAGCCGGGCGTCCTACCCCCTCGAAAATCCCAGGTCGAGGGCCCCGTCCGTGAGACGACTCCACGGTATCGCGTTGTGTGTCGCGGGCGTTGGATGGTGGCGGGGTCCGTCCGCGCCAACGACGTCACGACATTTGCGGGGGCGTCCGGCAGGACGCATCCCCGGCGGTTAACCTGCTGGCCGTCCGCCGTCCACTGGCCGGTGGCGAATCCTTCGCCAGTGCTCCGGACAATGAACAGCGGCCGGCCCATCAGGTTCGGGTATGTCGTGAGGCGGCTCACAACCCGCACGCCGACCCACGACATCGCCCACACGACCTCAACTTGGCCCACGTCCCTGCGGGCCGCCGCAGCCGCATGTCTCGCCGACGCCAGTTCGTGCCTCCGTGCACGAATCGCGCCGGGGATGATGAGCGCGGAACGTCCTGTTCCAGCACATCGTGCAGCCGGTCGTGCCATACCAACTCAATTGTCGAAAGCCGAATCCTTCCCTGGAATTGGCCCCGGTCGCCGTCACCCGAAAAGACGGCGGCCGCCACAGTTCAACTCTTCCATCCGCAGGCATTCCTTGGTGCCTGCCATGCAACTCATGCTACTGCCACGGAGCGAGGTCCGGTTGTGCCGCCGACAACGAGTATGCCCAACTGCTGAACGACGGCAGCGATCAAGAGGTTCATTCTTTCTTCACGATGTTGCCGGCACTGTCGGCGTCATCCTGGCCTGTTTGGCTCGAATCGCTACCTCCGCGCTGCGAGAAAGTAATTGCTCGCGGCGGGCTTCCCAATCCGAGCGGTTCCAAATCTCCAGATGATCTCTGGCTCCAATCAGCGTCACTTCGCGCGTCAACTCGCTTCGCCGGAGGGTTTTCTCCGGAATAACCATGCGGCCTTGACTGTCCCAATCCCGCTTCTCGGCCAAAGCGAAGTTCACATGATCGAAATCCAACTGTTCCTCGCCCGGCGTGAGCTCCGGCTGCGCCTGGAAAACAATCTGCTCGTAATACCGCTCCGGATAAAGCCACGGTTTGCGGTTCAGTCCCAGAACGAGAAAGAATGCGTCGCCGTCGCGCTCGGAATTCATCGATTTGCGGATCTCGGCTGGGATTTGCAGACGATTCTTCTCGTCGATCGTCAGGTCGTACTCGCCGATCAGAAGTAAATGCCGCAAGGGAGTTCATTCCAGTTCACACCAAAGACAGGGATTTTGTACCACGTCGCCCCACTAATTCAAGATCAGAAATCTTGCCCGCCGATTTTCCTGAGCTCGCCTGGCTGAAGCAGCGATATTAGCGGTGTTTCCGGTGTCTGGTAGCTAGAAAGTGGGGTGCTTGCCGGCCAGTTTGTGGATAGCCGGTGGATAAGTTGTCCTGAACGAGGACGGTCGTTGTGGGCAGCGTGGCCAGAATATCGGATCCTTCAGCCAGATGACGATGGATTTAAGCGTGGCTGTATTGCGCCCCAAGCAATGAGTCCGCCCGCCAGCAGTGCTGCCAGGAGGAGCCAGCCGCCGACGGCGGGATGGCTCGGCGCGGCCAGGGCGATGAGCAGCGGCCCGAACGCCGAGCCGATGGCGTCGGCAGGGCGCGCTGCCAGATCGGTCGCGAGATACCACACGAGTACGCCGCCGGTGGCGAAGGTGCTCGCAATGGCGGAGGCGATCGCCCGCCAGCGCCCCGGCGGCAACGCATGGCCCCAGACCGCCAGGCAAGCGAGCCACAGGGTGACGAACCCGCCGGACGGCAGGACGTCAACCAACGGCCAGGCCGCCAGGGCGGCAGCGATCTGCAGCATGATCCATGCCGAGGCGGCGACTGCTATCGCCGTCTCCCACGCCCGCCCCAACCCCGGCAGAAGAATGGCCGACCATGTAAATTGAACCGCCAGCAGCACGCGGACGGCCTCAAACTCAGCCGGCCGTGGGTACTGGGCGGCCAGCGGTGCACGCATGCCGGCCAGCAGCAATGCACATAGTTGTACCAGCACCCAAAGCAGGATCGTCCCAGGTGCAATCCGGACCGTTGGCGGTCCAGCGTTGCCGACTGGGTTATTGTCGTTCAGTGGCGGCCTGACGGTTGACGATGGCCGCTGTTCGCCGGCGGCGACGCTTCCGGCAGCGGCGGCAGGCCCACGGTGTCGAAACGGATGTCTACCCATTGCTGCCTGGCGTCCACTCGCCCGTACTGCTCGCAGATCAGCCGCAGCCGATTGAGCTTGCGGGCCGTTGTCAGCTCGATGAATGAATCCAGGTCATTCTCGTTTGGCGGCCGGCCCCACCAAATCTGGGTCTTATATCGGGTCTCCAGCACGATTTGCGGGTCCTTGGCATCTACTCGGCCGTTGAAGTTCGCCACGTTCACCCGCAGGACGTCCTCACTATATGCCCGGCCAAACAGGTAGTTTACCATTTTGAGGCCCGCCGCCAGGTCTTCGCCCGCCCATTTGTCCCCCGGAACATGCGGCGCGGGTTGGCGGGCGCCTTCGATCACGCGGATGCGGGTGTGGCCGTCGGGTCCGAACTGTATGCTCGGGACGTCCTGCTCGGTAAATCGCTCGGAGAGGCGCACGCTGTTCTCGTCCACCAGCCAGTAGAACAAGCCGGACTTTACCAGCGCCACCGGGGCCCGATATTCGCAGTCGATCTCCAGCGTGTCGCCGGGTTTGTACGTGTATGCCCGGCGGACGCTGTACACCTTTCGCACCCACGGATTTCTGGCCAGCATTTCCGACGTGTCAACCAGCAGTCGGTGATCGAACGCCGAATGGGCGCCGATCGGCCGGGCGATCGTGGCGATCTGCTCGACCAGAAAATCGTTCATCCACGGCGGCCTGTTCTTGAGCACGATCAGCAGCGGCCGACTCGGATAGGCCACGCGCTCCTGGACATAGCGATCCGCGTAGTAATACCCCGCTCCGATGCCCCCGGCCGCCAGGGCGGCCAGCAATAGATGCGCGCACAGCCGGCGAACCCGTCTCGTGTGCTCGAGGTCCCGGGGCTTTTGGAGTTTGATGGGCTTGGGTTTCTTCGTCCTGGCCATACCGCCGCCTCGCCTCCCTGGTGGGGCGGGCCCAAGAGGCTCCCCGCCCCCTTATCGGACGCCTCATCGTGCGCGCTGCAACAAAGGCCGCCGACTATCCCTCACATCTTGACCGCGACTAAGAGATTCATTTGCAAGCGGCGGGGATGAATTGGATATCTGCCAACGTGAGATACCCCAGTACATACACGCAAAGGCGCCGGGCCGGCCGAGGCGGATTTACGCTGATCGAGGCGGCACTGGCGATGGTGATCATCGGGGTCGGCGTCATGGCCCTGCTCGAGCTGCTCGCCGCCGGATCGATGTCCAACGGCGCGGGCACCGAGCTGACCACGGCCGTCAACCTGGCCAACAACATCCACGAGATTACCATCGGGATGACGTTCCAGGACGCGACCACGCCGTCGCTGACCACCCACGCCAACGGCGAGGCGGTATCGGCGTACACCGACATCTGGGACATGAACGGCGACACCTATTCGCCCCCGCTGGACGTCCGCCGAAACCCCATCAACACCTACGCCACTTGGGCGCAGAAGGTGACGGTCCAATCGGTGGACCCGACCAACCTGACGGCGGTGAGGCCCAACGATCCGGTCAACCTGCCGACCGCCCGAATAACGGTCGCGATCCTGCACAACAACAAGCAGGTCTACACCGCCAGTTGGCTGGTGACCGCGCCGAACAACTAGCTGTCAAAACGGAGCGAGGAAGACATGAACACGCTTAGACCCGGCAACTATTCTACGCCGCCGCCTCGATGGAGGGACCTGACGCGCCGCCACGGCATCACGTCGATCCTGGCGATGCTCTACCTGGTCCTCTTCTCGACCCTGGCCATCGGGTTCTACACGGCCACGACCATGAGCGGGCAGATCGCCCGCAATGAGAAGGCCTTCGAGCTCTCCGAGGCCGCCGCCGACGGCGGGATGCAGTTCATGCGCTATCAGCTTGGGCAGCTCACCATCGCCCCGACGGTACCGCCCTCGGGCCTGATGGATGCCGTCGCCCAGGGGCTGGCGCAGCAGCTCAACGGCACCGCCAACATGAACGGGCACACGGTGCAGAACACTAACGGAGTCATCTACATCCCGTCGGCCACCGACTGGACGACCGTCGACTCCAGCGCCGGAACCAAGTTCCGGGCGATGATCACGCAGTCCGGCCAGTTCATCGTGGTGAACGTGGACGGCGCCGGGGCCGGCGGCAACGCCATGCGGGGCATCCAGATCCAGTACCAGAAGGCCCCGAAGGCCGGCGCGATCCTCGACTACGGCGTGGCCTCCCGCGGGACCATCGCCACCGCCGGCGCCACTTACATTCAGGGCCTCACGGATCCCACCAAAGGGAGCGTGCTCAGCGCTGACACGACCAGCAGCACGCCGATTGCCATCAACGGTAAGGCGGTCAGCGGCGACCTGAGCACCGTCAATCCGACGGCCAACATCGCGGTCGGCCCCGGCGTCAGCGTCGGCGGCACCAGCGACCCGACCAAGATCCAACAACACATCCACACCGGCGTGCCCGCTCCCACCTTCCCCTGGATCGACACCAGCGTCTTCACTGCGTATGCCACGAACCTATACCCCTACGCGCCCGGCATAGTCGCGAGCAACGCGACCTTGACCGACGTCTACGTCCCGCCGAACACCAACCCGAAGTTCACCGGTGGGGCCACCATCAACGGCGTGCTGTGGATCCAAAGCCCCAACGTCGTCACGTTCAAGGGCGGAGCCACCGTCAACGGGGTGATCGTGACCGACACCACCGGTTCATATGACGGGGTCCATAACCAGATCAACTTCGGCGGCAACGTCCAGTCGACGCCTCTGAGCCAGCTTCCTAGCACTAACCCGGCGTACGACCCGAACCTGGTCAAGCTCACCGGTTCCTTCCTGCTGGCCCCCAACTACGCCGTGACCATGACCGGAAACTTCGGTACGGTGGGCGGCAGTATGGTGGCCGGCACCGTCAACATGAGCGGCAGCGCGACCGGCACCGTGAATGGCAGCGTCATTACCATGTATGACGCTGCGGGGTCGAACAGCGTCTCTCTGAGCGGCAGCTCAGACATCTTCATCGACAGTACGGGCACGAGCAACTATCCGTCCGGCATGAGCTTCGGCAATAACTACACGCCCCTGCCGGGCACTTACCTCGAGGTGGCGCCATGGTAACTCGCGCGACGACGAACTTGCGGTACGCCCGGCACGGCCTGAGCCTGCCGGAGGCGATGATCAGCCTGGCGATCACGACCACGCTGCTGGTCGCGGTGGCCGCCGCCTTCACCGCCTCCGCCCAGGCGATCAACAATAACGATCAGTTCTTCCGGTGCACCCAGGCCAGCCGGGTCACGATGAACCAGGTCCTCAGCGAGATCCGCCAATGCGACTCGCTGGACATGAGCGTGAGCAACACGATCAAGATCATCCGGGCCGCTCAGAACATGCAGCCCAATGAATCGTACCGCTCGTTCGTGTTCGACTCGACCGGCCAGCGGATCACGCTGCAGATCTTCTACACCACCGGCAACCCCAGCCCGGTGTACGAGCTGGCCGGCGGCGTGACGGCGTGTCAGTTCGGGCCGCCGGACATGGGTCTGGACTACAACAACGCGACCATTCCGGTCCGGGTGCCGATCACCATCACCGTCAGCGCCGGCAACAACCAGGTCGTCCTCAACGGCGCCGCCGCCCCCCGCCGGGCAATGAAGTACTAGCCTGCTCGACCGGCGCATCCCGGTGCGGCATCGGCCGGCCGAACTGCGCGTGAAACGTGAAGAGTGAAACGTGTGACGGGCGCGCTTGTCACGTTTCACTCTTCACGTTTCACTTTCCCCCATGCCCGACTACTTGTCCGCCTGATACAGCGGCAGGTAGCGGTAAGGGACGCAGAGGGCGAGGACGGCCATGCTGGTGCGGTAGGCGTCGCCGGCGCCGTCTTCCTGCCCGCCGGCGGGGCGGAAAACGCCGTTGTCCTGCTGGAGCGCCAGCAGCGCATCCACCAGCTTCGGATAGACGGTCTCCCAATATTTCCCGCCGAGCTGGTTGAGGGCCTGGCTGTCGTAATAGACGGCGTAGAAATAGAATTCGTTCCCATGTTTACCGTCGGGCGGGTTTTCGACGAGATAATCGCCGGCCTTTTGCACCTCGGGGGCGTTCCTGTCGCCGCCGATCAGGACCATGGACAGGATTCCGGTGCCGGTGCGGGCCTGGTTGGGCGCGCCGTTGTGATTGGGGTCGGCTTGATAGGAAAACCCGCCGGTGCTCACGGAGCACCGTCTGACGTAGGCCAGCCCTTCGTCGAGGACCTGTTTAGGAATGGCGGCGCCGCAGTTGGCGGCGCCGCGCAGGGCCATGAGCTGCCAGCCGGTGCAAGAGATGTCGGCGTCGCTGGCGTCGGGACGGTAGCGCCACCCGCCGCGGTGCGGTCCGTCCTTCGGATGCCCGGCGGGCTGTTGGGCGTCGAGGACCAGCTTGACGGACTTGGCCAGCGCGTGGTCGATGCGGGCGCGCCGCGCGTCGTCCACCATCCCATACACCTCGGCCAGCATCACCGTGCTGATGCCGTGCTCGTACATCTCCGCGTTGGTGTCGTCGCGGGCCAGCAGTCCGTTTTCCTTTTGACGGTCCAGCACGAAGTCGATGGCCTTGTCGAGCGTATCGACGTACTGCCCCTGGCCCGGCACGTGGCCGCGGGCCAGGAACGCCAGCACGGCCAGTGACGGGACCGCGGTGGTGCCGGCCTGCTCACCGTGCGGCCAGTCGCCATTCGGCTGTTGACTGTCCCGCAAAAAAGCCAGCGCCTTGTCTACCGCCCCCTGTACCTTCTCCGACACCGGCTGGTCCTGCACCTCGGCGGCATGGGTGAGCGTGGGCCGCTCGGGAAGCGCGAGAAGGCACGCCGCCGCAACGGCCGCCGTCAGCGCTGATCCCACCACGCAGATAGGGCACGAACCGACTTTCATCGGAACTCCCGAGGTCCTCCAATTTCCAATCTGCAATCGTCAATCTGCAATCTGCAATCGTTTGCGGTATCAGACATTGAAGATTGCAAATTGCAAATTTCAGATTGACCCAGGCCTTCACTGCCTCCCCGACGCGCTCGAATCCAGCATCCTGGCGACCTTCACGTAGTAGTCCTTGATCATCTGCCGGTACGCGGGCGGGCCGCTCTGCTGGGCGGCGTTGAGGAGGTCTTTGCGGGCCATCGGGGGTAGCTTGGCCCATTGATCGGGCGTGATGCCGACGTCGCGGACCGCGGCCGGCACGGCGCCGGCGTCTGCCGCCGTCACCGAGATGCCTTCTTTGGGGTCCGGCGCCTGGCCCGGCTGCGTCGAACGCTCTGGGCTGGCCTTGCCAGTGTCCTCTGCTTGCTCTCCGTCCTCTGCCTGCCCGTTATCATTTCCCGGGCGCATCGATTTCGAGACGGCATCGGCCATGGCGGTCGCGGCCCT
>Ga0073928_10007672_pt1 | contig 13860 bp, 9 predicted proteins | sample PaiPotPPA55metaG_FD_76969 | JGI IMG/M metagenome (GOLD analysis project Ga0073928, IMG submission 76969) | Iron sulfur acid spring bacterial and archeal communities from Banff, Canada, to study Microbial Dark Matter (Phase II) - Paint Pots PPA... ... | reverse complement strand
TGCAAAAGCCACGAAGGGCACGCGCCGCGTTAGGCTGAAACATGCCGTGTGGCGATTCTTTGGCATTCCCGTTCCCTCTCCGCTGGTCTTGACCGCCGGGGCGCGGGAGACCCTGGAACTCGGCGGCCGCGAGGCCCTCGGTTTTCATCACGATTTCATCGGGACGGAACATGTGTTGCTGGGTCTGCTGGAATCGAAGGCGGGAGCTGTTCGCGGCGTCTTGCAGAAAATGGGAGTGGATCACAAAAGCGTCCGCAGCGAAATCGAGAAAATCGTCGGCTTGGGATCGGCGCAACGGACGACTCGCGCCCTGCCCTATACGCCCCGCGTGAAAAAGGCCCTGGAGATTGCCGGCGCGGAAGCACGGGCATCGAACCACATGAAGGTAGGGGCCGAGCATATTTTTCTAGGCTTGCTGGTGGAAGGCGGCGGCGTGGCTGCGCTCGTCTTGAAGACCCTTGGCGTCGATATTCGAACCGCCCGTGCCGCGATCCAGGCGGAACTGGGGCGGAATCAGCCTGACACGTGAAGGATAACAACCCGCCTCGATTATGTTTGATCTCGAACAGGCAATCACCGAATGGCGGCGGCAGATGCTCGCCGCCGGAATCAAAGCGCCTGAGCCGCTGGGAGAATTGGAGAGCCATCTTTGTGAGGACGTGGAGCGACAAATAAGTTCGGGGTCGAACGCACAGCAAGCCTTCGGCGTTGCGGTCCGGCGAATCGGAGAAGCCGCCGCGCTGAAAGCGGAGTTCGCGAATGCGGATTTCGCGCTGGGAGCGCGACTGGTGCAACTGATGGGAATCGCTTGTGTTTCCATCGCCTGCGCCTTCTCGTTGTGGATATCGGCCAATCTTTTCCATCACGGAGTGAGTTTGACGGCAAAGTTGGTGGGTTTGGCTGGAGCGGCATTGACCGGTTTAAGCTGCCGGTGTGGCCACAGATTTCTCCCGGCCATCCGCGATTGGCGCTTCCGGGCGGCGTTGGGCATCCTCTGCTGCCTGGCGAGTGTTTTTTGGATGATGCTCTTCATCACACTGATTGTGCCGCGGCTCTTCGATGTTCCCGCAGGTTCGGAATTTCCAATGGGGCGATTATTGGTGTCGTTTCAATGGGCCTGGGCGGCGACGGCTGTTCTGGGCGGCATGGCGTATGGACTCGAAAAAGCCGCCCGCAGATACGACGGGCAGTATGTTTGACATCGAACAATCCACCGCAAAATGGCGGCGCCAGATGGTCGCCGCGGGCATCAAATCTCCCTCAGTGTTGGATGAATTGGAAAGTCATTTGCGCGAAGACGTGTCGCAGCAGATGCGGTGCGGGCTGGAAGCGCACGAGCCTTTCGAGTGGGCCAGTTCACGAATTGGCCAAGGCAGTGTATTGAAAACAGAGTTCGCCAAAGCCAGGGGCTTTTGGCGGTTTCTAGGCGAGAACAAAGCCGTAAAGACAAATCGAATTCTCGGGGTATTGTGGTTGACGGGATGTTCTCTGTCTCTCAACACCGTGTGTCGTCAATTTGTTCCATCCCAACCCACGGGAACCTCTCCGGACACGACCCTGTTATGGATGACTATGATGGCCGGCTGCATTTATTTGGCTGGCATGATTGGCAGCGTTTTTCTGTTTCGTGGCGCAAAGTGGGGGCGCAGCATCGTGAGGATGCTCGCCCTGCTGATGATGATCGTGTGTATTGCGCAAGCTTCGAATTTCAGGATGCGTGTGTGGTGCGGCATTGTCGCCGTTTTTAGCTTGGCCTCCGTTTGGCTGTTGCATCCGCCAGTGGATACGAATTCGAACCCAACTCCTGCGCCGCAATAATGGCGCATTTTGACTACTTGCAAAGGAGCCGAGAAAAATTAGAGTCTCGTCACCTCGACTGCTACAAAAATTGGGAAGTCGTTCCTTACCAGTAGGATGGGCCCGCGATTTTCGCCGAAGAATCCGCCTCCTCACGTCGGCGGCTACAATTCTCAGGCACGTCCTACGGCCGCCCCTTCTGCCTCTCACTCGAAAACAACGCCTCCCGCATCCCCGGCAGCGGCTGCTGCTTCCTGGTGTCCCAATAGTTAAAGCCGGATTTCCAATCCCAGATCGTCCAGCCGATGCCCGCCGTGTCCAGCGCCTGGCGAAACGCCGCGTAGTAATGGGCCCGCGATGCCGAATCCGCTTTGGTGTAGGCCCCGAATTCGCCGAACTGCACGGGGCGGCCCCGTTCCTCGGACCAGGCTTTGGCTTTTTCGATCTTCGCGCGAAAGGCGCTCGGTCCGGACGGATTGGTGTCGGCGGGCAGCGTGTTGTATTGATGAATCCATTTCAGCACCGAAGGCTTGAGGCCGAGGCTGGGGTCGGGTTCGAGCGGAGTCTGCGGCGGACCGGGGAAGAGGATTCCCGTCAACCGATGGTCCGGTCCGGCCCAACTGGCGCCTTGGTGGGTGAAATTCATGGGGTCGTAACAGTGCAACGTGACGATGATGTTGTCGTCGTCCGGCAGGCGGAGGTTCACCAATTCATCGGGAGAATTCCAGCGGCCGGGTCCGACGAAGATCGTCCGCTTCGGGTTCGTCCGGCGAATCTCGCCGATGGTATTGGCATAGATGGGATTGAGCACGATGGTCGTCGCCGCGTCCTTCGGCTCGTTGATGAGTTCGAAGGCGACGCCGGCCGGCGCTCCCGCATAATGCGCGGCGACTTGCCGCCAGATGGCCTCGAACCAGGCCGTATTCGCTGCGGGATCGGTCGTGAACTCGTTGAAATGGTGGATGTTGATCATCACATTCAATCCCAAGGCCGTCGCGTTGGTCACCATTTCGTCGGCCTTGGCGAAGATTTCGCCCGATATTTCATAACCGGACGCCGGTCCCGTGTAATGATGCCATCCGACCGGCAAGCGGATATGGTCGAACCCCTCGGCGCGGATGTGCCTGAGGTCCGCGACCGTGTGGGGAGTGGCCCAGTCCTCGCCGGGCGGCACTTCCAGATAATTAGCTATATTGGCGCCTCGCATGAATCCCCTGGCCGCCACGGAAGCCGGGGTGTCATGGGTGGTGATGGGTTTCATGGCCGGCGAGTCGCTCTGCGCGGCTGCCGTCAGGGCAAAGAGCACAAGAAGACCGAGTCGGCGAATAACCTTCATGCGGGGAACATCATAAGGCCGTTTCCTGACTGCAATCAACGCTTATCGCCTCAATGCTTAATCTTCCATTCTTGCCACACCGTGCCGGCCTGCTATAGCTGGCGCATGGAAAAGTCCCGGAAACGGTTTCCCGCAGTGGCTCTGCCGCCTTCTCTCCTGATGCCGGTTCTCGCGCTCGTGGCGGCATCGGCTGCCTCTGGCGTCTTCGGTCAGGAAGCGCCCGCAGCCCAAAAAACCGCCAACATTGTGGTCACCAACGTCAACGCCGAGTTCCTCCAAAACGGCGGGTCCTGCGTGTTGTCGAGCTATGCCATTGTGGCCAACTATTTTACCGGCGAGCCGATCCGCTCCTATTTTGAGGGTTATTGCCGCCATTTCGGGCTCGCGTTTACCGATGCCGCCGATGCGGAGCAAAAATACGCCGCCCATTTCGACGCTGAATGGCGAAAGCGGAAATGCCAGGGTTACGAGGTGATCCTCGACCTTCATTCGCACTCGAAGGAGAAGTGCTTCGTTGACGCGCGCCGCGTGTTCGAAGGCCGATTCTATGCAGATTCCTCTTCGCACGTCGAGGAACTGGAGCGCCTGCTGGGCGCCCACGAGGCCTTCCTGAACCTCAGTTACAACGCCGGCCAAAACTTCCATTCCATCACCATCCTGAACGACGGAACCCGCTTCCTGTGCCGGGACACCGAACAGAAGGGAATTCATCCCATTTCCGGGTTGCGGCAAATCGGCACACTCCGGGACAGCGTCTTGTACGTTCGGAGATGAAGCGACGAATTCAAGGAGGCGGCACTTCCAAGTCCTTGCAAATCTTGCGCGCAGTGAACTCTATAATTTCGCGGTGGCGAGTACGGCAGTCGTTTTCCTTGCGGCGCGATTGACGTAAATCGTGTGATTGCCAATTCCTCGCGCGGCGGATGCGGGGCATGGGTGAGAGACCCCATGGGCAAACGGATGATAATGTGATTGACTCTGCCGCGTGGCTGAACGCGCCGCCTTTATCCAACAATGGCTCGCCGACGAAGATGCGAGGCGGCAGATTTACAAATTGCGGGATGAATTGACTGCGTTGAACGAACGGGAGAAGCAGCCGAAAGAAGACGCAGCCATCGAGGAAAACAATCTTCACGGGCAAAGCAAGCCAGGCTCGGTCCTGCCTGGTCTATCAACAAATTCCCATGACGGATAAAACCGATGTGCCGCCACGGGATCCCGTTGCCGCGCAAAAGCCGGTATTGGTCAAAACCGATGGCTATCAGTGCCTGGCATACCAGGACTCCCAAGGCAATTGGCGGACCTTTTACGGCGGCGAATTGCTGCCGGGCAACGTGGAAGTTATGCCAGACGGCTAAAGAGGCGGATTGCCGAAAATCCGCAGTCTCGCAAGCAAAGCATCTGCCGGGTCAGATACCTTGGCGGATGAGGAGAACCGCAGAATACGCGGAAAGGAAAATCCAAAAATCGGAAAGCTGCCAAAGATTGTGTGTACTGATGTCCACCGTCACAACGCGGTCGCGTTCCACCGGCAGTTCATTTCGCCCGGCGGCGCGGCGGGGGTGCGGTAGTTTTGCGGATGTTTGAGACGGAATGTTGCGGGTCGAGGGTCCTTTTTGCGAAATGTTGCGGGTTGAAAACTCATAAAACCCCTGTCGTTATTGGGTTGTTGCGGGTTTGCTGCCACGAAAAATAAGTGTTGCGGGTCCGGACCCCAAAAAGACCCAATGTTTGCAGGCATGTTGCGTGTGTTGCGGGTCTAGCGGGGGGGGGAATGTCGGGTAGCGGGGCATCGTCCTCGTCCTCGTCCTCGTCCTCGAATCGCCGAATACCGCTTGATACCGCCTAATACCGCTTGATACCTCCTCGGAAATTTCCTGGGGGACAAGGTGCGCCTGTGCCAATGCCTTCAGCCGTAACCGTTTGCAGTTGTTTGCACCAAATTGCAGCGAATTGCACCAAATTGCACCATAGAAGGCGGGGGGGAAGGGGGGTGAGAGGCCGCATCGCACGGGCTATTTCGAGTCATTCAAGGCTGTTCAAGGCTAAAAACTCCATTTTGGCATTGCCCCAAATTCTCCTACGGCGTATTAATATACAGTGAAATCCCTTCGTTTGTGGCGCGGAGTCTGCAGTCTGATTGCGGGCAGTCTGCTTGCGCTTGGTTCGAGCGCGTCCGCCCAGACGAAAAGCATCCGGCTGCGCAACGAGATCATCGTTACCTCGGCTCCGACCAATGGGGCCCATTTCGCCAGCGGCCTGAAGTCGAATGAGTCCGCCACCGGCCTTTTCCTCGTCCAGTTCATGGGTCCGCTCGAACCAGCGCACCGCAACGAACTGCGCTCGGCGGGAGTGGATCTGCTCAAGTACGTTCCCGAGGACGCCTTCATCACCAAGTTCAACGGCGTGACGCCCGCCAAAGTCGGGTCTTTGGGTTTCGTGCGCTGGGTGGGGCCATACCGGCCGGAGCACAAGATTCATCCGCGGCTGTCACTGGCAGCGCGCGAGGCGGCGCAGAGCAATCGCACGGTCAGCGTCAGCATCATGATCTCGCCGCAAGCGACTCCGCCGGAAATCGCCGGGGTCAGGTCGTTGCTTTCATCGATTCAGCACGAAAGCCATTTGCGGCAGGGCACCTTTGTGCGGGGCGAATTGCCGCCGGGCCGGCTTGATGCGCTGGCGCAATCCGCGGCGGTGCTCTGGCTCGAGCCGGCGCCCAGGCGGCATCTCGTGGACGAGATGTCATCCAAGCTCATCGGCGGCGCCGATGGCCGCAACGGAACGCCTACGGTCACGGAACGACTGGGCTTTGGCGGGTCGGCTGTGACCGTGTGCGTGGCGGACACCGGGCTGGACTCGGGCGACACCAACACCATGCACCCGGATTTGCGAGGCCGAGTGACGGGATTCCAATTCTACGGGTTGCCCGACGGGTCGGACGGCTACGGCCACGGCACGCACTGCGCGGGCATCGTGGCCGGCAACGCGGCCACGGGGGAGAAGGACCCGGATTCCGGCGCCTTTTACGGCTTGGGTGTTGCATCGCAGGCGAACCTTTTCATCGAGCGCATCTTCGACGATTCGGCCAACGAAGTCAGCCCCGCGCCCAGCGACGAGCAGCTCACGCACGATGCCGTGCGCGGCGGGGCGAAAATCGGCTCGAATAGTTGGGGCAATGACGTCCAGGGCGAGTACGACACGGATGCGGCGCAGTTCGACGAATTGGTGCGCGACGCCGACGCCTCGACTCCCGGCGACCAGCCGTACATCCTCGAGTTTTCCGCCGGCAACGCCGGTTCGGGGTCGCAAACGCTGGACAGTCCGGCGTCGGGCAAGAACGTCATCGCCACCGGCGCGTCGGAAAACGATCCCAACACCCTGGCGGTGACTTACGGATTATACGCCGACGGCTCGGACACGATGGCGGACTTCTCGAGCCGCGGCCCTTGCGAGGACGGTCGCATCAAACCGGACCTGGTCGCGCCGGGGACGTGGATAGCATCGGCGGCCTCGTCAGCGGCTGCGGACGAGGCGTCGATTGCCTGGTCCACCATCGATAATTATTACGTCTACATGGGTGGGACCAGCATGTCCGGGCCGCACGCGGCGGGCGCGGCAGCGGTGTTCGTGCAATATTACCAGAGCCTCCACACCAACGCGACGCCTTCGCCGGCTCTCGTCAAGGCGGCGCTGATCAATTCGGCCAACGAGCTGGACGAACTCAACGGGGGTCCAGGCCCAATCCCCAATTTCGACGAAGGCTGGGGCCGCATCACCCTGACGAACATCATCGTAACGAACTTCAGCTCCGCGCCGCGCTTCTACCAGTACCTGGACCAGAGTGTCTTGCTGACGAACGGTCAGGTCTATGTCCAACACGCCTTCGTCCGCAGTTCCGGCCAGCCGTTGAAGATCACACTTACCTACACGGACGTTCCGGGCTTCCCCGGAGCGAGCCCGGCGTTGGTAAACGATTTGGACCTCGAAGTCGTCGCTCCGGACGGCACGCTCTATCGGGGCAACCAATTCGGCGGCGAGGAATCGGCGCCCAACCCTCCCGTACCCGACAACTTGAACAACGTGGAGGCGGTCCATCTTTTGCAGCCAATCCCCGGCGATTATCTGGTGCGGGTGCGCGCGCGCAGCGTGGTCGAGGATGCGCGCCAGGATACACCGGCCATCGATCAGGATTTTGCGCTGGTCGTTTCTGGCGACCTCACCCGTCCGGGCCAAGGTCTGGTCCTGCTCGACCGCGCTGCTTACACTGCGCCGAGTTTCATCAACGTATCGGTTCTGGACCTGGCGAGAGCGGCGAGCAACACGGCCAGCGTCGTGGTCAAGAGCACGACCGAGACTGTCGGAGAGACTTATACTTTGAACTCAGCGGGCAGCTACGGCGCATTCACGGGCGCGGTGGCCACGGTGGTCGGCGCTGCGGCCGTGGATGGCAAACTCGAGATTCACAATGGGGACGCCATCGAAGCGGATTATGTGGACGGGACCGGCACGAAGCGGACGGCCACGGCGCTGGCCAATTTGATTCCGCCGGTATTGAGCGCGGTGACGTCGAGCCTTGATCTGGCAGTGATCACCATTACCTGGCAGACCAGCGAACCCGCCAGCTCGATTGTTCGCTATGGCACGAACCAATCCAATTTGAACCTGGCTGTCACGAACTCCGCGCTAACGACGAGTCATTTGATCCGGCTGACCGGGCTCATTCCGGGCAAGATCTATTATTTTCTGGTCAGCTCGACGGATGGCGCGGGGAACACGGCCACGAACAACAACTCGGGCTCGTTCTTCGATTTCATCGGCGTGGCCGCGCCGACGGTCTTGCTGGTTGATGCGTATGAATCGGATAGTGGTTCACCCGTCATTCCGGACGGGACCTATACGAACGCTGTGGCGGCGGCGGGATACAGCTATGGGTTTTGGAAAGTGACGCAGCGGGGCGCGCCCGAGCTAGCCGATTTGCAGCCATTCCCGGTCGTGATTTGGCGCACGACGGACGACATCGTGAACTATACCGGCACCAACAACACGCTGACGCCGGATCAACAATTCATGATCCAGACATACTTGGACGAAGGCGGCTCGTTCTTCATGGCTTCGATGGGAATTCTTACACAGTTGGGCGATGTGCCGTTCCGGAGAAACGTCCTGCAAGTGGCCGGATTCGTGCAGAACCTGAATCCGCCGGCGCCGTGCTCGGATTGCGACGAGGATTTCGGCGTGCCCGCCATGGTCGGCGCGGCGGGCTCTCCCCTCACCGGCGGCATGAGTATCACGTTGAACTACGGAAATTATCCAACCTTTGATGACGGTGCCGGCGACGTATTCGGGCCGGATTTTTCCGACACGTTTACCCCGGCCACGAATGCCAGTTCGATTGTTTTCGAATCGGTGTCCGGGAAACCCTGCGGGATGAGTTATCCACCCGTGGGTGTGGACAGCCCGGGACGGGTCGTGTTTCTTTCGTTTCCGCTCGATGCCGTGCCTTTCGGCGGCACACCGCCGGACAACGAAGTCGCCCTGCTGCGCAACATTCTGAATTTTTTGGCTCCCGGCGCCAATGGTGTGGGGACCGTTTTCCTCGACCGCACGCTGTATACGACCAACTCGACGGTCCTGATCGAAGTGGGCGACTCGGATCTGGCCGGCACGGGCCAGGCGCAAGCGACCATTTCTGCAAGTTCGAAGACAAACCTGGTCTCGCTCCTGTTGCGCGAAACTTCGCATCCCGGTCTTTTCTCCGGCTCGATAACTCTTGTGGCCGCGAACGCCGCCACCAACCAATTGGCGGTGCGCAACGGAGACACCATCAAGGCGGTTTATTTTGAGGCTTCGAACAACAGCAATGTCGTCGCCGTGGCAACGGTGGACACCGTGCCTCCCGTCATCTCGAACGTCGGAGCGACGACCAGCTACGGGGACGCGCAGGTGACGTGGACGACGTCGAAGCCGTCGGATTCGCTCGTGCAATACGGTCCTTCGAGTGTGTTGGGCCTGGGCGCTTACGCATCGGCGTTGGTCACCAACCATTCCGTGTCGATCAGCGGGCTTTCCGCAAACCAAACGTATTTCTACGAGGTGGCCAGCCGGGATGCCGCGGGCAATACAGCGGTGAACAACAATCAAGGCGCGTTTTTCATGTTCCAGACGCTGCAGGCGCCGAGGCCGCCGTGGTTCGACAACCTCGAAAGCGGCGCCGGCAATTGGAAGGTCGTGCCCGATCCGGTCAACGGTTCGGACATCAACTGGACCTTGGGGACACCCAATAACGGATTGCAGACCAGCGCGCATTCGGGGACCAACGCGTGGTGCAGCGATATCGATGGCAGCCAGAATTTCTTTCTGGCGAGCAGTTATCTTTACGGTCCGGTGATCGATCTTTCGGGCCTCACCCAGGCCACGCTCACGTTCTGGGACAGCTTCGACTTCAGCCAAATCTACGAAGATGGCGTGGTGATGATTAGCACCAACAGCAGCACACCGCCCGGCTCGCTGGCTACGCTGGCGGATTTCACCGGGCAAACCTCCGACGCCTGGGAACAGGAAACAGTGGACCTGAGCGCCTATGTCGGGCAAACCGTGCAGGTGGTGTGGTATTATCAAGGAGTGGCAGGCGCTTCGACGATCTACGGCTGGCTCGTGGACGACATTGGCATTACCGGAGTGGCCGCGGGGGGAACCATCGTCATCGCGAAGAACCTTGGTCAGGGAATTTTCACACTGACCACTCCGATCCCAGCAAGTCCCATCGTAACCGGGTCGGCCCTTTTGACGACGATTACGAATGCCCCGGCCGGCCAATACACCGCGCAATTCAGCGACGTCCCATTCTATCTGACGCCGGACACGCAGACGAACACCCTGGCAGCCGGCGGCACGCTGAACTTTTCAGGCAATTACACGTTTCTGGATGCCAATCACAACGGTATTTCCGACGATTGGGAAAGGTACTACTTCGGCGTCGTCTCCACCAATCGAACGCAGTTCACCGATACCGATGGAGACGGGATGTCGGACTACGCGGAGTTCATCGCGGGCACGAACCCGACCAATGCGGCTTCGAAGTTTTATTTCGTCGGCACTACGATTCGCAGCAACCGGCTGGTGCAACTGCAATGGACGGTCGCCACCAACCGGCTGTACCAGATTCAAAGTACGACCAACGCCAGCATCTGGACGCCGGCCACAGGCTGGGTGCAAGCTTCGAACAACCCGGTCATGAGCTATACCACGACGAACTCGGCCACTGGGGCGCACTTATACCGGGTTCAGGTAAGACCGTGAACGGCAAGGCTGCCTCGGTTCGGAGAAATAACCGCCATCGCCGGCTCATTTAAAATCGACCCAATCAAAATAGACCGTCCCTTGCTTGACCAAAAGCTTGAGTCGATTCGACCCTTCGGCGAGAGCTACCGGGCTGAGCTTCAATTCGACCCAGCCGCTTTCCGTGATCGTCACATCCTGAGCAGAATCGTTTGAGGACAATCGAAAGGCTGCCGGAGCGCTCTGCGCTTTCGCTTTCACGACGACGGCATAACTGCGCGCCTTCTGGCTATTAACCGAATAAGAAGTCCATTCGGCCGCGTTGAGTTTGATGAATTGTTCCGGGTTTCCCAGGCTTTCCCCTGTTGTTGGTTGATCAATCGGCACCGGCTCCGAAGTGCGATAATACCTGGCCTTTTGGGAGCAGTCGGCGACGAAGTAAGATTTGTCGAGCCCGTCATGCCCATAGTTTTCGGCTTCGACCCGCCCAGGCACGCGATGGAATAGCGCGCTCACGACGTCGGGGCAATAAACACAGTTTTCGAGTCGAATGTTGTTGAGAAGTTGATCCAGGGACTTTTGCGCCGCTTCCTTCGATGGTTTGCCATTACCCTTGGTGTAAGCGGTAATTTCGTCCCAGCCGTCCGGATGCTTGATGGAGTAGGGCGTATTGCGGGTGTCCATCTTCTTCCAGGGCCAGAAGGACCAGCCGATATTGTTTTTCTCGAAGTACTGGGTGGTGCCCCAGTAGATAATGTCGTCCTTTTCCCCGGTCTCGCCGGCCCAGACCGGCGCCTGAAGTTTGTCCCGCCAGGCAAGAAAGCGGCTGATATTGTTCAATGTTTCCGGCTTGTTCCAGCAGTAATAATGGAATTGGTAGAACATGTTGCCGTCGAAGGACTTGGAAAAGACCGACCAATCGTTGGCCCAGTCCGCGCCTTCCACCGTGATCATGTGCCTCTTGTCGATCCCGCGAATGGCTTGGGTGATGCGGCGGTAAAGCGGTTCCAACTCGCGCTTGTATTTGGCGGCGGCGCCAGTCCGTTGGGGCAGCGGTTCGTTGAGCAGATCATAGGCTGCGACGGCCGCTTCGTCTTTGTAACGTTTGGCAATCCGCACCCAAAGGTCCACGAGCCGGTCCTGGTTGTGCGGATCGCTAAACAAGCCCGGTTCGTCGTTCACGCTGTCGTCGATATTCTGTCCGGTCTGGCCTCCGGGAGCGGCGTGCATGTCGATGATGACATAGATGCCCTGCTGTTTGCACCAGCCGACCAGGTTGTCGAGCAGGCCGAAGCCTTCATCCAGATAGGTGACGTGGTCTCCTTCGCTCAAGAACAACCGTGCGTTCAAGGCGGGACGCACCGAATTGAATCCCAACTCGGCAATGCGCCGAATATCGGCCTGAGTGACATACTGCTTCCGATATTCGGCCCAGAATCGAGTTGCGTTCTCCGGGCCGATCAGGTCGCTGACGGCCTTTTCTATCTTACGCGGGCGATCCGCGTCTCTGCCGAAACGCCACATGTAACCTTCCGGCAGCATCCAGTTGCCCAGTCCCACGCCGCGAAGCAGCACCTTGCGACCGCTTTCATCGACCATATCCTGACCTTGAGTATGGAGGAAGCCGGGGCTCTCTGCGCCGCACTGTGCCTTGAAGGCAACCGATAGCAGCAGCGCCAACGCCAAGGCTGCCAGGGGTGCTTTCATTGTGCGGCAGGTGGTAATAAACGCCAATGTATATTCGACGGCAACACGAGTCAAAATCAAACTGGAGTTCGAACCGCACCGCGTAATTTTGGAAATCAACGATAGTGGCAAAGGTTTTGTTCCTGACGACTGCTGGCCAAACTTCACGTGGCCGACTGCACGGAACCGGTTACGGCCGTCATTCATCGGGGCATCATTCATCTATAAGCGGGCTTTTGTCGGTTGAACGATCTGAGGCGGCCAGGGTCGAATCCAAGATGGACGCCAAATCTTTCAGTTCCCGCGCGCGCCACTGGTGGCGCAAGGAAATCCAGCCTCTGCTCGTCATGGCCCTGGTGCTGTTTTCATTGCGCTCTTCGCTGGCCGACTGGAACGACGTGCCCACCGGCTCGATGAAGCCAACCATTCTCGAAGGCGACCGCGTGTTCGTGAACAAACTCGCTTACGACCTGAAAGTCCCATTCACAACGCTGCGGCTTGCGCGGTGGAGCAGTCCCCAACGCGGGGACATCGTGGTCTTCTTTTCCCCGTACGATGGCAAACGCCTGGTCAAACGCGTGGTGGGTTTGCCGGGAGACACGCTCGAACTTCGCAACAATGCGTTGGTCGTCGATGGCCGGCCCGTCGAGTACAGACCGCTTTCGGAGGGACTTCTGCGCGGCGTCGCTCCGGCCGATCGTCCCAGCGCAACGTTCGCCGTAGAAGAGCTTCCCGGACGGGAGCATGTTGTGGCGGCGATGCCGTGGGTGCGGGAGCGGCGGGACTTCGGACCTTATCGCGTTCCGGAGGGACAGTATTTCATGATGGGCGACAATCGGGATGACAGCTTCGATTCGCGCTACTATGGTCCGGTGGAGCGCAAACAAATCGTTGGCCGTGCCACGTCTGTGGTGATGTCTTTCGATCACACGAATCACTGGCTGCCACGCTGGCGCCGCTTCTTTACTTCGCTTGACGGTTGAATCGGGCAAAGCAAACGGACCCGCTCTCATTTCGACGGAAGATCCCTAATTTCCCGGACCGAAGCGATGTGAAGGGGGTCGAGAATATCGACATAACCCTCCTTATCGGCAATGATCACGCTCCGTTTGGTCAAGAAAATGAATTCCTTGTGCGGGACAGAAAACTCCCGACCGTCTGATGTGCGGATGATAAATGGGCGGAACCCGTTGGCCACGCGCTTGCCAATCTCATCCAGGTTCATGGTATGACCGCTTCGAAATGTTCGTCTTCCTGATAGTTAACCTGCCTGACTGCCGGTTTCAAGTGCTCATCCGAACAAATCCATTTGCGGCGGAGGGGACAGTTGCTTGAGTTTGGCGCGGTCTTGCTGGCGGCGCGTGGGTTGGCGCACCGCGCCTTCGGGGGTCAATTCCGAATCTTCGAGGTTCCGTAAGATTTCTTTCGCCCGCTCCAGAACGGCGCGGGGCACGCCCGCCAATCGCGCCACCTGGATGCCGTAGCTCTTGTCCGTGCCGCCCTCGACGATCTTCCGCAGGAAAACGATCTGATCGTGCCATTCGCGCACGGCGACGTTGAAGTTCTTGAGCCGGGGCAGGCGGCCGGCGAGTTCGGTCAATTCATGGTAATGCGTCGCGAACAGGGTCTTGGCGCCGCATTGGTTGTGCAGATGCTCGAGAATGCTCCAAGCCAGGCTCAAGCCGTCGAACGTGCTCGTGCCGCGGCCGATTTCATCGAGGATAACGAGGCTGCGCGGCGTGCCGTGGTTCAGAATGTTGGCC
>Ga0073928_10007671_pt1 | contig 13861 bp, 14 predicted proteins | sample PaiPotPPA55metaG_FD_76969 | JGI IMG/M metagenome (GOLD analysis project Ga0073928, IMG submission 76969) | Iron sulfur acid spring bacterial and archeal communities from Banff, Canada, to study Microbial Dark Matter (Phase II) - Paint Pots PPA... ... | reverse complement strand
CTGTATAGGAATTGGGATCCGGGCGCAAAAATCGGCTTCTCGGAATAAGCCATGTGCAATGCGGTTTCGCGTCCCTCCCATGCTTGAGACAAATCGAGATCTTTCAGCAGCCCCGAGTGATGTGTAAGCAACTCACGAATCGTAATTTCCTCTTTGCCGTTTTCTGCAAACTCCGGAATGTATTTCGCTACCGGCTCGTTGACCCGAACCTGCCCCCGCTCCACCAGTTGAGTGACAGCGATGGAAGTCGCAACCACCTTCGTGAGCGAAGCTATATCGAAAATCGTATCTGCAGACATAGGTTCGCGGCGAGGTTCAAGCGACCGCTCACCAAACGCCTTCCGATAAATCACTTGCCCATCGTGCCCGACCAGCATCACTGCACCAGGAATCTGTTCTTCGCGAATGGCCTCTTGCACAATACCGTCGACCACGCCCAAACGGCTGGCCGGAGCAGTATCCGGTGCGCGGAGCGCTGAGGACAGCAGTGCGCCCAAAAGAAACGCTGTCGTCAAGAGGCGCGAACTGAGATTAATCATGCGGATACTCAGACTCTACACAACCGCGGCGGCCGGCTCAACAAACTGAAGTAAGTTGCAGGTTCGTGTGGGAATGGATATGTGGGGCAGGCACTCTTGTCCGCCGCTTTTAGTAGCATGAAGTTACACACGGCGGAATTCTTCAAAAGATGGAGGTTTTGCACAACGCTACAAATTCTGCTTCGTCCACTGATCAATTCGCTTCAACGCCTCGGTCAGATTCTCCAATGAATTAGCCACGCTGAAACGCAGATAGCCTTCCCCATAATCTCCAAACGCGGTTCCGGAAAGGCAAGCCACACCGGCTTCATCAAGCAGCGTATCCGCCATCTTTTTCGACTTCCATCCGGTTTTCGTGATATTGGGAAAGACATAAAATGCCCCTTTAGGGACCCTGCAGGAGAAGCCTTTGATCCGGTTCAATCCGGCCACAAACACATCGCGTCGCTTCTGAAATTCCGTGCGCATCCGGTCAACTGGTTGCTGGTGCCCGCGAATAGCCTCGATGCCGGCGATCTGTGTAAAGCTCGCGGTACACGAAGTTGAATTCGTCATTAGGCGTGACATTTGAGTCGCGAGATCGGGCCTCATAACGCCGTAGCCCATGCGCCAGCCGGTCATGGCATAAGTCTTGGAAAAACCATCGAGCAGTATGGTGCGCTCTTTGAAACCGGGCTCCGACATGATCGAATAGTGGCGTGCGCCATCGAACATCAAGCGACTATAAATTTCATCCGACAGCACCATAATATTTCGATCGCCAATGGCCTTCGTGATGGCGGTAATATCCCGTTTGGTAAGCACTCCACCGGTGGGATTGTGGGGTGAATTCAAGATGATGAGCTTGGTGCGATCCGTAATCAGATGAGTCAGTTCTTCCACATCGAGACTGAAATCTTTTTCCTCCCAAAGACGGATGGGCACCGGTTTTGCCCCCACATAATTGATCATCGACTCATAAATGGGAAAGCCAGGGTTGGGATAAATAACTTCATCTCCAATATCAGCTAATGCCAATAATGTGAAGAAGATAATCGGCTTGCCGCCGGGAACCACTACCACCCAGTCGCTGGTGACCGCAACCCCCCGGCTGCGAGCCACGTCTTCCGCAATGGCATCGCGCAACTCCGGCAGCCCGGCCGCCGGCCCATAGTGCGTCCAGCCATTTTTCATGGCTTCGGCGCCGGCTTCGATTATGTCCTTAGGAGTATCAAAGTCCGGCTCGCCAATTTCCAGGTGAATAATATTTTTGCCCCGACGCTCCAGGGCACGCGCCTTATTCAACACCTCAAAGGCAGTCTCTGTTCCGAGGCGCGACATGCGCTCAGCCAGTCGAAGTTCGTATTGCGTTGTGGTTTTCCCCATAGGCGCAAAAGTTGTCATTATATGCCTCCGCCGCGGAGTGCGTCTGTCGGCGTACCACCCCGGATAGTAATATTCCATTTTAATCATTGTCTCGACGGAAGCGAGTCAGGCTGAGCGGCGCCGTCGCATCCTGCAATTTGTGTCCACCGTCGATTCCCAACTCACCTGTTGTCATTCCGAGCGTCGCGAGGAATCTAGGTTTCTGTCAGCGCCGGGAGAAACCTCGATTCCTCGCGATGCTCGGAATGACAACAGGTGAGTTGGGTTAATTCTGCGAACCAGGTTGAAGCGGCACATCCGGTTTTTCATGCCACGCTTTGTAGGCGAATACGACCGCCAGCAGTGGCGGCGCAAGCAGCACACCCCAGAAAGGAATTAGTATCCCCAGCACGATTGGAGTCAACAAAGAAGCCCAGACCGGCACCCTCGCGTTGCGCTTCATGATGTACGGTTGCAAAACAAAACCATCGACCACCGCGATTGCGGCATAAAGCATCAGCACGTAAAGCGGATGCTCCCAGTCTTGCCAGCGCAAAGTTGCGGCTAGCACGGGACCAATCAATCCCAGCGCCGGCCCCAGGTGCGGCACAACCTGCAAGACGGCGGCCAGCAGCGCCCACAGCGGCGCCCACGGCACTCTGAGCGCATAAAGTCCGATCAGCCATAACACCCCGACTGCGATCGAATCCTGAATCTGGGCGATGAGCCAATTCTTGAGCGCGCCTCCGGTTATCCGAAAATGTTCGCCCAAATTCATCAGTACCTTTGATGCTTCCTGCTACCTATGCCGCAGCAGCTCCATGCTAAACTCGAAATATAACCCCTCAGCGAGGAAGCGCGGATGAAATTCGGCGTCATCATTTTCCCCGGGTCGAACTGCGATCACGATGCCTATTGGACAATCCAGAATGTAGCCAGACAGCCGGTCACATTCTTGTGGCACGAGTCGCACGATCTCGAAAACTGCGACGCGATAATCGTTCCAGGTGGCTTCGCTTACGGAGATTACTTGCGCACTGGTGCCATCGCCAAGTTCTCCCCAATGATGGAATCGGTAAAGAAGTTCGCCGAGGGCGGCGGCCTCGTGTTGGGGATTTGCAATGGCTTCCAGATTTTATGCGAGTCCGGACTTCTTCCCGGCGCACTGATGCGCAATATTGGCTTGAAGTATGTTTGTAGGCCAGTCCAAGTGCGAGTTGAGACCAGCAATACGCCATTCACTCATGCTTGCCAGCAGGGCGATGTGCTCACCATTCCTGTTGGGCACATGGAAGGCAACTACTTCTGCGATGGGTCCACGCTCGAGGAACTGCAGCGGGATCAGCGTATTGTTTTCCGTTATGCCAACCCGGAAGGCCAGATCACCCCAGACTCTAATCCAAATGGTTCGTTGGACAATATCGCGGGCATCTGCAGTCCGGGGCGCAACGTGCTTGGCATGATGCCGCACCCCGAGCGCGCCAGCGAACCGCAGCTTGGCGGGACCGACGGTTTCAAGATCTTCGAATCGCTGGTCGGGGCCATGGCGGAAAAGTAGCCGCTTTTCACGATTCGAATCTGCTCCCCCAAATAACGCTTCCCTTTCACAGGGTGTTTTTGCTACGCTGCAATCCCCTTCGCTTCACCGGACTGCCCGGTTCACTATTCGTGTCTCCGGGAGCGTCCACCAATGACAACAACAGAGATGATCGATAGTCTCTCTGGCACATTATTGCGCGACGAGCGCATTCTCAGCGTGCCCGAGAAAGAACTTCTTGCCAATTTGCTGCAGCGTACGCGAACCCAACCGAGTGCTTCGGAAAATGCCGTCGCCGAAGCAATCGCTCGCAATGTAGGAGAACTCATTGCACAACGCGCTCTCGTAGTCTTGGGCGCAAGCATGACCCGGCAACTGCTGGATCAGCAGTTGACCTCGTCGTCAAAACCTGCGAACGGAAGTCTGCCGGTCATCCATGCTGGAACTCCGCCTAACACCCCAGCGCCGATGCCGGGCAGTTCACCCCGTCCGCCCGGCACCACTCCGCCTCTGATGAGCCTCGGAACACCGCCCACCACTCCACCGGGTCCCTCGCCGTCCGTTTCTCCGCGCCCGCCTGGCACCACTCCACCGCCGATGAGCCTCGGAACGCCGCCCACCACTCCAGCGCCGATGCCGGGCAGTTCGCCGCGCCCGCCCGGCACTACTCCGCCTCCGATTTCATTTCTAAGCGTGACCTCGCAGCCCACCACGGCCGCAGTCGCGGTTCTGGAGGCCCCTGATTACGTTTCCGCCGAATGCGTAATATTCGACGAGTTTCTAACCCCCGCCGAATTAAACGCTTTGCAGCAGTACGTTCTCGCACAGGAAACACAGTTCCAAATCAGCGAGGTGCTTTCGCCGGGCATCACCGGTTCGGCGATTGACTACGAACAGCGCCGATCGCGCGTGCTCATGGATCTAGGCGGGCACGAACGAATGATCGTGGATCGTCTCCTGACCTGCTTACCCAGAGTTCTGCAGAAATGGGGCCGCGATCCATTTGTCACCTCGCGTATTGAAACCCAAACCACGGCCAGCAATCACGGCGATTTCTTCCACTGCCACAGCGATAATGCAGCCGACGAAGTCGCCAGCCGAGAAGTCACATTCGTCTATTTCTTTCATCGCGAGCCCAAACAGTTCACCGGCGGCGAACTGCGTATCTATGACTCGCGCCGGGAAAACGAAAATTACCTCCCCACCGCTAACTACCGCACCGTCGTGCCCGAGCAGAACCAACTGGTCATGTTCGCCAGTGGTCTGTCACACGAGATCACCCCGGTCGACTGTCCCTCCGGCCAGTTTGCCGATAGCCGTTTCACAGTTAATGGATGGATTCACAAATGAAAGACGCAGCCTGGCTGGCGTGGATTGAGCAGCTTGCAGTAGCACCTGCGCGCCTCGATCAAGGAAACCCACTTCCGCGATCGCTCTTCCACTGCTGCCTGGACGATCAGCCGGACCATCTGGTTCAAGTCCGTCTCCTGCGACCAGAGTACTGGGAGGGTCTGTCTGATCGTCCGTTTTTCCTGAATCCCGAATGCATTTTTACTCCGAATGAAAAAGCCGAGGCAGACGCATCTGCTTTCGCCAACCAAAGCGAAATATCACGGGGCAATATAATTTGGGTCAGAGATCCGGGAAGCAAAGCTCTTCGACCGTTCTGGCTGGGGCCGGAACTTTGGAACATGCTTGCTGGCGCGCAACCGGGCGATCCCGCGCCTGCAGCGCTTGCGCCGCAAGCCTGCCGAACTTTAATCATGGCAAATATTCTGGTGCCTGAAAACTTCGCTTCTCGTCGACGCGAGAAGTGGGAGGACATTGTTTCTTTCGTCAGACCGCAATTCCAGTCTCAGGGCTATGCTCCGGTCGGCGCTTTGATTCATCCATTCCACATCGCAAGCCTTCGCCGCTATTACCGTAATCAGCTTCGCACCGGCAAGCTCCGTCTCGGCGACGGCCAAAGCCCGCTTCGCTACATTTCATACAACGATCCGGTCTGCCAATTCTTTCATCATCAGCTGACAGCAGCCATGAGCGCGTTCGCCGGCGAACCGCTAAAACCTTCCTACGTTTATCTGGCGTCCTATCAGGCAGGGGCGGTTCTCGAAAAACACACCGACCGCGAGCAGTGCGACTTCAGCGCGACTTTCTGCCTCGACTACGCCCCCGAGCCGCGCACCGCAACCCAATGGCCGCTTCAGCTTCATAAAACATCAGGCACGGTGAAAGTCTTTCAAGCAATCGGCGATGCCCTACTGTACCGCGGCTGCCAGCTACCGCACTCGCGCGACAAGCTAGCGGAAGGGCACAACTCGACGTCGATCTTTTTTCATTATGTGAGACAAGATTTCGCAGGCAGCCTGAATTAGCAAGACGTCAGCGCCCAAACTTAGCAATGTCATCTGAGCGCAGCAGCCACACGCGAAGCGTGTGGCCGCGGAGTCGAAGGACCCCTGTAACTTCAGCACAAATAGCTACGTCAAGGCGTTTCCACGAAAAAAGGTTTTCTGCGAGACGAGCTCTCAGCGCAAGACACGCTTCCACAGCAATGCAATCACGAGCAGGACAATGCCAATCAGCACTCCGATAGCCCGCGTCCTATTAAGCCTTTCGATCATCACTCTGCCAATCAAAGCCCGACTTCGATACGCGAGCGCGGATCAAGAAAATCACGCAGCGCATCTCCGATGAAATTGAATGCCAGCACAGCCAGCATAACGGCCATCGCGGGGAAGATGACGAGATGTGGTGCGTCGAAGAGATGGGCCCGGCCATCGTTGAGCATGGTTCCCCAGCTGGCGGTGGGCGGCGGTACGCCGAGCCCGAGAAAGCTCATGGTGGCCTCGGCGAGAATAGCGCCGGCCATGCCGATGGCCGCTTGCACGATAATCGGCTGAATAATGTTGGGCAAAATGTGGCGCACGATCACGCGCAGATCACTCGCTCCCAGAGCGCGAGCAGCTTCCACGAATTCACGCTCGCGAGCCGCAAGCACCTGCGCGCGGACCAAACGCGCATAGCCAACCCAGCCACCAAGCGAAAGTGCCAAAACGAGATTGAAAATACCCGGACCGCGAAACGCCACAAACGCAATCGCCAGCAGAATTCCAGGGAATGAAAGAAACGCATTCATCACCACAACGTTGACAAAGCGATCGATGCGCCCACCGTAGTAGCCGGCGATTGATCCCACGATGAGTCCCAAGAACAGCGAGGCCGCTACTACGCAGCTTCCGACCAGCATGGAAATGCGCGAGCCGTAAATCAGCCGGGAGAGAATGTCGCGGCCCAGTTCGTCCGTACCGCACCAGTGGCTAACGGACGGTCCCGCAAGACGCGTTGGCAGGTCGATATGCGCCGGATCCTGCGGCGCGATCCAGGGAGCAAAGACGGCGCAGACAACAAAGACCGTAACCAACCCGACACCAATAGAGGCCAGCACGTTGTGGCGTGCAGCGCGTCGCAACGAGATGGCAGTGGCGGACAATACGCAATCTTAACCTGCGGCTACCAGATTTCGAGCTGAAGTTTTCGATAACTGCTGATAATTTCAAAATCAGTTCGGTTCGAGGTGATCAACAGGGCGCCGTGTGAACGTGCGGTGAGTCCGATCAGAACATCGAAGTGCAAATCGCGCAGCTTATCCGGTGTGAGGCCTCGGTCCCCACGAATCTTTCCCAGCACCTGGCCGGATTCCAGCCAATTCTTCTCTGTTGGATTCAGAATAGGATGGTTGCGCTCCAGTGCCGATAAGAACTCCCGTTCGGCACGCCTCGTGGCGCCACGCCACAACTCCGCTAACACGACCGAAGAGGTGCGGATAAGGCCGTTCAGGGCTTGGATTCGCTGTTGATGGCGTCCAGTGCGTAAATCATCGACAAAAATGGATGTGTCGAGAATAACGAGGCTATTCACTGTGGCCAACGAACGAAAGTTTTCCTGCGTTTTTCTTCATCAACTTTTTGAAGCGCTTCAGCGCAACAATTTCCCGAAGCGCGAGGTGGATCGCGGCAGTGCGCGATTTCACGCGAAGAACTTTCTTGGCTTCGTCTGCCAGACGAGTGTCTAAGCGGATTGAGGTGATAGTCACGGCCATAGTTTAGGTGGTGTATACATAATACCTAATTTGTATATATACGTCAATTTTGGTACTGTTAACCGTCTCACGGACGCCGCTAATAATTCAACCAACCCTTTTCCCCGCGGGGCGGACCTACTGGCCTCGAAACTTCGGCCCGCCGCATTCCAATGCTCTCTGCTAAGCTGGAATCCAACTTGAAAATTCCGTCTGCTTATCTCCTAACGTGGAGACAAAACTATTGCGACCTGTAACCACAAAACCCACCGAGGATCTGAGCCGCCTTCCGACGGAACGGCCCAACAGCTCCGCCGAAAATCTCGACTTGAAGTCTTCCCTTGAAATCGCCCGCATCATAAACGTTCAAGACGCTCACGTTGCGGCCGCAGTCAAAGCAGCTTTGCCGCAAATCGCCCGAGGAATCGATGTCATTGCGGAAGCCCTGAAAAAGGGAGGCCGGCTGATTTACGTTGGCGCCGGAACCAGTGGGCGTATCGCCGCGCTCGATGCCTCCGAGTGTCCGCCAACCTTCAACACCCATCGAAGGATGGTGCAGTTCGTAATCGCCGGCGGAACGAGAGCGCTGCACACCGCCACTGAAGCCAGTGAGGACTCCCAAGCACTGGGCCGCCGAGAAATAGCGAAAAAGAAGCCTCGCAAAAACGACGTGGTAATCGGAATCGCCGCCAGTGGCCGCACCCCCTTCACGGTCGCTGCCATTGAATACGCCCGCGACCACGGAGCCACAACTATTGCTGTCACCTGCAACCCAAATTCATCTTTGGAAAAAGCGGCAGACTTTGCCATCGTCGCCGAAGTCGGACCCGAAGTAATTGCCGGTTCCAGCCGCATGAAGGCCGGCACGGCGGAGAAAATGATTTTGAATATACTTTCCAGCGGCGCCATGACTCGCTTAGGCTACGTCTATGGCAACCTGATGATCAATCTCCACGCAAAGAACTACAAACTGCGCGAAAGAGCCTTGACGATTCTCGAAGAGCTTGCCGGAATCAGTCGTGAGGCGGCGAAAGAAGCCTTGCGCGCATCAGGAAACGATGTTCCCGTGGCGTTGGTGATGCTGCAAGCGAATGTGAAGCGCCTCCAAGCGAAGCGATCTTTGAAATCCACAAATGGAAATGTTCGCCAAGCGATCACAGCCGCGAGATCTTTGTAGCGCCGGCGTCTCGCCGGCCCGAAGGTCGAGCAAAGCTCGACTTTCTCCCGGCCGACTAACCCCGTATCCTCCCACCGGCAGGCCGTGCTCTTCCGATTAACAATTCCCGTCGAGCGCCAACGCATTTCGCCTTTACAATACCCAACGTCACGATCTTGCAGCGTACGATATCGATATGGATAAATTTGTAATTCGCGGCGGCAACCCTCTGCTCGGGACGGTTCGCGTTAGCGGCGCCAAAAACGCCGCCCTGCCGGCCATGGCCGCTGCTCTGCTCACCGATGAAACGGTCATCCTGGAAAATGTCCCGCAAGTGCGCGACATTGAGACGACGCGCCGGCTTCTGTCCGCCATGGGCGCGGAAGTTGAGCTTGGATACGGCCGCGCGCAGCATCGCACCACGATCTGCTGTAAGAACCTGACGTCACCCGAGGCATCCTACGAGTTGGTGAAGACCATGCGCGCCTCCACCCTCGTGCTGGGCCCACTGGTCGCGCGTTGCGGCCGCGCTCGCGTTTCTCTTCCCGGAGGTTGCGCCATCGGAGGCCGGCCCATCGACCTGCATATCAAGGGCCTCGAACTGCTGGGCGCAACCATTAAGCAGGATCACGGTTATGTGGAAGCAACCGCGAAACGCCTGCGTGGCGCAGAGATCATTTTTGAAAAGATAACCGTAACCGGAACTGAAGACTTGCTGATGGCCGCAACCCTGGCAGAAGGCGAAACCGTGATGCAGAACTGCGCCCGCGAGCCCGAGGTTGCGGACCTCGCCGCTTTGCTGAACAGCATGGGAGCGCGCATTGAAGGTGCTGGGACTTCAACCATTCGCGTGAAGGGCGTCAACAAATTGCATGGCGCGCGCCACCGTATCATTCCCGACCGCATCGAGGCGGCGACATTTATCATCGCGGGTGCCCTGACCGGCGGAGACGTGAACGTCGCCAATTGCGATCCCGGTCATCTGAGCGCATTACTAGAAAAGTTAGATGAAGTCGGCGTAAAGACCAGACACAGCGCAGACTCAGTCCGAGTGATGGGCGACAATCCTCCAAAAGGCGCGGACATGGTCACGCAGGAATATCCTGGCTTTCCCACCGACGTGCAGGCGCAATATATGGCCTTGGCGACTCAGGCGGAAGGCGCCTCGATTATTACGGAAAACATCTTCGAAAATCGTTTTATGCACGCCCAGGAACTAGTACGTATGGGTGCGAACATCAAAATCGAAGGGCGACGGGCAGTGGTTCGTGGCAAGACGCCGTTAAGCGCTGCCGCCGTTCTGGCCTCCGATTTGCGTGCCTCCGCATCGCTGGTTCTGGCAGCCTTGGTTGCCGACGGAGAAACCATCATCGACCGCGTCTATCACATCGACCGCGGCTACGAACACATCGAGGAAAAGTTGCGGGGAGTGGGGGCTCAGATTCGTCGCATTGGAGAAATTCTGCCCAAAAAGGCGGCTGCGCCTGCGGCCAGAGGGTGACCCCGGCACAGGCGCAGCATAAGGCAGATGTTGGGAGCAGCAAGGGGAGGGACATTCTGAAAATCAAGCGGCGGTCGTGAGGGTCCGAATGTCAGCCCTGCTGACGCTAACCCATGACCACCTCTAGCTTAGTACGCTCCCGAACTGGCAACAAAATACCCCACGCCCACAACTTCGCCAATACAGTGAATGCTGTATACGGCGGTGCAAAAATGTGTATTTAAATGTGAACGTGACTTACCGTCTAAGCAAGTTGTCGGGCCGCCACTTCCCGCGCATAGTGCCGAGCTTGCGATGGCGTTTCAATGACCTTCATTTGCTGCCAGTCATAGGGTAGTTCTTTGCCGCAATCGAGACATACGACGTACATGCCAGTTAGCGCTGCAGCCGTGGAAGGACGAGACTTATTCCGAGAGCCCGGGCGGATCGTCAGAGGAAAACTATAGCGACTGTGCCAGCAACCGAAGAACGCGTCGACCAATTTGGCGATCATATTTGACCTCCACAGCCAACAACCTAGTCTGATCTCGCCTGGAATACCGGCTGCCTTTAGGCATTTCTACAGACATCCACTTAGATTCAACCCAGTAGGAAAAGGTTTCGTCAACCATTGATAGTGACGATGCTCCGCCGGGTCGTTTCGCTGCATTCAGAAAATCCTTGACGAACGGAGAATAAAAGGCAGCTCGGGATCTGACTTAAACGCGCTCCGGACCGGTCTTTTTGTGGGCATGACACTTGGAAACGATAGCTGAACGGAGCCGGGTGCGAAGGTCTTCGGGAAGTTCGTACAACTGGGAGTCGCGGTAGATCTCAATGGTCTTCTTGGTGGTATCGCATACAACGTAGCAGTTGTGGCACCAAGCGAGATGATCTTCCAATTCAACCTTGGTGCGCTCATCAATCACACCATCCAGGTAATTAGTCAGCTCGCTCAGAAAATCTTTGCACTTCACTGGGTATCTCCGGTTTCAGGTTTTTCTATTTCTTGTTCTTTGCCATTCGTAGTCTCGCGTCGTTGAAAGAATCGGCCAAGACGTTCACGCAATTGCAGCCGTGCACGTAACAGCCGCGACTTCACCGCCGGAATGCTCAGATCCAGAGCCTCGGCGGTTTCTTCCGTTGACAATCCTTCTACGTCACGCAGGACGAAGACCGTTCTAAAACTTGCCGGCAAACCTTGAATGGTGCGGGTCAGAATCTCCCGCAACTCTGCCTGGTTGTACTGCTGCTCGGGGTTCGGACTCCAATCCGCGACCTCCCGCGGCAGCGAATCTTCCTCGGTCTTTACATCCTCATCGAGCGAAACCATGCGCTCCGGGCGGCGGCGCCGCAACCGCATGAGCGCTTCGTTCACCGCAATGCGCACGAGCCAGGTATAGAACTTAGACTGCCCCTGAAACTGGTGAAGATTGCTGTAAGCTTTCAGGAACGCATCTTGCACCACATCTTCCGCGTCTTCGCGGTTTTGAGTGATGTGTTGCGCAATTCGAAATACGTTCCGATCGTAACGCCGGACCAGTTCTTCAAAGGCGCTTACATCGCCGCCTTTGGCTGCTTGTACGAGCGCTAGCTCGTCAGAAACTGGCTCATCTATTTTTGGTTGGATGGTGCTCATCATTCATCCGATGCAACAATTTTCAGCCCTACACGTATTAGGAACTGTTATTTTACTTGCTATCCTGCGATTGCGCGTAACTCTTTTGACGTATTGCGAATTGAACGGTTTAGGACACTCTTGTTCACACCGGCGGTGCCGCGTTTGGTAGTTACTTCCGTCATCAATGAAGGTCGACCGACTGGCCGTATAATCAGAAACTTGCTGGGGAAATTGCGCGAATTCGTATTCTGCCGGAGATGTGGTTAGAGCAACAATGGAAGATAAAACCGCGATTAATCAAATTGTCGAGAAGGCAGTCTCTGAGGTTCTCGAGAGCCATCTTCCGCAGTTGCGGAACGAATTGGTTCGCGGCGTACTGGAGCAAGTGCAACCGCATATGTCCGGTTCCGCAGGCGCTTCGAGAAGCTCGGCTGCTGAGCTGTTGCAAGCAGTGTCAGCCATTCATGCGGGCTCAACGCAAAAAGAGATTTTGCGGGCGCTGCTCGACAGCACGGCGGCATACAGCGGACGCGCTGCTCTCTTCGTGATCAAGTCAGGAACCGCCACAGGCTGGCAAGGACGCGGCTTCGATAACAATGAAGCAATCAAAGATTTCTCACTGGATGTAAGCAGTCCTGCTCCGCACCAGGTGCTGCAGTCGCGGGTAGCAGCGACCGCGGGAGCCGCGCAGATGGATCCCGCATTCACATCGAAATTTGGCACGGCTGCTGATCATAAAGCCCTGCTGTTGCCGCTGCGGCTGAAAGACAAAGTGGCCGCGTTGGTTTATGTCGACGGTGGAATTCGGTCCGGCGGAAACATGGAGGCTGCCGCCGTCGAACTGCTGGTAGCGGCGACCAGCGCATGGCTCGAGGTGGCTTCGCTGAGAAAGCAGGCCCAGAAAGAGGGCGTGAGCGAGCCTGCTGCAAGCGAAAAATTCGAAGCTCCGCCAGTGCAAACGGTCTCGTCTTTTTCCGATCCATTCGCGGGTCATGCGCCGAAGCATGTGGTCGCGACTCCGATTGCAGAGCCTGCGATGGCAGAAGCCACGGCGAAAGTTGTGACTGCGCCTGTCTCGATGACAGCAGCCGCAGCTGCGCCTGCGACTGACGCATTCGCGCACCTCTCGCCGGAAGACGCCGAGGTGCATCGCAAAGCGCAACGTTTCGCTCGTCTGTTGATGGATGAGATCAAGCTATATAATCAGGCGAAGGTGGCCGAAGGCCGCAAGCATAAAGATTTGTACGATCGGCTCAAGGAAGACATCGACAAGAGCCGGTCCACCTACCACAAGCGCTACGAGAACACCGCCGCGGCAAGCGTGGACTACTTTACTACCGAACTCGTTCGTAGTTTGGCAGAAGACGACATCGCCCTGCTCGGACCAAACTTTCACCACTAGCTTGGTGTAGGTGCGCGGGCGTCCACGGTACTGTCTCAGTTTGCTCTTCGCCGGGTTTCTCTGCGTACTCTGCGGCCGTTCTTTGCGGTCTCCGCGTTTTAAGGTGTTGATGGGGCAACGTCAAAGACAGAGACTTAAATCGCGGAGATCGCCGAGAACGGCCGCAGAGTACGCGGTGATAGAAACGCACCGCCAAGGAATTCTCAGCTTGTTGAAATCGAGACGCTACCCCTGTGCTAGGCTACTGGCGTCGGCTCTGCTCCATGCTATACTTTTAAGTCGCCTGCGTTTTTCGAGGCAATCCCGAGGGTAATTCAGTGAACACCTCTACGGGCGTGTCCTTTACGGTTAGAATCGGCGTAATCAAGATCAGCACAATCTAAGTTCATAAAACACGAGGTATCTCCATGTCCGGCCACTCCAAATGGGCCACAATTAAGCATAAGAAGGGCGCGCTGGACGCCAAGCGCGGCAAGATTTTCACCCGTCTGATCAAAGAAATTTCGATTGCCGCCAAAAACGGCGGCGGCGATCCCGACAGCAATCCGCGTCTGCGCGGCGCCATTCTTGCTGCCAAAGCCGAGAATATGCCTCAGGACAACATCAAGCGGGCGATTCAGCGCGGCACCGGCGAGTTACCCGGCGCTACGTACGAGGAGTTTTCGCTCGAAGGCTACGGCCCGGGCGGCGTGGCTATTCTG
>Ga0073928_10007670_pt1 | contig 13861 bp, 11 predicted proteins | sample PaiPotPPA55metaG_FD_76969 | JGI IMG/M metagenome (GOLD analysis project Ga0073928, IMG submission 76969) | Iron sulfur acid spring bacterial and archeal communities from Banff, Canada, to study Microbial Dark Matter (Phase II) - Paint Pots PPA... ... | reverse complement strand
GGGTCGTAGACCAATTTGCCCAGCGTGCCCTGCTGCTCGCGGACCGCTGCGGTGATGTCGTCAATGTGTCCTACCGCTGAATTGGTCTTGCGGTACAGCTCGTCGTTGGCCACGAGTTGGCCCAGCGTCCCATGGCCGTCGCGCGTCGAAGTCAATATTGTCTGCGCCACCGCAACCGTGTCATCCAAACGATTATAAAGCTCCTGGTCGCTGAGCAGTTTTCCGAGCGTTCCCTGGCCCTGCTGGAGCTTGCTGACGATATCGCCCACCTGGGAAGAAAGGGCGCTCAGGTTTTCCATGAGGTCCGCCCCGCGCTCGACGATTTCCTTCATCGCCTTCTCTTCCTTCCCGGGAACGGTGCCGTTATCAGCCACCGGCTCGCCCTCGAGCCCGCGCGTGATGCTGACATAGCGATTGCCGAGCAAGCCCTCCGTGATGAGGCTGGCGGTCGAATCGGTGCGGATATTCTGCCGGAACTTTTTGTTGATGCGCATGGTCACTTCGATGTTGTGCATCTTGTCGGCCGGCTGAGGGTTCAGCCGGATGTTCTCAACGCTTCCGACCTCCACACCGTCCACCCTGACCGGTGCGCCCTTCTGCACGCCCTCGACTTCAGGAAGGTAGGTGGTGAGGCGATATTTCGGCCCGAGCAGGCCCGCGCCGGTCACGTAGAGGATGCCCACCGCGATGATGAACAGCCCCGCCAGCACAAACACTCCCACCCGCAGCTCCGTCCAGGTCAGTTGCTTTTGCGCCATGGTAGTAAACCTCCTCAGTGGCTTCGAATTTGTTGTCTACTCCGCAGATGCGAGAAATCGTTTCAGATACGGAGCGGAAGAATGCAACACCGCTTGCGTCTCTCCTTCGAAATACGCCACGCCCCCGCGCAGAACCAGGATATTCGTCGGCGACCCCGCCGGTTGCGCGCCATTCCCGGCAAGCGGCACGACGTGCCCGGACGCGGCATCGAACCGGAAGCTTGCGAGCCCAAACGCGTCCTGCACGCGCTGGGTGGCAAGCATGGAGGTTACGCCCTGCGTGTCACGCAGCCGCATGATAAGGGTGATGATGGTCTGCGCTGTCACGGGATCGAGCCCCGCGGTGGGAGAATCGTAGAAGACGTTTGGCGGGCGGCTCACCAGCGCGCGAGCAATCGAAACCCGGCGGCGCATCCCGCCGGAGAGTTCGGACGGAAGCTTGTCGAGCGTGTCCTCGAGCTCGACAAAGCGCAGCTCCTCGCGCACGCGCTGGGCGCACTCTTCGTCCGCCACGCCTTCTTCGCGCAGAAGGAAAGCCACGTTCTCTGCCACCGTCAGTGAATCGAACAGCGCCCCCTCCTGAAAGACAAACCCGATGTGCCGGCGGAAGGCGAGCAATTCCGTCTCATCCATCTCGCCAATGTCGTATCCCATCACGCGAATGCGGCCGGAATCGGGCCGCAGTAGTCCCGCGGCCAACTTGAGGATGAGCGTTTTTCCCGAACCGTTTTCACCCAGGAGGACTTTCGTTTCCTGCGGCCACAACTCAAAGGAGATTCCGCGAAGGACATCGCCTTCTTCGAAGCCGATGTGCACGTCCTGGAAGGAAACGACCGGTTCGCCCGGTATCAACTCGTTCATGTTCCCCCGCAGGCGGCCGGTGTGCGCCGGCCCCTATCCTACCGGGATTATAGATGGAAACTAGCGCCCTTGGTGAAAGAGGAAAAGGAGAACCCGGCTAAAGAAGAAATCAGAAACGAGAATAGAGACCGAGGCCACCACGACCGCCATTGTCGTGGCTCGCCCTACGCCCCGCGTGCCGCCGCGAACACGCAGGCCCTGGTAACAACCGATAGTCGCAATCATAAACCCGAACAAAATTGGTTTCACCAGACCCTGGACCAGATCGCCAAACACGAGCGCCTGGATGGCGTGGTTCCAGAACTCGGCGGCGCTCAGGCGCAGCTCGAACGAGGAGACGATGAAGCCACCGCACAGCCCCACGAAGTCGAAAACTCCGGTGAGCAGCGGCACCACAAGGACGGTGGCTGCGAGCCGCGGCGCCAACAACCTGCGAATGGGGTCGGTGCCCAACGCGCGCATGGCGTCCACCTGCTCAGTCACAACCATCGAGCCGAGTTCGGAGGCCATGCCAGATGCGTTGCGCCCAGCCACCAGCAACGCCGTAATCGTGGGTCCCAGCTCTCTCACCAGCGCCAGCGCTACCGCATCGCCGGTCAGCGACGTCTCACCGAAACGTTCAAACTGCGCGGCCGTCTGCAGCACCATCACGCCGCCGATCGATAAACCGGCGAGCAGGATAATCGGCAGCGAACCCACGCCGATCACATCCATCTGCTCGAAGACGTCCGTCACATAAATGGGCGGGGAGAAAAGACTGGCAACCGACCGCAACGCGAGGATCGCGTAGTCCTGCAACGCGAAGATCACGCGCTTCAGGGCTTCCCCGACGATCGCGAACACGGAGCTTTCGGTGGCTTCAGCCATTTTGCAGGGACACGGGCCTCGGGGCAGGCTCGAGTCACCGAGAGCCTAACTGCCGCCCGGCGCGGCGTCAACTGGCAAGCGAGCCGCGCGGGCGCGAGGCGTTTCCACGTCCTTTACGCGCGCGGACGCCTCCGGTAGAATGCGGCGTTTGCACTCGAGGGGCGGTAACCAACACACATGCTGAGATTCGTGACGGCGGGGGAGTCGCACGGCCAGGCGTTGCTGGCGTGGATTTCCGGGCTCCCGGCCGGCCTCCCGGTGGACATCGAATTCGTAAACCGCGAGTTGCATCGCCGCCAGTTGGGCTACGGTCGCGGAGGGCGGCAGAAAATCGAAAAAGACCGGGTGGACTTCCTGGCCGGGGTACGCCACGGGCACACCATCGGCGCGCCGTTAGCCCTGCGGCTCGAGAACAAGGACTGGCCGAACTGGGAGCTGGCCCTGCCGGTGGAGGACTCCGGCAGCGCGGAAGATCTCCAGCGCCCGCTGACGGCGCCGCGCCCGGGGCATGCTGACCTGGCCGGGGCGCTGAAGTTCAACTTTCACGATGCGCGCTACGTTCTCGAACGAGCCTCGGCCCGCGAAACGGCGGCCCGCGTGGCTGCCGGCGCGGTCGGCAAGCTATTGCTGCGCGAGTTCGGCATCGAGGTGCTCAGCCATACCATCGCCGTCGGCCACGCGCGCCTCGAGCGCTCCGCATCGTGGGAGGAAATCCGCCAGGTCTGCGCCAACCTGAATTCACCGCTGCGCTGCGTAGACGGTCCCACCGAGGCGCTGATGCGCGCCGAGGTGGATCAGGTGCTGCGCGCGGGCGATTCCGTCGGCGGCATCTTTGAGGTAGTCGCCCACAACGTTCCACCGGGCCTCGGCAGCCACGCGCAGTGGGACGAGAAGCTCGACGGCAAGCTGGCGCGCGCCATGATGTCCGTGCACGCGGTGAAGGCGGTCGAAATCGGCAACGGCGTGGAAAACGCGTTGAGCTACGGCTCCGAAGTGCAGGACGAAATCCGGTACGACGCTCCCCGCAAACGCTTCGCGCGCTCTTCCAACCGCGCCGGCGGCCTCGAAGGCGGGATTACCAACGGCGCCGATATCATCATCCGCGGCTACATGAAACCGCTCTCCACCTTGCGCCGCCCGCTGCTGACGGCCGATTTGAAAACCAAGCAGGCGGTGAAGGCCGCCTACGAGCGCTCCGACCTCTGCGTTGTGCCGGCAGGGGGAGTCGCCGGCGAGGCCATGGTTGCGATGATGCTGGCGGAGGCGTTCCTTGAGAAGTTCGGCGGGGACTCGCTGGAGGAAACGCGGCGGAATTTCGAAGGCACCGAGCGGCAGCTCGATGCTTTCTAGAATTGAGGCGGAATGATCCACCCGATCACGAAGTATGGCGCTGCGGTGCTCGAAACCCCCGCCGCGCCGGTCGAAAAATTCGACGAGAAGCTGGCGGCGCTGGTGCAGGACATGTTCGAATCCATGTACGCGGCGCAGGGCGTCGGACTGGCGGCGCCGCAGATCGGCATCGGGCTGCGCGTGGCGGTGGTGGACGTCACGTCGGGGAAGAACCCCGAGGCCAAGCTCGTGCTGGCGAATCCGGAAATCATTCACAGCGAGAGCGAGCAACGCGAGGAAGAAGGTTGCCTCTCGCTGCCCGGCTTCCGCGGGCACGTTGCCCGCCCGCTCTACGTGACCCTGCGGGCCCAGGACGCATCCGGCAAGGAATTTGAAATGCGCGGGGAAGGCCTGCTGGCCCGCGCCTTCTGCCATGAAATCGATCACCTTCACGGCACGCTTTTCCTCGCTCATCTCAGTATCCTGAAGCGCGACCTCATCCGGCGGAAAATCCGCAAACTCAAAAAGGCCGGGGACTGGTAGACGCTGGTGGCCCTGCGTGTGGTCTTCTGCGGCACGCCGGCCTTTGCGTTGCCGTCATTGCGGGGCCTGCTGGCCGAGCCGGATTTCAAGATCGAAGCCGTCATCACCCAGCCGGACCGCGCGCGCGGCCGCGGCCAGGAGCGCGGCAGCTCCGCGGTGAAGGAAGAGGCGCTCGAAGCCGGCCTCCATGTGTACCAGCCGGAAAAAATGAAATCGGATTCGGCGTTCGAATTCTTCCAGCGCCTCGCGCCCGATGCGGTCGTGATCATTGCCTATGGGCAGATCATCCCCGCGCGTCTTCTCGATATCCCGCGCCTCGGCTGGATCAATCTCCACGCTTCGCTGCTGCCCCGGTATCGCGGCGCCGCTCCCATCCAGCGCGCCATCCTCGCGGACGACACGCGAACCGGCCTCACAACCATGCGAATCGATGCCGGCCTCGATACCGGCCCCACCTTGATGCGGCAGGAGATTGATATCGGTCCCGACGAAACTGCGCCGGAGTTGGCGCGCCGCATGGCTGAGGCTGGAGCGCCCCTCGTAGCCGACACCTTGCGCAAACTCGACCGCGGAGAAATCGCTCCCGTTCCACAGGACCACACTGGCGCGACGTTCGCACCGCCCTTGAAGAAAGAAGAAGGAAAAATCGATTGGCCGCAACCCGCACAACGGATCTACAACCAGATCCGGGGTCTCGAACCCTGGCCGGGAGCCTTTACCACGTTTCGCGGCCAACTCTGCCAGATCCGGGGGCGTCCCGCGCCGGCGCCGCCGGAGATCTCGGGCGGCGCGCCTGGAACCATTGCGGTGGCCGGGGGGGAGCTTTTCGTCACGTGTGGCGAAAAAACATTTCTACGCATGGAGACTCTGCAGCTCGAGGGGCGCAAGCGAGTGAGCGCACGCGAATTTGCCAACGGCGCGCGACTTTCCCCCGGCGACCGTTTCGGCAGCTAGTCCGCCATGACTCTCCGTGGCCGCCACGGTAAACTACCGCCAATGAACGTGTCACCCGCACGGCGAATCGCCTTCGACGTTCTACAGCGCGTGGAGGCGGAAGGCGCCTTCGCCTCCGACCTTCTGAATACACAGCTCACGGAAACGGTGCGCCGCGAAGACGCAGCCCTGGCAACGGAGCTCACCTTCGGCGTGCTCCGCTGGCAAGGCTTGCTCGATTTCCTGCTCGAACGCCACCTCGAAAAGCCTGCGGCGGGCCTTGATCTGGAAGTGCTGCTCGCGCTCCGCCTGGGGCTGTATCAGTTGCGCTTTCTCGAGCGTGTGCCGGCGCACGCGGCGGTCAGCGAATCGGTTGAGATCGTCAAGCGGGCGAGGAAGTCCTCGGCCGCATCGCTAGTGAACGCGGTGCTCCGGCGCATTGCGCCATCGGCACGCGAGCCGGTGGAAGGACTTCTGCCGGCCGGTCTGGCGCCGGCCAAACGCCTCGCCCTGCTCTATTCCCACCCCGCCTGGTTGGTCGAGCGCTGGGTTGCCCGACTGGGAGGGGAGCGCACCACTGCTCTGCTTGCTGCAAACAACCGCCCTCACCAACTTGCCTGCACGGTGCACGATGCTGCGCGCCGCGAGAGTGCGATCGAGGATTTGCGCGGCGCCAGCCTGCGCGTCGAGTCCGGGGCGCTGCTGCGCGACGCGTTGCGGGTTTCCGGAGGCAGCCCGGCGCGCACGGAGGCTTTTCGCCGCGGCTGGATTTCGGTGCAGGACGAAGCTTCACAAGCCATCCCGCTTCTCCTCGAAGCCGTGCCCGGGCAGGAAGTTCTCGACCTCTGCGCCGCGCCGGGGAGCAAGACGGCGCATCTGGCGCGAGCCGCCGCACCCGCCGGGGTCGTCGCCGCGGACGTCCATCCCCATCGGCTCACCGCCATGCGCAAGCATCTGGACCGACTCGGCATCGCGAACGTTGCGCTTATTTCGCTTGATGCAACACGCCCGCTCCCCTTGACGAAGCAATACAGCCGTATCCTCGTGGATGCCCCCTGCTCGGGCACCGGAACCCTGGCGCATAACCCCGAAATCCGCTGGCGGCTCCGCCCGGAAGATCTAGCTGATCTCCATCAGCGGCAAACGGAGCTGCTCGGCACAGCGCTCGATCATCTCGCCGCGGGCGGCCGCCTCGTCTACTCCACATGCTCTCTCGAGCCGGAGGAGAATGAAGACGTCGTGACGGAAGCGCTCCGCCCCGCGCCGGGCGCCCGCGTGGTGGACGCTTCGAGATTGGCCGCTTCGCTCGCGCCCCATCTTGCCGCGGGTATTCGTGCCGACGCGCTCTTCGATGCTGCGGGCGCCTTCCGGACGTTCCCGGCTGAATATCCGACCGACGGCTTTTTCGCCGCCGTTCTCGAAAAGACTCCGAGCTCCTGATCCGTGCTAACCTCGAAAATCAGAATACGCGGCACCGAGGCGCGCAGTGTTCGCTGATCGCACGAACTGGAACCTCGAAAGCAATCGCTTGAGCGAAGCTCTCGCCCAGCACCGTGCGGCAGGAAAGCCTTTGCTCGATCTGACCGCTTCGAACCCCACCCATTGCGGATTCGACTATGATGGCGAGGCCATCCTGCGGGCGCTCAGCAACCCCGCCGCGCTCGCTTATGAGCCCGATCCCAAGGGGCTCCCCGCGGCTCGCGGAGCGGTGGTTGCATACTACGCGGCGCGCGGTAACCGCGTCGCTGCGGAGGACATGTTTCTCGCCACCGGTACCAGCGAGGCCTACTCGTTTGTTTTTCGCACGCTCTGCAATCCCGGCGATGAGCTCCTTGTGCCCGAGCCCAGCTATCCGCTTCTTCGCTTTCTCGCGGATGTTCAGGACGTGCGGCTGTTGCGCTATGCGCTGGTCTACGACCACGGCTGGCAGATCGATTTTCGTGCGCTCGAATCGGCGATCACGCCACGCACACGCGGAGTAGTTGTGGTTCACCCCAATAATCCCACAGGACATTTCAGCAAACCTGAGGAGGTAAGTAAGCTGAATGAGATTTGCTCGGCCCGGCGCCTCGCCCTGATTGCCGATGAAGTGTTCCTGGACTTTGCGCTGGCCGAAAGACAGCCGGCCAGTTTTGCAGCGAACACCGGAGCGCTCACTTTTACCGTGAGCGGCCTTTCCAAGATCTCCGGCCTGCCGCAGATGAAGATTGCCTGGTTAATTGCCGGCGGTCCGGAGCAAATGAAAATGCAAGCGCTCGCGCGGCTCGAGGTGATTGCGGACACTTATCTTTCCGTCAACGCTCCCGTGCAGATAGCTCTGACGGTGTTCCTGGAACAGCGGCATGGGTTTCAAAAGCAATTGATGGCGCGCGTGCGGGGAAACCTGAAAGAGCTCGACCGCCAGCTGGCCGGGCAGAAAGCATGCAGCCGATTAGAAGTGGAGGGCGGCTGGTACGCCGTGGTTCGCGTGCCCGCAACCCGCTCTGACGAAGATCTTGCGATCGAATTGCTGACAAAGATGGGCGTTTATGTCCATCCGGGACATTTTTACGACTTCCCTGCCGATGGCTACCTGGTCGTGAGCCTGATTACAGCCGGCCAGCAGTTTACGAGGGGAATCGGGCACCTGCTCTCGATGTTTTAATACGGCTTGCCTGCAGAAAGGATTTCGGCTTACCGCGTTGATGCCGCCGTCACGGCGTGCTAGGCTGCGCGGGAAGAGAAAACCATGGCATTCAACGAGCGAATTCGCTGGATCAGCCGGACGGCCTTGCTTCTGTTCATCCTGGCCTCGGTCGCATTTCTGAGCGCGATCACCGCCATGCGTTTTGCCATTCAGGGCCGCGAGGTGGTGATGCCGGACGTGGTCTCAAAGAAGGTGGGGGAAGCGCAAGCGGCGCTGCAAGCAAAGAGCCTGGGGATGAAAATCGAGGACCGTATTTATAGTGACCTGCCAAAAGACGCGGTCGTGCGGCAAAGCCCGCCGGCGGGCCTGCGGGTAAAGACCGGACAGCGGGCGCATGTGGTCCTGAGTTTGGGTTCGCAACAGGCCACCATCCCCTCTCTTGAACAGAAGAGCCTGCGCATCGCCCGAATTGAGCTGCTGCGCGGCGGCATGCAGATCGGCGAAGTCTCCAGCGCCTTTCTGCCCGATTCTCCGCCCGACACAGTGCTGCAGCAGGACCCTGTCCCGGGCGCTTCGCACGTATCGAGCCCCCGCGTGGACGTGCTCGTGTCGCTGGGCGCGCGCCCCGAGGCGATTGTGATGCCCCTGTTGGTTGGCTTGCCTCTAGCCGAAGCCGAGCAGCGCATCTCCGCGGCGGGCCTGCACGCGGCGAAGCTTACCTTCACTCCTTCACCAGGCTCCGCCTCAGGCGGGGTCACATCGCAGAAGCCGGCGTACGGTTCCCGGGTGGAAGCGGGGACTGCGGTCGAGCTCGAAGTTGCCGAGTAACCCAGGCTGCGGCTGTGTTAGAATTCTTGCGTTGCCGATGACCCGCCGCCGCATCGAAATCGCACCGTCCATCCTCGCTGCCGACTTCGCCTCCCTCGGGGAGGCAGTGCGCGCCGTGGAGCGCGGTGGCGCGGACGTCCTTCACGTGGACGTGATGGACGGCCACTTCGTTCCCAACATCTCGATCGGCGTGCCGGTGGTGGCGTCCCTGCGCAAGGCAACCTCTTTACCCCTCGATGTGCATCTCATGATTGAGCAGCCTGAGCAATATGTGGACGCATTTGCCAAAGCCGGAGCGGACCGCATCCTGGTGCATCAGGAAGCCACGGTCCACCTCGACCGCGTGCTCGCTATGATCCATGAGCACAGCATCGAAGCCGGCGCCGCCATCAATCCCGCGACGCCTGTGGCCATGCTCGCGGAGATTCTCGACCGTGTGGATACGGTTCTGGTGATGTCAGTGAATCCGGGCTTTGGCGGGCAAAGATTTATTCCCGGGGCGCTTGAGAAAATCCGCCAGCTTCGCGAACTCCGCGCGCGTTATAATAACGGCTTCCGCATCGAAGTGGACGGCGGCGTGGGGCCGGAGAACGTGGGGGAATTGGCCCTCGCCGGGGCAGACACGCTGGTTGCAGGGACTTCCATCTTCCATACTCCCGACCCGGCCGAAGCCGTGCGTCAGATACGCCAATTGGCAGGTGAATCCAGTGTGCAGAAGGTTTGAGAATGAAAACTAGGGCAAATTACGTTCTGCTTGTGGCAATGCTTGCGCTTGCTGTGTGGGGAGCCGGGTGTAACGGCTCGACCAAAACCAAGAACGTGAAAAAAGCGAAGACCGACGACCTGAGCGCCTCTGCCGAGCCGGACAAGATTCTCTACCAGCGGTCGCTGGACGACCTGAAGCACGGCCGCTACACCGTCGAGCGGCTGAACCTGCAAACGCTGATCAACACGTACCCCGACAGCGAGTATCTGGCCAAGGCCAAGCTGGCCATCGCCGACTCCTATTTCAAAGAGGGAGGCACGAGCAACCTGACCCAAGCGGTGACCGAGTACAAGGATTTCATCACCTTCTTCCCTTTTCTTGACGAAGCCCCTTACGCGCAGATGCAGGCGGGCATGGCCCACTACCGGCTGATGGAAAAGCCCGATCGCGACCGGACCCAAGCCAAGCTGGCGGAAGACGAATTTCAGACTTTCATGCTGAAGTATCCGCAGAGCCCTTTGGCGCCCCAGGCCGAACAGCGCTTGCGCGAGGTGCAGGAGGTGCTTGCTGAGGGCGACTTCCGCGTCGCCAGCTTCTATTACGTGAAGGGCTCTTTTTATTCCTCCGCCCCGCGCCTGCTCGAATTGACGGACCGCTACCCGCTTTACAGCCAAGCCGACAGGGCGCTCTGGATGCTCGGCGATATCTATGAAAATCACAGCGGGCGCAATGAAGCCGAAAAGGCCCGCTATCACGAGCTAGCGGACCGATACTACGCCGACCTGGTTCGGAACTATCCCCTTTCTCCCCTCGTTTCCGACGCCAAGCGCAAGCTCACGCGAGATGGCATTCCTGTCCCGCAACCGGACCCGGCCGCCCTGGCCCGCATGCAGCATGAAAAGAGTTTGGAACACGAGCGGCCGGGAATGGTCAAGCGCTCCCTGGGCGTGATCAGGTCGGGACCGGACGTGTACACCGCGGCCCATTCCGGCCAACCGAACTTGAACCCGGAAAGCGAAGCGGCCGGAACTGACGTGCTGCAAGCGGGCGGCGCGACCGCCTCCGTCAGCGCCACCGCTTCCAGCGGTTCCGGCGGCTCGGGTGGCGCGACGGTCGTCGCCGCGCCGATCGAAACGGCTGCTCCGGCGCAATCGTCCGCGCCCTCCAATAATGACGTCGGGAATCCTCCGCCCGCCTCCACTCCGCCTCCATCACAGGCCAATCCCGCTGCGACCGGCGGCAAAGAGACTGCGGCGGCGCCTGCGACTGGGGGAACTCCACCCGCCAGCGGGCAGCCGACGGCCAGCTCGACCTCTGCCGACCCCAACCAGAAGAAGTTGGACGACGAGAAAGCCAAGACGGAATCTTCCAGCAAGAAAAAGAAGAAAGGCCTGCGCAAGCTGATCCCCTGGTAATTTCGCTTTTTCTTTCCCTGCTATCCGGTGGGGCACGGCGCCCTGTCGAAGCGGTTGACTCCCCCTCTCCCCGATGTTAGCTATTAAAGAATAGCAGGCGGAGCAGCGTGTCTAGGCAAGCCCGCCCGAGGGGACCAAGGTGCCCACAATTTTGGTGGCGGATGACAATAGCAACATCCAGAAAATGGTGTCGCTGGCTTTCGCTGAGCACGGTTTTGAAGTCGTAGCGGTCGGCAACGGCGAAGCGGCCGTGCGCAAAGCATCCGAAATCCACCCGGATATCGTGCTGGCCGATATCTTCATGCCGGTGCGCAATGGCTACGAGGTGTGCGAGTTTGTAAAGAAGGATTCAAAGCTTTCGAAAATCCCCGTCATCCTGCTGGTAGGCGCGTTCGACCCGCTCGACGAAAAAGAAGCGAAGCGCGTGGGCGCCGACGGCGTGCTGAAGAAACCGTTTGTGCCCCCCGATCCGTTGATCGCGATGGTTACCTCGGTGCTTGAGAAGGCCAGGCCGGTCCCCGCCCGTCCGCGCGTGGAAGCGAAGGCAGAATTGCCCGCCCCGCCCGTCGCGGCTGTTGCACCGCCCGCTCCGCCGGTTCCGTTTTCCGAACCCGAAGTCGATCCGCAAGAAGACTTCGCCATGTTTGGAGCCGGGCCAGGAGTGCTGAGCCTGCGCGAGGATCAAGCGACGGAAGGTTTTTCGGGTCATTTTGAAACCACGACTCACGAGGGAGATGGAACCGAGTTTGATCCTGAGGGTGATGAAACGGAAACCGAATGGCGCCGCCGTCGCGCGGAAATGGATTACGAGGCCCCCGCCGGCTCACCGGATCTGATGGATGATGCAGTCGAAGAGAAAGCTGCCGCACCTCCCGCTGCTGCTCCTACGGAACACACAGCATCATCGTCCTCTGAGTTTTCTACAGAAGAATCACCGGAAATTGCCGCGGCGCCGGCCGGGAAGACGCCCTACGCTGCCAGCCCAGCCCAATGGCTCGAGATGATGAGCGACGCGCCCGCAAACGAACCTGCCACACCGGTACCCAGTTCCGACGCACCCGCAAGCGAAGCTGTTGAGATCGCGGCCGCGCCGGCAGTTGAGTCACAGCCCGAAGCGCCATCCCACGAACGCGTGGAAGAAGCCGCGCCGAGCTTTGTTGCAGGCTTGCTCGCTGCAGAGAACTCCCCCACTGTCGCTGAGCCTGAGGCGGCAGAATCCGACGCGGCGGAGTCTGACGCGCACGAATACGTTCCGTCCTGGCATCCGGGCTCTTCTGCTCTCGAAGAGGTTGCTGCGGCGATCGAGAGTGCGCATCCTTCTGACGCCCCCGTCGAATCTGTCACGGAGGCGATAGATGAGCCTCCGCAAGTGAGCCATGCAGCTTCCTGGAATACAGAAGAGAACGAGCCCGCGCCCTCCGAGGAGTCCCATTCCGACGGAGAGTGGCCCGCGGCCGTTTCGACCCCGGCGCTCGAGCCGCCACAGGAAGAGAGATGGTGGCAACCGCCGCCCCCGGTTTTTGAGCCAGCGACCTCAGCAGCCCAGAACGCAGCGGCAAACCCGGCTGACGCAGCGATCAAGGAGACAGCGACCGATCCTACACCTGAGCCGGAGTTGCTCGTGGCGCCCGCCGCACGCGTCCCTACGCCGCTGCCGGAACCGGAAGCCATGCAGGAAGCGCACACAGCAGCGCCGGTCTCCTCTGCGGAAGGACTGTTGCCGACGTTGGCGCATGCCGAATCCAATCCGCTCACGCTTTACGCGGCCTCGGAGCCGACCGCGTTCTATCCCGAAGAGGCCCTCACCGAGGAGACCGCCGCGGTGGAAGAACCCGCGCCCTTCGTGAATTCCTTCCATGCCTCAAGCGCGGCGGACCCGGCGGTGGTGGACGCGGTCGTTTCACGCTTGCTCGAAAAACTCGAGCCACACCTGCACGAAATCTTCTCCCAGGAAGTTCTCCGGCCGTTGGTCGAGAACATGCTGCACCACGACGCAGTCGAAAAGAAATCCTAGCGACAGCTGGTTCCACAGCCCACGACGCGCCAGGATTTGACGCCCTGCGCGCTTGCCCCGTATAGTGTTGGTTTTCCCGATGGCCGGTCCGCGCACAGGCCGGACGTCGCGCTGGAGCCGCTGCCAAAACATGCCGCGAGAGATACCCAAGGCTTACGAGCCGCAAGAGATCGAACAGCGCTGGGCGCGCGCCTGGTTCGAGGAAAAGCTCTTTCGCCCGGAGACTTCCGGCGGAGAGCCAAACTTTTCCATCGTCCTCCCCCCGCCGAACGTAACCGGTTCAATCCACATCGGCCACATGCTGGAACACACCCTGATCGACACCTTGGTCCGCTGGCATCGCATGCGGGGCGAACGCACGCTCTGGCTCCCCGGGATGGACCACGCCGGAATTGCCACTCAGTTTGTCGTGGAGCGGCAGCTCGCCACACAGGGCCTGAAGCGCCAGGAGCTCGGGCGCGAAGAGTTCGAGCGGCGCGTCTGGAAGTGGAAGGCGGAAAGCGGCGGCGTCATCAAGGAGCAGATGATTCGGCTGGGCGTGTCTTGCGACTGGACGCGCGAGCATTTTACGCTGGAGCCGGCGCTCTATCGCGCCGTGCTGGAAGCATTCTTGCGGCTGTACGGCGAGGGCCTGATTTATCGCGGGCGGTACATGGTCAACTGGTGCCCCCGATGCCAGACGGCCATCAGCGACCTCGAGACGGTGCACGTGGAGCGCGCCGGAAAGCTCTGGCATATCCGCTATCCCATCGCCGGATCGAAGGAATTTCTCGTCGTGGCCACGACGCGGCCGGAAACCATGCTGGGCGATACGGCCGTCGCCGTCCATCCTGACGACGAGAGATACGCCCACCTGGTCGGAAAGAAAGTCCGGCTGCCCCTGATGAACCGGGAGATCCCCGTCATTGCTGACAGCTACGTGGACCGCGAATTCGGCACCGGCGTGCTGAAGATCACACCGGCCCACGACACGAATGACTT
>Ga0073928_10007666_pt1 | contig 13864 bp, 15 predicted proteins | sample PaiPotPPA55metaG_FD_76969 | JGI IMG/M metagenome (GOLD analysis project Ga0073928, IMG submission 76969) | Iron sulfur acid spring bacterial and archeal communities from Banff, Canada, to study Microbial Dark Matter (Phase II) - Paint Pots PPA... ... | reverse complement strand
GTACCCAGTCCCCTCAGCATACCGCACGGCCCGGCGCCCCGCCGACGCGCCTCTCGCGCCCCCGACACCGCGCATCGTTCCCCATCCGCCGATCTCACCAAGGTCATACCCGATACGATCCTTATGGCCGCGTGCAAGTCGTGGACAAGAGCACATGGAACGCGAGCACCGACAGTTTCAACTGGCTCTACCACTTCCAGGGCGGCCGGCAGGACCCGATCTCCGGCCTCGTGCACTTCGGCACGCCGGGCCGCGATTACAGCACGACGTTGGGACGGTGGACGGAGCCGGACAGCGGCTACATCGACGGGGCCAACGTTTATCAAGGCGAAGGCTCGAACCCCGTTGCCAACACCGACCCTAAGGGGGCGTATATCGAGGGCATCGCAAGCGCCGTCATCGGCGGCTTCGTCGCCGGAATCGAGCAGGATTTGGCATCGCTGTTCGTTAACCTTTGGGATGGTTGGAGTGGCGCCAGCGACTGGATCGGAGGCAAATTCGTTGCTAGTGGCGGGGTGGCGTACGAGAGCGACGGCTCGGGCGGAGGAGCGGTTTTGGCGGGTCCGCTGGGGCTACAGGGTATGGATTCGGGTCTGGGCGGTTGGGGACGTTATCCGGGCGCCGGCACAGGGATTCATCCGGCCGGAGCGCAACCGCAAGACACGCTATTTGCGCAACCCGCCTTCGCTACGCGTAACTGGAGGCCGGGCGATCCTCCCTACGGCTTCCGGCGGACCGGCAACGGAGGGGCTGGACAGCCGGGACACAAGATAATTACGCCGGGCGACGTGGCAAAGGCCGCATGGAATTTGCCCAACCAGTGTGCTGGTGGACTGTTGGCCGGCACCGGTCTGCTTTCGGGCGGCAAGGCTCAGAATGTGAATGGCATCACAGAGGTCACCGACGTATGGTGGATGTCCGGCGGCCTCACGATCGGGGATTTCACGGTATACGGTGGTGGTCTGGACCCTGCGACGCAGTTGCCGAACGGTCCCGCGCGAAATCACGAGTACCAGCACTCGATTCAGTCCAAGATTCTGGGTCCCCTATACCTCCCGGCGAACCTCGTGGGCGGTACCTGCGGCACTCTGTCGAAGCCGCGTGGTCCCGATCCTTGGCACGGGCCGGGGAACTTCATGGAATCCGGGCCGCAGGCAAGTCCGCCGAAGCCATTCGGCAAGTAAACTTCTACCGGTCGGGGTCTTTGGCACGACGCTGAGAGACTTGTGGCGGTGCCGTGCCGACCCGCCGCGAGGACCGAACATGAATCGCTCTTCATTTCTGCTCCTTGTACTCGGCCTCCTCGTGGCTGGTGGTTGCGATCCTATTTATATGGCCCGCATTGATGTCGATCTGCGGAGGTCGGGTGCGGACATTTCGCCGCCCGGCGGCGTCGCGGCGTCGGATGCCGCAGATGGCATCGCAATTGTCGGGTCGGTAGCACGACAGTTCAAATTTGAGGCCCAGCCGATCAGTGAGGAGTCGCGCGCCCATGGCTGGTCCGATTCGTTCGCTAGAAACTACGCCGTTGACCCTGAGCACCGGTTGTACGACCGGGTCACTATATCGATCCTGTGGCAGCAGACCGAGCGCGTTCTTCGGGTCGCGCTATCGGAGGTCATAGCGAGTAGAGAGTCGGCTTTCCTGCATCGAGTCAGGACGGCGCTGGAGGATCGTCTAGTCGCGCGATTCGGGAAGGGCGCGGTACGTTACTACAGAGGAGCAGGCTAATCTCACTGGCGGCTAACAACGATGACGAGCGGGATAGATGTGGTTTTGGCCGAGCCGGCGAACAGGAATGCGAAACTGCGGTGGCCTGTTCCCATTTGCAGACCGCAACGGGTTCCGCCGCGGCGTAGTCGTCGGGGCCGTGCCATATGAGCACGCCCAACGTGGGGTGGGTCGCCTCCGCCTATTGACACTGCAGCCGTCCGCAGCGCTGGACGCCGCCGCGTCGGCGCCGGACGGAAGTCAAGATTTCGTCTACCTCAGCGGCCCCACCGAGTACGCTACTATGCGCCGCCTGCTCCGGGCCTGGTACCCGAAGGTGCGAGATGGCGGGTTCTTCGGCGGATCCTCGTATTTCGACGGCACGTCGAATCTCACTGTGTATGGCGTCAAGACGGCGGTGGACGAGCTGGCGGCCGAGCACGACCTGAAGATCCGGGTCACGTTCGATGGCCCGCCGGCATGGTTCTGTTTGAAGCCGGCCGAGGGATGCGCGCCGCCGAGGCAGCGGATCGGGGTGCTGACGGCGTACGATGAGAACCTGCGCGATCTGGCGGCGTGGTCGTCTCCGAACAAGCGGCGGTATTGCCGGCATCACGGCTATGAGTTTATCGAGCGGACCGACGGCTTTGACCCATCCCGCCCTCCATCGTGGAGCAAGGTGCGCTTTGTGAAAGAGCACCTGGCGGACTTCGACTGGCTGTTCTGGACCGACGCGGACAGCCTGATCATGAACAACTCGATCCAGTTGGAGCGGTTCATCGAGGACGGCTGCGATATGGTCCTCACGCACGATGACTGGGGCGTGGGGAAGTACGTCGTGAGCATGGGACTGTTCCTCATCCGCAACTGCGAGTGGTCAATGCAGTTTCTGGACGAAGTCTGGGAGCAGCGGCAGTTTGTCACGGACCGGATGTGGGAGCAGGCGGCGGTGCAGCACCTTTTGGAACAGCAGGACCTGAGCGACCGCGTGTGCGTGGTGACGCAGCGGCGGTTCAACTCGTACCTGCACAATTACCGTAAGGGCGACTTCCTGCTGCACTTTGCCATGCATCCCCCGGAGGCTCGCAGGCAGTTGATGCAGGTCTGGCAGCAGTTCTCGGTAATGTAAGGGGCGATGCGGTACGCTCGGGAGTTGCGGGAGTTTCTAGAGCGTCGCGGGCTCAAGTCCGGCGTGATCGTCGGTCTGGCTCAGTCTCCCGGCGCGATGGCAGTCGCGGACGGATCGCTCGATTTCGTCTACCTCGACGGCGCCACCGAATACGGTCCCGTCGGCGACTTGCTGCGGGACTGGTATCCGAAGGTGCGGGAGGGCGGCTTTTTCGGCGGGCTTGGCTACCTCGACGGGCTGCTCCACGGAAAGCTGTACGGCGTCCGCACCGCCGTCAACGAATTCGCCCACGAGCACCGACTGATCGTCCGCCTTACGCTGGATCAGGTGCAGACGTGGTTTGTGTTCAAGCCGGAGGAGAAGCCGCGCCCCAGGCCAAGGATCGGGCTGCTGACCGCGTACGACCACCGGCAGCGCGACATCGCGGCGATCTCCACTCCCAACAAGTCCAAGTACTGCAAGCTTCATGGGTACGACTTCATCGAAGAAACCAGCGGCTTTCCCACCGACCGGTCGGCGGTCTGGGCCAAAATCCCGCTGCTTCAAAGGCATTTGAAGAACCACGATTGGGTCTTCTGGTCGGACGCCGATTCGCTGGTGATGGACCTGCACAAGCCGCTGGAGGCGTTTTGCGATCCGGAAGCGGACATGGTGATCTGCCACGAGGACCTGGGGGTCGGCGTCTACAACGTCAACGCCGGGCAGATGCTGTTCCGCTCGTGCGACTGGTCGCAGGACTTTCTGGAGGACGTCTGGGAGCAGACGTGGGCGTTGAAGGACGCCCACCAGGAGCAGCGGGCGATCATTCACCTGCTCTTCTCGCGAGAGGTAGGCGAGCGTGTGGCAGTCGTGGCCCAGAAGACGTTCAACTGCTATCCGAGCAACTACGCCAAAGGGGACTTCCTGCTGCACTTCCCCGACATGCCCGCTGACAAGCGGCTGGAGGCGATGCGATACTGGGCGCAGTTCGCGATTCCGTGAGGCGGCCGGAGGCCGGGTCCCCTTCCCGTTCCCTTCGCAGACGTTCACAATAATGCTAGAATGAATGAGTCCGTCCCGTCCCGCGATCGGTTGGCGCGGTCGGTCGGACAGAGGAGTGCCCTGCCATGCGAATGTCGAAGCTGTGGCCGATGCCGGTTGCGATGTGGGTGATGTTCGTTTCCGCCTCGGCGTATGCCCAGCGGCAGGAGGTGGATTCGGATAAAAAGACGGAGTTTCTGCGTTTCGTCGATGACGGGCACGGCGGCGGGAAACTGGAAACCGCCGTCGCGACTTACAAGAACGATGGCGGCGTCACGGTCCATCTGGTCGGGGCCGTTCACATCGGAGACAAGTCGTACTACAAGTCGCTCAACAAAACCTTCGAGGGATATGACGCGCTCCTGTATGAGATGGTCAAGCCAAAGGACGCCGCTCCGCCGCAGCCGGGGGAAGAGCGGAACAACAGCATCATCAGCGTCATTCAGCGGTTCATGAAGGATGCGCTGGAATTGCAGTTCCAGCTCGACGCCGTCGACTATACCAAGCCCAATTTCGTCCACGCCGACCTGGACTGGGAGACGTTCCAGAAAATGGAGGAGGAACGCGGCGAGTCGATCTGGACGCTGATGCTTCGGCAGATGCTCAAGGAAATGGCCAACCCGCCGGAGGACCAGCAGGAGATTGGTCTGACCGACCTGCTCGACGCACTCACCAGTCCCGACCGCGCCACCAAGTTGAAGCTGCTGCTGGGCCGTCAGTTCGGCCACATCGAGGAGCAGATGTCCGCGTTCGGCGGGACGGTGTTGATCACCGAGCGGAACAAGGCCTGCTTCAAGGTGCTCGATAAACAGATCGCCGACGGCAAGAAGGACATCGGGATTTTTTACGGCGCCGGCCACATGGGGGACATGGAACGGCGGCTGCTGAAACGCGGGTATCACAAGACCGATCTCGAGTGGCGCGTCGCCTGGGACATGACGACGAAGGACGATGACGACGATGTCAAGCCCGCGCCCAAGCACAAGCCTCAGCCCAAGCATGAGGAAGACTAATATTCGCCACTGATGAACACAGATAGACACGGATAAGAACGAAACCGGTTTTTCATCTGTGTTTATCTGTGTTCATCAGTGGCCATTCTCCCCGGCTGAGGATTTCAGCAGAGCTAGCGCCACTTGCGGGAGGGACTCGCGGGCGCTGATTGAAATGGCCATCCACGAGTCGATCCGCCGCGTCCGTCTCGAGGACGTCATCGATTTGCGGCATCAGGTCCTGCGGCAGGGACTGCCGCGTGATGCGGCCATCTTCGATGGCGACGAGGATCCCTCCGCCCGTCACTACGGCGCATTTGATGGCGAGCGGTTGATCGGCTGCGCGACCCTCCACCTGAGCCGCTGGGACGAAGCTCCCGCCTGGCAATTGCGGGGGATGGCGGTGGCGGACGGCCTGCGGTCCCGCGGCGTCGGCCACCAGTTGCTCTTCTTCATCGACCAGGACCTGACCGACTCGCCCGTTCGCATGTTGTGGTGCAACGCCCGCGTGCCGGCTCGGGCGTTCTACCAGAAGCTCGGGTGGCAGGTGGTCTCAGGGACTTTCGAGATCCCCACCGCCGGCCCGCACGTCAAGATGGTCAAACCGGGTCCGAGTTGATTGACCTCGGGTGCTGCGATCCGGCGTTTTGCTTGCATCCACTTGCCCCGGCATTAAACTGCGTCGCTATCGGATGTTGGCTTGCGCCGCGGGAAGGAGCATGCCCCGCGCTGACCTTGCCTGTCGATCTGGGACCTCCGGAGGACACGACGTAATGGCGAGAGAGACGATTAACGTCTGCCTGGTCGGCCAGAAATTCATGGGCCGCACCCACAGCAATGCCTATCTCAAGGTCGGCAAGTTCTTCGACTTGCCGCTCGTCCCCATCATGCACACGATTGTCGGGCGAAACGCACAGGAGCTGGAGGAATTCCGCCAGCGGTGGGGCTGGCAGCACGCGGCGACCGACTGGAAGAAAGCGGTGGCGGACGAGCAGATCGGATTAGTGGACATCGGCACGCCCAACAACGTGCACGCCGAGATGGCGGTCGCGGCGCTCGAGGCCGGCAAGCACGTGGCGTGCGAGAAGCCGCTGGCCGGGACGCTGGCCGACGCCAGGATCATGCGCGACGCGGCCAGGAAGGCCCGCAAGAGCAAGACGTTCGTCTGGTACAACTATCGCCGCGTCCCCGCCGTCGCCCTCGCGTACCAGTTTGTGCGGGAAGGGAAGATCGGGAAGATTCATCACGTCCGGGCGCAATACCTTCAAGACTGGGCCGGCCCTGGCGTCCCGCTCATCTGGCGTTTCCAGAAGAAAGTCGCCGGCTCCGGCGCTAACGGCGATCTCAATGCCCACATCATCGACATGGCCCGCTTCATCACCGGCGACGAGATCAGCGACGTGGTCGGGGCCATATCGGAGACGTTCGTAAAGGAGCGTGACCTCCCGAGCCAGGGCCCCAGCGGCGGCATCGCCGGCGGGACCCGAGGCGGCGGACAGAAAGGCAAGAGCGACGTCGATGACGCCATCCTCTTCCTGGGTCGTTTCAAGAACGGCGCCGTCGCCAGCTTCGAATCGACTCGCTTTGCCACCGGGAATCAGAACCGCAACGCGATCGAAGTCAACGGCGACAAGGGCGCCGTCAAGTTCGATTTCGAGGACATGAACCACTTGTATTACTACGACGCGACCCAGCCGCGACGGCAGCAGGGATGGACGCAGATCATGGTGACGCACGGCGGCGATCACCCGTACGCTGGCAACTGGTGGCCCGACGCCCACGTTCTGGGATACGAGCACGGGTTCATCAACCAGGCCGCCGATATGTTCGATGTCCTTGCGGGGAAGGAGCCGCTCGTCCCGCTGCCGGACTTCGAGGACGCGTTCAAGACCCAGCAGGTGCTCGAGGCCGCCATGATCAGCGCCCAGGAGCGGCGGCCGGTAAAAGTCTCTGAGATGAAATAGCCGCACAGGGCGGAATAACGAAATTCGAATAACGAATGACGAATCAAATTCGAATTTCCGAATGACGAATTACCAAACGGGAGCGCCGCCATGGCTGAGGCGCCGGAATTTCGTCGTTAGGATTTCGAGTTTCGGATTTAATTCGGCATTCCAGCACTATGAGCAACGCATCGTTGAAATGGGTCGCGGCGATGGTCGTGTCGATCGTGGCGGCAGGTGGATGCGCGGGACAGCGGCCGGGCACGCCGCCGCAACCGACTCCGCCCCCGCGGGTCGCAAGCGACCCGGTCGTGCGCGTTCAGACGCTGAGCCGCCTGGCCGACAGCTTCGCCCGCATCAGCAACGAGCTCCCGGGGTCCGATGCGCGAGAGCATCGCCGGCTGATGGCCGAGCTGTTCGCCCAACTCGAGGAGATCCTGCCGATTCTACAAGGCGCGGATGGAGGGGCCGGGTTCCGCCAGCAGATCCAGATTATCCGCGACGCACAGGCGGAGTTGGCGAGCGGTCCGCAAGACCTGTCGCCCGACCCGACCATTGACAGCGGCCTGCGCGCCGCCCGCGACGCGCTGGCGAGCATCGCCCAATCCGCGTACTACAATCAGGCGGACCTGATGCCGCTGTTTGACAACCTGTCGTCGAAGATAAACGAGCTGGACACGGTCCGCGGGCCGCTTCACCAGATCGCCACCGCCGACGCCGTCGAGGTCATGAAGCAGATCATCAGCAAGATGTCGGATGCGCTCAGCCACCAGTTGGCTGAACAGAATGCCACGACCACCGCGACCCCCCCGGCCCCCACCGCTCCCTCCGCCACCGAAGCAACGGAAAAGTAGAGCATCGCTGTACCCATGGCCTGGACATCATTGTGCGAGTTGGACGAGCTTCAGGAGGGGGCGGGGAAATACGTCGAGATCGGCGGATTCCATCTCGCCGTGTTTCTGGATCGTGATAATGTCTATGTGATCGACAACACCTGCCCGCATGCCGGCGCCAGCCTGGCGGGAGGGTGGGTCGAGGAAGGGTGTGCGGTCTGCCCGCGGCACAACTGGGCGTTCCGCCTCGATAATGGGCAGCTCCGAGGCGCGCCGGGCATCGCCATCGACACCTACAATACCCGCGTGATTGAACCGGCGGGCAAGCCGAAGCTCGTGCAGGCGGACCTGCCGATCTACTGACGCTGGCGCTTCCATGACGATACGAAACGCGATCTGCTGCACGCTGGGTTTGTTAGCCGGGTGCGGCTGGCAGGCGACGAAGCCCTCGCCGGCCCTGGCCCTGCCGTCGGGCTCGGTTCATCTGGTGCATCTTCCGGGGATTGCCGGCGACACGGCGTTCGATCGGTGGTGGATGGGCGCCCTTAAGGACGGCGGCGCCGCCGACCGCATTGAATTGTACGACTGGACATGTCACGACCCATGGATCCACGCACTTCAGGCGTACAACCGCAATCATCAGCAGGCCCGGCGGGTAACCGATCTGGTCGTGGCCCGGGTCCGCTCCGACCCGCGTGGGGAGGTGGTCCTGACGGCTGAGAGCGGCGGGGCGGGCATCGCCGTCTGGGCGCTGGAGGGGCTGCCGAAAGACGTGCAGGTTCAGTCTCTGCTCCTGATCGCGCCCGCGTTGTCCCGCGACTACGACCTGACCGCCGCCCTGCGGCATGTCCGCGGCAAGGCGTACGCCTTCACCAGCGGCGGCGACGTGATCATGCTCGGCGCCGGCACCCGATTGTTCGGCACCATGGACGGGAAGAAGACCGAGGCAGCCGGCCTCGTCGGGTTCCACCAACCGGCCAGTGCGGACGCGCGCCAGTACCACAAGCTTATCGAGATAAAATACGACCTCGCGTGGATGATCTGGGGCAACTTCGGCAGCCACGCCGGCGGTTTGTCCTCAGCTTTCGCTCGCCACGTCCTGGCCCCCTTGCTGGTCCGTGCCGAAATGCGATCGCAATCAGAGAGGGCGGAGCGTTGACGAAAGCGACGGGGAGCTCATCCGCCGATCTTCATCGTCTTTCCCGCCTTTGCGGCTTCCATCGCGGTGAGGATCACGTCCAGCGACTTGTAACCTTCCATGCCGTCGATTTGCGGCGGGGTGTTGGTCGCAATCGACTTGGTGAACGAGTCGATGACGCCGCTGGCGACCTGTTTGACGTTGGTGGCGATTTCGCCGACCTTGTGCAGCTCGCGCTCGCCGTTGTGATAGTCGACGATCACGCCGTAGATGGGGTCCGTGCCGAGGGAAAGCACGCCTTTCTGGCAGTAGATGACCGTGTAGTTTTCCTCGGCGCCGTAGTTGGTCCAGCTCAGGATCATGCTGCCGACGATCCCGCCGCTGGTCTTGAGCGTGAGGTAGGCGTTGTCGTCGAGGTCGATGAGCTTGCCGCCGGGGTCGCGCTTATCGAGGGTTGTGATGAGGCCGCCGACTTCGACGATCTCCTGACCGAGAAGCCAGCGGAGCAGGTCGGCCTTGTGGACGCCCAGGTCGCCGGTCACGCCCATGAATGCCTGCCCTTTCTTGAAGAACCAGCTGTTGCCGGCATCCACCGACCACCCTTCCGGCCCTGGGTGGGCGAAGGCGGTGCGGAACGCCAGCACGTTTCCCAGCGCGCCGCTCTGGAGGATCTTCTTCGCCTTGACGTGCGGCGGCATCAGCCGCTGGTTCAGGCCGATCATGAGGAACTTGCCGTTCTTCCTGGCCGCGTCGATCATGGCCTTGGCGTCTTCGCGCGTGGTAGCCATCGGCTTCTCGCACAGTACGTGCTTGCCGGCGTTCAGGGTGTCGAGGCCTTGCGGCGCGTGAAGGCTGTTGGGGCCGGCCACCACAACGGCATCCACGTTCAGGTCCTTCAGTAAGTCCTTGTGATCGGTGTAAGCCTTGGCGTGGTACTTGGAGGCCAGCTCTTCGACGCGCTCCTTCACCGGGTCGGCCAGCGCGACCAGCTTTGACTCCGGATTGGCCACGCATTCGGGAATGTGCCGCCGCTGCGCAATCGCACCACAGCCGATGACGCCATATCTCACGGGCATGTCTGGTTCTCCTCGCTTGCCGACCGGTTCGATAGCCGCCGAGAATGCATGGCCGGCGTGGGCGACAGCTTCGGGAGGAAGGTCCAAAAAGTCAATATTTGAGCGGGTCCGGGCGTCAGCCGAGCGCCCGCCGCCCTTTTTGGCAACCGCGGTCTTTGGCGGGCAGTGCCCGCCCTACGCCAAGCCATCCCGTAGGGCGGGCACCGCCCGCCGATGTAGACGCTAAAAAAGATAGCGACACCGCGTCAGCCCGCACGGCCTCGCTTGATTGACGAGCTCTTGGTCCGGGCCGCTGAAGGGGGTGTGCCTCTGATCGAGCCCCGGCGAGTGTACGCCCGGCCGCGAATCTCCGAAGGGGCTATCAGCTCGAGTTGGTCGTTGCGTTCACCCCACATAAGTCCAATCGCGTCGCGCAGCATGTACACAAGTTCGTCGAGGCTGCGGCCTTGTGTGGTGACGCCCGCCCGCTCCAGCACTCGCCCGATATACCAGCCCTCGTCTTGCGTGAGCTCGACGTGGTAGACCTTCACGACACCTCTTTCTGAAACTCGTCCCACGGGGCCTCCGCCTCCTGAGCCATTCCACGAACGGTATGCCGGCCTACTTGATCTCGGCGACGCCGACGGGATACACGAGGCTGATCATCTGCTTTTCTCGATCTAAAAGGGGTGTGCCGTCTATGATCCCCCACATGAGGTCCTGTTTGTCAGCCTCGCTCATGTCGTCAAAGCGCCGGGAGACAGTCACCACGTGAATGTTCTCTTTGTATCCGTCGGAGATATCTACGGTGTCGTGCGGGAACTCCCGCCGGAACGCCTCTTCCAGAATCCGCTTAATCTCTTCGCGAGAGCGTTTACCTCGGCCCACCGAAGCTTGCGTAGATCTTCTAGTCATGAGAACCCTCTTACGAACGATTCGTCTCTAGCCAATTGTAGACCCGTTCGACTGATTCCAGGAATGCTTCGGCCCTGCCGACGCTCCAGTCGTGTGGATCGTACCGCCAGTGCACGCGCCACTGATTGACCTGGGAAGCGAAATCGCTGGCCCAAATGGAACTGGCCCTGAACTTCCTATATACCGGCAGGTGTCGAAGGATTGCCTCGAGGCCGTGCGTGTAAACCTGACGGTCATCTACCTTCCACTTCCGCGCCAGCTCGTCGAGATGCCAGCAATCGTAAACTTCCAGGGCAATCGCCTTAAGTTTGCACTCGACCGCATAACCTCCAAGGTAGCCGGCCCCGCGCGCGTGGTCTTTGCCGGCTCGAAGCAGCGCCCTTGCGTCGCGCAGGCGTTTCAGCGCGGCCTTACGCAATTCTGTACGGCCATTATGTGTGCGCCTTGTCACGCTTCAGCCGGCCAATCACCCCATCCGCCTGATCATCTCATCAGCAAACTCGCTGCACCGGACCTCCGTTGCCCCCTCCATCAGGCGGGCAAAGTCGTAGGTGACGGTCTTGGCGGCGATGGTCTCTTGCAGGCTGTTGACGATCAGGTTCGCCGCCTCTGGCCAGCCCATGTGCTCGAGCATCATGACGCCGGAGAGGATGACGCTGCCGGGATTGACCTTGTCCTGGTTGGCGTATTTGGGGGCGGTGCCGTGGGTGGCCTCGAAGACGGCGTGGCCGGTGACGTAGTTGATGTTGCCGCCCGGCGCGATGCCGATCCCGCCGACCTGGGCGGCCAGGGCGTCGCTCAGGTAATCGCCATTGAGATTCGGCGTGGCGATTACGTCGAAATCTTCCGGCCGCGTGAGCACCTGCTGGAGGGTGATGTCGGCGATGGCATCCTTAATCACCAGCCCCGCGCCCGGTTTGCCTTGCGGGACCTTGCACCAGGGGCCGCCGTCCAGATCGACGGCGCCGAAGAATTGTTTGGCGACCTTGTATCCCCAGTCACGGAACGCGCCTTCCGTGAACTTCATGATGTTTCCCTTGTGCACGAGCGTGACGCTTTTGCGCTTGTGGCCGATGGCGAAGGAGATCGCGCTGTGGACGAGCCGCTCGGTGCCAAAGTAGCTGATCGGCTTGATGCCGATGCCCACCTCGACGCCGACGTCCCGCGCGGGGGCGCCGATCCCTTCGAGCTGGGCCTGCCACGCCCGGATGGCGTCCTTATTGCCGAAGCGGACCTTCTTGAAATCTTTGGGAAACTCTCTGGCGAGCAGGTCCAGGACCTTCTGGGCCTCGGGGCTGCCGGCGGGGTATTCGATGCCCGCGTAAATGTCCTCCGTGTTCTCGCGGAAGATGACCATGTCCACTTTCTCGGGATGCTTCACCGGCGACGGCACGCCCTGGAAGTAGCGGACGGGGCGGAGGCAGACGAACAGGTCGAGCATTTGCCGCAGCGCCACATTGAGCGAGCGGATTCCCCCGCCGACCGGCGTCGTCAGCGGCCCCTTGATCCCCACCCGGAACATCCTGAACGCTTCGACCGTATCGTCAGGGAGCCAGTTGTTGAATCTCTTGAACGCTTTCTCGCCGGCGAAGACTTCCATCCAGGCGATCTTGCGCCGGCCGCCATAGGCTTTTTGCACGGCCGCATCGAACACGCGGACGCTGGCCCGCCAGATGTCCGGCCCGGTGCCGTCTCCCTCGATGAAAGGGATGATCGGCCGATCGGGCACTTGAAGCTTGCCGCCGGCGGTCGTGATCGGCTGGCCGTCGGCGGGAGGGGTTACGTCTTTGAAATGCGCCATAGGTAGTCCTGGTCGGTTGAGGGCGGACGAACGCTAGCGGTGGGGCGCAGGGTTTGTCAAATCACTGGACTGGGACGCGAGAATTGACTAAAAAAGCGCCGACCTTCGCGTTCCGGGCAGAACCTATAGACAAGTGACAGGAGGCGGGCTTCGCCCGTCAAAGCAAATTCATGTTTGAACGCATTCCAAATCCAATCGAGTTGGCCACATTCGCGGCGATGGCGCTGCTATGCACGTTGGCCGTGGCCGTCAGCCCGAAGCACGATTCGGCGCTGTTCTTCGCCGGCGTGCCGCTCTTCTTCATCTGCGCCATGATCGGCGTGCGCCGCAGCCGCCAGCGGGCCCGCGATGCGGACTCCAAGCCGACAGACGAGGGCCTTCATTGACAAGCCGCTTGTCGCTCCGCTTCAGCGATCCGCCGCCACTCTCATGCGACCAGCGGGCGCCCATAGCTGCGCGCGAGCAGCACCAGGTCCTGGAAATCCACCTTTCCGTCTCCGTTGATGTCCCCGTCGGCGTACGTGCCTGACATCCCATAGTGGCGGGCCAGGATTACCAGGTCGGCGAAGTCCACGATGCCGCCACCCGCCAGCGCCCCGCTCACCTCAGAAAAGCCAAAGGCATACCCGCCGCCCGGCTGATTGGGCGCGAGCAGGCTCCCCAGGACGCTGCCGGCGGGGATCACCGCCTGGTAGCTCCCGCCGGGCAGCGGCGACGGCAGCGTGAACGTGGCGGTGTTGGTGGCCGGATCGTAGCTGAGACCGGTCACCGGCACCGTTGTGGGCCCATTGGTTACCACCAGACTACTCGTCGACAGCAGCGGGGAAACATTTTGACTGAATTGGAACGACAACGACGGCGGGCTGCCGCGGCCGTTGAACGACGCCTGAAGCACGGTCGGAGGCGCGCCGACCTGCATCGCCTGGGAGAATTCGCTGCTGTTGCCGACCGTTCTTGAGACGACGCTGATATCGGTCGCCGTCGCGGTCACGTATGCGCCGGTGGTCAGCGGCAGGGTGGACAGTTCGAACGACGCATTTCCGCTCGCGTCGGTGGTGACCGTCACTTGCCCCAGATACCACCGGCCTTCGCCATACCCGCTCGGGTTTGCGACGGCGTTGTCGAACAGCTCGACCCGGATTGAGTGTTTTGGCGTGCCCTGCACCGTCCCCGCGATCACGGTTCCGTTGGGCGTGTCGGCCGCGATGGTAATCACGGGGAACTCCTGCTGCTGCCGGGGTATGAGATCTCCGCTAAGGGGCGGCAGATTTGGGGTGACGCCGTCATCTCCGATGTCAATTCCCAGGCCGGCGTTGGAAAAGATCGAG
>Ga0073928_10007665_pt1 | contig 13865 bp, 14 predicted proteins | sample PaiPotPPA55metaG_FD_76969 | JGI IMG/M metagenome (GOLD analysis project Ga0073928, IMG submission 76969) | Iron sulfur acid spring bacterial and archeal communities from Banff, Canada, to study Microbial Dark Matter (Phase II) - Paint Pots PPA... ... | reverse complement strand
GGCCCCACGTGTTTGATTTTCACGCGTCAGTCGGTCGTGCACGAGCCGCGCGACGCGGCCCAGGTCGCGGCGATCAGGCGCGGCGGATATGTGCTGATCGATTCCGAGGGCCCTCCCGAGGTCATCGTGATCGCCACCGGCTCCGAGGTGGGCATCGCCGCCGAAGCAGTAAGAACAGCGGCGGGCAAGGGCAAAAAAATCAGATTGGTCTCCATGCCGAGCACCAACACGTTCGACGCCCAGGACGATGCATACAAGCAAAGCGTGCTGCCGCCGTCGGTCACCCGGCGCGTGGCGGTCGAGGCCGGCGTGACCGCGTATTGGTCGCACTACGTCGGCCTGCAAGGCGAGGTCGTCGGCATCGATCACTTCGGCGCGTCGGCGCCGGGGAAGGACGTGTTCAAGGCTTATGGTTTTACTGCGGAGCGTGTTGTCGAGGCAATCGAGAAAGTGCTGGCGGCGAATTAATATTAAGGAAGGAAAACGATGGCAATCAAGGTGGCTATCAATGGCTATGGGCGTATCGGCCGCAATATTCTGCGCGCGCTGTACGAGGGCAAGCACGGGGGCGAGATCAAGGTGGTGGCGATCAACGACTTGGGGGACGCCAATACCAATGTTCATTTGACGCGGTTCGATACGGTGCACGGCCGATTCCGCGGCGATGTACATGTCGACGGCGACTCGATGGTGGTGAACGGCGACCGCATCCGCGTGGTCGCGCAGCGTGATCCGTCCAAGCTGCCCTGGGGCGAGCTCGGCGCGGATTTCGTGCTGGAGTGCACGGGTCTGTTCACCAGCAAGGCCAAGGCGTCGGCGCATATCGCGGCAGGCGCGAAAAAAGTCGTGATTTCCGCGCCGGGCGGCGATGACGTCGACGCGACCATCGTGTACGGCGTCAATCACAATGTGCTCAAGTCCAGCCACACGGTGATCTCGAATGCGTCCTGCACCACCAATTGCTTGGTGCCGCTGGTCACGGTGCTGCACGAGAAGATCGGCATTCTGGCCGGCGTGATGACCACGATTCACTCCTACACCAACGATCAGGTGTTGACGGATGTCTACCACTCGGATCTGCGCCGCGCGCGCTCGGCGACCATGTCGATGATTCCGACCAAGACCGGCGCCGCCGCCGCGGTCGGTCTGGTGCTGCCGGAGCTCAAGGGCAAGATCGACGGCTTCTCGATTCGGGTACCGACGATCAATGTTTCGCTGGTCGATTTTTCCTTCACGGCGGCCCGCAAGACCACGGTCGAGGAAATTCACGGCGCCATCAAGGCGGCGGCCGCCGGCGCGCTGAAAGGCATTCTGGCCTACAGCGATGCGCCGCTGGTGTCGGTGGATTTCAATCACGATCCGGCTTCATCGACTTACGACGCCACTTTGACCAAGGTCATCGAGGGCACCTTGGTGAAGGTGTTCGCTTGGTACGACAATGAGTGGGGATTTTCGAACCGCATGCTGGATACCACCCTGGCTTGGTCGAAAGTCACGTGAAGCGGGCCGGCTAGGGAGGGGCATCTTGAAAATCATAAAAATGACGAGTCTGGATCTCAAGGACAAGCGAGTGCTGATTCGTGAAGACTTGAACGTGCCGATCCAGGATGGGGTAGTGACGAGCGATGCGCGAATTCGCGCGTCGCTTCCGACGATTCAGGCGGCTCTGACGGCGCGGGCCCGCGTGCTGGTGATGTCGCATCTCGGCAGGCCTGAGGAGGGCAAGTACGCGGAGGAATTTTCGCTGGCCCCCGTGGCCAGGCGGCTGGCGCAGTTGCTGGGGGTACCGGTGGCGCTCAAGAAGGACTGGCTGAGCGGCGTCGAGGTTCACCCCGGCGAGGTGGTGCTGCTGGAAAACGTGCGCTTCAACAAGGGCGAGAAGAAGGACGCGGACGATCTGGCGCAGAAGATGGCCGCTCTGTGCGACGTCTACGTCATGGATGCATTCGGCACGGCGCATCGCGCCGAAGCGAGCACCCACGGTGTCGCGAAGTACGCGCCGGTGGCGTGTGCGGGCCCGCTCCTGGTCAGCGAATTGTCGGCGCTGGAGACGGCGCTCGAGAAGCCCGCACGGCCGCTGCTCGCCATCGTTGCAGGCTCCAAGGTGTCGACCAAGCTCACGGTGCTGGAGTCCTTGCTGGGCAAGGTCGATCAGATGATCGTCGGCGGGGGCATCACCAATACGTTTTTGGCGGCGCTGGGCTTCAATGTGGGCAAGTCGTTATATGAGCCGGCCATGCTGGACATCTGCAAGCGCCTGCTCGAGCAGTCGGCGAAGCGCGGCATCGTCATACCCATGCCCACCGATGTGGTGGTCGCCACCCAGTTCTCCGCGAAGGCGGAAGCGGACGTGAAGCCGGTGGGTACGGTTTCGGCCGACGAGATGATCCTCGACATCGGGCCGGATTCGGCCGAGGCGATGAGCGCGCTCATCGCGTCCGCCGGCACGATTCTCTGGAACGGCCCGGTGGGTGTGTTCGAGTTCGAGCAGTTCGCCGAAGGGACCCGCACCCTCGCCAAGGCGATTGCGCGCAGCAAGGCATTCTCGCTGGCCGGCGGCGGCGACACGCTCGCGGCCATCGAGAAATACGGCATCGAGGACAGTATTTCCTATATATCGACCGGCGGCGGCGCTTTCCTGGAGTTTGTCGAAGGCAAAAAACTCCCCGCGGTGGAAATTCTGGAGCAGCGCGCCGCATGAATGCCCTGCTACGGCGCACCAAGATCGTGGCAACCTTGGGTCCCGCGACGGACGATCCGGCGGTGTTGTCCGACATCGTGCGCGCCGGCGTGGATGTGGTGCGCCTGAATTTCTCCCATGGCGCGGTTGCCGACCACGCGCGCCGGGTCGAGCTGGTGCGCGAGGCCGCCCGCCGGACCGGCCGCTACGTGGGCGTGCTCGGCGATCTGCAGGGGCCGAAAATCCGCATCGACCGCTTCGTGAACGGCAAGGTGCAGCTGGCCGACGGCGCCGAGTTCACGCTGGACGCGGCGCTCCCCGTCGACGCGGGCACCGAATCGAGCGTAGGCATCGCCTACAAGAAATTACCGACGGATGTTTTCCCGGGCGACGTGCTGCTGCTGAACGACGGGCAGATCAGCCTGCAGGTCCTCTCCATCGACGGTCCGCGCATCAAGACGCGCGTGCTCGTCGGCGGCGAGCTCGGCAACAACAAGGGCATCAACCGGCAGGGCGGCGGCCTGTCCGCCGGCGCGCTCACCGACAAGGATCGCGAGGATATCCGCACGGCCGCAGCGCTCGGGGTGGACTACCTCGGCGTGTCCTTCCCGCGCGACGCCGCGGACATGGACGAAGCGCGCAAGCTCCTGCGCGATGCGGGCGGCCATGGGCTGCTGGTGGCGAAGATCGAACGCGCGGAGGCGATCCAGAATCTGGCCGAGGTGGTGCGGGCAAGCGATGGGGTGATGGTGGCCCGCGGCGACCTCGGGGTCGAAATGGGTTACGCCGAGCTTGCGGGTTTGCAAAAGCAAATCATTCAGGAAACCCGGCATCAAAATCGCGTCGTCATCATGGCGACCCAGATGATGGAATCGATGATTACCAATACGATCCCGACTCGGGCGGAAGTCTCGGACGTGGCGAACGCCGTCATGGACGGCACCGACGCCGTGATGCTGTCGGCGGAAACCGCCTCGGGCCGGCACCCTACGAAGGTGGTCGAGGCCATGGCGCAGATCATCGTCGGCGCCGAAAAATACCAGGTTCAGCACGTGCGGGTCAGGCAGCGCAAAAGCGGCTATTACGAGCACACCGACGAGGCCATCGCATCGGCGGTCATGTACACCGCGAATCACCTGCACGTGAAAGCCATCGTCGCGCTCACCGAGTCGGGGTCGACGTCGCTGTGGATGTCGCGGGTCCGCTCGGACATTCCGATCTATGCGTTTACCCGACATGAGGCCACGCGTTGCCGGGTGACTCTGTACCGCGGCGTTTACCCCGTCGCCTACGACGTCACGCACCAGGGAGAGGCATTCTATTTCTCGATTTTCCATCTGCTGCTGGATCTCAAGCTGGTGGAGGAGGGCGATTCCATCATTTTGACCAAGGGCGAATTGAGCGGCGTGTCCGGCGGCACGAATTCCATGCAGATACTGCGCGTCACGCGGAAAAAATAATGATCCCTGAATTTCGCGGTACCGATCGCTATATCGCGACGCCCGAACTGATGGCGGCCGTGAACGCCGCCATGGTGCTGTCGCGCCCGCTGCTCATCAAGGGCGAGCCCGGCACGGGCAAGACATTGCTGGCAAACGAAATCGCCCGGTCGCTGAACAAGCCGTTCTACGAGTGGCACATCAAGTCCACCACCAAGGCGCAGCAGGGACTGTACGAATACGATGCGGTCTCGCGGCTGCGCGATTCGCAGCTCGGCGATCCTCGCGTCAAGGACATTCACAATTACATCGTGAGGGGCGATCTCTGGGAGGCGTTCGATTGCGACGTGCAGCCGGTGCTGCTCATCGACGAGATCGACAAGGCGGACATCGAGTTTCCCAACGATCTCCTGCGCGAGCTCGACCGCATGGAGTTCTACGTGTACGAGACGCGCGAAACCGTGCGCGCCAAGCATCGGCCGGTCATCGTGATCACCAGCAACAACGAAAAGGAACTGCCCGACGCCTTTTTGCGGCGCTGTTTCTTTCACTACATCCGCTTTCCGGATACGGCCACGATGACGCAGATCGTCGATGTGCATTTTCCGGACTTGAAGCGCGATCTGCTGCACGAGGCGCTGACGACGTTCTTCAAGATCCGCGACACGCCGGGCTTGAAGAAGAAGCCGACCACCTCCGAGCTCCTGGACTGGATCAAGCTCCTCGTGACCGAGGACATTCCGCCCGAGGCGCTGCGCAGCGACGACGCGAAGAAGCTCATCCCGCCCCTGTACGGCGCGCTGCTCAAGAACGAGCAGGACGTGCAGCTGTTCGAGCAACTGCTGTTCCTTCACCGCCGGAATGCTCGTTAGATTCTTTTTCCTGCTGCGCCGTGCCGGAGTACCGGTATCCATCACCGAACTCCTGACCCTGCTCGAAGCGCTGAAAGCGGGTTTGGGGGATCTCAACGCCGAGCGCTTCTACTACCTGGCGCGCACCTGCCTGGTGAAGGACGAGCGCTACTACGATCGGTACGACAAGGCGTTCGCGGCGCATTTCAAGGGCGCCGAGGACTTGTTCGCCCTGCTGCAGCGGGAACTACCGGAGGATTGGCTGGCGAAGATGGCGGTGCGCGAATTCACCGACGCCGAGAAGGCGGAGATCGAGGCGCTGGGCGGCTGGGAGAAGTTGATGGAGACGCTGAAGAAGCGCCTCGAGGAGCAGAAGGAGAGGCATCAGGGCGGCAACAAATGGATCGGCACGGCGGGGACGTCGCCGTTCGGCGCCTACGGTTTCAATCCGGAAGGCGTGCGCGTCGGACAGGATGGCGGCCGGAACCGAAGCGCCGTGAAGGTATGGGACAAGCGCGAATTCGCCAATCTGGACGATAAGGTCGAGCTCGGCACGCGCAACATCAAGATGGCCCTGCGCCGTCTGCGGCGCTTCGCGCGGCGCGGCGCACCGGACGAGCTGGCGCTGGCGGACACCATCGACGCCACCGCGCGCTCGGGCGGATGGCTGGACATCAAGATGCAGGCCGAACGCCACAATGTGGTGAAGGTCCTGCTGCTGCTGGATATCGGCGGATCGATGGACGACCACGTCAAAACCTGCGAGGAGCTGTTTTCCGCGGCGCGCAGCGAGTTCAAGCATCTCGAGCACTATTATTTTCACAATTTCACCTATGAGGCGCTGTGGCGGGACAATCGACGGCGGTTCAACGAACATATCGGTACCGTCGAACTGATGCGCACTTACGGCACCGATTACAAGCTCATTCTGGTGGGCGATGCGACCATGAGCCCGTATGAGATCACTCAGCCCGGCGGCAGCGTGGAGCACTGGAATGCCGAGGCGGGCAGTGTGTGGCTGCAGCGCCTGATCAGGCACTATCCCAAATTCGCATGGATCAATCCGCAGCCGCAGTCGCGCTGGCGGCATACCTCGTCGATCGAGATGACGCGCGAGATCTTGGAGGGGCGGATGTATCCGCTGACCCTGGCGGGGCTGGATGATGCGATCGACGCGCTGACGTAGCTAACTTCCGCCGGTTTTGGCCTGAAGCGCCTTTAGATCGGCGAGGACCATCAGGGAATGTCCCTTGGGGTCCACCGACGCGTAGTGCTTCGCCACGCGGCCCGAGGGGTCGATGATGAACGTCTCGCGGCTGGCGATTTCCATCAGTCCGAGCGCACTGCGGAGCACGCCGTAGGACTTGGCGGTTTCCTTGGTGCTGTCCGCCAAGAGAGTAAACGGCAGACCGTGCTCCTCCGCAAATTGCTTGTGAGATGCGACGTCATCGACGCTGATGCCGAGTATGACGGCGCCCAATTTATTGAACGCGAAGATGTTGTCGCGGAACTCGCAGGCCTGGGTGGTGCAGCCGGGGGTGTCGTCCTTGGGATAGAAATACAACACGACCCACTTGCCGCGGTAGTCGTTGAGCTCATGCCACGCGCCGGCCTGATCCTGCAGGCGGAACGCCGGTGCGGGCGATCCGACATCCGGGGTCGCGGCCCACGCGGCAGAGGCCGCGGCGAGGCAAGCGCAGTACAATGCCATTATCGACCCAAACCGCGATCGACAGCTATGCTGCTTGGCCATCAATGACTCCGAGTAATGCAGGTCCCGAAAGCTCCACCGGGCAATGGCATATGCATACTAGCATTGTGCCCGCGACACCTCACCTGGGCCTGGTCCTGACCGGGGGCGGCGCCCGCTCCGCTTACCAGGTCGGCGTGCTCAAGGGGGTCGCAGAACTATTGCGGCGCGGTTCCGCGTGTCCATTTCCGATCATCACCGGAACCTCCGCCGGCGCCGTCAGCGCGATCGCTCTCGCCTCGGATGCGGCGCACTTCAGGCACTCGATCTACGCCATCGAGCGCGTGTGGCGCGACTTTCGTGTGCACCACGTGTTCAAGGCCGATGCGGTGAGCATGCTCCGGTCCAGCTTGCACTGGATGCTGGCATTCCTCACCGGCGGCTGGCTGGTGCATCCGCCGCACGCGTTCTTCGACAACACGCCATTGTGGAATCTGTTGCGCCAGCAACTGCATTTCGACGGCATCCCGCGAAGCCTGTACAAGCAGCATCTGCAGGGCGTCGGCATCTGCGCAACGTGCTACGGCGACGCGGATTCGGTGACGTTCTACGCGTCGGCGTCCGCCGTGGAGCCCTGGGCACGGGTGTATCGCAAGGGGGCGCGGGTGCAGCTGACGCTGGACCATCTGATGGCAAGCCTCTCCATCCCCTTCTTGTTTCGCCCCGTCTTGCTGAACGACCAATATTTCGGCGACGGCGCAATGCGCCAAACCTCGCCCTTGAGTCCCGCGATACATCTGGGCGCCAACCGGCTGTTCATCATCGGGGTCAACGATCCGGCCCCAACGGGTGCAAGCCCGGCCCGGCGCCCGGTCGAACCGAGCTTCGGACAGATGTTCGGCTTCATGCTGGACTCGCTGTTCATGGATCAGCTGCATGCGGATCTGGAGCGCATCAGCCGCTACAACGAGAGCAGCGATGCGCGCCGCATCGAATTTCTGGTGCTGACCCCCTCGCAGGACGTCAACGAAATCGCGCGACGGCACGCGCGGGAACTGCCGCGGAGCCTTCGAGCCATGATGCGAATCATGGGCGCCAGCAATGCCGCGAGCACCATGTTGCTGAGCTATCTGCTCTTCGAGCGAGGCTTTACCCGCGAATTGATTGCCCTGGGGGTGCAGGACGCGCGGGCGCGCGCCGACGAGATACGCGCCTTCCTGGCGCTGGAAAACGCCCGTCAATACCGCGCGACACCGGGCTAGGAGCGTTGGACAGGATCCTGGGGTCCTGGGGAGAGCGTTCTTTCAGTGCTTTTGCAGGGAGTCGTGCCGGGTCAGGACCTGCGGGACGCTCTTTCGAAAATGCTCGGCGAGCTGCTCGGCGATGTACACCGAGCGGTGCTGGCCGCCGGTGCACCCGATCGCGATGGTCAGATAGCTGCGGTTCGCCTGGGCGAATTCGCCGACGCGCCGGTCCAGGAACTCGATCAGATCCGCGATCATGCCGCGCACGCTGGCATAGCCCGAGAGATACTCGATCACCGGCGCGTCGCGGCCGTTGAGATGGCGCAGCGCATGCTCCCAGTAGGGGTTCGGCAGGCTGCGCACGTCGAAGACGAAATCCGCATCCCCCGGGATGCCGTGCTTGTAGCCGAACGACTCGAACATGAGGGAAAGCCGCCCCTCCCGCCGCCGGTCGACGCGCTCGCGGATCAGTTCGCGCAACGCGTGCACCCCCATGTTGGAAGTGTCCACGACCAAGTCCGCCGCGGTGGTGATGGGTTCCAAGAGCCTGCGTTCCGAGGCGATCGCCTCGCGCAGACTCACATCGCCCGCCACGAGAGGGTGCTTGCGCCGCGTTTCGGCATAGCGCTTGAGCAGCACTTCGTCGCTCGCGTGCAGATACAGAACCTCGCAGCCGATGCCGCTGCGCCGCAATTCACCCACGAGAGCCGGAATCGTCTCGATTTCATTGGGCCGATTGCGCGCATCCAGACCGACCGCGGTTCTGGGATAGGTGTCTCCCATGCCGCGGACGGTGTGTGAGATGAAGGCCTTGAGCAGCGCCGCCGGGATATTGTCGACACAATAGAAGTCGATGTCCTCCAGCATGTGCAGAGCGACGCTCTTGCCCGAGCCCGACAGCCCGCTCACGATGATGAGTCGCATCGACACGCGGGCCCGATGTCAACCCGATGAACGGGCCTTGATCACGTCCACGGCGTGGTGGTCCGCGGCCTTTTCCTTGTGTTTCTTGACGCATCGATCGAGTTTGTCGGCCAGGGCGTCTATGGAGGCGTACATGTTGTTTTCCGTGGCGTCGGCGTAGATTTTGTTTCCCCGGAGCATGAGGGTGGCTTCGGCCTTGTGGCCGAATTTTTCGACGGTGAGCACACAGTGAACATCGATGAGCTGTTCGAAGTGCCGTGAGATGCGCTCGAATTTCTTGATGACGTAAGCGCGTAGTGAATCGGTGACTTCTACATGATGACCGCTGAGATCGAGCTGCATGTGCTTCCTCCTCAAGGTTACTTACGACGCGCGGGCAGCCGCTCGCTTCCGTTCGTTAGACGGCGCGATCTGCATGCCTTCGCGATATTTGGCAACGGTGCGCCGGGCCACCGGTATGCCCTCCTGCGACAGAATTTCCGCGAGCTTGCTGTCGCTCCACGGATTTTCCGGATTCTCCTGCGAAATCAATTTTTTGATCTTGGCGCGTATGGCGGTGGACGACATTTCCGTGCCGTCGGCGGCCTCGACATGACTGGAAAAGAAGTACCGGAACTCGAACACGCCGCGCGGCGTGTGCATGTATTTGGCGGTGGTCACCCGTGAAATCGTCGATTCGTGCATTTCCACCGCTTCGGCGACGTCCTTGAGGATGAGCGGTTCCATCGCTTCCTCGCCCAACTCGAAAAAGCTGGTCTGCCGCTGCACGATGCAGCGCGCCACCTTGATCAGAGTCTCGTTGCGGATCTCGAGGCTGCGCATCAGCCAGCGAGCCTCCTGCAATTGCGTGCGCAGCATGGCGTGGTCGGGGGAACGGGATATCAAGTTCGCATAGGCGCTGTTGACCCGGACCCGCGGCACCGTCGCCGGATTGATCTCGACGATCCAGCCGTGCTCGGTCCGCCGCACGAAGACGTCAGGTATGACGTATTCAGCCTGCGCCGGATTGACCGCCGCCCCGGGCCGCGGATGGCAGGAGCGCACCAGCGCCAATGCCATTTCCAAATCGCTCTCGCTGCAGCGCAGCTGCCTGCGCAGCAGCACCAATTGCTGGCCCGCGACCAGGTCCAAGTGCTCCAGCGCCACGCGAATCGCAGTGTCCCGCGCCGGGGTGTCCGGATGGAGCTGCCGCAGCTGCAGGGCAATGCACTCGCCCAGATTGCGGGCACCGACGCCGGCCGGTTCCAGGGATTGAACCGCGCGGAGCACGCGCTCCACATCCTCCGTGGTGGCCTCGATCTCGGGGAGCAGGCTCAAGCGGATATCTTCGAGCTCGTCCTTGAGATAGCCGTCGTCGGTGATGGCATCGGTGATGACGCGCGCGATCGCCATGTCGACCGCGGACAGCTTGGCGAGCTCCAGCTGTTCGATGAGCTGTTCTTGCAGGGTTTGACCATGCTGGTCGCTGAAATCGCTGCTGCGGTCATCGTCGCCCGACCAGGGGGTATCCGATGGACCGCTGGTCTGCTCCCCCCAGGCTTCATCCGCAATCTCCACCTCGGGTTCTTCGCGCTGCTCGACGGGGGTGCTGTTGCCGTCGAGCTCGGCGTATTTTTCTTCCGCCGGCAGGTCTTCGCGCTCGCGCACCGGTTCACCCAGGGGCTCCGGAGCCTCTTCTTCCGCCTCGAGCATCACATTGGTCTCGAGGGTCTCGCGGACATGCGCCTGCAGGTCGAGCGAGGGCAGCTGCAAGAGCCTGATGGCCTGCTGCAGCTGCGGCGTCATGGTGAGCTGCTGGCCGATGCGAAGCTGCAGACTTGGCTTCAACATATTTCTTTCAAGATCCGACGCCTACAGTTTGAAATCCTGACCCAAGTACACCTCACGGACCTGCGGATTGGCAAGAATCTGATCCGCAGATCCGGAGGCGAGCACCGTCCCTTGGCTGACGATATAAGCGCGCGCACAAATACCAAGAGTCTCCCTGACATTATGATCGGTTATGAGGACGCCGATGCCCTTGTCGGACAAGTGCTTGATTATTCGCTGAATATCGACAACGGACAGGGGGTCGACACCGGCAAACGGCTCGTCCAGCAAGATAAACCTGGGATCCGCCGCCAAGGCGCGGGCGATCTCCACCCGCCGGCGCTCGCCGCCCGAAAGACTCATTCCTAAGCTGTCCCGAACATGACCTATATGCAGTTCCCCCAATAGCTCCTTGAGGCGCGCGGTGCGCCCCCCTTCGTCCAGCCCCGGGCGCGTTTCGAGAATCGCCATGATGTTGTCGGCGACCGACAGGCGGCGGAAAACCGAAGGCTCCTGCGGGAGATACCCGAGGCCGAGCTGTGCCCGCCTGTGGAGGGCTATGCGGCTGATGTCACGGTTGTCCAAATAGATCTCGCCCTGCTCGCAGCGGGTGAGGCCGACGATCATGTAGAAGGCCGTGGTCTTGCCGGCACCGTTGGGTCCCAGCAGGCCCACGACCTCGCCGCTTTCGACCTCCAGCGACAGATCCCGCACTACCTGCCGTGACTTGTAACTCTTGGCGAGGTTCAGGGCCCGCAATACGCTCATGGTTTCGGGTTGGCCGGCGGCGTGATGATGATGTGCACGCGCTGGGAGCCCTGTTCCGCGCTTTCAGCGACGATATTCTGGGCGAGCACGTTGTACTTCAGCGACTCGCCGCGAATCTCGTTCTGGCCGTCACTCAGCCAGGCATTCTTGGAAAAATGCACCACGCCCTTGGCCACATCGTAATCGATGCTATCGGCGCGCCCCTGCGCCAATTTCCCCGTTTTTGCGATCCGCTGCTCGAACGCCGCCGGGTTGCCGTTGACGATGGCCTTCGAGAGAAGCTTTTTGGCAAATGTAATCTCGGCCTCATCCGAGGTGAGCTGGCCATCGTCCATGGTAATCTTTACATTGCCGCGAAACACCCAGCGGCTGTTCTCGAAGTCCAGGCCGGTGGCCTGCGCCTGGTCGGCGGCGACGGACATGTCGCCCTGCGTAATGCGCACCTTGCGAAAAATCAGATTGTTGTTCTTGTAATCCAATTCGGAGGACTGGGCATCGAGCGAGATGGCCTGCTGCTCCACGTGTGCGGCAGGGGCTTGTGAGGCCGGCAGTACGAGTGCGAACAAAGCGAAGGCTTTAAGGGTGGAAGCGGCCATTCACTTTGGATTCTAGGCGCATCGTACGCTCTTTCAAATTGGCGTTGAGCCCGCGCGCGGTCAGAGTATGTTGCGCGAAATCGATCCGCACGTCGCTCTTGGTGCTGACCACGGCATCGGGAACGTCGTAGCTCAAGGTATCCGTGTGTACCACGGCCGCGCCTTCGCGGCCGGTTGCCTCGCCCTGCAGCCGCACATTGCCCGAGACGTCGACCACTTTGCCGCCCGGCTGGACGTGCGCGACATCGCCCACCATGACCCAGGACTGTCCATTCGGGACCTGGTAGACGACACGGACGTTGTACAGCGCCACCTCGTTGCCGTGCGCGATCTGATCGATGCGCTCGGCCTCGATGCGGATGCTGGGGTCGCCGGCGAGGTCATAGTCGGTGAGCACGGCGTTCTTCAGGTAATAGCCCGGCAACTCCGCGTCTTTGGCGCTGGTTTGAGTTTGCGGCCGGCGTGCCGGTGAACTCAAGATCCAGGTGCTGACGCACAATGCCACGACCGCGAGAACGGTGAAAACTCTGAAAAGCATTAGCGCAGCCCCGCGCGGGCCCGGAGCACGGCGTCGCAAAACTCGCGAACGGCGCCTTGGCCGCCGTTCGCCCTGGCGGTCCAATGCGCGGCGGACAGTACCACGGGGTGCGCGTCCGCGACGGCGCAGCCCAGGCCCACCGCCGACATCAGGGGCAGGTCGGGCGTGTCGTCACAAATGCAGGCGCAGTTCAACGGATCCAGACCTAATCGCCCGGTCAGGCGATGCAGCGCAGCCACCTTGTCGCTGCATGCTTGGACTACGTGGGGCACCTTGAGTTCACGCATGCGGGCGGCGACCGCCGCCGAGCGCCGTCCGCTGAATGCCGCCACCGCGACGCCGGCCGCCATGAGGAGTTTGATCCCGTGGCCGTCGCGCACGTGGAATACCTTGAGAGCTTCGCCGCGCGCCGTGAAGTACAGGCGCCCGTCGGTGAGCACGCCGTCGACATCCAAGATCAGGAGTTGGATCCGTGCCAGCGGCGTCGCTCTGCGTGCCTTCAAACCACACCCGCGCGAAAGAGATCGTGCACGTTGAGCGCGCCCACGATCTTCTCGTCCGCATCGACCACGATCAGCGAGGTGATGCGATGAGTCTCCATGAGATGCACCGCTTCGGCCGCCAGGGTGGTCGGGCGCACGGTCTTGGCGTGGCGGCTCATGACTTGGTCCATGCGGGCGGTACGCAAATCCGTGGACGCGTCCAGCGCGCGCCGCAGATCGCCGTCGGTGAATACGCCGAGCAGGCGCATGGTCTCATCGACGATGGCCGTCATGCCGAGCCCCTTGCGGGTCACTTCCATCAGCCCCTCCGACAGGGGCGTGCCGGCCCGCACGGTGGGAACATCGGCGCCGGTGCGCATCACGTCTTTCACGTGCAGGAGCAAGCGCCTACCCAAGCTGCCGGCGGGATGCGAGCGCGCAAAATCTTCTTCGGTGAAGCCGCGCGCTTTGAGCAGCGCCACCGCCAGCGCATCCCCCACGGCCAATGCCGCGGTGGTGCTGGCGGTCGGGGCCAGGTTGAGCGGGCAGGCCTCGGCCGGGACCCCGATGTCCAGATGCACCGCGGCGATCCGCGCGAGGGCCGAATTCGAGTTGCCCGTAAAGGCGATCAACGGCGCCCCCAAGCGCGCGATGACCGGCACGATGGTCAGGATCTCATCGGTTTCCCCCGAATTGGATAGGGCAAGCACCGCGTCTTCCCTTGTGATCATGCCCACATCGCCGTGGCTCGCCTCGCCGGGATGCATGAAGAACGCCGGCGTGCCGGTACTCGCCAGCGTGGCGGCGATCTTGCCGCCGATATGACCGGACTTGCCCATCCCCG
>Ga0073928_10007664_pt1 | contig 13866 bp, 15 predicted proteins | sample PaiPotPPA55metaG_FD_76969 | JGI IMG/M metagenome (GOLD analysis project Ga0073928, IMG submission 76969) | Iron sulfur acid spring bacterial and archeal communities from Banff, Canada, to study Microbial Dark Matter (Phase II) - Paint Pots PPA... ... | reverse complement strand
TGCGTCCGGATTCGGCGGATGCGCCGCCGGCTGCCCACCGTTGTTATTGGGGTTGTTCGGCTTCTCACCAGTTTGGCCATTGGCGTTGTAGCCGCCATTCGCATTGGGGTGCGGCGCGTTCGCATTACCCGGCTTCGGCGCAGGCTTGTTCGTGTTCCCTTTTGGCTTTTGGGGCTGCGCCTTCGGAGGTCTGAACTGCTGGGCATGACGCTGCGGGGAGGCAGGCTGCGCCGCCAGCGCCGTCATCAGCGCGAGTGCGAACGCGAAAATGAGCCTGCCAGGACGCATCTTAGAGGCTGCCTCCGTCGTCGGGCGCTTGCTGGTTCTGCTGGTCATCGGACTGCGGCCCAGGCGTCGACGGCACCTCGGCGAGTACATCCGACTTGCTCAGCAGGTCATAGTTCTCGAGCACCCCCAGGTGCTCGATCATCTGAAATTGTTCATCTTCGGAGGGAGCGCTCGCAAACGCTCCCGGTTTCGCTTGCTGCGGGAGTCTCGCGATCCACACGCTCAGCGCCAGGAGCAACGCCATCGAAAAAGCCAGCCGCGGCTGCGGTACGAGCCACTGGAACCAGCGCGGCTTCGGTTCAGCGGCGATCCGCTGCCGCAAGCGCGCGTCGAATCCGAACGACGGCTCGTGGATCGGCACTTCGTCGAGAATGGCCCACAGCTTGCGAAACTCATCGGCGCGCGTCCGACACCGCTCGCATGCGAGCAGGTGTTCCTCGGCGTCTCGCCGCTCCGCCGAATTGGCTCGGCGATCGAGGTATGCGATCAATTCTTTTGAAACGTCTTCACACTTCATGACGCCCTTCCTTCCCCTGCGCCGTGTCGCACTGGCTGCGCCACAAGTGGCGCCAGTTGTACCCGCAGGGTCTCGTAAGCGCGGAACAAAAGCGACTTCAGCGCGCTTTCCGAGCAGTCCAGGATTCCGGCGATCTCGCCGTAATCCATCTCCTCATACTTATGCAGCAAAACCGCAACGCGTTGCTTTTCCGGCAGCGAAGTGATCGCGCGGCGGATAAACTCGGAACGGTCGCGCTCCACCATGTGTTCGTCTATTCTCATTTCGCGTGCCGGAAGTTCCCGCGGCGCCGACTCTTCATCGTCCACTGGCGCGTCGATCGAGGTTTCCATCTTGCGGTGCCGGTTGTCGCGGATCGAGTTCAGCGCCAGATTCGTGGCGATGCGGAACATCCACGTCGTGAATTTCGCGCTCGGAGAATACTGCTTCCGGGCGCGATAAACCCGCAGAAAAACTTCCTGGGCCAGGTCTTCCGCAGTCGCCGAATCGCGCACCATACGGAATAAAAAGTTCACCAGCGGCGTGCGATACCGCCGCAGGAGAAGGTTGAAGGACTCATCGTCCCCAGCCTTCACGTCCAGCATCAGTTGGACGTCAGACCTGGTCATGGCCTCCACATTCTATCTAACACGTTCAACGTCAGAAAGTTGCGGGCCTCCGATGGTTGCGGTATGCGCTATGGCCTTCTTGGGTACAACACCGGGGAGCCGCAAAAGTTGCTGAAAGTAGAGGGCTTACGCCATCAAGCCAAGCATCGGACTCGAGCTCGCCATCGTCGTCCCAATCCGACGCACCCGAAGGTCTAAATGTAGCGCCGGGCTTCAGCCCGGCATCTTCGAGTGTTACGAATTCGCACTGACAATCCGTGGGAGTCGCGACCGCCGACGTCTCGGTCAACGCTGTTCCGGCCGACCCGTCAGAGCTGGAACAAGAGCTTGAACGCGTACATGATCGCCACCCCCAGAAAGACCAAAACTGCCATAGCAACGCCAGGTTCACGGTTCACTTCGGGGATGAGGTCGGAGGCAGCCACGTACAGCGTCACACCGGACGCGAGCGGCAACGCATCCGCCAAGGTGCTTCGCAGCGCGAACATCAGGCCCACGCCGGCAAGCGTCGCCGCACCCAGAATTGCCGACGAAATGAACGCGATTCGCCGGCTCTGGCCGCTTGCAAGCATCAGCGACGCCACCGTGAATCCCTCGGGAATCTTGTGCAGGAAAATCGCGACGAAGATCACTCCTCCGAGCCACGTGGAAACCAGGAACCCGGATGCAATCGCCACGCCGTCAAAAAACGTGTGGATTACCAGGCCCAGCAGGGCGGCATAACTGGCGTGCGCGTGCGAGATTTCTTCGTGGTGTGTCTCTTCGCCGAAATGAAAATGCGGCGCCACCGTGTGCTCGAAAAAATGCACGAGCAGGTAGCCCGCCAGGACGAACACGAAGACCGCGCTGGTGTCGCCGAACAGCGAAGGCCGCGAATCGGCCCGCAGCTTGATCGATTCCGGAATCATTTCGAGCAGTGACGTGGCGAGCATGAATCCCGCGCCGAGCGCAATGAAGTACTTCAGGTAACGGTGCGACCACTGGCGATGCGCCACCAATGATCCGCCCAGCAGGTTCGCCGCCGCAGCCGTCAGGCCCAGCAGAATCGCCAACAGCACGCGAGTTACGCCCGCAGTCGCCATCGGAATTTAGCTCGAGTGGCGGAACAGAATCACGTCGCCTTCTTGCACGATGTACTCTTTGCCTTCCAGGCGCTGTTGCCCGCGTTCGCGCGCAGCCGGAAAACTTCCCGCCTTCAGCAAGTCTTCCCAGTTCACCACCTCAGCCTTGATGAACCCGCGCTCGATATCGCTGTGGATCGCGCCGGCGGCCTTTTGCGCGCTCATGCCGCGCTCGATGGTCCAGGCGCGGACCTCCGGCTCGCCGCAGGTGAGAAACGAAATCAATCCCAGCAGCTTGTAGCTTGCCTGAATTAAACGATCCCGCCCTGATTCCGCAAGACCGTAGGCGCGCATCATTTCAGCGGCCTCCGCGTCGTCGAGATCGGCAAGTTCCGCTTCAATCTTGCCGCAGAACGGAACCACGGTCGTTTGTGTCTTCGACGTCAGCTTTTCCAGGTGATGTTTCTCGATCACGCGATCGATGTCGGCCGCTTCCTCGTCGCCGAGATTCAACACGTACAGCATCGGTTTTTGCGTCAGGAACTTGAAGCCGTGGAGCATTTTCAGCTCCTCCGGCTTGAATTCGAGCTCGCGCAACGGCTTTTCCGATTCCAGTGCCAACCGGCAGCGCGTGAGAAGCTGCAATTCCGCCTCAAGCAGCGGCTCTTTCTTTTTCTTCAAATCTTTCTCGACGCGTTCGATCCGTTTCGCCGCCTGTTCGAGGTCGGTCAGCATCAACTCGATTTCGACGCTTTCGATATCGCGAATCGGGTCGAGCGAGCCGCCTTCATGCGGCACCGAGGGATCCTCGAAGAGCCGCACCACGTGTGCGAGCGCGTCCGCTTCGCGCAGCGGAACCAGCGACGCCGAGTTTTTCTCGCGGTCCTTTTGCAATCCGCCGATGTCGACGTACTCGATCGTCGCGTACGTCACTTTCTTCGGCTTGAATACTTCCGCCAGCTTCGCCACCCGCGCGTCCGGCACCCGCGCGATTCCCACATGCGCCTGGTTCGGCGCGCTCCGCGCATCGACGCGCGCCTTCGTCAGAATGCGGAACAAGCTCGTCTTCCCCACCTGCGGCAGCCCGATAATTCCTGTTTGCATGAGCGTTCGATACTAGCACAGCCTCCGAAGTCGCAGCCTCGGCGCTACGATTGGAACGTCGGGCAGTGGTTCAGTCTCCGATTACTCGACTGATCATGAGTTGGTTGAGCAGCGGCTCAGTGATTCAGCGGATTTATCAAGCAGCTGTCGTACCGGAGGGCTATAATTCGCGAGAACTCAAAGAAAAATGCTGGAGGGGAGTCCTTGGTCGGCGGAAATGCACGGACGATTCGCATCTCCACCACCTTGCTTTTGGCGATGGTATTTCTCAGCTTTGTCGGCTTCTCCGAGCAACGGGCCGCCCAGCCTGGAACGCCCAGGTTCAACGAGCTTTCACACGAGGACAGAACACGACTGGACCAGCAGAGAACAATTGTTGCAGCTGCCGCTAAACAACGATACGGGACGTCCGCCCTGAGGAAGACCGTGGCCGATTTGCCAGTCCTTCAGCGCTTGATCGACGATAAGGTGTTCAGCACGTCGAAGACATACGAGTTACAGAGTCTCGGCGTCGCCTTCGGAGATGTCTTGGCGAGCGAACTCCCGTTGCGGTGGGTGATGGTGACAGATGAGTATGGCACTGACCCAACTCTTCGCTTTAAGGGCACGACTGTGCAAATCAACGCGCTCACCATGATTTCCAAGCGAATTGAGAAAGGCGAGAGAGTAAATCTATCGGACCTCCTCCGCATAACCCGCGAGCAGTTAACGCGCCTGTCGGAAAGCGACAACTCATAAGGACCGTCGGTAGCAAAGATTATCTCTAACCAAATGGCCGGTGCCTGGTACGGCGCGACGCCTTGCCGCTTGCGCATCGCGCGTATATCATTCGGGTTCGTTCGTCTCGGCCCGCAGAAAGGCATACATCCCGTGAAACTGAAACGTTTTGCCGCAATCTTGGTCGCCGCAGTTTTCGTTCTGCTCGTCGCTCAGGCCGCCGCCGCTCAGGAATGGGCGCGTGCGCAGCTTGAAAAATCCCCGCGCCACCGCGAATGGGTCACCGTGAAGCACGGCGACCGCACGGTGCAAACGTTCGTCGCCTATCCCGAGTCGAACCACAAGCGTCCCGTGGTGCTCGTCATTCACGAAATTTTTGGCTTAACGGACTGGGCTCAAGAGGTCACGGACGAAGTGGCGGAGGCAGGCTACATCGCCGTGGCTCCCGATCTGCTATCGGGAATGGCACCCAATGGCGGCCGCACGTCCGATTTTGCCGAGGGCAAGGCCACGGAGGCCGTTAGCCACCTCGACCCCGACCAAGTTGCCGCCGACCTGAACGCCGCTGCCGACTACGCGCTCAGACTCCCGTCATCGAACGGCAAACTCTACGTCGTGGGATTTTGCTGGGGCGGCGGACAGAGTTTCCGTTTCGCGACGAACCGCCCCGATCTCTCGGCAGCGTTTGTCTTTTACGGTCCGCCGCCGGACAAAGACGCGATGGCTCGCATCAAGGCGCCCGTCTACGGATTCTTTGCTGGTAATGACGCGCGGATCGGGGCCATGATCCCAGGCGCCATCGAACAAATGAAAGCCGCCGGGAAAGTGTTCGAGCCCGTGACCTACAACGGCGCAGGCCACGGCTTCATGCGCGCCGGCGAAGCACCTGACGCCAGTGACGCCAACAAGAAAGCGCGAAACGACTCTTGGGTCCGGTGGAAGGCTCTGCTCGGAAAAAACTAATAGCGGCCGCCGTTGCGGCCGAAGAGTTCCTCAGCGCTGAAAGCCTCTGTTCCAATCAACTCAACGCAACGCGCCGACCAGATACAACACCACGGCGATGAGCACCACCGTCCCGACTATCCCGAGCCCCCCGCCTGTTCCCCATCTGGAATACCCGTAGTACCCGCCGCCTCCGCCGAACAACAGCAGCAGAATGATGATCAGTAGTAACATCGAGAATCTCCTTTTTTGGCCTGTGATTGCTGCCCTTGAGGGGCTTGGCACGTTTCCCTTTTCTATCGTCTTGGTCGCCATCACAATGCGCCCCTCTTCCTGCCGCCGTCTGTTCAATACAGCACGCACTTGAAACGCCCTGTTTCCCGGAATGGGGCACGATCCTTGGGCGGCTTGCTGGGAGGATTTCAGAGCGTCCAGTTCAGGGGAAGTTGCGGAGTCAGGGCTACGCTGGGGGCAATGGGCCTTTAGGGGGGTGAAATCCGGGAACGCCAAATCTCCCGACTGGCGGCCGGCGAGCCGCGATTCCGCGGCGGCGTTCCCCTCCGGCGTTACTTTGCTAGGCTGCCCTTATTATCGGCCCAGCGCTGCGTGGCTCTTTTTCGGCCGTCGAGCTGCAATTCCTTCTCGATGCGATTCGCTTCCAGATGTTTGTGCATGGGGCCGGTGGAACCCTTCGGCTGAGACTGGCCGACTGTCTTCGCGCGCGGCGCCCGAATCTTGGCGGATTCGAAATGAACAGGGTCGCGAAGGTTCTGCAGTTCTCGGTAATAGTAGAGCGCGGTCGGACGTTTTCCGCGGAATCTCAATCGCTTCAGAAACTCAATTTCTTCCTTGCCGGCGTCGCCGCTCATTGAGGTGTTGCGCAGGAATTCTCTCAGTCCCGCCTCGTCCCCGGAAGGTTCCCCTGCTTCCTTTTCAACATACTCAAATCTCCTGGCGTACGCTGTGGCCAGCCTGCGATTCAACACGATCTCCATCGCGAAGCTCGCGAGGTCGATATCCCAGGATTCGATCAGCGGATCCAGGAAAGACACGCAGTTTTCAACGGACACGTCGAACACGTCCGCATCCAGGAATTCGAGCACAATCACCCTCATCTGCTCGTAGCTTCGGCCGCTCAACCGGGCCACGAGTTGCAACCAGTTTTCGCTTTCCAGCTCTTCCTTGGCCACTTTCTTCACCACGCCCAGCAGTTTTTGCGTGACCAGGCGTTCGAGCTCGCCGAAGGGCTGCTTTTCGAAAATCGCCCGTATTTCTTTTTCTTTCCCGGGCGCCACCTTTCGCAGAATCAGCTCCCTCACTTCTTTCAGCAGCGGCGCGGGCGGCTCCGCCAGGCTTCTCCTCAGTCCCTCCTTGCGCTGGTGCTCGGCCAACTCCGAAAGTTTTCCGGCGGGAAGCTTCAGGAACTTCCCCATCTTGGCGTAAATGTCCGTTCGATCCGGCGCCGGAGGCAGTTTCTTCCGCGTCAGCAACTGAGAAACGTAGGAATCCGTTACTCCCGCCGCATCCGCCAGGTCCTTCTGCTCCAGGCCCAATTCTTCCAGCCGCTGTCTGATTACCAGGCAAACATCCACGACGCCTCCACCATTTAACTGCCAGAATTTAATCCAAAGAAATAATCACAGATTCGACTTGACACGTCAAGTGAATTAACCTACTGTGGTTAAGCGAATGAGAGATTCATAAGGTAATCAAAACTAAACGCGGTTATCTAAAGCGTCCCTTCGCTAAGAACCACGGAGTCCTCACCTATGTATGCACGCCGAGTAACCATGCACTTGAAACCCAACAGCGTTGCGGAATTCACACAAAAGCTCGAGAGACAGGTCATTCCCCTGCTCCGAAAACAGACCGGGTTCCAGGACGAAATCACGTTTGTCGGTCCGGGCACCACGAGGGCGTTTGGAATCAGCTTGTGGGAAAACAAAGAGAACGCAGACACCTACAATCGCAACACCTACGCCGAAGTAACGAAGTTGCTGGCGGGAGTCGTTGAAGGAACACCCGAAGTGGAAAGCTACGACGTTTCCAACTCGACCTTCCACAAGATCGCCGCTCACGTAACAGCCTAGGCCAAAATTAGTTCTTGGGAGTGGGGCGGACCAAATCCGCCCCTCTCAATATGCGGATTTAGAGAATCGATGAGGTTGCAATGCCTGCCAAGATCATGAACGGATTTCCGCTGCGGCGCTGCTCTTGGTTTTTCCACCCCATCGTGCCCGATGTGCTCTCGCGCAAAATGATTCGATGGCTCGACGCGGTTTGTCTCAAGCAAGCCGTTCTCAAGGCTTGAGTTTGTTCGTCGCGCGTTGCGGCGGACGCAAGAAAACGGAAACGGGAAAACGGCAATGGCAGACGAGATCAAAACGGGGACCGTCCTTATAAGAGATGGCGCGGCTTTGCCGAAAGCCCTGAGCTTTGAGAGCGAGGTCTGCGTCCCGGGTTGGAAATTGGTCAAACATCTGGACGGAGACACTTTGGATCGAAAGGTCAACGAAACCGGATGGACCTTCTTTTTTGAGGCTGGCGAGATTAAAGCCACTGTCTTCGGTATCGACAGGCAGCATATGGCGCGCCGGGCAATCGAGCGGATCCTGAGGGATCCGAGGTCGAAGAAATTCAACTCCCTGGAAGTCGCGCACGTGTCGGCAGTGGGTTCTGAACGGTTCCCGGGAGTTAGCTTCCTCACAGTCCGGGCCAATGTGCGGCATATCCAGGAGAGCTTGTTCCTTTTCCACGCTAAGGACGCTGCGCAGCCCGGACCGAAAGCAAATGTGGCCGGGAATGCCAACGGGCGTGATTCGCGTCCGAATCTTGACGAAGAACTCGCCATCGGCAACCGGCAGCCGGAAGAAGCGTCGAGACAGTCAGCCCTGGCGGCCGTCTCGAACCGATAATTCTTTGGAGAAATTTCGAAGGGTCTAGAAGGAGACGTTCCATGAAAATGATACGCAGATCGGCGTTTCTTCTTGTTTTGGTTTTGCTTTCCACTCCCCTGCTTTCCGGCCAGGATCTTTCCTCCTACCGGAAGTTTTCGCTCGGCGCAAGCCTCGCGGCGCTTTCGAAACAGGTCGGCCAGGACCCGCTTCGAGCGGATTTGATCCACCAGCGCCCCGCGCTGATCCAGCAGCTCAGGTATTGGCCGATTGAGACTTCGCCGTATTCCGCCCGTTCGGAATCGGTTTCCCAGGTTGTGTTCAACTTCTACAACGGGGAGCTCTACAAGATTTCGGTGACGTACGACCAGGAAGCCACGGAAGGCCTCACCGATGACGACATGGTCCAAGCCATCTCTGCCCGCTATGGGACCGCCCCAAGGCTTTACCCCGATATCGCGCTCCCAACCTCCACCGACGAATACGCTCCGGCGGAGAAAATTATCGCCCGCTGGGAAGACGCGGGAAATTCGGTGGACCTTTTCCGCTCCAGCAGTCTGAACTCTTTCGGGCTCGCGATATTTTCAAAGAAGGTAGACGCCCAGGCTGACGCTTCGATTGCCGAATCGATGAAACTCGAGAAGCAACAGGCGCCACAGAAGGAAATCGACCGTCAAAAGGGCGAAGCTGACAAGCTGGAAGCCGCGCGGCTCAAGAACGTGAAGGCTTTTCGCTTTTAGCGTTCGATCAGGGTAACTGCTACGGCGCGCGGTCGAAGCCCTGGCCTCAGTCCGGTAGCACGGCCTGTTACTCTGATATTGTAAGGGCGGTGCGCAAACAAGAGCTTTTCCATATGGAGACCTCAGATGCAAGACCTGGGCAATCGCAGAATATTACTCGCAAGAATGGATAAGGCGTTTAGCGACTATTCCCAAGAAGCTGAAAAACTCAGCGTCCTTTTGGCCGAGCCCGCGGACGGATCGAGCTGGAGTTCCTATCACAACCTGCTGAAGCAGCGAACCGCCGAAGTCGCCGCTTATGAAATGTACCGCGCTCTCAGAGACGAGCTCTTCAGTCTAATTAATCCCCCCGGCGATCAAGACCGCCCCCAATCCAGCGTCAACTAGCGCCTCTCTGGCCACGCGCACCCTCACAGGATGTGCCAGGCGCTAACTAAGCTTTCTCATTCAAGCGGACCGGTAACGCCTCTGGAAAACGAGCAACAGTAGACCCGCGCACATCAGCGCCAACGTGGATGGTTCGGGAGCGCCGGCGACCCCAGAGACCTCCGTGATAGTGCCTTGAAGCCCCGTCGAGTCGTTGAAGTAATTGCCGTCAGTCCCATACCCGACTACGAAATCGATCGTCTCGCCGGCCGTGAAACTTCCCGTGATGGAAAAGGCCTGTTGATTCAAGAAACCAGCAACCTCGGCCCCGAACAGACTCGTCGAGCCATTGGCGAGGATATGAACGTCGGTGCTGGTTCCAAACGCGCAGGCAGTTTGGCAGACACCGCCGTTGTCATCGCCTTGGAACATGCCGCTGATTGTGTAAGTGCCGGTCGAAGGAACCGTGTATCGCACCACCGCATCGTTACCGCCGTCGTCCGGATGCATATTGAGAAAGCCAACCGGCCAGAAAACCGTGCCCACCGTGAAGAAAGACGAGCCCGTAGTGTTGTTGGCTACCACCGGGTACAGCAACGGAGTCGTCCATGCGTTAACGCCTGGAATCCCGTTCGCATTCACTTCCCCCAGGCTAAATGCCGTGAACGCTCCACCTGCGCCTTTGGTTTCGCCATAGGTCCAGGGGCCGTTGGGATTGCCGTTCGTTACCGAGAAGCTGCTTACGATGTCGTCGGCCAATGCATTGCCGGCGAAGCATGTCGCCAGCGCTGGAATCACGATCGCTAGGAAACTCAGCCTTACACCCATCCGCTTTAGACCGTTCATATCGGTGTTCTCCATTAACCCCGCGGGTTCCTCGCCAAGGGGGCTTGTCAACGTTCCTAATGCAATAGGCTCGCCGAAACGCTCGAAATAGGGCATTTGAGACTTTTCAAATCTGCTTTGATGCGTCACACGCATTCGTTTCTACAGGTGTCTAGCCTCGCCGCACGCTTTCAAATGTCACTTGCTCGAATCAAATCCGATCGAGCATCTGGATTACACCCACAGGAGTTACAATAACTTTGCACAGAAACGGAAGGACAATTCTCGTGCCTCTTCCTCCAGAGTGGGTGTATCGTCTCCTGAATTCGTCCATTCAATGAGCATGCCGGAAACTCGACAATATTCTTTTGCTCCCTTTTGGCTCGACCTCGAGAAGCGCCAACTCCTGCATCGCAATCAGCCTGTCACTCTTACGCGCAAAGCCCTGGATACCCTTGGCGTTCTGGTGTCGAACGCCGGCCGAGTCGTTACCCGGGAAGAGTTGAAGCGCCAAGTTTGGGGCGATACCTATGTGGAAGAGGCGACGATCGCTCAAAATATTTTCACGCTGCGCAAGACGTTGGGCGAACTCCAACCTGGTCAGAATCTGATCGAAACCGTCGCTGGCGTCGGATACCGTTTCTCGGGCCAGGTGCAGCCTTACCCGGTGGAGAAGGTCTCCGGCGATGCCGGCTCCGCTAAGACTCGCATCGCCCCCGCCGCGAACCAGGCTCGAAATCGTTTTCTATCCGCCGCCGTCGTCATCTTGGCCCTGGGGCTTGTCGCGACCGCTTGGTGGTGGAGTTTCAATTCCAGGCGCGCGACGCGCGTTCAGTCTTTGGCGGTCTTGCCTTTTTCTAATTTTACCGGCGATTCGCAACAGGAATATGTGGCCGAAGGCATCACGGACGAGCTGCTGACGGATATAGGACAAATCCCTGGACTCCGGGTAATCTCCGGAGGATCGGCGGCGCAGTACCTCAAGAACAAATCGGCTACGGAAATTGCGCGCGATCTGCACGTCGACGCTCTGGTCGAAGGCGCCGTCCTGAAAAGCGGAGATCACCTGAGTGTCGACGTGCGCCTCGTCCAAGCGGCGGACGGCCGTACGCTCTGGTCTTCCCGCGTCGACCTTTCCCCGCACGACGTTCTCGGGCTTGAATCGACCATTAGCGGGTCCCTCACGCAAAAGCTTCAGCTCGCGGGAGGTGATCGCACGAACGGGCCCCAGCCTGCCTTCGGGACTCAGAATGCCGAAGCTTATTACGAGTATCTGAAAGGGCGTTACTTCTGGAACAAGCGCACCGACGAGACATTCGTAAAGGCCATCGGCTGTTTTAATCGCGCAATCGCTCTTGACCCCAAATATGCTCGCGCTTACGCCGGCTTGGGCGACACTTATTCTCTGCTCGGTTCCTTGCCGAACGCAGGGATGCCGCGAAATCAAGCGATGCCCAAAGCCAAGGAGGCAGCGCTCACGGCGTTACAGTTGGATGAATCCGTGGCAGAGGCTCATACCTCGCTGGCATTCGTTGAGATGCAGTATGAGTGGGACTGGCCGGCGGCTGAAAAGGAATTCAAACGCGCGATCGAACTCAACCCAAACTACGCGACGGCTCATCAGTGGTACGCGATCTGGCTTATGGCTCAAGGTAAACCGGCCGCGGCCCTTGCGGAAGAGCAGCGCGCACAGGAAGCAGACCCGCTGTCTATCATCATCAAGACGGATACTGCTCAACTTCTCGCTTACGCGGGGCGCTACGATGAAGCCGAACGGCAGGCGCAGGGTGCATTGGAAATCGACCAGAGTTTCGCGCTGGCGCACATCTATTTGGCCGAGGCCCACTCCGGAAAACGTGATTATCCCTCGGCGATTTCAGAGTTTCAGAAAGCCCTCGCTATCGACAAGGAGGATGTCTGGGCGCTATCGGGACTGGCTCTCACATACGCCCTCACGAATCAGAGACACAAGTCCGAAGACATTCTCCGCGATTTTTTGAACGGCGCGCAGAACCAGAACGGCTTGGCAATCGAAGTCGCCAGGACTTACGCAGGACTCGGCGAGAACGACAACGCAATCGCTTGGCTGAGGAAGGCGTACCAATACCGCAACGGCGGCATGATTCTTTTCAACTTGGACCCCGCGTTCCAGACTCTGCGTCCTGACTCCAGATTCGCTGATCTCGAGCATCTCGTCGGTCTCCCGCGCGCGGATAAAAACCCGTAGCCCAGCATGCAGAGCTTGTAACCGCACTCTCGAGCGCCACCCCGACTTTCGGCGAGGATCCGATTCTTCCGCCTTGCCGTCGTTCAACGTGGCCGCAACGGCAGTTCCACATAAGAGGCCAGGGTGCCCTGTCGAAAAACGGTCCACGTCACATCACCCACAGGCGGGTACCGGCGGAATGTCCCAGCGTCCGCACCAGCGAGAGCAATGCGGATCTGATGGCCTTTTCGCAAGAGTATGGATGTCGGCCACATGCCGACCTTCAATTCGGCGGGTTCGCCGGGGACGAGCGGTTGGGCGTCACGGCGGGAACTGCCGGAGGCGAAGCCAGACGAGTTGTAAGGACGTTTGTGGATATCCATCTGCTTGCGGTTGATCGCCCGCAGTTCTCCCTCGTCCAGGTAGGTCACATGACCATCGGGTGCGACGTCCTCCAGATACGCGAAAAATGCGCCGTCCGTCGCTGTGGAAGCCACTTTGAGCTCCACCACCGGCGAGCCTGAAATCTCTACATCCGTAGGCAGCGGCGCGCCCGTATATACCAGAAGTTTGCCGTCTTCGCTGGAGCGGTCGGGGTAAAGAACGTCAAGGTTCAATTCCGTCGTCCACCGATCTTGCTTGCCGGTTGATGTCGTGAAGTTGACTGGATAGATGTCGTCTGCGGTCGCGGTCGCTGGCGGATTAGGACTCAGTGCGTGGTTCTCAGCGAAATAGAGCCGGGTTGCGCGGTCGAATCCGTGTGGTGGCCAAACTTTCGTGTCGTGCCACTCACCCTCGCCCATGGTGTAGTAGTGAATGGTGGATTCAATCGGGCTCGCAACGTCGGGACGAAGCAAACGGTCGAAGAAATCCGCCATCATCCGATTCTGCTGCTCGACTGTAGGCTCCGGAGTGGAGTGCTGAGCGGGTGTGAGAAAAGGATCAACGTTGAAGTCCAAGCCGTGGGAAAAGGGGCCAATGATAACCTGCTGCGGATTCTTGAAGGTCAAATAGCGCGACAGTGCGCCCTCACAAACATCGGAGTCCAGCCAGCCACACCACACTTGCATGGCGACCTGTGACGATTCGATCTGGGCCCGATGCCCGAACGCGCTTATCTCCCCAAAGGTGGTGGAGGATCCGCCGACCAAAGGCAACGGGTCGTCCCGAAATTCGACTTGTGATAGCAGCTCGGTTGGATACTGGTTGTGCCGCTGAGCTAGTATTTGAGTAAGCTCCTTTCCATCTGAATCTGCGTCCACGCGCTTTACACCCCGCAGGGACCGCCCCGCCCACCAGCAGCGAAGACCGCTCAGCCGCTTTGTCACACAGACGTCGTCGTTCACGTCGAGTTTGCGAATTAGATCGGTCCAGGACGCCATCACGGCTTGGTCATAAACACCACCGGGGAGCGCCAGCATTCCCACGTCGAACTGACTGGAAAAAGGTGCAACAGCTTTGAGAGCGGGCGGGTTCGTCACTGTAGTCAGCTCCGCCGTCGCTCCCTCGTAGGACCCTCCGAAGGTTCCAAGACGGCCATTGGACCACTGATGTTTTGCCGCCCAATTGACGAGTTCCCCAAGATCGGCAATCTCTTC
>Ga0073928_10007663_pt1 | contig 13869 bp, 13 predicted proteins | sample PaiPotPPA55metaG_FD_76969 | JGI IMG/M metagenome (GOLD analysis project Ga0073928, IMG submission 76969) | Iron sulfur acid spring bacterial and archeal communities from Banff, Canada, to study Microbial Dark Matter (Phase II) - Paint Pots PPA... ... | reverse complement strand
ACGGCGGCAGACTCGGGGTGAATTTCAAGCGGTTGCGTCCGCCGCTGCCGGAATTCACCGTGTTCGGCGGGATGATGGTCAACCGCCTCGACATCCCGCACCTTCGAAAGTTCGGGCGCTCGTATCGCTCGACCTTGCGCGCGATGCGTCTTGTTTCGCAATATGCCCTGCAACGTCTTCGCGCACCCAGGGGGACGACACTGCATTTGGGCAATGCGCTGGCGGCACGGCTTTATGCCTCATTGCTTGCTCGAAACGTCGACATCCTGTTCGGCACCGGCGTTGAAGGCCTGTTGGTCGAGGCAGGCGCGGTACGGGGGGTGAATATCGCGAACTCTTTCGGCACGCGCCCGGTGGTCGCGCGCAACGGCGTCGTGCTGGCGAGCGGGGGCTTTTCTCACGACAAAGGTTTTCGCGAGCGCTTCTTTCCGGGCGCGGCCGGCTTTGTATCCGCCACGGCGCCTGCGGCAACCGGGGACGGCTTGAGATTGGCAAGGGCCGCTGGTGCCGGCATCGGAACGCGGGTTGCGAACCCGGCTTATTGGGTGCCGGCATCGCTGTTCCGGCGTTCGGATGGCAGCCAGGGGGTCTTCCCGCACACGGTGACCGACCGGGCCAAGCCCGGCGTTATCGCGATCAATTCGCTGGGCAGACGCTTCGTCAATGAAGCGCTGTCATATCACGAGTTTGTTCTGGCGATGCTGCGTGACGGAAACGGCGCGACGGACCGCGGGTTCTACCTCATCTGCGATCGCCGTTTTCTCTGGAGCTACGGACTTGGGCGAATACAGCCGTTCACCAGGCATGTCAGCAGATATGTCAGCAATGGCGAATTGATCGAGGCGCCCGACATCGCCGAACTTGCCGCGCGACTGGGGATCGAAAAATCGGTGCTGTCGGCGACGCTGGACGGCTACAACGCCCATGCCCGGATCGGGCTCGATCCCGAGTTTGGACGCGGCACGACGATTTACCAGCGTCACCTCGGTGACCCCGACCATTTGCCGAATCCCTGTGTGGCGCCGATCGCGCAGGCGCCGTTTTATGCGCTTCGAATCTACCCCGCTGACCTCGGCACGGCGATTGGCCTGCGCACCGACCGCGACGCCCGGGTTCTTGGCGAAGATGGCGCCGCGATCCCGGGGCTCTATGCCTGCGGCAACGACATGGGATCGATCATGAACGGAAATTATCCGGGACCCGGCATCACGCTCGGACCGGCCCTGACCTTCGGCTACATCGCCGGCCGGCACCTGGCAAAGCCTGGAAATCAGATCAGCGCTGCGACCCAGCCGGGTGGCGCTCCCCGCTAGATCATGCTCGCATCCGGCGGGTCCGTGTCACCGGGATGATCCGCATTCCGTTCGGCGAGCGCACGGATCAACGATGCCTTGATGCTCGAGACGTGCTCGCGCATCAGCATCTCCGCGCGCCAGGGTTCTCGCGCGGTGATCGCTTCATGGATCCGGTGATGGTCGTCGTGCCGGCGGCGGACGTCGCGATACTCGAAGGCCACGATGTTGCGGCTCGACGACATCGGGACGTGGTGGCAGATCCGGATCATTTCGCCGAGCATGCGGTTGCGCGCGGCCGCCAGCAGGGTGTCGTGGAAATCACCGTTGATTCCGCGATAGATCGTGAGATCGCCGGCCTCGAACGAGCCGCGTTCGAGCAGCTTGTCGCCGGCGGCAAGACTGCGTTCGATCAGCGCTGTTTCTTCCGGACGAAGCCCGCGCTCCGCCGCAAAACGCGCCGCCACACCTTCCAGCGCCGCGCGGATGTCGTAGGCATCCATGATGGCGGGAAGCGGGAATTCGCGCACGGTGAAGCCGCGGTTCGGCGCGTAGTCCAGCAATCCTTCGCCGGCGAGTGCCTGTAGCGCCGCGCGCACCGGGGTGCGCGACACCGCCATCGTCTTGCTGAGCTGGACCTCGTTGAGCCGTTCGCCGGCCCCCACCGTGCCGCCCAGAATGGCTTCCCGGATCAAGTCCATTACCGACAGCGCCCGGTTGCCCGCCCGCGTACCGCCGGCGGGCTCCAGCATGATCCGGTCCGGCTGATCCGTCATGGCGATGGCCGTCTCTTTCCATCAAGTGAATACACTTGATCGGGGTGACTGCTAACGCCACCACGTCGGCGGTCACAAGTCCATATACTGGAGTGCCTTTATAACAGCCACGACGCGGAAATGATATGCACCTGAAAAAAGTGTATGTAATCTATATTGACTCATCCGCCCATTCGACGAACCATGGGCTAGTGGCGAAGGTGGCGCAGGTAGGTTCATGGCGGAAGCGAATTCAGGCATCAGCGAAAACGCCATCGAATTGATCACCGCAGATCGCGGTCCGCATTATGAGCCGTTCGGCTGGCACCATTGGCCCGAGCAGCCCTGGTTGTCCTACCAATTCCGTCGCGGTCTCGGCGAGACCCAGGAGGGCGGCGGCAGCGTCAGCGAAGTGATGCAGGCGGGGTCGCGGATGATCCCGGGCGACCTTGAGAGCTGGCACGCCGAATGGATGCGGATTGCCGACCGCAACTGGAAGCGCGGGCTCGCCGAGGAGGCGTCCGGCCACATCCGAACGGCCATGAACTGCTTCCTGCGCGCGGCGGACTACTACCGACAGGCCGAATTTCATCTCGAGCCCGGCGATGCCAGACGGCTGCCCACCTTCGAGAAGATGGAGGCCTGCTCGCACAAGTTTATCGCCTATCTCAATCCGGCGGGCGAGGTGGTCGAGATTCCCTACGAGCCCGGCAAGCCGATTTGCGGCTATTTCATTCGCGCGCCGTTTCCCGGCGACAAATTGCCGGTGCTGATCTGCATGGGCGGACTTGATTCAATCAAGGACGAGATGTGGTTCATGCAGGCGCATGGTTGCCTGCAGCGCGGCATTTCGGTGCTGATGATCGACGGACCGGGGCAGGGCGGGACGCTGCGGCGGCATGGAATCGTCACCCGCCCCGACAGCGAGGTCCCGATCGGCAAGTGCATCGACTGGCTCGAGAAACGCGCCGACGTCGATGCTGGGCGTATCGCCGTGTGCGGGTCCAGCCTCGGAGGGTACTACGCGGCACGCGCCGGCTGCTACGAGCCGCGGCTGGCAGCGGCGATTTCGCACGGCGCGATCTGGTCGGTGCACGACATGTGGGGCACCAAGGGCGACGATTTCGGTCTCGCGATGCATATCCGCTGGGTTTTCGGCGCTGGCTCGATGCGCGAGGCCCATGAGCTGATGAAACCGTTCACGCTCAAGGGTCATCTTGAGAACATGCGCTGCCCGTATCTGGTGCTGCATGGCGGCCACGACGTGCTCACGGTGACCGCAGCGCGAAACACCTATGATTATGCCAGGGCGCACGGCGTCGATGCGACGCTGCGCGTGCTCGATCCCGCGGAAACCGGCGCCGAGCATTGCCAGCACGACAATCCGACCATCGGCCAGGAAGTGCTGGCCGACTGGCTCGCCGATCGCTTCGGCATCGACCAGCGTGCGTTGCTCAAGACATCCATCAACTCCCTGATATGAGGCGTGCCATGAATCTCGGTGTCGAATATCCCAAGGCCGCCGTGGTGGCGATCGACCTGCATCGCGGTCATCTCGACATGGCGGTGGCCACCATGCCGACCGCGCCCGATGTCGCGGCGCGCGTGATCGCCGCCAACAAGCGGTTGTTCGACTGGTGTCGCCGTGCCGGCATTCCCGTGATCCATCTGGTGACATCGTATCGCGACGCCGATGAAATCCGCGCCAATCCGTTCTGGCGCACCTTGGCCGAGGATCCGACCGCGACCCGCAAGAACGCGATGCGGCACAACATCATCGGCGGGCCCGGCTGCACGGTGATGCCGCAGCTGCTCGATGCCGGCGATTTCGTCGTCAACACCAAGAAGCGCTACGACTGCTTTGTTGGCACCGATCTCGACTTTCTGCTGCGCTCGCACGGCATCAACACCCTCCTGATCACCGGGGTGAACACCAATTCCTGCGTGCTCGCCACCACCACGGCCGCGAACGTGCGCGATTACGCGGTGATCGTGGTCGAGGACTGCGTCGACAGCATGGACGGCCCGGCGCTGCATGCGGCGGGACTGGCCTGCATCAAGACCGCATTCGGCTTTGTGATGGATACGGACGCGGTGATGGCGCTCGAAGGTCTTTCGCCGCGGAAGACCACCGCCGCATGACGATCCCATTTTTCAACTGACCCAAGAGTACCCGCCATGACCGGCCCCATGATCCCGCGCGAGCGTTCCGACTATTCGGCCATTGTCGACCGTCCGGCACTGAAGCTGCCGGGCGGTGCCCGCATCGTGATCTGGACCATCGTCAATCTGGAAGTCTGGGATATTTCCAAGCCGATGGCGCGGCAGGTGATTCCGGCGCCGACCGGCGTCCCGCTGTTGCCGGATGTGCCGAACTGGAGCTGGCACGAATACGGCATGCGCGTCGGTGTGTGGCGGTTCTTCGATCTCTACAGGAAACTTGGCATCGCTCCGACACTCTCCATCAATGCGCGGGTCTGCGAGGATTATCCGCGCGTGGCCCAGCAAGCAAAGGACGCCGGCTGGGAGTTCATGGGCCATGCCTACGAACAGGGGCCGATTCACAAGGAGCCGGACCAGAAGGCGATGATCGAGCGTTCGATGAACGTGATCGAAAACTTCACCGGCAAACGGCCGGTCGGCTGGCTCGGACCCGGCCTGACGCAAACGTTGGAGACGCCGGAGTTTCTCGCCGCCGCCGGCGTCAAATATATCGGCGATTGGGTCTATGATGACGAGCCGACGGTGATCCGCACCGCCAGGGGACCGCTGGTGACGCTGCCCTACACCGTGGAGCTGAACGACATTCCCATGATGATGGTGCAGCACCACGAGAGCGATCATTTGCTGAGGCGCTCGATCGACTGTTTCGACCGGCTGTACGCGGAGAGCAAGGACCGGCCCAAGATCATGTCGATTGCGATCCATCCCTACATCAGCGGCCAGCCGTTCCGGATCAAGTTTCTCGAAGCGATCTATGAATATGTGAACAAGCACGAGGGCGTGGTGCACTGGAACGGCGAACAGATTCTCGACTGGTATCAGGCTCAGAACCTCAAGCCGGGAGCGAGGGCATGAGTGCGATAGCCCGGCAGGCGGCGCCGCCGGCCATCGCCGCAACCGAAGTGCCCGTTGCGGGCGGCGGTGTCTTTCCGGTCCGCCGTGTCTATTGCGTCGGCCGCAACTACCTCGACCACATCCGCGAAATGAAGGAGGCCGACGAGCGTGAGCCGCCGTTCTTCTTCCAGAAACCCCGCGATGCCGTGGTGCCGGATGGCGCAGGTGTGCCCTATCCGCCGTTCACATCGGATTTCCAGTTCGAGGTCGAATTGGTGGTTGCGATCGGCCGCGATGGCCGCAACATAGCCGCTGCCGACGCCAACAAATACATTTGGGGTTACGCCGTCGGCATCGACCTGACGCGCCGCGACCGCCAGCGCGACGCGCGCGACCTGCGGCTGCCCTGGGAGGTCGGCAAGAGTTTTGATGCTTCGGCGCCGTGCGGCGCGATCGCGCAAGGCTGCGATCCCGCTCATTTCGAGCATTGCGCCATTTCACTTTCAGTAAACGGCCTCGAGCGCCAACGCGGCGACACCGGCCAGATGATCTGGAGCGTTCCCGAAGTGATCGCGCAATTGTCGAAGCAGGTCACGCTCGTCGCCGGCGACCTGATCTATACCGGCACGCCCTCGGGCGTAGGCCCGGTCGTGCCGGGCGACCTGATCAATGCTCACATCGACGGCTTGCCGCCGCTCACCATCACCATCACGCCACCAGAGGCATGACCATGTTGCCCACCGAACGCATCACCTATTCGCCGATTTCGGACCGCCCATCGCTGAAGCTTCCGAACGGCGCGCGGATGGCGGTCTGGGTGATCGTCAATGTCGAGGAGTGGGATGCAAAGCTCACCATGCCGCGCACCGTGCTCACGCCGCCGGCCGGAGGCTCTCCCACCCCCGACATTCCGAACTGGGCCTGGCATGAATACGGCAACCGCGTCGGCTTCTGGCGCCTGCTCAAGGTGTTCGACGAGTTCAAAATTCCCGGCGTTCTCGCCATCAACGGGTCGGCGCTGGCAGCCTATCCCCCGATCGTTGCGGCTGCGAAGGCTCGCGATTGGGAGTTCATGGGCCATGGCTTTACCCAGCGCAACATGCAGAAGGTGGAGAACGAACGCGAAGACATCCGCAAGACCGCCGACGTGATTGCGGCTGCGACCGGAAAACGTCCGCGCGGCTGGCTCGGTCCGGGTCTCACCGAGACCTGGGAGACGCCGGACCTGCTGAAACAGGAAGGCTATGACTATGTCGCCGACTGGGTGCTGGACGATCAGCCGGTCTGGCTCAAGACCACCACCACGCCGATCGTCAACATTCCCTATACCCAGGAATGCAACGACGTCGCCATGATGCTGATCCAGCATCACAAGGCATCGGAATATTACGACCGCGCCATCGATCAGTTCGAGCAGATCTATGACGATGCCGCCGATTCCGCCCGCATCATGGCGCTCGTCATCCATCCCTACATCATGGGTGCGCCGCACCGCACGAGATATTTCCGCCGCATCTTCGAGAAGATCCGGCAGAAACCTGACGTCGCGTTCATGACGGGAGAACAGATCCTCGACTGGTACCTCGGGGTGGGACCGAAAGCGCCGTAGGCGATAGATCAGGGATGAACACTTTCCAGCTACTCAACGGACTGACCTTCGCAGCACTTCTGTTTGTGGTGGCGAGCGGCTTTACGCTGATCTTTGGACTGTTGCGCATCGTCAATCTGGCGCACGGTGCGCTTTATCTGTTCGGCGGCTACATCGGCTTTGCGGTTGCAACAAGAACCGGCAGCTTCGTTCTCGGCGGCCTCGGGGCGATGGCGGCGATCGCCGCGATCGGCTTTGTGCTCGATCAGGGCCTGCTGCGCTTTGTCCGCGGCAACGAGCTGCGCCAGGTTCTGCTGACGCTCGGTTTTGCCTTCGTCCTCAACGATCTGGCGCTGGTGATCTGGGGCGGCGACAGTTTTACCGTGCCGATACCGCAGCTTCTTCGCGGCGGCATGCGGGTATTCGGCGTGTTCTATCCGATCTACCGGCTGTTCGTGCTGGTCACCGGCATTGTCGTGTTCGCAGCGCTTTGGGCGCTATTGAACCACACGCGGCTGGGGGCGCTGATTCGCGCCGGCGTCGATGACGCCGAGATGGTGGAGGCGTCGGGCGTGAATATCCGCCGTGTCTTCCTCGTCACCTTCCTGCTCGGCTCGGCGCTCGCCGGTCTCGGCGGCCTGATGGGCGGCGCGTTTCTGTCGCTGTATCCTTCGGCCGATGCCGAGATTCTGGTGTTCAGCCTTGCGGTCGTCATTATCGGCGGTCGCGGCAGCCTGGTCGGCGTCGGCGTCGGCAGCCTTCTGGTCGGCCTTCTCAATACGCTGGGTCAGGTGATGTTTCCGGAGTTCGCCTATTTCGTGATCTTCGGTCCGATGGCGCTGCTGCTTGCGTTTCGGCCGCTCGGCCTGTTCGGACGGGCGGCATCGACATGACCCAGGCCACAGTGCAGCCCGTCAGGATCGCCGGCATGACCGGCGGCGCTGTCGCCGTCGTTCTGGCCGTGCTGGCGGTGGCCGCCGCGTTGCCTCTGGTGCTCACCAACTACCAAATCGGGCTCGCCACCGAGATGCTGATCTTTGGCGTGCTGGCGATGTCGATCGATATTCTCGCAGGCTTTGCCGGCCGCACTTCGCTCGGCCACGGGGCGATCTTCGGCGTCTCCGGTTATGTCGTCGTCTATGCCTCCGCGCAGGCCGGACTGCCGCCGCTCGCGGCCTTCGCGCTCGGCGTGATTGCTGCGACCCTGGTCGCGGTGGTCTTTGCCCTGCTCGCGGTGCGGACGTCGGGCGTCTACTTTCTGCTGCTGACGCTGGCGCTCGGCATGATCGTGTGGGGAATCTGCCTGCGCTGGACCCAGGTGACGGGCGGCGAGAACGGCATGCGCGGCGACGTCCGGCCGGCCTGGCTGGTGACGCACCAGGCCTTCTACTGGGCGGTGCTGACAGCTGCCGCGGTGGTGAGTTACGCGATGTGGCGCTTCGTCCGCTCCCCGTTCGGCCTGACCCTGCTCGGCATCCGTGACAGCGAAAGCCGCATGCGCAGCCTCGGTTACAATGTCTCGTTGCATTTGTTCATCGGCTTTGCGGTGTCCGGCTTTTTCGCCGGCGTGGCCGGCGCGCTCTATGCGATGTTCAACAACTTCGTCAGCCCATCGACAGTGGCCCTGGCGCAGTCGGTCGAGGGCGTGTTGATGATGATCGCCGGCGGCGTCGGCACGCTGTTCGGCGGCTTTGTCGGGGCGGCTGCGATCATTGCGCTTGAGAATGCCGTCAGCGCCTACACCGAGCGCTGGCAGATGGTACTTGGTGTTACCTTCATCCTGATCATGATTTTCGCCCCCGAGGGCATTATCGGTATGCTGCGCGCCATGCTGGCGCGCAAGAAGCGTTGATCGTTTCCACGAAAGGACATTGCAATGGACCGCAGGAAATTCTTGAAGACCTCCACCGCCGCGCTCGCGGCCGCAGGCGCAGCTAGCGCGCCCTGGCGACGGGCGTCGGCGCAGGCGGGCCCGATCAAGATCGGCCTGTTGGCCCCGCTCACCGGCGTGGTCGCGTCCGGCGGCAAGGAAATGGTTGAGGGCGTGCAATTCTACCTCGATTCCGTGAACAGCCAGATCGCGGGCCGCAAGGTCGAACTGGTGATCGAGGACGACGCCTCCAATCCCGACACCGCGCTGCAGAAGGCGCGCCGCCTGGTCGAGCAGGGCAATTGCCACATGCTGATCGGAAACCTGCTCGCTAATACCGGCCTTGCGGTGGCCAATTACGTCAAGGGAACGGGCACGCCGTATTTCATCCCGATCATCGCAGCGGACGATCTCACCCAGCGGCAGCGCATCAAGAACGTGATCCGCGTCGCCGGCTATTCGGCCAGCGCATTTACCCACCCGTTCGGCGACTGGGCCCTGAAACAGGGTTACAGGAAAATCGCCACCATCAGCCAGGATTATACTTTCGGCCACGAGCAATGTGGCGGCCTCGCGCAGGTGTTTACCGAAGGCGGCGGCGAAATCGTGCAGCAATTCTGGCATCCGCTGAACACCGCCGACTTCAGCCCCTATCTCGGCCAGCTCTCCGACCTGAAGGTCGATGCGATTTTCGCCATGGAGACCGGCGCCGACGCCACCCGCCTGATCCGGCAATATGCAAGCTTCGGCCTCAAGGCCAGGACGCCGCTGTTGGCTGCGATGAACGGCACCGACCAGTCGGTGATCCGCACCCTGGGCGAGGAATGTGACGGCATCATCGCGGCCGCCCATTTCGCCGAAGGCTCCGACAATCCGGTGACCCAGAAATTCACCGGGGAATATGAAGCCAAATACGGCAAGATCCCCTCGCTCTACGGGTTCTCGATGTATTCCGGAATCATGTGGGTGGCCGAAGCCCTGGAAAAGATCGGCGGCAAGGTCGAGGACCGCGAACTCTTGATCGATACAGTGCTGAAGACCGAACTCACCGGCTCGCCTCTGGGCAAGACCGTCAGGCTCGATAGCTACGGCAACCCGATCTACGACGTGCAGATTCGCAAGGTCGTCAAGCGGGCCGACGGCAAGTACTGGAACGTGCCGGTGACGAGCTATCCGAACGTTTCGCAATTCTGGACCTACGACCCCGAGACCTACATGAAGCAGCCGCCTTATTCGCGGACCTTCCAGGGTATCAAGAAGACTTGATCAAGCCTTTGCGGGACGAGGGTCTGGCCCCGCGTCCCGCTTTACCGGAATTTGCCGTGTCCGACTTGATCCTGACGCTTTCCGATGTGGTCGTCGCCTTCGACGCGTTGCGCGCGGTCGACGGCGTCAGCATGACGATCCCGCGCGGCCAGCGCCGCGCCATCATCGGTCCCAACGGCGCCGGCAAGACCACGCTGTTCAACGCCATCGCCGGAATTCTGCCGCCGACCGGCGGACGGATCGCATTCGACGGCCACGATATCACGAGGCTGCCGCCGCATCGCCGCGCCCGGCTCGGGGTGTCGCGCACCTTCCAGATCACCAACCTTTTTCCGAGGCTGAGCGTGCAGGACAATATGGTGCTGGCGTTGCGCGGACGATCGCCGCGCAAATTCTCGCTGTTCGGCAAGCCCGACGTTGATTCGGCCGAAGCGCCGCAGATCGCGGCTGCGCTCGACGCGGTCAGGATCGCGGCGCGCGCCGATGTCATGGTGAAGGACCTGTCCTATGGCGAACAGCGCCAGCTCGAGATCGCGTTGTCGCTGGTGACCGCGCCGCGGCTGTTGCTGCTCGATGAGCCCGCCGCCGGCCTCTCGCCCTCGGAACGCTCGATGGTCGCCGAGATCATCCGCTCGCTCGATCGCGAAATCACGGTGGTGCTGATCGAGCACGACATGGACCTCGCGCTGGGCCTTGTCGATCTCGTCACCTGCATGTTCGAGGGCCGCGTCCTGGTCGAGCAGCCGCCGGACGAGATCCGCCGCAACAAGCAGGTACAGGAAGTCTATCTGGGGCGCCCGCGTCATGCTTGAGGTTCGCGATCTGCACAGCGGCTACGGCGAAGCGCATGTGGTGCGCGGCGTTTCGCTCGAGGTCGGCACCGGGGAGATCGTGGCCGTGCTCGGACGCAACGGCATGGGCAAGACCACCCTGATCCGCTCCATCATGGGACTGACTCCGCCGCAGGTTAGCTCAGGCTCGATCGAATGGCGCGGCGAGAGCCTGATCGGCTTGCGGCCGCACGACATCGCCGCGCGCAAGATCGCGATCGTGCCGCAAGGCCGGCGGCTGTTCGCGTCGCTGACGGTGACCGAACATCTGACGATGCTGAAGAGTCCGCGCGCCAAAACAGGATGGACCGTGGAACGCGTGTTCGGCATTTTCCCGCGGCTCGCCGAACGGCGGCATCACCGCGGCGGGCAATTGTCCGGCGGCGAGCGCGGCATGCTCGCGGTCGGCCGCGCGCTGATGATCGATCCGCAAATGATCCTGATGGACGAGCCCTCGGAAGGCCTCGCGCCGGTCATGGTGCAACACCTCGAGGAAATCGTGCTCGATCTCAAACGCGAAGGCCTGTCGATCCTGCTGGTCGAACAAAACCTTTATAGCGCGCTCGCGGTCGCCGACCGCGTCTATATTCTGGAAACCGGTCAGGTCGTGCACCAGGGCGACGCCGCGACCCTGACGCAGCAGACCGAGCTGTTGTTTCAACACCTCGGCGTGCAGTGAAATGGTCGAACGGAGACGTGTCGGCCGCCCAGTATCGCAAATTCAGACAAAGTCGGAATCGATCAGCTGAAAGCGGTCGAATCGCAGATCTGGTTGATCGGCGGCAAAATCACGGAGCTGGACCCATACCGGCGGCCGGAACCGGGCGGGTAATGCCATTCCCGGAAGGCTGGGAAGGCTGTTGTTGACGCCGGCGTAGACAAAAATCCGATGTTTCCAGTGGCGGCATGCCGCGCCTGCCAGTTCGCGGACCGCGCTCGATGTGACCACGGCGTCTGGTCGGGCAAAAAAGCCGCAGAGCAAGGCATATCTGATACCCCTGGTCCTGCGCGACGAGGAGATCAAAAGCAGGTCCGCCGTGGCATGAACCGCATAGTCGCAAGTTGGATCGTTGATGCGGTTGAACAAGGTCTCGGCATCCCAGTGCAGCCCATTCTCCGCTGCCGCCGTGACGAAGCCCGACAATAGACCGATCGCCTCGTTCCTTGGCATCGATTTAAGGCGGCCTGAATAGTTCATTTTTGAACGGTCTGGCCACCGGAATCCAAACCCTATGCGAACCTGCAGCGAGAGAAAGGGCCGGAGTTGGAGCAAGCGTTCGTTGAGCAGCGCCGAGTTCGCGTTCGGCAATGCGAGGACCAGGCGGATGCCCTCGGCCTGGCACAGCCGTTCAACTTCCTGATAGATGCGGCGGACCAGTTGAGGAGAGCGGTAGGCCTTCAGGATGAAGAGGTCGACCAGCTGGATTGCCGCGGCGGGCTTGCCGTCCAGATAGACGTTCTGGTGCAGCAGCGCGATTTGACCGACTTTTTTACCGTCGTCGAAGACGGCGACGATCGCACTGCGCTGACCGAAGCCGTTCTCGTAAAGCCATTTCATCCGCTGCGCGGAAAAAACCACTGCCTTCGACCCGAACGCCTCGGTCGCAATGCGGGCCGTGATTTCGTAATCAACAGCCTTCTCCACCGAAACTGAAATCATCAAGCAGGTTTGCCCCGGCGCGCGGCAATTCGCGCATCCCCCTGCCATCCTAGCCCAAAACCGGTCTCTTGCGAGGGCAAGATGCAGCCACCATCTGACAGGCGAAGGAATTGACCATGTTGGATTTTACCCAGGATACCTTGGACGAGGGCAGTTCGCCGTCGCGCCCCAGCCGGGAGGCGCCCGGCGATCAAGCCCTGCTCGACGCCTATTCGAACGCCGTCATCGGCGTGACCGAACGCGTCGGTCCCGCAGTGGTTCGCGTCGAAACCGGCTCGAAAGCGCCGGGTGCGCGCGAGCGCGGCGGGCTGGGCTCGGGGATCGTGATCTCCCCGGACGGCCTCGTGCTGACCAACAGCCACGTGGTCGGATCGTCGCGGCAGATCAGGCTTCGGGACAATGAGGGCATTGTCACCGATGCCCGCGTCCTCGGCGTCGATCCCGACACCGACCTCGCACTGCTGCGCGCCGACGGCGCGCGCGACCTGCACTATGCCTTGCTCGGCAACTCCCAAAATTTGCGCCGCGGCCAGTTGGTGGTGGCGATCGGCAACCCTCTCGGCTTTGAATCGACCGTCACCGCAGGCGTGGTGTCGGCGCTCGGCCGTTCGATCCGCTCCGTGAGTGGCCGGACCATCGAGGACGTCATTCAGACCGACGCCGCGCTCAACCCCGGCAACTCCGGCGGGCCGCTGGTGTCGTCGTCGGCCGAGGTGATCGGCATCAATACGGCGATCATCAGCGGCGCGCAGGGCATTTGTTTTGCGGTCGCCAGCAACACGGCGCAGTTTGTGCTCGCCGAGATCATTCGCCACGGCTATGTCCGGCGGGCCTATATCGGGGTGTCGGGTCAGACCGCGCCCGTTCCGAGAAGGCACGCGGTGGTCGCCGGCGTCGAAAACAAGATGGGTGCGCTGCTGGCGCAGATCGAGCCGGACGGACCGGCAGGCCGCGCCGGACTGTTGCCCGGCGATGTCGTGATCAGGCTCGACGGCGTCGCCATCAATGGCGTCGACGATCTTATTCGAGTGCTCGATCGTGACCGGATCGAACGCGGCGTCGAAATGGATGTGCTGCGCATGGGGCGGTTACGAACCATCGACATCCATCCGATCGAGCGCAAGCCGTCGGCGCGGCAGGGAGCTGTGCCGTAAACGCGCTCGGCTTGCTGCAGCATCATGAAATCAGGGTGTGAACCCATGAATTCAGGGTGCTCGACGGAGGTCCGCTTTGGTGCTCATTCCGCACTCAAGTCGGACGTCGTGCGAGGTCCGAAAAGTGCCGATGGGCGACATCGCTGGCCGGGCTTGATAATGAAAGAGGTCGCCAACTGAGGCGGTCCTACGGATCGAAGCTCTCTGCGGTCAGTCGAAAAAGTTGGCGGACGATTCCCGATTTGTCTGCGACTTCGGGTCGCTAAAATGTGCACGGGGGAATTATAGACTGCCAGTGCGCAGATGGCGGCTTAAATCATCCGAACTCCAAATCCTATTACCGCACTGGCATTCGAACATGCGAAAGGTGCGCCCAGAAGACGGGTCCAGCAGGCTT
>Ga0073928_10007662_pt1 | contig 13871 bp, 7 predicted proteins | sample PaiPotPPA55metaG_FD_76969 | JGI IMG/M metagenome (GOLD analysis project Ga0073928, IMG submission 76969) | Iron sulfur acid spring bacterial and archeal communities from Banff, Canada, to study Microbial Dark Matter (Phase II) - Paint Pots PPA... ... | reverse complement strand
TCAGCGCCTTCGAAGCCCGGCTCACGCCGGCGTTAGGAACCGGTCGCTCGTTCTCCTTTGGCACTTCGGGCTCCCCGGTCAAGGGTTCATTCACCGGCACTGAAAACGCGTACATCTACCAAGGCTATTCCACGAAGATGGAAGATTGTAACTGGGCGGCACCCGGTTCGGGCGCTAGCCTCTACCCTTACATCTCGCGCACCTTGATAACAAAAAAAAGTTGCCAGTCCGTTTGGTCCTACAAACAGGAAGGCTTTAAAGTCATGCAGGCTGGAGCAGCCCTATCGAGCGGTTCCAAATCACATTACCCCGAGGGTTGGGCGGACATGTGGGACTCGAGCGGGGCGGGCATCGAAGTTGGTGGTTACCAGATGGCTGCTTATTGGCCTAAGTCGCTGCAATTTATGAACGGCGGGTCAGAGGCCCGAATCGGAATCTGGCCAGACCAATCGCTATTCGGGTCTGGGGCACAGGAATATTTCCAAGCTTGGCCTCAGTATTCGTTGTACGAGTTTTACGTTCACTTGCACAGTTCCAAGCTGCCGCGCGAGTCCACCGATTATCGAAGGCTCGAATACCCACTGATCGCAAGGGCTCAAAGGGCTCACTACAACGATTCCGGCGTGCTCCTCTATCCGATTATCGATGCCCACGAACAAGACAACTACCTGCGGTCCCTTGAAGTAGTCTGTTGCATTTCAGATCTTGCGCCCCATATCTACCGTACTTACGATTGGGCCGGGGGAGGGGGCGGCAATCAGGCTGAAATGAGATGGGCTGATCTGATGTTGTGGATCCAAAGAGGATACGTGGGTCGATATATAAACGCACGTCACTTCTATACCTATCAAATAGAACAGGTTTTCCCGCGCTCTGATTTCCTTGGCACAAACCGGTTTCATTGGCGTGATCGTCCAGACTCAGAGCTAGGCGCCCAGGCATTTCCAGAAAATATCAGCTCGCTGAACGCTGACGTCAACTGCGACGCCGGATTCAAGCGTTGCGGACGAAATTGGATCGATATGCAGCACGCCCATTGGTACGGCATGATTGACTACTACTTCATGACTGGCGATGAGACGGTTAAGGATGCGATTCAGGACGGAGTCAGCGACGCCTATGCGAATCCCAAATCCCGCCTGGTAACCAATGGCAGCTATTGGGCTTCCCGAGATGTTGGTGTGGCTTTGATGAGTGATGCGCGTCTTTTTCTTTTCTTTAGCGCCATTGGTGATCCAGCCGCTGCCGACAGCGCACTTGTCGCAGGGGAGGCGATCCTAGACAAGCAGATCCGTCCAGAGCTTAGTGCATCCGGATACGGCAGCGCCCTGACAGGCGTCAGTCGTACGCGAGGCCTCCAATTCGGCGGACACGGCGAACCGAGGCAAGCAAAACCGTTCCAACAAGGAATTCTCAGCGAAGGCCTTTGGGAGTTTCTGCAGGTGCGCGGAACGAAGTGGCCGCAGTATGACGAAACCTTTGATCTGGCTTACGGAATCGCTAATTTCACTCTTAAGGAAGCCTGGATAACCAACGGCAGCGGTGTCCACTGCAATACGGGATCCAGCTTCGCCTATGAGATTTTGATCGATAAGATCAACAACCCACTTTTTCCAGCCTGTTCCCAGACAGGGTGGTTCAACTTTTATAACTACGCCAAATATTCGGGCGACCCCAACGCCTGGGTTCCTAAGTTTAAGTCCTACTTGCAGCATTTGAACGGTAACGGGTCGTTTTACGCTGAGTACGGGCTAATTTTTACCAGTGCCGTAATTCATGAGGCGTTACATCCACAGCCCGAGAAACTAATGGACGTACCCGTGAAAGTTGCGAGTCTGGGAGAAGGCTCGTATTCGCTCTCGTGGGTCGTGCCGGAAGGGGCGCGGTCCTACCGAATCAAGCTATCCGACAAGCAAATCGTCGACTGGCTCAATTTCAACGCCACCACAAATACTTTCGGCTTCGATCCGAGCGTAAACGTTCCCTGGTTTGCTGCCACCAACGTGACCAGTCCACCGCCGCCGGGTGTACCCGGCAACGTCCAAACCTTTACAGTCGGTGGTTTGGACCCGACAAAAACATACCATTTTGTCCTCAAGGCCTACATTTCCTCTTCTGTCCGTATAGGAAAATGAGCTGTTGCGCCTGAGGAACCGCTCGAACCATCTTGGAATTAGCAAACGTACGCGCTGCGGCTCGCTTCGCTCGCCTTCGCTCCGTTCCGCGCCAGCCCAAGCACCCGAGGAAAGAACACCAAGAGAAATGCCACTCATCTTTTCCTTTCTCTTTCTCGCCCTACTCATTAATTAAGGGTACTACCGGTGTCTCACGGTTGTTGGCACGGAGGGCACACTAAGGCGAAATAGGTTGATACAGCTACTGCGACGACTAATATGTAGCTATATAGTCGAAAAATGACTCCGCAACCCCGGCCAGAGCAGCAGACAACACTTCCGATTTTCGAGGCTCCAGTTCCCGGCTGGCTGGACAAATATCCTTCCCTGTCTTATGTGGCTCCGTTCGGGGTCGTTATCGGTTTGCTGACGCTCGACAAGGTAGCGATGTGCTCTGGCCACATTATCGCAGCCATTGGTTATTTTCGAACTCAGTCACCGCCACTTTCAGCCTTCACGTTCCAGCAATCGTGCGATCAAGCGTTTGGTTCATTTGTTCCGCTCGTAGCTGCATCGTACTCGTCCCGATCACTGAGGAACTGTTTTGGCGGGGATGGCTGCCCCGGTGAATGATTGACGGTAACCATTTTCAACGCGTTCCTCTGGGAGCTTATACGGCCGTGATAGTTATCTGCCGCTTTAGATTTTCTGCCGATAGTTTCCGGTGGCTACGCGGGTACGACCGGCGAGTGGTTGCCAAGGCCGAGCATCTCGGAAGGAGAGAACCAACGGTACGTTGTACTTCGCCTCGGTTTACCTACGTGCTGCTCTAAATGCCGCAGCGGGCTTGCGGGACTGGCCAGGGGGACGCCGTTCGGTACAGGTAACTGACTTACACTTTTCTTGGCCCTTCTGCCAGTAGGTTTTCATACAGCCATGAACTAGCCTGTTTGCGGAACGGGGTGAAGGACGAATCGTCACCCGACGAACTCGCTAAGAGCGGACCTCGCAGTGCAAAGATTGGGGCCCTGCTCAATAACGGAGAAATGGCTGAAGTACGACAACATGGGCGTGGTTTGCCTCAACCGATGTCACCAATCTACCGGCGGCGGCTGGCACAGACCTTCACAGTTACGGGGCTTGACGCGTCACAGACCTGGAGTTTCGCGATGAAGGCATACGTGAACTGAGGGAAGGGATTAACAGGAGGTTCGGGATAGCATGAAGAAGTTATGCTTACTGTTGGCTCTTTTTGCTCCGTGCGCGTTCGCACAGCAAGGCGCATGGGTTACTGTGGGCCCCTTTCCTGGGCCTGTACCAGCTTTGACCACATATCAGTCGAACGCACTGCCAAACTGGCGAGGATGGACGAAACCCGTCTATGACGACGTCAATCGCGGTCTGCTGATCTATCTCGCCAGTCCAAACTGTTGCGGTGGCGTTTACGTTAATGCCATGTTCCTTTACAACGTGGAGAGCAACAACTGGAAGCTCATGTTTTCCCATACCACGTCGGCGCATTCAACTAACCAGTTGATGGTCGGTCTTTCTCGATTTAATAACATCGCCTCCGCCTCGCTAGCTATTCCCGAAGAATGGCCTGCTGATCCCTCCTTGCACAGCTATCTTGGCATCGGCAGTTGTAAGGCGTCGGATGGGACCAGGACCCCGCTGATTGATGCCAGCTTCGCTACGACAGTTCCAACGCGAGTCACACTAAACATCCCACCTCCGGGAACCGACGCGACAAAGGTCACAGAATTTAGCTTTCCGCAAACTGGCTCGAACACTACCTTATCGTGCCCGACAAGCGTGCAATCGGGGGTTGCCAATTGTGGGTGCGCTTGGGGACTGTTGGACAGTGATGACAGTCCGACCGATGGCCATCCCTATCACCAGATGACGTGGGATTCCACTCGGCATGTGTTTTACAGGGCGTTCGGAAGCAGCGATGCATTCGCCGGAACAAGTGGTCTCTGGTCGGGCGATGGACCCAGCGCTGCGACCTATAAGCTTGATACTTCGTCCGGCTTGGGGGTGTGGACTCAACTCTGTGGAAATCTGACGGCGCCTTGCAATGTGCCGACACATCAAGAGTCGGCGATGGCGTACATTCCGGATACGCACCGCGTGGTTCTGACCAGCGGGCTTACGGAAACCGCTACCTCCGATACCTGGGAATTAGATCCGACCAACAACCGCTGGACTCAAATTTGTGCCACATCCGTCTGTGGCAATGGGAATCTGCCGCATACCGATGCCCCCGGTTTTGTTTATTTCCCCGACCTGCATAAGGCGGTGCTATTCGGAGGTTCCGTTTCATCAGGTGGTGAGCCCTGTCAGACAAAACCGACCTCTGCTGCATGCAACGGACAGACCTGGCTATATGACAGCACCAACACCTCCGCCCCTAACTATGGTTGGACCCAGGTGAGCACAAGCCATATCCCCTCGGCCAACAAGTTTCCAATTATTGACTACGTTCCACAGCTCCATAAGGTTGTAATGGTGGACTACGATCCCACTGGCTCTCACATCTGGACGTTCGATGGAACAGACTGGACTGACCTCACCGCCGCAGGCCAGATACCTGTGGGGCCAGAGCTAGCACAGTTTTGGGAAAAGAACAATATTGGGGCATGGGATTCAAACGCTAACGCCTTCGTTGTGATGTCTGAGCCTGATACAGGCAGTTCATTGAGTTCGGGAACTCAGCAGATTTGGAAGATCGTATTTGCAACGTCGACGTCCGCTCCGGTCGCCTCCTTTTCACCGGGCAGTGTTACCTTCGCGGGGCAGAGCGTGGGCACTACCAGCGCTCCGCAGGCCGTCACACTTACGAATACAGGAACCCAGGCGTTGACAATCAGCAATATTACGATTACCGGCGGGAACAGTGGGGACTTTGCGCAAAGCAACAACTGCCCAAGCTCGCCGGCCACACTCGGCTCCAGTTCCAGTTGCTCCATAAAGGTCACCTTTACGCCTTCGACCGCAGCAAGCGAAAGTGCTTTATTGAGCGTCTCAGACAATGCCTTGGGCAGCCCCCAAACGGTAAACCTGATTGGCACCCCAAGCGGTAGCACGTCCGACTCCTTTTCACCGGGCAGTGTTACCTTCGCGGGGCAGAGCGTGGGCACTACCAGCACTCCGCAGGCCGTCACACTGACGAATACAGGAACCCAGGCGTTGACAATCAGCAATATTACGATTACCGGCGCGAACAGTGGGAACTTTGCGCAAACCAACACCTGCCCAATTTCGCCAACGACTCTGGCTGCGAGCGGCAGCTGCAAAATTAACGTTACTTTCACACCCTCCGCGGCCGCCACTGAGTCCGCTGCGGTAAGCGTCTCCTCTAACGCTGCCGGTAGCCCCCAAGCGGTTGCTCTGCAAGGTATCGGCATCGCCACCGGGCCCGTGGGGAGTTTGTCCCCTACCACACTCGGTTTTGGCAACCAACCCGAGAGCACAACCAGCGCCCCGCAGACCTTGACAATGAGAAACACCGGCAACGCGGCATTGACCATCAACAGCGTCACGATCACGGGGACGAACAGCGCAGATTTTGCGCAAACCACCAACTGTCCGATTTCGCCAGCGACTCTGGCTTCCGGCACGAGTTGCACGATTAGCGTTACTTTCACGCCCTCGGCGGCCGCCAGTGAGTCCGCTGCAGTATCCGTCTCCTCTAATGCCGCTGGTAGTCCTCAGAATGTATCCTTGAACGGAACTGGAGTGGACAACTCGGTGATCAGCATCAGCGCTTCCCCATCCAGCGCAAGTGTCGGCGCGGGCCAGTCGGTCAGTTACACGGTCACGATTACTCCTTCCGGAGGGCCGTTCAACAATGCTGTTACGCTCTCATGCTCCCAGCTACCCGCAATGGCTGCCTGCTCCTTTTCTCCGAATAACGTGACACCAGGAGGCAAGCCGGTCTCTTCCAAGCTAACGATCGCAACCACGGCTTCCTCCATGTTCTACATTCCGGCTCGCGGCCCAAGAGGAAGCTGGCCGTCGGGCACGCCATGGTTGACCATAACGGCCTTATGTTTGCTTGGTCTGTGGTTTTCGGTTTGGCGCGGCACTCATGGGCGATTGATTGAAAACTTGGCGATTGTCATCATTGTCTTTCTGTTCGCATTTCAGACCGGCTGTGCCGACGTTACGAGCCCGGCGAGTCGGCCAGGCACGCCGGCCGGCACGTATACAAACATCACGGTTACGGCTACAGGTGGTTCGCAGCAGACCTCTACGACGGTATCTTTGGTAGTGAAGTAAGAGATATTCCGTCCATTTCGACCCACGGTCATGGGCGAAGGAGCTTCTTCTTGGAGTGCGCGGCGCACTATTGGGGGATTGCGGAGTTTAGTGTGCCACTAGGGCAGCTGTAAGGACCAGATCTGCCTGCCCGACGGAGCATTCGTAAATAAGACGAAACGGTCGGCTGTTTGGTCATATCCCCCTTCGCTTTGGGCAGCGCTTACGAGCGATAGATTGGGGCCGGGCGTGATCCCAAGGTCGTGCCAGTCTCCATCGAACGCCCAAACATGGCCTCCTGTCGTCTCGTCACCAATCGCTATGATTTCGCCTAGCCGGGGCACGAAGTCCATGATTGGGAACTTCGTTCCTGGAGGATTCGCGGTCGTCGAGGCTTGCGTCCAGGTGTGTGACGTCGAATCATAGAGCCAAGTGGTAGTGTTGAGCACGCCTTTGTTGGTTTTACCACCAAACAGCACAGATTTCTGCAGTGAAGGATCATAAACGAGGCCAGGCGCGTCAAGCTGTGGGATGGGGCATGGACTTTTCTGCGGCGGATCGGTGCATGTTCGAGTCCAAGTATTTGTCGATGGGACATATTCCCAAGTCTGCGCACTGGCAGTGCCGCCGTAGAGTCCGCCAGCCGTAATTAATTTGTCTGCAAACGAGTCATACACTAAGGTCGATTCTTGATTACCGCGATTGGCGCAAAGACCGGCGAAATCGCCACAAACTTGCTTCCAGACGCCGACACCGGAAGTGGTGTCCAGCGTATACATGTCATGCTGTCCGGTGTCAGTGCCAAACATATCATTGTGCGAACCAACCGTTGCGGCGGCAGTGCCGAACGCTGTCCACAGGACGTTCCTAAGCGTGTCCCATGTTTTCGCGTGGTATTGGTGGCCATCTCCTGGAGCATCTGCAGTACCGATCACTCCAAAAGCCGTTCCACAATTTGGAACGCCGTTCGAACCCGTGGTGCAAGACGGTGTGGCATCCGGCCCCGACTGAGAGAACGTAAAGTGCGTTTGATCGATTAGATTTACGAGGACTGGACCGCCATTGAAACTGGGATCGCTTACCTGGTTAATGCCGACAGCAATAAGGATCGTGGGATCCGATGGCCAAGATAGCGGACTTTCCAGGGTGACCGACACCACTCCCGAAGCGCGATTTATTGCGGTAATGACTTGCCGCCCGCCGCGGCCTGCCGTCGTGTGCGACCACAACATTTGCCAGGTGTTCGTTCCCACTTGATACACAAATACAGAATTTCCATACACGCCACCGCAGCAGTTTGGGTTCCCTAGCGTGGCCACCATGCCGCGTTGTACGGGATCGTAAACCAGTCTCTGCCACGCGCGCCACTCCGGTGTTGCGCCGGTTGGCGTATACTTGCTGGTAGCCAGAACTATTTTCGTGGGGAAGGATCCCACCTGCGTCCATCCTTGTGCGGCGGCGCGGGAGGCAGGCCAAGATAAAATGGAGGCGCAAAATGTAAATGCGGCAAGTGTTGGTCTCACGAGATTGTCTCTTCACCGTTGAGATAACGTGGCGCCGATCCCACAAATCTGCCAAACTTCACGGTGCCTACGATCCGGTATATGACACGCTCGCACCGTTAACAACCACCCAGGTGGGCCACGCTAAGCGTCCTAGCCCAGAAGAATTAGTTCGGGACTTCCGAGTTGCCTCGTGTGGCGCATCGTACGCTAAGGAACCGCTCGAACCATCCTGGAATTAGCAAAACTTGAGATCACGGTTCGGCGGGTGCAGCGGGAAGAGAAAGGAGCCGAGATGGTGAGATATGCACATGCGTTACCCATGATTTGCTTTTTCATGCTGCCTGCTGCACAAGTGAAAGCACAAGGGTGGACCAACGCAGGCCCCTTACCACAACCGGCAATCCCGGTGACGGGAACGTACACTCCTACGGACGCCACGCCCTTCTGGCGCGGTTGGACAAAACTGGTCTACATTTCAAACCACAAGAAGATTTTGTGGTACGGAGCAAATCCCAACTGCTGTGGTGGAACATTTTCCAACGCGATGTTTTTGTACGATACAAAAACAAACAAATGGTCCTTGGCGTGGTCGCACAATACGACCATTTCAGCCGGTCCCGCGGGCGGAGCCCTCGCGGATGCCCTGGACGCTCCATCCGATAAACATCCCTACCATGTCATGGCCTGGGATTCGAAACGCAACGTGGTGTGGACAGGATTTGGTTCTGCGGTCGTAGGTGGCCAGGGCAAGAAAATCTGTGGAGATTGCGCTGTCAGCGACTTCTACAAGTTTGATCTCACTACCCCAAAAGGGTCTTGGACTCAGGTCTGTGGCAATGTTACGACCCCATGCCAGCCCTCGGGGGTGCAGGAAGCGGCGGCGGTTTATGACCCGGTTCGTGATCTTGTAGTCATGTATGGTGGCTTAGATGGCGGAGCACCATCGGACAATATGTGGGAATATGCGCCGGCTACGAATACCTGGAAGAAGGTCTGCGGTGACTGTGGTCCCCCACCCATATTTGGAGAGGGATTGGCTTACGACCCGACTCGAGACGAGATTCTACTGTTTGGAGGTATGGGCACGAGGGGTACTTTAAATGCAGAAACGTGGCTCTATAGCCCTCGAACGCATAAGTGGAGAAAGGCTAACTCGGCCGCCCATCCTCCAATCCAGAAGTTTCCCGTGATGGATTATGTTCCAAAACTTCGACAAGTTGTGCTGATTGGTGCAGAGGCTGGAGAGGCGCACACCTGGGCGTTCGATGGATCACAATGGAGGGACCTCGGGATACACGGAGGCCCAGCATTAGCAAGCCCCGCCAAGCAAAATCAAGGAGCCTATGATCCACTGGCAGGTGACTTTGTGCTCCTTCTTCCAGGCAACGACAAAACGCCGCCGTCGGTTTGGTTGCTAGCTCTGCCTTCGTCCGAGCCGCTCTCAAAGCCCAAGCCTGATTCCACTGGCTCCGGCGAACGCTAGACCAACCCACGCCAAGTAAGTTAATTTCTCGGACTCATGGTAGATACGCTGACTTTCCGGATGAATTTCTTAATAGGCTTCTTCAAATTAAGATGGTCGAACAAACTCTTGATATAAATCGCCAGGCGATTGCTGGCCCGATGGACAGAGCAAGCCAAATAGGTATACATCCCCCGGCGAAGAAGATAAATATCCGCATCTAAATAATGAGCATTTCCAAAAAATTCCTTTTGTCCCCCAGCTCCGGTCCCGAAATCGAAAACGGCGGGACGATCGTAGGTAAATAAGTCCTCTATCACCAAGAACTGCAGGATCGTTCCCGCGGAATAGCTTTCCCACTTGGGGTCGTATCCGATTGTCGGAGAATGGCAGACTCCGCTCCTCTGGTGACAGATCATGAACGCGCAAGCCTCTTTGCCACACCACAACAAATAGCAGCGTAGCCATCCACGTTCAGCTAAAAATCGGAGGTTCCGCTTCAGGGTTTCCGGCGAGCGCAGGCCCGAACCGAGGAGGCGCCATTGATAGGTTTTCTTCGAAATTTCAACTGCAGAGTCAACGAAGGAGTCAACTTGCTCGGGAAAAGTAATTCGAGACAGCTGGACTTCAGATCCACTATCCTTTTGCAATTTGCGCACGCTTCGACGGAGGTTGTTTCGTGTCTTGGCTGAAAATTTCTGCAGGTATTCTTCAAACGACGTAGGCAAGTTGATCACATAATGTTGTGAAAGTTTGTCCGGAAGGTACAAAAGGAATTCTTTTCCAAGTCCAGGATTAGTGGTCAAGTAATTCCAAAAGAAAGAATTAACACGCAGAGTCCGTAAATATAGGCCATCGACCGAGTCCATCTTCTTGAGCGACTCCAGAATTTCGCCATAGGCTTGCGATTCATCCGGAAACTGGGGCGGTTCGACGAAACGCACGCACCTGAGTGGGATGCTAAAGAGCTTGAATTCTCCTAGGTAACCCAAAAGCGGTCGATTTTGTAAAAGGAAGAATGCGGACCCGCACACCCCATCTTCCCCCCGCAGCAAGTAAGCGCCGAGGACATCCAAATGGTTTTGGTGGCGCACGACGAACCATTCCAGTTCTTTAGCGAGTTTCGCTTCATCTGGATTGTCATTCTCTTTGAAGGTAGAGACGAGGTTCACCAATCGCCGGCCCAAGACCATCTCAAGCTTTAGGGTTGTTTTTATAGGCTGCAAGTTGACCTGTCGGCGTCCACAGTTTAACTCAGCGGTCCCAATAATTTGGGCCTTCTCGCTTCTCGTTCGAACATAAGCATTAGTCCATTCCGGCGAGAGAAGAGCAGAAATCCGTGCCCACGGTAAATAGTGAAAAGGGGTTCATTTCCGATTTGGCTAACCGTCCCTGCTCGAGCGCGAATGTGGTGCTTGTTGGTCGTAATGCACCGCACAAAAGCGCGTGGTTCATATCGTACGAGGCCACATCGCAGACTCCGTCCTGGTATCTTGGTATGCCTCATCCAACTTTTGGGCGGCATGAAGAGCTGAGTTTTCCGTGGAATACAATAGCATTGTCACGCAAAACGAGGGATGTCACGAAGCGTGCCTGCGTCCGAACTGGGGTACACTAACACCGTTTACATGCGTCTTCCTTCCTTGATTTTAGCGAGCTCGCAAAAAGCCCGCACGCTGTACCGTAAAGTGGAAAGATCTCTGAAACGTAGAGGCGTAGCGGGGACGTTGAAGTTCTTAGTGGGTAACTTTCCATCAGCTGCTAGGGAGCTAATGTCGTCGCGAGCGCGTTCTCAACCTTTAGAAAGCGAGTTTGACCGGAAGTTCCATGTAGACACGGGCGGTGAGATTCACCTGAGCGAACTCGATATCGAGAGTCCGAATTCGGCTTTCGGCAACAGCTATCAGCCCAGCCCGCCGAAGATATTCTTCGAGATGCTCGGCGCCATTGATATCCCACACGGCGATTATACGTTCATCGATTTCGGTTCTGGAAAAGGATTAGTGCTTCTGCTGGCTTCAACTTTCGCTTTTCGCAGAATTATTGGTGTCGAATTCTCGCCTCAATTGCATCGAATCGCGGAGCAGAATATTCGCAATTATCAAGATCCCTCGCAGCGCTGTCGAAAGATAGAATTGTTATTGGGGGACGTGGTTGATTACCGCATACCAGAGGAGCCGGTGGTGCTCTATCTGTTCAATCCTTTCAACGAAAAACTCGTGGAGCTCTTGGTGGCCAATATAAGAAGATCCCTCGAGGCTAAACCGCGCCCTGTGTTCGTCTTGTACAAGAATCCGATCGCCAACGAGGTCTTTGAAAAACAAGCCTTTCTGCAGACTGTTAAAATTACTAAAGAGTATGCAATCTATAAAAACGAATGGTCCGGCACACCCTCTTAGGTTTAGTCACTTGACATAAGCCTTCACTGCAAAATTCCAGATCTGTGCCGGGTCGAGTCCCGTTACTGTAAAGGTTTGAGTCGTGCCAGCAGTCGCTGGTGCAGGGGGGTTACTGACATCCGTTGAAGCGAACCACGCCCATGTTGTCGTCGGGTCGCCAAGGTAGACATTATTTACGGGATCAAATCCGATCCAGTCCACAATGGTCTTGTTTGCGTACTTGATGCGATAGGCGGTGGCCCCTGCCGGAACACTCCAGGACAAGGAGTACGATCCGCCGCCAAGATTTGTAACCGTCACCGGCACACTAACTAAGCTCGGGGCTTGAGGATGTAGGATCTCGCTGATAACGGCGGCCGGGAAAACCAAGCCATATTCAGCGTATAAGTTTCCATTGCCGTCAAGATGGATCAAATATTGGTTAAATTTGGCTTGCCAATCAGCCGCCGGTCCAACGTATTTGGCCTCGTTATAAAAGGTAAACCACACAGTTTGGGAACAGGAAGGCGCCAATGGATTATTTGTTACACTCACATTAATCTGGTAGGCGGGGCCCGTGCGGCTGTTGCAACCAGCGGCAGTTCCGCTCGTTCTCCAAGCTTCAGTCAAAGTCCAATTTGCAATTCCGTAGGCCAAATCAAACGTTTGGTTGTATTGGGGCCAGCTCGGGCCGTGAGCCTGCAACATCTCCGAGATTCCTTCACTCAGAATGCCCTGTTGGAAGGGCTTTGCGAAAGGCACTGGACTAGAGTTACCGATTGACACCATGACTCCGCGCGTGCGGCTGGTGCCCTGAGGTGATGTGCCGAAACCGGACAAATTCAACTCCGGATACACCTGATTAGTCAAAACCGTGTCGCCGGCCATTATGGCGTTAGCGGCATCCGCCGAATCATTGACGGCACTGTAAAATAAATATAGGCGCGCATCACTCATCAGGGCTTCGCCAACATCGCGCGCCGCATAGTAGTTGCCATTCTTGACGAAACCCACATTGGGGTTCCCGTATGTATCGGTCACCCCATCTTGGATGGCATCCTTTATCGTCTCATCGCCGGTTAAGAAATAGTAATCGGTCATACCGTACCAGTGCGCATGCTGGCTGTCGATCCAGTTGCGATTACATGTCGAAGTACCGGCATCACAGTTGATGTTGGTGTTCAAGTTCGTAATATTGCTAGGAAAGCCTTGCACATCGATAGCTGACGCCATGCCTGTGTCACGCCAATTGAATGCCACTCCAGCGTTGTAGTCTGACCGGGGGAAGGATTGTTCGACCTGCATCGCGTAGAAGTGTGATGTATTTAGATATCTCGCAGTGTAGCCGCGTTGGAGCCAAAGCAGAAGGTCGGCCCATCTCATCTCGGCTTGGTTGCCACCGCCGGGCGCCGCCCAGCCATAGGTCCGATAGACGTGCGGTGACGCATAGTCTGCGATACAGCAAAAGACTCCCAGGTTTTTGTAATAATTGTCCTCTTCCGTGGGGTCGATAATCGGGTATAGAAAGACTTTCGTGGCGTTGTAATATCCGGCCGGAGCGCGGGCGATAAGCGGGTACTGAGCCTTGGCGAATTCTGACGAAGGACTGGCCAAGGCCGAGCTGTGGAAATCCAAGAAAAGGGTGTGTTCTGAGTATTGCGGCCAAGACTGGGAATACTGCTGACCGCCCGACATATACAACGTCTGATCCGGCCAGATGCCAACACGAACTTCAGACCCGCCGTTCACAAATTGCAGCGATTTCGGCCAATAAGAGGCCATCTGATATATTCCTACCTGTACTCCGGCGCCGGTGGAATCTGTCAGGTCCGCCAACCTTCGGGGTATTGCGATCTCGCACCACTTGTTAACACCGTGGTACCTTGAACAACCTTGTAGCCTTCCTGTTGATACGACCAAGTCGAGAGACACGCATCGTTCGTAATCAAGGTACGTGCAATATAAGGATAGAGACGGGTACTGCTGCCGGGATCTACCCAGTCGCAATCTTCCATTTTGTTTGAGTAAGCTTGGTAGATGTACGCGTTTTCAGTGCCGGTGAATGAACCCTTGACCGGGGAGCCCGAAGTGCCAAAGGAGAACGAGCGACCGGTTCCTAACGCCGGCGTGAGCCGGGCTTCGAAGGCGCTGA
>Ga0073928_10007660_pt1 | contig 13873 bp, 9 predicted proteins | sample PaiPotPPA55metaG_FD_76969 | JGI IMG/M metagenome (GOLD analysis project Ga0073928, IMG submission 76969) | Iron sulfur acid spring bacterial and archeal communities from Banff, Canada, to study Microbial Dark Matter (Phase II) - Paint Pots PPA... ... | reverse complement strand
CGGCCCGAGCAAAGCTCGGCTGCACCTCGGCGGCGGCCTGTTTGTACGTGGGCCGCCATGTTTGTCTGTGATGTTTGTAGATTAGCCGGTTGTCATTCCGAAGAGCGGAGCGACGAGGAATCTGCTGTTTGTCGGCCTCGAGGAAAAGCAGGCTCCTCATCCTGCTCTTCGCGCCCGTCGGAATGACAAGGCTTTTAGAGAGCGGCGACAATGGCGAGCAACTCTACCCCCGGCAAGAACTCCCGCCTCCACATCCTGGGCGCTTTACTGGTGCTCTGGTGCCTCGCCATCTGCGGACGCCTGGTCTTCCTCCAGATTTTCAGCTACGGCAAATTCGTCAAACAAGCTGGGCACCAGCAGCAGCGCGCGATTCCGCTGGCCGCCAAGCGCGGCGTGATCTACGACCGCGCCGGCCACGAGTTGGCCATGTCAGTTCTGGTCGATTCCGCGTTCGCCGTACCCACCGAGGTTAAGGATCTTCCCACGGCGGTTTCGCTCATCACGCGCATCACCGGCGATGATTACAACGTTGTGCTGGCGGATTGCCGCGCTCACAGGACTTTCTGCTGGGTGGCGCGCAAGGCCAGTGACGAAACCATCCAGCGCATCAATTCCCTGAAACTGCAAGGGATTCATTTCCAGAAAGAGCCGAAGCGCTTCTACCCGGCGCGCGATCTTGCTGCGCAGGTGCTCGGTTCTGTGGGAATGGAAGATTCGGGCCAAAGCGGCATCGAGCACGAGTTTGACGATCAACTGCGTGGGCGCCCGGGGAAAATGTTCATCTCGGTCGATGCGCGCAGACAGTGGTTTGCGGATGTTGAGACTCAACCGGACCCTGGCGACAATCTGGTCCTGACGGTCGACAAGAATATCCAGTACATTGCCGAGAAAGAATTGGACCAGGCGATTCACGATACCCAGGCAATCGCGGGCACAGTGATTGTCGAGAACCCGCACACCGGAGAGATTCTGGCTCTCGCCAACCGGCCGACGTTCAATCCGAATCTTCGCAAGCAGATTACTCCCAGTGCGCTTACCAACCGCGCCGTGAGTTACGTCTACGAGCCGGGTTCAACCTTCAAGCTGGTGACCATTTCCGCTGCGCTCGAAGAGAAGGTCACCAATCCCGACGAAGTGTTCGATTGCCAGATGGGCGCGATCGTCTACAACGGCATGCGGATTCGCGACTCGAAGCCTCATGGCCTGCTGCCGGTGTGGGGCGTACTAGCCGAATCGAGTGACGTTGGCGCGATCAAAATTGCGCTCCGTTTAGGCGAAGATCGCTTTTACAAATACATCCGCGCCTACGGGTTTGGACAGCAGACGGGAATCGAACTCCCCGGCGAAACTCGCGGCCTGACCAAGCCGGTCAGTCGCTGGTCGAAGGTGTCGATCGCCGCGATCTCGATGGGCCAGGAAATCGGCATCTCGCCGATGCAGCTCGCGGGGCTGATCTCGACCTTCGCCAACGACGGAGTATGGGTCGCGCCGCGCATCGTTGCCGGAACCGTGCAGCCAAAGGGAACGCCGCAGACGGTCGCGTTTCATCCCGGCGCGTCGCATCGCGTGATTTCTTCCTTCACGGCCGCTGAAATGCGCTCCATGATGCAGAAAGTCGTGCTTGAAGGCACTGGCCGCAAAGCGATTCTCGAAGGCTACAGCTCGGCGGGCAAGACCGGCACCGCGCAGAAGGTCGATCCGGCCACGGGAGTTTATTCGAAGACAAAATACATCGGATCGTTTGCCGGATTCGCTCCGGTGAACAATCCCCAGATCGTGGTCGCAGTGATTCTCGACTCGGCTGTCGGACTCCACCAGGGCGGCCAGATCTCAGCGCCAGTGTTCCGCCGCATCTCGCAGCAGGTACTCGAGTACCTCCACGTGCCGCATGACATGCCACTGGCCCCACAGCATCAGCTGTTGCTGGCGAAGACGAAAGACAAGGATTTGGAAGAAGGCACTCCCGATCATCCGGGCGAGACTTTGGAGACCGCGGAAGTGAACGGCGATACATCCGCATCGACGAAGCCCAGTGTGGCGCGGGCGCCCACGCCCGCGAGTGCCGGCGGCGAGGCAAACGTTGTGCAAGCGGCAATGCGGGAGCCCGTCACGCCTGATCCGGCTAATGCAGTGGGCAGCCAAGAAGTTCCCGCCAAGCCACCGGATGCAGCAGCCTCGACGCAATTAAAATTGCCTTCTACTGGAACCGTTGTCCTCGACGTCGAGCAAGGCGGAATCGAAGTGCCGACGTTCGTAGGCAAGACGGTCCGCGGCGCCGTTGAGTCAGCCCAGGACATCGGCCTGGAGCTCGATGCCGTTGGCAGCGGTGTTGCCCGGCAGCAGTCTCCCCCCGCCGGCACGCACGTGGCCGCAGGGGCTCGGGTAACCGTCCAGTTCGGGAGATAAACTCAAAATCCTAACTACAGAGGACACAGGGTTACACCGAGGAAGCCCTAATCCTCTGTGTTCCTCTGTGCCCACTGCGGTAAAGCCTCTTTCGTTTGACCCGCAGAAAAACCGCGTGATACGGTAATCAGTCACACCTATCCCGGCAGGCCAGCCACTGCCCGCTGATTGAGGTTTATTTTGTCTTCGGTTGAGGCGACGCCAGCCATCCGCAAAACTGCCTTAAACACCGTCCACCGCCAGATGGGTGCGAAGATGGTGGAATTCAACGGCTGGGACATGCCGGTGGAGTATCCCGCGTCACTGGGCGGCGGAATCATTTCCGAGCACATGGCTGTGCGCACCGGCGTAGGCATCTTCGACGTCAGCCACATGGGAGACATTCGCCTGGCCGGGAAGCAGGCGCTGGCCGCGGTGCAGCACATCTCCATGAATGATGCGTCGCGGCTGGCTGTCGGCCAGGCGCAGTACTCCGCGCTGCTTTATCCCCAGGGAACCTTTGTCGACGACGTAATCGTCCACCGCCTCGCTGAGGACGAGTATCTTCTCGTCATCAACGCCGGCACGCGCGAGAAAGATTTCAGCTGGGTGCATGACAACACAGGCCAGTTCGACTGTGCCGTCGAGAATCTTTCAGACGATTACACCCAGATTGCGATCCAGGGACCGAAGGGAGTCAATCTGCTGCAGAAGCTCACTGACGCCGATCTTAGCTCCGTAAAGTTTTACTGGGTGACGCGGGGCCAGGTCTGCGGACTGAACAATATCCTGATGGGCCGCACCGGGTACACGGCCGAAGACGGCTTTGAGATTTACGTCCCCGCCGATGAAGCGACCAGCGCACGTGTGTGGAATGAAATTCTGGTGGCGGGTAAGGAATTTGGCGTCGTTCCTTGCGGACTCGGAGCGCGCAACACGCTGCGTCTCGAAGGCAAGCTTCCGCTTTACGGCCATGAGATTTCCGATACGATTAATGTCTGGGAAGCGGGCCTCGACCGCTTCTGCAGGGTGGAGAAGGCGGAATTCGTAGGCCGGGGCGCGCTCGAGAAAGCGAAAGCCGCGGGCGTGAAGCGAACATTGGTCGGCCTGGAAATGGTGGAACGAGGCATCGCCCGCGATGACTACAAAGTGCTCGACGACAGTGGCCGCGAGATCGGCTGCGTAACCAGCGGATCTCCCGCGCCGTTTCTGAAGAAGAACATCGCATTGGCATATGTGCCGGTGGAATTCGCCGCAGTAGGCTCGGCAGTGAAGGTAGAGGTTCGCGGTCAAGGCGTGGGAGCGGTTGTGGTGCCGACGCCGTTTTACAAGCGCCCGAAGAAGAGCGCTTAACCACAGAGGACAAAGAGCAGCACTGAGGATTTCGCTAGGAGCTAGAAGCTTTTATGGCCTACCCCGCAGATCGCAAATACACAAAAGAGCACGAGTGGATTCAGGTGAACGGAACTACCGGCACGATTGGCATCACGGACTACGCGCAACAGTCCCTGGGGGACATTGTGTTCGTCGAGACCCCGAAAGTGGGCGCGGAACTCACCGCCGGCAAAACGTTTGGAACTGTCGAGTCGGTGAAAGCCGTCTCGGACTTGTTCGCTCCCGCGTCCGGTACCGTGACCGAGGTCAACGATGACCTGGCCGCATCGCCCGAGAAGGTAAATAAAGATGCGCACGGTTCGTGGATGGTGAAGATCACACTGAAAAATCCGAGTGAACCGGATCGCCTGCTCTCGGCCGCGGACTACGAGAAATTTGTAGCTGAAGAGGCAGGACACTAGAATTAAGGATCTGCGATTTCAGACTGCAGGCTGGGGGGCCAGTCCACCGGCACCCAGAAAGACCGCAAATCGGCAGCGGCCGTCCAGAATTTGGCTCCAATTTGCTCATGACTCAAACCGCAGCACGGCGCTCACAATCCGAAACACCTCCGGAAACATCTATATAACTCCTTATGCGCTATTTGCCTAAATCGCCAGCCGACCGCGAAGCCATGCTGAAGGCAATCGGACTTCGTTCGGTCGACGATCTGTTTGCGCCCATTCCGGCTGAGTATCGGCTGACCCGCGATCTGAACATTCCGCGCCAGATGGCCGAATCGGAAATCGTCAACTTCTTCCGCCAACGATCGCGCGAAAACGGCGAAGACTACACCAGCTTTCTGGGTGCTGGCGCTTATTTCCATTACCGTCCCGTCATCATTGATTCGTTGATCTCGCGTGGCGAATTCTTGACCGCGTACACGCCGTACCAAGCCGAGATTTCCCAAGGCACGCTGCAATCCATCTTTGAATTCCAGACCATGATCTGCGAACTGACTGGCATGGAAGTGGCGAATGCCTCCATGTACGACGGCTCAACGGCAGCAGCCGAAGCTGTGATGATGGCGGTGCGCCTCACGGGCAGACGGTCGGTGGTGGTAGCGCGCAGCCTGCACCCTGAGTACCGCGAGGTCCTCGCGACGTACGCGACCCATCAGGGCATGCCGCTATTGGTCGCCGGTTTCACCGACGATGGCCGGCTCGACCTGAAAGAACTCGAGAAGTCGATCACTCCTGAAACCGCGTGCGTCCTGCTGCAGTCACCGAACTTCTTCGGCACGATCGAAGACGTCGATGCGATTGCCGAGATCGTCCACAAGCGCGGCGCGATGCTGGTGGTCTCGATCGCGGAAGCAGTCTCGCTCGGAATCGTGGAACCCCCGCGTCAAGCAGACATCGTCGCTATGGAGGCGCAGTCTTTCGGCGTGCCTCTCGGATTCGGCGGTCCCTATTGCGGTGTCATCGCCACGCGTGAGAAATATGTGCGCCAAATGCCCGGGCGACTCGTGGGACAGACTGTCGATAAGCAGGGTAGACGCGGCTTCGTGCTCACGCTTGCGACCCGCGAACAACACATCCGGCGCGAAAAGGCGACGTCGAACATCTGCACCAACCAGGCGCTGGTAGCGCTGATGGTCAACATCTTCATGAATGTGTACGGTAAAGTGGGTCTCAGAGAATTAGCCAAACAAAATCTTGCGAAGACGGCCTACGCAGCATCGCAGTTCGCTAAGCACGGCAAGGTCCTGTTTGACGGCGCGCCTCGCTTCAATGAGTTCGTGGTGCAAACCACCGAAGATCCCTACGCCATTAACGGCCGGTTGCTTGGGCACAAGATGGTCGGCGGCCTGCCGCTGAAGAAGTTCTATCCCGAACTGGGGAACACCGCCTTGTGGTGCTGTACCGAGTTGACTACGCGCAGTGCGATCGATACTGCCGTGGGAGTGGTCGCCGAAAGCGAGCGTTCGGTGCGACCCGCCAGAGAAGAAGCGGAAGAGGTGGCGCGATGAAGCACACGCCTCGCAAGGCGACGCTCCAGGTCAACCAAAATGAGGGACTGATCTTCGAGAAATCATCAGCCGGGAAGGCCGCCTGGAAGTTGCCTCCCCTCGACGTGCCGGAAGCAGATACCGCCAAACTTCTGGGCGCCTCGGAAAGAAAAGATCTCGGCAACATGCCAGAAGTGAGCGAGATCGAAATTATCCGCCATTTCACCCGTCTTTCCACGTGGAACTACGCCATCGACCTTGGCATGTATCCTCTGGGTTCCTGCACCATGAAGTACAACCCGAGGGTGAATGAGGCGGTTGCGCGTGTAGAGGGAATCGCGAACGGTCACCCCTACCAACCCGAATCGATTTCCCAGGGTGCGCTGTACATCATCAAGACTCTGAGCGAGCAACTGATCGAAATCACCGGAATGGATGCGATCACGTTGCAGCCCGCCGCCGGTGCGCACGGCGAGATGACCGGCCTCCTGATGGTTCGCGCGTATCACGAATCCAAAGGGAACGCCCGCAAGAAGATCCTGATTCCAGATTCTGCCCACGGGACCAATCCAGCCACGGCAGCGATGGTGAACTATGCCGTAGAGAATCTGAAGTCAGACTCGCGGGGCATGGTCGACATCGCTGCGCTCGCGTCGCAGATGAACGAAGATGTCGCGGCGCTCATGCTGACCAACCCCAACACCTTGGGCGTATTCGAACAACAGATCCACAAGATTGCCGACATTCTTCACGCCAAAGGCGGCCTTCTCTACATGGACGGCGCCAACATGAATGCTCTGGTCGGCAAGGTGCGTCCGGGAGATTTCGGCGTCGACGTCATGCACCTCAACCTTCACAAGACTTTCTCAACCCCGCACGGCGGCGGCGGTCCCGGGTCCGGTCCAGTGGCCATTAAGAAAGGCCTCGAGCCGTTCTTACCCACCCCGGTGGTGACGACAAAATCCGATGGCACTCTGACTTTCGACTACAACCGTCCCCACTCGGTCGGACGAGTACGCGCTTTCTACGGCAACTTTGGGATGTTTGTGCGCGCACTCGCTTACATCCAGGCGAATGGCCCCGACGGTCTGAGGCAAACTACCGAAGATGCAGTGCTCAATGCCAATTACATTCGCAAGGGCCTCGAAGGCACTTACGACCTCCCTTATTCCACGCCGACGATGCACGAAGTCGTTTTCAGCGACAAGCTGCAACTGAAAAAGGGCGTGCGAACCATGGACCTTGCCAAGCGTCTCATCGATTACGGATTCCATCCCTATACGACCGCGTTTCCTCTCATCGTTCCTGGCGCGCTCATGATCGAGCCCACCGAGAGCGAATCCAAAGAAGAGATGGACCTGTTCATCGAAGCGATGAAGTCGATCGCGGAAGAAGTCGAAGAAGATCCGCAGACCGTACTCGATGCCCCACATTCAACCCGAGTTTCCAGGCTGGACGAAACTGCCGCGGCCAGGAAACCCGTCTTGCGCTGGAAGCCCGCCAGCTAAGGCGTACGGTTGATATCTAAATTGTTGAATGAAGCCTGTGATACTGCTGCTGAAAGGTTTCATTCAACAATTACCCAAGTTTCCCTTTGCTGGTTCCTCCCCGGTGTTCTTCCATGCCCTCTGTGGTTAAGTCCTTCTATTGCAGCCCGCAGCTAAAATTCCACCCGCAAGCGGTTCGTCGGGTCTGTTCGAGTCAGCCGAAAAGCGCACACCCATCGTGTGGGTTCTCACGGTGGTCACGCTTGCGCTCTACAACCCTGTCAATAGCCATCCGTTTGTAAACTATGACGACGATCGTTACGTCACGGAGAATCCGCACATCCGTCAGGGTCTGACCGGGGAAACCTTCAGGTGGGCACTGACTTCGCCCGAACGAGCGAACTGGGATCCTCTTACCTGGATGTAGCACGAACTGGACTTCCCGCTGTTTCGCCAGAATCCCGTTGGGCATCATTTCATCAGCATCCTGCTGCACGCGGTGAATGTGGTCCTCCCCTCCCGGCTGCTGATGTGGGCGACGGGCCGATTTGGCCCCAGCCTGTTCGTGGCCGCGTTGTTCGCCCTTCATCCGATCAATGTGGAGTCGGTCGCCTAGATTGCAGAGCGCAAGAATGTCCTGTGCACGATGTTCTGTGTCCTCACCCTGTGGGCCTACGGATGGTACGCGCGAAAGCCGGACTGGAAGCGGTATTTGGCCGTCGCCGCGCTCCAAAGACAGAACTGGTAAACGTCGTTCTGGGCTTGGGGATTGCTGGTTGCTGATTCTGTTGTCGAAGAAGCGAAACGACCAGCCGGATTTCCTTTTGCTTTCGGCATCAGAAAATCAACAACCAACAATTTGCCCCACGCCTCATTTGGCGCTGATATCCACGGACGCGCGCGTGTTTTCCCAATCGATGTGCATCGCGCAACCGTTTCCGGACTTCTCGTAGGATATGGTGAAATTCTCGACGGGAGAAGGAAGTTTCGACGCCTTCATGTCCACGCGCGCCAGTTCATCGCTTTCATACTTATAGGGAATTCCCCATTCCCCGGTCTTCTTGTTGATGATGAGGGTCCATTTGTCTGCGGTGGGCACCGTGAAGAGCGTGTAATTGCCTGCCGGAACGGTCTTGCCGCCAACAACTACATCGCCGCTGCTAACGAAGGTGGTTGCTTCGTTCGCCCCGGTGCGCCAGACTTCGCCGAACGGTACGAGGTCGCCATAAATCTTACGTCCTTTCATGCGCGGGCTGGAATAGGCCGTCTTGATGGTCTTTCCTCCACCGAGATCGCACGACGCGGACGCTGCTGGACTGGGTTTGCCGCCCTGGCAGGCCGCAAAGATGGTGAGCGTGAAAATCATGCCAACGACAAAGGCAATGCGTTTCTGCATGGTCTCTCCTTTGTGGAACTGTTAGTACTAAAAGCTTTTGACGTGTCAGCAGGGTTAATGTCAGCGGCCCCATTATGCCGTAGGCGCCAGCACAGTTACAATCGTCGCATGCCGGTATTCGAAGAGAAGCGGGAGGAATTGGAGCACTACGAGACCATGATGGGCGTGCCCCGCGGCCGTCTTGCCGTCACGATGGACGCCATCACCGACGCCATGGCCCTGGTGGGCCAGCATGGGGTCTACTGCCAGAGCCAACGCTGGCCCGGTAAACCCGTAATGGACATTCAGATCATCATGAAAAGCCTGAGCGACGCGAAAGAGTTGATCCAGAGTGTCATGGAAGAACTCAAAGACAAACGTTAAAAACATTTGTCATTGATTACCGGGGAGACCTGTGTCGTGGCTGATGATCGGAGGATTGGACGAAGGTCTGCGAGCCACACTGTTTAGCCATGACCTGTGCGGTGAACGGGACGAGATCGAGGATCTTGAACTGGTCCCGGCAACACAATAATTCCAGCAAAACATCTGAAAGGAAAAGATCAGATGATCCTCGAGAAGATGCCGGACCGCAGCCACAAAGCGCAGGCGTCCCACCGGTCGCGGGGCCACGGAAGCCGAACTGGCGAAGGCCTTCGAGGACAGCCGCAAGGCGACGATGACGTACCTTCAGACGACGAACGACGATTTGCGGGACCACTTCTTTGACCATCCGGCTTTCGGTCCTCTAGATGGCTTCCAGTGGCTGTTGCTGATTTCAGGGCACAGCGCCCGACACACTGCCGAGATCGGAGAAGTAAAAGCAGACCCAAACTTCCCGAAAGACTCGAGTCGTCGGAAGAACCTGGAATCATAAAACCTGCAACGAAAAAGCTTTGTTGGTGAAGGCTGGCGCCGGCCGATGGCTTACGGTTTTAGGGTAACCATCACCACGCCATGCGACGGCACCGTCGCCGAAAACTTTCCCGTGAGTTTGCCTAGATCCTTGTGCAGCCACAAGTCGCGCACCGAAGCGCTGGTGCTGCCGGGATAACCGAGATCTTCCCATCTCACCGAGATTTCCTGTTCGCCGCTACCGCGATTCAGCAGCACAGCGGCGCGGCTACCGTCTTTTAGCTGTTTCGCCCAAACTTCGGAGTCGCCACCCTTCACGACGCGTTCACCCTGAAGGCCCATCGCGTCCTGATCGACGGCAATCACTTCCTTATTCGTGAGAATATCGTGGATTTCCGGGCGCATGCTGCGTAGGTCATTGCCCGCGATCAGGGGCGCCGCCAGGATCGCCCACAAACTGAAATGAGAACGGTACTCCACATCCGTCATTCCACCGTTGCCGACTTCGAGCATGTCCGGATCGTTCCAGTGGCCTGGCCCCGCGTAGGAATACAGAGTCGCCTCCTGATCGATAATCGCCAGCACTCCGTTGGAACAGCAACTGCCGTCCTTCCATTTCTCCTGGCCTCCCCACCGGTCGTTGATATCGCCCGTGGTCCGCCACAAGTTCCCTCCAACTTCCTTGCCCCATAGCCATGGTTTAGCGGTACCCCACTCGCAAATGCTCAGCACGATCGGCCGCCCGGCAGTGTCGAGAGCGGAGCGGATGTTGGCGTACGAAGCCTTCGCGTCCTGTGTGGTCGTGCTGCACCAGTCATATTTCAAGTAATCGACGCCCCACGCAGCGTACTGGATGGCGTCTTGATACTCGTGCCCGAGGCCGCCGGGTCGGCCCGCGCAGGTCTTCGAACCCGCGTCTGAATAGACTCCGAACTTGAGTCCCAGCGAATGGATATAATCGCCAACCGGCTTCATGCCGTGCGGAAAGTGTTGAGGGTCGACCACAATGTTGCCGCTGGCGTCGCGGCTCACCTGCCAGCAATCATCGATGTTGACGTAAACGTAACCGGCGTCCTTCATGCCGGATTTCACCACAGCGTCGGCCATTGCTTTGATCAGATCCTCGCTGACGTTGCAAGCAAACTTGTTCCACGAATTCCAGCCCATGGGAGGTGTCAGCGCCAGACTTGGCGAGGGAGAACTATGCTCTTGCGCGGCCAGACTGCCCAAGAGAAACAGCACGCACGGGAATAAGAATGCGGTAGAAACGACGCGTGTCATTTTCATGCAGACGTTTTACCAGAAGCGGCTTCAGATTGGTACGGAAAATAAAGTTTTAGAAAAGTTGAAGATAAACCACCTAACGAGAGACGCGCGTCTTGCCGCTCGATTTACAATGCCGGGTTAGTCTACTCGCTGATCCGGGCTGCATCCGGCGGAGGATCTTATGCGCAGTCTTCGAACGCTACTAGTGATCGCACTCTGGACTTGTTTTTGTGTCGTGATCGGGGGTCGAGCCAGGGCTCAAGGGGCGCCGATGCCAGTCGGAATTTTCGAAGGCCACAGCGATGTGGGCGCAGTGTTGCATCCGGGTTCGGTCGACTACGACGCTTCCGCGAAAAGTTACACGATCAGCGGCAGTGGCGAAAACATGTGGTTCGCGACTGACGCGTTTCAGTTCGCATGGAAAAAGGTTTCCGGCGACGTAACGCTGACCGCCGACATTTCTTTCCTCGACAAAACTGGAAACGAGCACAAGAAAGCGGCGTTGATGCTCCGGCAGAGTCTGGACGCCGATTCTGTCTATGCCGACGTCGCGCTGCACGCCAGCGGCCTGACCTCTCTGCAATTCCGCGACGAGAAAGGCGCGATTACGCGGGAGGTGCAAGCGAATATCTCGGCCCCGAAGCGACTGCGCATTGCCAAGCGCGGAGATTACGTTTACATGTCTCTTTCGGCAGACGGTGAGCCCAAAGTAGCGGGCGGATGGCTGCGCATTCCACTGCAGGGCGATTTCTACGTTGGCCTGGGCGTGTGCTCGCATGACAAAGATGTGGTCGAAAAAGCCATTTTTTCCAATGTCGAATTAACCCACCCGGCTGCCACCACAACCGGCAAGCCGGCTCTTTATAGCGCCCTCGAAACTGTCGTGATCGATTCGGCCGACCGCCGCGTCGCCTATCTCGCGCCCGGACGCTTCGAAGCTCCGAATTGGACGCATGATGGCAGCGCGTTTCTGTTCAATCGCGATGGCCACATCGAGCGTCTGGAAGTGGGCGGCGACAAGCCAGCAACGATTGATACCGGCTTCGCGAGTCGCTGCAACAACGACCACGGCATCTCGCCGGATGCCACTCACATTGCGATCAGCGACAACTCGCAGGCAGACCACAATTCGCTCGTCTATCTTGTGCCCATCGCCGGCGGCACGCCGCGTCGTATCACGCAGAACTCCCCGTCGTACTGGCATGGTTGGTCGCCCGACGGCAAGACGCTCGCGTTTGTCGGCCAGCGCAATGGCGACTTTGATATTTACGCGATCCCCGCAGCGGGCGGCGAAGAGACGCGCTTGACCACGGCCAAAGGCCTGGATGACGGCCCCGAATACTCGCCGGACGGAAACTACATCTACTTCAACTCCGAACGCACCGGACATATGCAGATCTGGCGCATGAAGGCCGATGGCAGCGAGCAGGAGCAGGTTTTCTCCGACGATTTCAATAACTGGTTTCCGCACATTTCGCCCGATGGTCAGTGGATGGTATTCCTCACTTACAGTGCGGACGTGACCGGCCATCCTGAAAACAAAGACGTGAGGTTGCGGCTGATGTCACTGGCGGACAAGAAGATTACCGTGCTCGCCAAACTGTTCGGCGGGCAAGGCACAATCAACGTTCCGTCGTGGTCGCCCGACAGCAAGCAACTTGCGTTCGTAAGTTACCTGCTGGTGCCCGAGGAAGCGGCAAAGAAATAGCCGAGTGTATGCTGAACTCTCCTAACTCAAGGTTTATTCCGGGGCCTCGAAAGGTGATGCGGGCAGTCCCTCGCGATTGGCGAGATTGCAGGTCGGGTTGGCGGCCCATCCGTAACGAACCGAAACCGGTTTTGGCGCCGCTGAACTGGAAACTACGACGGATGCCCCGTCGATCCTGGCTTCTGCTGCAGAGTACTTCCCATCCTCACCGGCGACTTCAAAGCCTGTAAGTTCGGTCCCCTTGGCGGTCAGTCCGTTCGCATGGTCGAACCATACGCGCAGAGCGTGTTCTTCCTGCGTAACCTGCCGGTAGAGAGGACCGGACCACTCCACTTTTTCTCCGTAGGTAATCGAGCGGGCGGCAAGTGCGAGGCGGAGACCGACATCCTGCTTGTTCTTCGGATGTATGTCGACCGGGTCGCCGATATCGATCGTGACCGCCATCCCAGTATTCTTCAGCACGAGCGCCTGCCGCTGCGCATCACGTACATCCGGCCAAAGATCTTCGGCTGCCGTGTTCCAGTTGGCGATCTGAACAAACAGAAATGGGAAATCACCCTCACTCCACGCTTGCCGCCAGTCACGAATCAAGGTCCGAAAAAGGCGCGCGTAAAGGGGGGCGCGATCGGGCCCGGAATTGGCTTCTCCCTGATACCAGATGACGCCGCGAATCGCGAATGAAGTCAGGGGAGCGATCATCCCGTTGTAGAGAGCGGCAGGAGCCCATGCGGCGAAGTCCGGGTGCCATGGACGGGAGGGCAGGGGCTTGCCGTCGGCCTTGGCCTGCGTGACGGCCTGCTGAAACTCCCGTTCCTGTTGTTGCAGCCGCAAAACCGTGGTGGATTCGTTGGCAAGGGTTTTTGCGCGCGCGGCGAAAACCGGCATCAGAGAAGCATCGGCGGACAAAGAGCGAAGGCTTGTCCATGACTCGGCCGGAGTTCCTCCCCACGACGACTCGATCAGGCCGATCGGAACGCCGAGCCTCTGCTGGAGATCGCGGGCAAAGAAATAGGCCACCGCGGAGGAGTCAGCGACCGTTTCCGGAGCGCATGCGGTCCACGTTTTGGAGTCGACATCTTCCTGGGGATAGTCCGCTGGCTTGTGCTTCACAAGAAGCAGGCGAATCTTCGGAAAATGGGCCGCTGCGATTTCGGTGTCTGCATTGGCCAGAGCCGTCATCGGAAATTCCATGTTCGACTGGCCGGAAGCGACCCAGACATCGCCGACGAGAATGTCGCCAACGACGATGCGATTCGTCGCTTTGATGCTCAACTCGAACGGACCGCCGGCCTCGCCGGGAGACAGGAAGATACTCCAGCGCCCATCCGCGTCGGCGGTTTCCGACTTTGTCTCGTTGCGGAAGGTGGCCGAGACGACCTCATGCGGCGCAGCCGTTCCCCAAACGTGAACCGGAAGACCGCGTTGGATCACCATGTGGTCGGCGAGCAGAGCCGGCAGGGCGACGTCAGCGT
>Ga0073928_10007658_pt1 | contig 13874 bp, 10 predicted proteins | sample PaiPotPPA55metaG_FD_76969 | JGI IMG/M metagenome (GOLD analysis project Ga0073928, IMG submission 76969) | Iron sulfur acid spring bacterial and archeal communities from Banff, Canada, to study Microbial Dark Matter (Phase II) - Paint Pots PPA... ... | reverse complement strand
TCCGGCCGCGACCAGTCCCCGCGCCTGCGCAAGCGCAACGGCGTGCGCGCGTTTGGCTAAGGTCCGTTTCACGAAGATGTTCTTGACGTGGGTCTTGACGGTTTCGGGCGTGATCCCGAGGGTGCGCGCGATCTCCTTGTTCGACTGCCCCTGGGCAATCAGCTCGACGATACCGCGCTCCCGTGCGCTCAGCGGCTCGCGCTCGGTGTCGCGCCTGGGGCCGGCGGCGGGCTCATACAGCGCTCGCCAGCCGTCCAGCAGGCGATCGATATAAGCGACGCTCTCCTTCGTCTGCGGGGTGGAACGCGTGTCGTCGCGAACCGCACGCAGGAGCGGCCCGATTTCCGGCCCCTGGTCGAGAATCGAGCGATAGATATCGCTACTGGCGTTCAGGACTTCGCGAAAAATTTCGACGGCGCGGGGCTGTTCGTTCGCACGCAACCAGACGAGCGCGAGCACGGTGCGCAAGCGCAGCGCGAGATAGTCGCCGTGCCGGCTTTCGACGCTTCGCAAAGCGCATGTTAACGACCCGAGGGCTTCCTCTGTCCGGTTCTGCGCCATCGCCACCCAGGCCACCGCGATCGCGCGGTAGGTTTCGATCTCCGGCGAGACTGCTTCCTCCGCCGCGCAACGGGAGCCCACCAGTTGATCCAGTTGCACGACACATGCCGACGCTTCCGTGATCCTGCCTTCCGCAAGGTAGAGCCGCGCGCGCTCTACAAGGACGCCGGCAATGAGCCGGTCCCAGTGGCGTGCATAACCGAGAACCTGTGCCCGGTCGAGCAACGCATACGCCTGCCCGGCGTCGCCACGCGAGATAGCGATCCGCACGAGCACACGATAGGCGATCAAGGTGCTGTCGAGCAGGACCGCCAGGTCGATCATCGGCATGAGATCGACCAGCAACGCTTCCGCCTCGTCGAGCCGTCCCTGCTCGTACCAGATCTGCGCAATCATGGGCGCGCACAACGCGGCCGAGATGGATTTCGGACCGGAATGGCGCTCGGCGAGCTGCATCGACTCGGTGAAATAGCGCTCGGCGAGCCCGAAGTGCATCTGCTGCATTTCCGCGTGGCCAAGCAGGCATAGCCGGTAGACCGAAGCGAACACATTGCGCTGGTCTTCCTCGATCGAATAGGGGATCCACGGTGTCGCGTAGAGCGCTTGCAGGTTGCCTGCCTTCCAGTGCCCGAAGCGCACGACGTTGGAGACGACGTTGGTGGTCCAGCTGTCTGTCGACGGCCGGTCGAGACACGCCTGTGCGATTACAAGCGCGCGCTCCGAGTCGTCTTGTAGCGCGATCACCACCGAGCGGATTGCCTGGCATTCCCAGCGGATGTTCCCGGCGGTCTCGCTCGAGCCGGTGTCAGCGTCGCGCTCGATCTCATCGAGCATCGCGAGCGCTTCGTCAAAACGCATCGCAAGCGCCATTCCCCACGCGATCGCCAGCGTGACCTTGACCTGCCCGCGCATCAGATGCGCCGGGAACTGACGTTGCCAGCCGAGCAGCGTGAGCAGGTCGCCCTTCGTGACGAGCGCCATCGCGCAGTGAGCCATCAGCGAGACGGCGTTTTGCGTATCGCCCGCGGCGATCGCGTGCCTGACCGCGTCTGTCCATTGCTCCTCTTTGGCGTACCACTGGCATGCACGACGATGCAGGTCCGCCACTTCATCGCGATGCCGGGTTTCGAGACGCCGGCGCAGGTACTCGCCCATCAGATGGTGATAACGGAACCAGCGTCCTTCCATATCGAGCGGTTCGAGCAGCAACTGGCGGGCGGAGATTGTGTCCAGCATGCCTTGTTGCGCCGCAATGCCGGTTACCGCTTCGCATAGCGACGCCGTCAGCCGCTCGAGTATCGACGTGCGCAACATGAACTCGACCATGTCGGCCGGCAAACGCTTGAGCATGTCTTCAAGGTACGCGGCGAACGGCCGGGAGGCGCCGGACGGCGCACTCATATCCCAGTCCGATTTGCATTCGTCCCGCGATATCACCGAAGTGGAAATTCGCAGCGCCGCGGCCCAGCCTTCGGTGCTTGCGAAGAGCGACCTGACGTTGGCCGCGCGCAGTCCGCTTGGGCATTCGTGTTCGACAAAGCTGCGGGTTTCGTCGAAGTTGAAGCGAAGTGTCAGCGCATCGATTTCCAGCAGCTCGTTCCTGGCTCTCAGGTTGGCGATCGGCAGCGGTGGATCGGTACGCGTGCAGACCACGACATGCACATTCGACGGCGCGTTCACGATGAAGTACGACATTGCGTCGTGAATGGCGGGCAAGCTGATCAGATGGTAGTCGTCGATGAACAGATAGACCTCGTCATCGACTTCGACGAGCTCGTTGATCAGCGTCGACACGACCGAGTGCGCGGGCACGAGCGACGCCTCGGCGGTCAGGCTGAGCGCGGACGCGCCGACGCTCGCACAGGCGTTGCGCAATGCTTGCGCCAGATGATGAAAGAAGCGCGCGGGTTCGTCGTCCTCCGTGTCGAGCGACAGCCACGCGACATAGGCACCGCTTAGAGTCAGCCCGTCGAGCCACGTGAGCGCAAGCGATGTCTTGCCAAAGCCGGCCGGCGCCTTGATTACCGTAAGCCGTTTGTACTCCGCCTTCCCGGCGAGCGCGACGAGCCGCGGTCGATCTATCAACCCGGCGGGCAGGCGCGGCGGAAAGACCTTCGTTGCGAGGAACAGAGGCGGCCTGTTCGGCGGCGGCGCTTGCATCACGTGCATCAGTTGCTCCAGGCGTTCGGGTTGACCCTTACTGCCATTCCCCATCCATGCACTCGCGCTCCCCTGTAAGGGGGATTTTGCGCGGCGCCGCATTCAGACACCATGCATTCCAGGGGGAGACACGAAGTTCCACGACTGGACCACGGCGCTGGACAACGGTGCGGTACGCCGGCCGGTCATTGGGGAATCGCCTCTCGGCGGGCGCGGGCTGAAACGGTGTTTTCTCAAGAAATGATACGCCCAACCACCTTGGGCGAGGGGACATGTCTACCCCAATGAAATCGTAATGCGGTCCATAAGTCCGGACCCGCGGCGTGTCTCGCACGAACAAAACGAGATTGGTTTAGACGGCCAGCGTGGCGAAGTCTTTTATCGAAATGGAGTAGGCAATGAAAGTACTGGTTCCTGTCAAACGCGTCGTCGACGCGAATGTGAGAGTTCGCGTGAAGGCCGACGGCAGCGCTGTCGACATCGCGAACGTGAAGCTGTCGATGAACCCTTTCGACGAAATCAGCGTGGAGGAGGCCGTGCGTTTGAAGGAAGCCGGCGCGGCGTCGGAAGTGGTCGTTGTGTCCTGCGGGGTGCAGGGCTGCCAGGAAACGCTGCGCACGGCGATGGCGACAGGCGCTGACCGCGGCATCCTCGTCGAGACCGGCGCCGAGTTGCAGCCGCTCGCCGTGGCGAAGCTGCTCAAGGCGCTGGTGGACAAGGAGCAGCCGCAACTCGTGATGCTCGGCAAGCAGGCTATAGACGACGACGCGAACCAGGTCGGCCAGATGCTCGCGGCGCTGCTCGGCTGGCCGCAGGCGACCTTTGCATCGAAGGTGAGCATCGAAGCAGGCAAGGCGACCGTGACGCGTGAGATAGACGGCGGACTCGAGACGATCGAGGTCGATCTGCCGGCCGTTGTGACCACCGATCTCCGGCTCAACACACCGCGCTACGCGACGCTGCCCAGCATCATGAAAGCGAAGAAGAAGCCGCTCGAGGTGGTGACACCCGATGCCCTCGGCGTCGACATCACGCCGCGGCTGACGACACTGAAGCTCGCGGAGCCGCCCAAACGCGAGGCGGGCATTCGTGTCGCCGACGCGGCAGATCTCGTGGCGAAGCTGAAGAATGTCGCGCGCGTCATCTGAAACGAAAGAGGAAAACATGTCCGTACTCGTTATTGCAGAACACGACAACCAGACGCTGAAGGCTGCGACGTTGAACACCGTCACCGCCGCTGCGCGTCTTGGCGGTGACATTCATGTTCTCGTCGCCGGAGCGCAATGCGCCGCAGTGGCCGAACAGGCCGCAAGCATCGCCGGCGTGAACCGCGTGCGCGTCGCCGACGCGCCGCACTATGCGCATCCGCTGGCCGAGAACCTTGCTGCGCTGATTGCGACGGTCGCGGCCGACTACAGCCACGTGCTGGCGCCCGCCACCACCACCGCCAAGAACGCAATACCGCGCGTGGCCGCGCTGCTCGACGTCGCGCAGATCTCCGATGTCGTTGCCGTCGAATCCGCCGACACGTTCGTGCGCCCAATCTATGCGGGCAACGTGCTTGCGACGGTGCGAAGCTCGGACCGCATCAAGGTCATCACAATACGCACGACGGCCTTTGCAGCAGCGCCCGCCGAAGGCGGTGCGGCGGCGATCGAATCGCTCGCACCGGCCGACGAGGTTGCCGGTTCACGTTTCGTGAGCCAGCAACTGACCCGTTCCGAGCGTCCTGAATTGACATCGGCCCAGCGGGTGATCTCGGGCGGGCGGGGCATGGGCGCCGGCGAAAACTTCGCACTGCTGGAGGATATCGCCAACAAGCTGGGCGCAGCGGTCGGCGCGTCGCGCGCTGCCGTCGATGCCGGCTTCGCGCCGAACGACTATCAGGTGGGCCAGACCGGCAAGGTCATCGCGCCGCAACTCTATATCGCGGTCGGCATCTCCGGCGCGATCCAGCATCTGGCCGGCATGAAGGACTCGAAGGTGATCGTAGCGATCAACAAGGACGAGGAGGCGCCGATCTTCCAGGTCGCCGATTACTGGATCGTCGGCGATCTCTTCAAGGTATTGCCCGAGTTGTCCGGTGAGCTGGACAAACTGCAACAAAACTGATTCCGGAGACCATGATGAGCACCTATATTGCACCGCTGCGCGACATGCGCTTCGTGATGACGGAACTGGCCGGTCTTGACGAGTTGTCTTCGCTGCCGGGCTTCGAGGAGGTGAGTCCCGAACTCGCCGAGGCTGTGCTCGACGAGGCGGCGAGGCTCGCGACAGAAGTGCTGGCGCCGCTCAACAAACCCGGCGACGAGCAGGGCGCGCGCCTGACGAAGGACGGCGTTGTTGCGGCGGATGGTTTCGCGAAAGCCTACCGGCAGTTCGCCGAAGGCGGCTGGAGCGGCCTCTCCGGCGACCCGGATTTCGGCGGCCAGGGATTGCCCGAGTTGCTGCAAGCGGCAACCGTCGAAATGTGGAATTCGTCCAACATGGCGTTCGCACTGTGTCCTCTGTTGACCGCGGGCGCTACCGAGGCGTTGAGGCAGCACGGGTCGGAAGAACTCAAGGGACGCTATTTACCCAAGCTCGTGAGCGGTGAATGGACTGGCACCATGAACCTGACCGAACCGCAAGCGGGCTCGGATCTCGCCGCCGTGCGCACGAAGGCGGTGCCCGATGGCGACCACTATCGCCTCCATGGTCAGAAAATTTTTATCACGTGGGGCGATCACGATATGACGGATAACGTCATTCATCTCGTCCTTGCACGCACGCCGGATGCGCCCGAGGGCGTGCGGGGCATATCGCTTTTTGTCGTGCCCAAGTTCCTGCTGAATGCCGACGGCTCCAGCGGGCAACGCAACGACGTGCACTGTGTGTCCCTCGAACACAAGCTCGGCATTCACGCGAGTCCAACCTGCGTGATGAGCTTCGGCGATCAGGGCGGCGCGATCGGTTATCTGGTGGGGCAGGAGAACAAAGGTCTCGCGCATATGTTCACGATGATGAACGAAGCACGCCAGAAGGTGGGTATCCAGGGGCTCGCGATTGCGGAACGGGCCTATCAGCAAGCCCGCGAATACGCGAAGGAACGCGTCCAGGGGCGGCTCGCGGCCAGCAAATCGGGTGGTGGTGTGGCAATCATTCATCACCCGGATGTGCGGCGCATGTTGTTGACGATGAAGTCCCAGGTCGAAGCGATGCGCGCTTTCGCGTACGTGATGGCTGCGGACATGGATCGCGCGCACCGTGACCCCGACGCTGGTGAGCGCCTACGTCGCCAGACGCGTGTCGATCTGCTGATCCCTGTGTTGAAGGCATGGTGCACGGAGTTGGGCGTCGAGATTACGTCGACGGGTGTGCAGGTGCATGGCGGGATGGGTTACATCGAAGAGACGGGTGCATGCCAGTTCCTGCGCGACGCACGAATCGCGCCGATCTACGAAGGCACCACAGGGATTCAGGCTGCAGACCTCGTCAGCCGGAAGCTCGCGTCGGACCAGGGCGCAGGGATGGCTGCACTAGTCGCGGAGATGCGTCAGGCCGGGTTGGAGCTCGCACGCAGCACGGATACCCAAGTGGCGTCCGTCGGCACCGCACTCGCGGCCGGTATCCAGGCGCTGGACGACGCCACCGCATGGATGCTGCACGCGTTGGCGACTCAGCCCGATGCAGCGCTTGCCAGTTCCGTTGACTATCTGATGCTCACCGGCTACGTGTGCGGTGGCTGGCAGATGGGGCGTGCAGCGCTTGCTGCGTCAGGAAAAAGCGCAGCCAATGCAGACCCGGACTTTCATCGCGCGAAGCTCGCCACTGCGCTCTTCTACGCCGACAAGATCTTGCCTAAAGCGACCGCGCTTCTGGAGACAATCCGCAGCGGCGCATCGAGCGGGTCGAGCCTCCCGATTGAACAGTTCTGAGCAGCAATGAAAGCAAAACGTTGATTCAAAAATATTAATATGTATTACGAAATAAATTGAGGAGACATGGTGAAAAAACTTGCATACCTTGCGTTAATACCGGGCGTGATATGTTCCAGCGCGATGGCGCAGAGCGCGGGTAGTCTCATAACTAGCGTGGGTGGAGTTTGGCTCGACTTTGGCCCGTCTTCCGCAACATCGTTGCAGAGCAGTTCGGCTGTCGGAACATTCACGTCAACGGGCACGGGTGGCCAGATACATAACACGTTCACCCTGGAGCTCTCGACCACTTATTTCGTCACGGACCATATTGCTTTCGATTTGGCGGCGGGCATACCGCCCAAGCTCCAGCTCTTTGCGCAGGGCAACGCCACGCCATTCGGTGCCGGTGGGCCATCGCTCAATCTGGGGAACCTGGCGCCGCTCGCCACCACCCGGTCGTGGTCGCCCATTCTGTTCCTGAAGTATTACTTCTTCGACGCGCAGACGAAGCTGCGTCCGTTCGTCGGTATCGGCGGGAACTATACGTGGTTCTCGCATACCAATCTCAATTCGACATTCGGTGGCGCGTTGCAGCAGATTGCAGGGCCGGGCGGACAGGTCAAGGCTTCGCTCAGTCCGTCATGGAACCCCGCGGTCACCGCGGGCGCTTCTTACAATATCAGCAAGAACTGGTATGCGACCGGGTCGGTGACCTATCTGTCTCTGAAGACAAATGCGACGGTCAGTTCCGTGGCCGCCAACGGTCAGACGGTGTTGTCCAGCAAGACGCGCATCACGGCGGATCCGGTGATCGTCTTTCTCGGAATTGGATACCGGTTCTAGAGAGCGTAGCGGCGGCAACGCCCACTCCATGTCATGTCGGCTTCTTCAGTACATCGAGCCCTTCCGGCAACTGCGCGTCCGGGAAATGCGTCGAAAGGGTGGTTGCGCGCCACTGCTCCTGTTCCTCGGCGCGCTGAGTGTCTGCGAGACTGCAGACGTGCAGCGCATCGCCACCGAGCAACAGACGCAGCGGCAGCTCGTCACGACGTGACAGCTGGACGATCAATGCCGCGATCTTCGCGGGGTCGCTGATTTCGTGGCCGCCATAAGCTTCCAGAAGCGTGAGCATCTTGCTGACAGACTGTTCGTAGTCGGGCAACATGCCGTCAATGCCGCGACCTGCCTCGCTGGCCCACTCGGTGCGTATCCCTCCCGGTTCCAGCGTACATACGCGGATCCCCAGGTGGCCAACCTCTTTTGCAACGACGTCGCTGAACCCGCCGACCGCCCACTTCGCTGCCTGATAGGCGGACAATCCCGGCGTCGATGTACGGCCGCCCGCCGATGAGACCTGGAAAATATGACCCGAGTGCTGTTTGCGCATCACTGGCAGCACCGCACGGGTCAGGTTGACTACACCGAACAGGTTGGTTTCGACCTGTTCGCGGAAATCTTGCGATGTCATTTGCTCGAACGGAGCGGTGTGGCCATAACCCGCGTTATTGACCAGCACGTCGAGGTGGCCAAAGGCATTGAGCGCGTGGTCGACCGCGTGCTGCGCGGCAACTTCGTCAGTGACATCGAGTGCGACGGGACGAATCCGGTCTCCATAGCGCTCGACCAGATCTGCCAGGCGTTCGGGATCGCGGGCGCCGGCAACAAGACGATCGCCTGCGGCAAGGACAGCCTCGCTAATGAGACGCCCAAGGCCGCGCCCAGCGCCAGTTACCAGCCAGGTTTTTGAAGTATCAGACATAGTAAATTCCATTTTCAGGTCAACAGATCTAAACGACGTTAGCCACAAGCGCGGACACGTTTCGCCGTCTCGCGGCGGCAATCTAGTTGTGGCCGCCCTGCGCGGCCTTCGAGACGTTCTCCCAGCTTTCCCAAACCTTCAGGCGTTCGGCGTAGACCCGTTTGATCAAGGGAAGCATTGCGCTGCCAAGGATGAGACGCAGGGGAGGCTCGGGTGCATCGACCACCTTAAGAATCGCTTGTCCCGTCGCGGAAGGATCGCCAAAGGCGTCGGCTGACAACATTGACGCCAGGTGCTGACGCACAGGCTCGTAAGCCGGCATGGGCGGTGCCTGCCTGATGGACGATTCATTCATGAAATCCGTAGCGAACGGACCCGGCTCGATGATCGTTACCTTGATCCCGAATGCGGCCACCTCTGCGGCAAGTGCTTCGGCCAAACCCTCGACCGCAAATTTGGTCGCTTCGTAGATGCCACCCGTCGGGAACGCAACGATTCCTCCTGCACTCGACACCGGCAGGATATGTCCCGATCCCTGCGCTCGAAGCAGAGGGAGGGCGGCCTGAATCACAGACAGCGTTCCGAACACGTTGGTCTCGAAGTTGGCGCGGGCGTCCTGGATGCTGACCTCCTCGATGGCGCCCATATAGCCATAACCGGCAACACTCAAAATCACATCGAGGCGTCCGAAGTGCTGGTGCGCGCGATTGACGGTACGGACAACCTCGTTGTGGTTGGTGACGTCGAGCGGGAGTGGCAACAGGGTATCGGCGTATTGTTTTTGCAGCGCAAGGAGCGATTTCACGTCACGTGCAGTAGCCGCAACCTTGTCTCCGCGTGCCAGCGCGGCTTCTGCCCAGCGACGGCCAAAGCCACGCGACGCACCGGTGATGAACCACACTTTGGGGCTGGCCATGTGTATCCCTCGAGTTGGTTGATAGGAGTGGGTTGATAGTTACTACGAATTGACAGTTTTGGTAAAAGTGTCAATGCCAAAAGTCTAGTTCATCTGACAGTTTTCGTCAAAGTGTCTTGTCGTCGATGTGCCATAATCGGCGTCATGAGCGAAACAACTTCAACGCGCCGTGACCAGGTGGTCCAGGCGGCAATAGGCGTATTTCTACGATATGGCTATGCGCGCACGACAATGGCGGACATCGCGCAAGCGGCGGGTCTGTCTCGTCCGACGCTGTATCTGGCGTTTCCCGACAAGGACGCGATTTTTCACGCGGTCGTGGACGCAATGGTGGCTGACAAGCTGAGCGAGATTCGCCAGCGGCTGCCGCGCTATCGTGGCTTCGAAAAAAAACTGCGCTATGCCTGCGAGGCGTGGGGAGCGGAGGGATTCGAGTTGGTGCAGGCGCACCCGGACGCGAAAGACATGTTCGACCTGGGTTTCGTGTCCGTCTGTAATGGATTCTCCGCGTTCGGAGACTTGCTGACAGAAATCATCAGCGCACCACTTGCCGAGTCCGGCCTCGGGATAGCAGCCAAGGACCTGGCCGAGACCATTGTGTTTGCGATCAAGGGGTTCAAGGAAATCGCTCGCGATGGGGCAGACATGCGGCGAATGATTGGCGTGCAGGTCGCGATCGTCGCTGCCGCGATTGATCGGAAAGGATGATTCTTTTCGACTGGAGCTCGATCCGGACCGGATCTTGCGGCCGGGTCAAGATTTGAACGTCTTTGCATTCCATGTCGAGCAGTCCGGATATCCTCATCGGCCAGACCCCACAGGGCGATGAGAGCCACCGAAGCAAGTCCCCACGTCGCCCGTGGTGCCTTCGTTGCCCTGGTCCGGCAGGTTCTGTATGGTGGATCAACAGATGCAGCGCGCCCGCGTGCATGACACCACGGATACCGAATGACTTCTGAAACGGACACTCTCATTGACGCATCAACATCCCCAACATCCCCGATCCGCACCGATGTCCTGATCGTCGGCGCAGGTCCCGTAGGCCTCTTTGCGGCATTTGAGGCGGGGGTGGTCGGGTTATCGTGTCAGATCGTCGATACGCTCGAGCGGATAGGCGGCCAGTGCATCGAGTTGTATCCCGACAAGCCCATCTACGATATCCCCGCCATTCAATCGTGCACGGCGCGTGAACTGGTCGACCGCCTCATGGAGCAATGCCGTCCCTTCAACGCCCCGATTCACCTGGCTCAACGAGTCGAAACCGTTCAACAGCGCGAAGACGGCCGGTGGACCGTCACGACGGGCCAGGGCCTCGTCTTCGATACTGCCGCGATCATGCTGGCCGCCGGGAACGGCGCATTCGTGCCGCAACGCCTGGCGCTTCCTGAAGCGACACCGCTTGAAGGTAGCCACGTTCACTACAGCGTGCAAAATCTCGCCGATTTCGCCGACAAGACCGTGATAGTGGCCGGCGGTGGTGACTCGGCGCTCGATTGGGCGCTGGCCTTGCGCAAGGTCGCGCGCCGAGTCGTGCTGGTGCATCGGCGCAATGGGTTCAGCGCGGTGGCATCGAGTGTGGATGAGATGAGGCGCGCGGTCGATGCAGGTGAAATGGAGTTCATGGTTGGTTCGATCGCGTCGTTGTCTGCACCCGAAAACAAGCTGGCATCGATCGAGATCCGGCAGATCGGCGGCACTGCACAGATCGACGCGGATCATCTGGTCGTGCTGTATGGCCTTGTCGCCGACCTCGGACCGATCGCGACCTGGGATTTAAAAATAGTCGCCGGCCGGGTCGATGTGGATACCTCAAACTACGAAAGTTCGCGACCGGGAATCTTCGCGGTGGGGGACATCGCGAATTATCCGAATAAGCAAAAGCTGATTCTTTCGGGCTTTCACGAGGCGTCGCTGGCGCTGAGGAAGGCGTACACCTACGCGTATCCTGACAAGAAGCGGGTGCATGTGCATTCCAGTTACGACGCCGGGCTGGCCGAGCGTATTGCGTCGGGTTCGGCGCATCACGAGTGAGTTTCACGTTGGACTGCAACGGGAAACTCCGGCTCACATAGCCGCCGCCATCGTCTCAATCTAAGACCCTGCCGCTCCCGGGCAATCTCCGGGCGCTCGCGGGGCCGCTTGGCATAAACTAGGAGCGCCCAAGCCCGCTACGCAGCCAACCACGCAGCACCCTTTTCGGGGAGCGTTGCATGATCACCCTCTTTTCGTACCCTGAACTCTACGGTCTCGAAGATAACAATCCGTATGGTCTGAAGGTATTCGCGTTCCTTAAGCTCTGCGGTTTGCCTTTCGATCATCGGCATATCCTCGATACAAAATCAGCGCCTCGCGGGCAGCTTCCCTACGTGACCGATGACCAGGAATCGATTGGCGACAGCGACGCCATCATTGCTTATCTCAAGCGCAAGTACGGCCTGGTTATCGACGACGCATTGACAGCCATCCAGCATGACCTGGATTTTCTGATCAGGCGGTCGCTCGACGATCTGTATTGGGTCATGTCGTACTCACGCTGGAGCGATCCGCGTTTCTGGCCGGTCTTCAAAGGCGCGTTCTTGTCCGCACACCCGGACATCACGGCAGAGAGCCTTGACGCGGCCAGACAATACAACTTCGAGCGGTATCGATATCAAGGCATCGGCCGTTTCGAACCCGGCGAGGTCTACGCGCGAGGGATCGCCGATCTGCAGGTGATTTCGAACCTGCTTGGCGATAACGAATTCCTGTTCGGTGCGTTGCCAACGAGCATTGACGCCAGCGTTTATGGCTTCGTGGCGAATATCTTCTTCTACGATATTGACACGCCGCTCAAGCAGTTCGTTTTGGCGCGGCCTGAGCTTGTGCGGCACTGCCACGCAGTGCGTGCGGCGATAGCCAAACCCGCCTGACTAAGACGCGTACCCGAGCAATTTGGCAGCAAGGGCTTCGGGCGCGCTGATCATTGCGTCGTGTCCGGTTTCTATCGCGTCCCATGCCCAGTCCTTCTGAGCACGGACGAAGTCGCGGCTGCCTTGCAACGGCTCGTACACCGGATCGACGCACTGGATGTACACCTTCGGGATAGTGCCGCCCACGGGTCCGTTCAGCCCCATGGGATCATCAAAGGTCTTCAGCGGATGGGGCGTGCAGTTACGTTCCAGCAGTGCCACTTGAGCGGGCTCGAACACGCCGAACGCGCTCGCGGGCGGCACCGGAATGGAGAGGCCGCCGCTGGATTCGTTCGATTGCTCGATGCGTTGCGCCACGATCCCGGGGGCGAGCCGGGAGAATGCCGTCTGTCCGTGTTCGAGCACGACGGCATCGAGAAAGACAAGCTGGCGGATGCGCTGAGGCACGCGATCCGCCGCACCGGTGATCGGCAGGCCGCCAAAACTGTGGCCAACCAGGACGACGTCGGTCAGGTCTTCGTATTCGAGGACATTGACGACGTCCTGGATGAACACACCGAGATCGATAGCCTTCGAAAGCAGATGCGAACGTTCGCCGAGGCCGCTGAGCGTAGGGGTAAAGACCTGATGCCCATGAGCGCGCAAGATTCGGGCAACTGCATTCCAGCACCAACCGCCGTGCCAGGCGCCGTGAACCAGGACATAGGTTGCGCCCTCGCGGGCGGTGGTTGCATCGATCAGATTGTCAGGGGTTGCCAAGTCCGTCTCCGTCTTTGTCTTTGTATCTGCCGGTTAAGCGTTGCGCAGCGCGATCATTTAAGCCGCGTCCAGACTGGAATAGTACGCGCAACACCGTGCTTGAGGGTCGGCGGCCGATCCGTTCGCGAACGCTCTAGGCGACTCCATGTTCCTCTTGCGAGCGCTGATTTTCTGCCCTCATTGTCAACGAGACGACGGCCGCAAACCCGCCGCCTTCACGTTGCAACAATTGAAGTTCACCGCCATGCAGCTTCGCAATCCTTTCGACGATAGCCAGACCCAACCCCGTACCCCCTGGATGCTTGCCCGTCGATCGCCCGCGTTTGAACGGGGCTTTCAACGCATTCAGATCGCCGTCATTCGCGCCTTTGCCGCGGTCGGCAACCTCCACGTACGCGGTGTGACTCACATCGTCGGCCCACGTCCGCACCGACAACCCCACGCGCCCGTACAGCACCGCGTTCTGCATCAGGTTCATCAATACGCGCATGACGCTGATCGGACGGAACGCGAACGGTTTCAGTTCACCGAGAGTAAGTTCAAACACGTGACCAAGGCCCGCGAAGTCGGCGGCAAGATTGCCGACCAGCGCATCCAGGTCGCTGATCTCAGCCGCTTCACGCGCGCCGCTGCCGGCATAGTCCATGAACTGCTGGAGAATGGCGTCGATCTGATCGAGATAGTGATCCGTCGATACCGCCAGTTCGTCATGTTCTTCCGATGGTGTTGTCATGGCCACGGCGAGACGCAGCTTGGTCAATGGCGTGCGGATATCGTGGGAGATACCGGCGAGCATCAGCGAACGGGTGGCATCGGCTTCCTGCAACGCATTGACCATCTGGTTGAATGCAACGCTGACTTGCGCGATCTCGGTCGGTCCATCGACACGCAGCGCTTGCGGTGCGTCTCCT
>Ga0073928_10007654_pt1 | contig 13878 bp, 14 predicted proteins | sample PaiPotPPA55metaG_FD_76969 | JGI IMG/M metagenome (GOLD analysis project Ga0073928, IMG submission 76969) | Iron sulfur acid spring bacterial and archeal communities from Banff, Canada, to study Microbial Dark Matter (Phase II) - Paint Pots PPA... ... | reverse complement strand
TTCGTGAACCTAAACGATCGGTCGCTGCTATGCTCAGGGCCAACACGATACATTCTTCGCGAAGTGCAATTTAGGGATGGCTCCGGTATCGGATTGAGCTAAAAACTCAATATAATCAAGAACTTTTGGTGGAGCCGGGGGGAATTGAAAATCCGGACACGGGAGATCTCAGTAAGAAAAGGTAGATTTTCCGGCACCTTTTGCGGCGTGCGCATCCCGCAAAGTACCGGGATCTACCGCGTGTCGTCCCTAAGGGACAGTCAATTTCAATCAGTGGATCCCTTGAGCATCGGTAGCGGAGTTTGGGCTGGACCAGAGAGAGCAATTCCTATCTGGGCCGAGCATATCAAGACGCGGCCCTCGTTGCGGCCACTGCCGCACGGCGACATCAACCAGTTCGCAATGATTGGGCGTCAATCCGCCGACGGCCTACCTCCTGCTGACCGTATCAAGTTTGCACGCTGCGAGGAGGAAATTTGCCGCGGATCTCCCGCCGATCCCTGTTCCGAAGCAGTTGGGGAGCCGACGGTTCGGATCATCAACGGAGAAACAACGATCAACGGCCCCTCGTCGAGATAGTGGAGCTGCCGGCCGTTGATCTAACTCGTCAAGCTTCACGGCTGCTCTCAGGCAGTACGCGACGGATTGCCCGCATCCAACAAAAGACTGCTACTCAGCCCGATCATCGCGAATGCCGCGACGAGTTTCAGCTCAGGCTAACCGTCCATCTTCTGAACGGCACTTCGTTGCCCCTTTTTTCTGTTATAACGTCCTTATAATCGGCTATCGGAGCTCTACAGGCGAGGGGACTAAGGTAGGTTGATTCGTCAGAACGACGAGAACGAAGGAGGACGCAAGATCGCGGCGCACGAAACAGCACAGACGTGCGAACACGGTGCGCGACTGCGAACAACAAAAGCCGCGGGGGCGGGCCACGCCGCAGTGACGCACCGCACGCGGGCTTATAGATCATTCGATCACTTTCGGCGAACTTGCGCCACTTCGCCATCTCCCCGGAATGCAACGCGCTGCGGAGGATGCGCTTCAGGGATTATGGAATTTGGGGATCGATTTGAACCGCGCTGGCGGAGCATGGCAGCGTCTGTGATCTAATTGTGAATGCGCTCAGGGAGTACGAAAGTGCCGGCGGGACGAAGTAATGCAACACTCCACGCTTTCAACCGACGCGTCCTAGCCGAGGACTTGGTCCGCATCCGCCGTCCGGATGACCGAGAGCGCTACGCCGCGTCACAACGGCAGGCGCGGATCGACCCCAATCCCCACCAGATCGACGCTGTGATCTTTGCGCTCCGACGCCTCCGCGAGGGCGGTTGCATCCTTGCTGATGAGGTGGGACTGGGAAAGACGGTCGAGGCGGGACTGGTGCTCGCGCAAAGCCTGGCCGAAGGTGCGGAGCGCGTCCTACTGATCGTTCCCAAGTCGCTAATCGGCCAGTGGCAGGACGAGCTACTCAATCTATTCGGCATTCAGGCTCGCGAGGACCAGACCAATTTTTTCGGACACGGAGTGTACCTAGTTGGCCGCGAGTTCGCGGGAAGCGAACATGGCGCTGAGCTACTAGGCGCCGTCTCACCATTTGACCTGGTGGTCATCGACGAGGCCCACGAGATCTTCGCGGGCCTCCACAAGCGCTACGGACGCGACGGACTGTATGACGAGACCTCCGATGAGGCGCTGATGGCGCACCGCGTCCGTAACTTCCTGCGTACCGCGCCGGTATTGCTGCTCACGGCGACTCCGATGCAGAACTCCCTCGCTGAGTTATGGGGCCTCGTGCAGTATGTGGAACCAACGGGCACTCTGCTCGGCGACATCACAACGTTCCGCCAGGTGTTCTGTAGCGAAGATGACCGAACGCTGATCCCAGGCCAGGAGCACGAGCTGCGGCGGCGGTTGGCAATGGTGCTCCAGCGGACGTTGCGCCGCCAGGCGCAGGAGTTTCTCGATCGGCCTTTCACGCAACGCCGATGCCGCCTCTACGAGTACGCGATGAGCGAGGACGAACGGTCGCTCTACGATGACGTGACGGAGTACCTCCTGCAGCCCTCATTGTATGCTTTCGCCGGCCGGCAGCGCCGCTTGCTTCTAATCGGATTTCATCGCCGTATGGCGTCATCAATTCCAGCCCTAGCTGCGAGCCTCGAGAACGTTGCCACGCGGCTCCGCCGCCTCGGCACCGATCAAACAGTTGCGGGTGAAGCTATCGAGGTGCTCTGCGACCTGGAAGAAGATCAGGATGTAGAAGAGTCCAGCGAGGAGGCGCCCGTCCCGGTCAATCGTGGAGCGGTCGCCGCCGAGTTGGCTCGTGTGGATGACTTTGTCGCTCGAGCCCGATCCCTTCCGCACGATGCCAAAGCGCGCTCGTTTCAGGACGCAATCCGCGTCGTGCTCGATCTTGGTCGCGACGGTCGCAGCAGTGGCAAGGCCGTCGTGTTCACCGAGTCCATTACTACCCAGGAATATCTGAAGAAGTTGCTCCTCGATATGGGCCTCGATGACGAGGAAATCACCCTGTTTCGCGGTACGAATGATAGCGCCCGCGCGCAGCAAGCGTACGCCAGGTGGTCAGGAGAAGAGGGGAGTAAACTTGCGCCGGGTTCTCGACCGACCCGAGAGGTCGCCGTACGGCTCGCACTCGTTCACGAGTTCCGCACGCGCTCGAAGGTCATGGTGTGCACCGAGGCTGGTGCGAAGGGGCTTAACCTTCAGTTCTGCGAGACCGTCATCAATTACGATCTGCCGTGGAACCCGCAGCGTATCGAGCAGCGGATCGGGCGGTGCCACCGCTATAGCCAGCAACGCGATGTCACCGTCGTTAACTTTATCGCCAAGGACAATGAAGCGCACCGTCTGACTTTTGAAATCCTGAGCGAGAAACTTGACCTGTTTGGAAAAGTACTCGATGCCTCCGATGTGGTCTTGCACGAGCCGCGCACTGACGCGCCCGAGATCGTCGTGTCGGCGCTCTCCCTCGAGTTCGAGACTGATCTCCGCAACATCTATAGCCGGTCGCGGACCTTGGACGAGGTGACGCGAGAGATTGCGGCGCTGCGGGACAAGATCGAGGCACGAAGGGACGCTTACGAAAAGGAATACCAGCGCACATCGCAGATTATCGAGTCGCGGTTTGATGAAGACGTGCGGAAGGTTTTCAAACGCTTGCGGGAGGATCTCCCTGAGGGACTCGTACAGTTGGATCGTGACCTCGCCGACCTCGTCGAAGGCTACCTTGCTTCTCGCGCCATTGCTCATAAGCGTTTCGACAAGGCCGGCCGAGTGGTCTTCGAAATCGCGCCGGGCGCCGAACTAGCTTCAGAGATAGGAGAAGGTCGTCGGTTCGCGACCGGTGATGCCAGAGGCTTGACCGACGCCGAGCCGTTGAATCTCGCGCATCCGCTGGTTCGTGCGGCCATCGCCGACGCTCGAGCATGGCCGGGCGGCTCGGTCGAGTTGTTGCTTCCGCGCGACGCCACTCTGGACCTCGCTGCGATGGCTGGAAGGGCTGGCGTCCTCGCCGTGGCGATGGTCGACTACTCCGGCTTCGAGCCGGTCCAGCGCGTGATCTTCGGTGGCGTAGCAGCAGGTGTGCCGATCGATCCCATTGTGGCAGCCCGGATTGCGCGGCTGAAAGCGACCGATAGTCAGGCAGTCAGCATCACTGTTGATCCGCAGGAGCTGGACGACGCGGTCGAAGAGGCCATCTTCATCGATCAACGCGAGACGGAGAAGCATGAGCAAAAGCACTTCGAGCGGGCCATTGGTCAGCTCGAGCGATTCGTCGACGACAAGGTACTGGTGTGCCGACGCGAACGGGCGAGTGTCGCTGACAAGTTGGGTTCCGCGAAGGCTCGGCGTGATGCGGTCGTCGGTTCCACCGCGCGAGAGCGGGTCGAGGAGGAGATTACTCGGTTGGCGACCAAGCACGATCTGCTCGAACGGCGTATCGCCGCGTTGGATTCCAGGGAGGACGAGGTCTACCGAAAATGGCGCAACGAATATCACGAGCTTCGGTACAGGGCACCCACCGCAACCTGGCTGTTCCAGGTTGCGTTCCGGATCGCGCCGGCGAATCGGTAGACGTAGTGCTAAAGATCTTGCACACCGCGGATTGGCATCTGGGACGTCGGTTTCCGTCTTTCCCGGAGGAGGCGCAGAAGAAGCTGTCGCGGGCTCGGATGGACGTGATCGCGAGAATTCTCGACGTCGCTCGGCGCAATTCAGTGAACGCGGTGCTATGCGCCGGCGACCTGTTCGATGACCCCACTCCCGCCTCGGACTTCTGGGAGGGCCTGGCCGCGACGTTTCGCAATCGGGCCGACACTACTCATCCCCCGGTTTTTCTGCTTCCAGGCAATCACGATCCGCTTACATCTGAGTCCGTATGGGCGCCGGGTCATCCGTTTCGTGCGCAACTTCCGGCGTGGGTGCATGTTGTCGATAGCGATGATTTCACGTTTGACCTTGCGCCTGGTGCAATCCTCTATGCGAGGCCGTGCCGGTCCAAGGCCGGAGAGAACGACCTAACGATGGCGCTTCCCGCGCGCGAACCCGGTGACGCGCGAATACGCATCGGATGCGTGCATGGCAGCACGTTCGACATGGACGGCTATCAGACCAACTTCCCGATTTGTCGCGATGCGGGCGTGCATCGCGGGCTCGACTATCTCGCGATCGGTGACACGCATTCGTTTCGTGACGTTACCGAGACTTCGTCCGTCCCGACTGTCTACCCCGGTGCGCCTGAGGCCACGAACTTTGACGAGCCCGGCGCGGGCTGCGTGGCACTCGTTGCGCTGTTCCGGCACGGGTTGCGGCCTCGCGTGGAGCGTGAGCCGGTTGCGTTCTGGCGCTGGATCGACCGGCGATGCCGGGACCTCAATGAGTTGCGCACACTGCTGACTACTCCAGACCTCGACCGCCATGTGGTCAGGCTCCACCTCGACATGACTGTATCCTTATCCGAGGAGAGCGAGGTCGAGCGCATCTTGCGCGACCTTCAAGGCACCGACGCCACCCACGGCCGCGCGGGCGTGCTGCTGGTGGACCGAACGAACCTCACGTTGCAACCCGGTTCCGGAGGAATATTTCCCGACGATTTGCCGCCGGTGCTCAAGGACACCATCGCGCGCCTTGACCGCCTGATCGCAGACGCTAATGACGAGACCGAGAAGTCGCGGGCGACCCGCGCGCTCGCGCATTTGTACAAGCTCCTGCAGAGCCAGGAGACCTCCTCAGGTCGCGCGCTTTGAGGCTCTATCGACTTCATGTCGCCGACTTTGCGGCGGTCGCGGCGGCGGATATCGAGTTCGGTCCGGGCCTCAACGTGCTGTACGGGCCTAACGATCTCGGAAAGTCGACGCTGGCACAAGCGATCCGATTGGCGTTTCTGCTTCCTCACGCGTCGACCCACATCGACGACTATGTGCCGTGGATCGGCGGTCGCGATCCGGTTGTCGAACTCACTTTCGAGACGGAGCCGCAGCGCATCTGGCGAGTCAGGAAGGAATTCCGAAGAGGCGGCACCGCGCTGTTGCAGGAGTCCAAAAACGGCAAGGATTTCGACGATGTCGAGCGCGGGCGAAAAGTGGACGGGAGGATCCGGGACCTCCTGCGATGGGGTATTTTCGAGCCGGGCGGCGCGGGCGGCGGCAAAGGCCTTCCCACGAGCTTCCTGGCGACCGCACTACTCTCCACGCAATCGGACGTGACCGATGTCCTTGAGGCCAGTTTGCAAGGTGATCCGAGCGGCACTGGAAGGGAACTGATCGCGGCTGCGCTGCAAGCGGTGGCACAGGATCCGCTCTTCACCGCGATGCTACGAGCCACGCAAGCAAGGCGTGACGAAGCGTTCACAGACAAGGGCTCGAAAAAGACCGCGAAGGGAAGTGTGTTCCAGGTCGCCGCGATGCGCGTAAACCAAGCGAGGGTCGAAAGGGAGGAGTTTCAGAGGTTGGTCGACGATTCGGAAGGTGTCGAGCAGCAGTTGCGCGAGCTGACGGTGAGGCGAAGTCAGCGCGAAGAGGCGGTGGCCGTCGCGACGGCGCGGCTCGAGATGGTGGAACGGCTTGCGGCACAGGCTGCCGCTCTCCACGATGTGGAGGAACAGGTCCTCCTTGCAAGCGAAGAGGTCCTGCGCATCCAGAAGATGAGCTCCGACGTGGAGGCTGCAGAGCGAAACGTCGGAGATCTCGCTCGAAAACTGGAAGCAGCAGAGGAGGCGCTGAAGGTCGCGCAGTTGAAAAAGGATGAAGCCGATGCCGCCCTCGAATCCGCTGAGAACGCTGCTAGGCCTGCCGGATCAGATTCCACCATGACCGATACGGTCGCTCGCCAGCGCTTAGAGTTGCGGAAAGTCGCGGCAAACCAGGCGTCGAGAGAGGCACAACAACGGATCGACGACGCGGCGAGCGCGCAAACGCTCATCGACGCCGTAGCCAGCGCAAATCGTGAGCATCTGGCGCAACAGACAGAAGCCGAGAAGGCACGAGCAGAGCTCGCCGACGCGGTCGCCAAAGAGCGCTTCGCCGAGGAGCAGCTTCACAAAATAGATCTACTCGAACGGGCGCTCGACGCCCGCGATGCCGACGATCGCGTCTCCGCCGGGGAGGCCGACGTGGACAAGCTCGCGAACGTCCAAGCGCGCTTGGCAATGGAAGTGAGCGAACGCGAAGCGTTGGAGAAACTACGCGCCGCAATCATCGTCCCGGCTGCAGATACGTTTGGTCCGATGCGTCGCCTTGGCAACGATCTCGCAGGAGCTCGCGGCGCGCTCAACGTCGGTCTCGTAGTAACGGTAAAACCGAGTCGCCCGGTCGACATTCGCGCGAAGAAGGACGGGACGGCTGTGAGGCCCGGGGTACCTGGTGAAACGTTGGAAATCGAAGCGAATGCCGAAGTGGACATCGATATCGGCGATATCGCGAACGTGCGTATCCGGGGCGGGCGACGAGACGCACAACAGAAGGCTGAAGCCATGGAGGTTCGTTGGACAAGCGAAGTCCAGCCATACCTTAGGGCTGCCAAGGTCGAGGATCTTGACGGCCTGAGCGCGAAGATCGCGGAGGCTCAAGCGCTCGATGCGAGCGTCAGGGCGAAGCACGTGGAGTTGCAATCGCTGCAGGCGCAGATCGATTCGCTAGCCGACTCGATGCAAAAGCTGGACGAGGCGCTCAAGCGCAAAAAAGCGTGCCGCGCCGGGCTCGGGGATGTATCTCTCGAAACACTCCTTCCGGATCTCGCAACCCTTGGCGCTGAGCCATCACATACGTTACGAGAGCGCCGACAGCATGCAGCTAAGGACATTGAGCAGGCTCTCGCGAAGGCGCATCAGGCCCGCATCGCCCACACTCTGGCGGAGGAACGCACTAAGAATTCGGCATCAGCGTTGAACGCCGTGGTCGTCGCGCGGGATGCCGCTTTGGTCATTTTTTCTGAAGGTGTGGCTGCGACCCTGTCCGATGCTCAAGCTAAGTTGGCGGGAGCACTGGACGAGCAACAGAAGGTCGCGACGGAACTCGCATCGTTGGAGAGCACTATCGCAGCGCAAAATGATCGCGTAGAAGCCGCCATTCGCGAAGCTCGCGCCATCGCGGAACAAGCACAAGCCGGGCTAGACGGTGCATCTGCGGAGCGAACGAACGCGATCACCGCGCACGCGTTACAGGTCGGTCGGCTTGAGGAACTCCGAAGATTGCGAGAGGCACAAGACCTCGCCACCCCCGAGAGCAAGCTGAAGAGCGCATCGAACAGACAGGCCGCGATGCCGGTCCCGGAGCGGATCGTGACTGAAGCCGACCTGAGAGTAGCGCTGGACGCCAAGACGATGGCTGAATCCGAACTCAGTGCAATCCAGCGCGAGATCGAGCGCACTCACGGCGCGCTAGAGCAGGTAGGCGGCGCCGTTGCGCGCGAGCGACTACGCGACGCGGTCGACGCGTTCGAGTTGGCGGAGCGGCAGGAGCGGGAAATCGAGGCAGAATACGATGCGTGGTCGCTGCTGCTTGACCAAATGAAGCAGGCCGACGCGGCGCAGGCGAGCAACCTCGGCCAGACGCTCGCGCCCGCGATCGCTGGCCGGTTCGAGGCTTTGACGCAGCGCCGTTACGAAAGCGTCCGGCTCACTGCGCAACTCGGCACAGAAGGTGTCGTGGTCGCCGGCGCGGTGAGATCAACACAACGCATATCCGTCGGTACTCGCGAGCAACTTTCGACCTTGTACCGATTGGCGCTGGCAGAGTACCTATCTACGACTGTCGTTCTCGACGACCAACTAGTTCAAAGCGACGCTACGCGGATGGACTGGTTCCGCGCGCTGCTCGCCGAGAAGGCCCGCAGCTTTCAGATCGTTGTTTTTACGTGTCGCCCGGGCGACTACCTCAAACCTAGCCCGAAAACACCCAAAGGGAAGAGCGCTCATATGGACACAGATGACGGGTTTGTACGAGCTGTCGACCTCGGACGAGCTGTGCGCCGAATGTAGAAGGTCGGCCTTAATTCGCTGCTGGTTCACGCTCTTGGACGACCATCTTTCTCCGATAACCCAGAACACTGCCCGATGTTGCACTGGCTAATCTCTACCAAGTCCGAAATCATCTGCTCCCGCTCCGGGCCAGGTGCGCCCTGTGAGGTCCACCCTGCCAATCGCTGGGTTCTGCACTTACCCGCGAACCACGGACCACCGATCTTCGCCCTGATTTTCGTACCCTTCATGCGAATCAGCCAGTACCAGTGACATGTGCAGAGGTTCCCTAATGGAGGCTCGATATGAAACTCGCTCGCATTTCCAAGCCGCTCCGATCGGTACAAGTGCGTGTCACACTCGCAGGCGATTTGAACGCCGAGCTTGAACGGTACGCGTCCTATTACGAGCACGTTCACGGCGAGTCGGTGGACTCAAAGACGCTCATCCCGGAAATACTCCATGCCTTTCTCGAGGCCGACCGTGAGTTCCAGACGTGGTCGCGTTCGAGCGCTTCCAGCAGTCACTCTACCGCCGCCATCGGCGCTTCATCGAACGGCACTTCGAAGGCGCAGGCGTAAATTTTATGAGCCTGAGGTCCGATGACGTGCTTCGCACGTGGAATCCTTTGACACGTCACTCATCCCTTGATGAAGGGCGTAGCCGATCGGGCATTCGGATTAGGCAAAGAGCCCGATTCCACGGTGCTATCAGCCGCTAGCATTCGTGACGTGACACAGGACTACGCAGAGCGTCAACGGACCTCAATCGGAAGAAGATCATGAGCGCGGAACGCCAGGAGACGGACTCAAGCGGCGCGGATAAGAAAAGCTTCAACATTAGAGTGCCGCAGGCGATCGCGCTTCGCATAGAGGAACAAGCGCTGAGTCTGGCCACGGCGCCGACCACGCTCATCCAGTCGATCATAGTCCGGCATTTTGAAAACGAGGGCAGATTCAGCGAGATCGAATCGGCGACGCAGACCGCGATGCTCATGAAGCTCGAAGCGATTAGACAACTCTGCGACCTGATCGAGGAGACCGAATCGAAGCGATACGGCCAGATGCTCTTCGAGACCGTCAAAACGCGCTCGGCAGTTCTCCACTCCATCGACCAGACACTTGGCGCGGCCGCCATCGATTCGATAATGGACGCCTGCGAGGAGGCCGCCCGCCAGTACATCGCCCAACTATCGACCGAGACCGAGGAAGGTCGGTGAACACGCGCATTCGGCCGGCGGTAAGGTGGCGCGCTGGAGTTACGTCGCTCCAGATGTGGGCTCAGATGGCCATGCGGATACTCGTGATCGCCGTAGCGCTTTGGGCAACCTCTGCGGTCGCACTCGTGTGGTACTGGGTTGGCACTATGGAGGTTGGGCTGCTCACGAGTAGTTCGGCCGCTGGATACTCGCGTGGGTTTTCACCCAGGTTCTTCCCCTCTCGTTCCTATCGCTCCCATCTCGTGGCGGACGTTATCCCGCAGGGAGCATGTACGAGTTTCTGAACCGGACCTTTTACTTCGGGCACTCGTTCGCGATCTGGTTCGCCCACTACTCGCTCTGGGCGTTGATGCCGACCGGTCTCATTCTGCTCACGGTGGGAAGGTTTCTCTTTCCGCGCCGACTCGACGCCGCCGATGATCAATACGTTCGCGGCACCGAGGTGATTGCGCCCAGAAAGATCGCGCGCGAGCTCAGGGGCGATGGAATCGAAATTGGCGGCGTCAGAATTCCACCGAGTCGCAGCATTTTCTATTCGTCGGCTCACCTGGCTCGGATAAATCGACCACGATTCGAAGTCTGTTAAGACAGATCGAAGCGCGTGGCGAAACCGCGATCGTGCTCGATTCGGAATCCGAGTATGTCCCGGAGTTCTTCAGGCCCGAGCCCGGTGACCTGATTCTGAATCCGCTCGATACGCGCTGCCCGGGCTGGCCACCTTGGGCGGAGCTTCGACCCGGAAGCGAAGCAATGGACGCCGAGGCACTCGCCACAGCACTCCTTCCAGACCCGGCGAGCCGGTAACAAAAAGTAGATTTTCCGGGGCTTTTCCCGCGCCGCACATCCCGCAAGTTACCGAGATCTACCGCTTGTCGTCCCTCAGGGACAGTAAGTTTTCGGCTAGCCGGTGAACTCTAGTGTTTTCTTCGTGAGACTCAGGCACTCTTCCCCGCGTTGCTGCTTCGATCTTCAGTCTGGTCGGGCGGCAGATCGCGATCACTTGGCGGTATCGTGAAGTGCGCGCTTCAGCGCGTTGTCGCGGTCGGCCTTGAATTGCTTCGACACCATCGCCGACGGGGCGAAGAGATCGAACCCGTGAAACGCCCCAGGATAAACGTGGAGCTCAGTCGGCACGCCCGCCTGGATGAGACGCTGTGCGTACTCGATATTCTCGTCCACAAACAGATCAAGTGCGCCAACCGGAATGTAAGCGGGTGGCAGATTTGCCAAATCAGTGGCCCGCGCCGCCGCCGCATAGGGTGATACGTTGGCCCCACCCCCATCTCGGCCCAAGTAGGCTCTCCAGCCTAAGCGGTTGCTCTCGCGATTCCACATCCGCGGGTCGGTAATCGCATAACTGGCAGGAGTAACGTTGCGATCGTCGATCATGGGATAGATGAGAAGTTGGAAAGCGACCTGGACTTCTCCGCGGTCGCGAGTCAGCAGGGCTAATCCCGCCGCCAGACCGCCGCCGCCGCTGGCACCGCCAATGGCGACGCGCGATGGCTCAACGCCCAGTTGGTTGGCATGGGCAAACAGCCACTTTAACCCGGCATAACAATCCTCGACCGGTGCAGGAAACGGATGTTCCGGTGCCAAACGGTAGTCGACTGATACCGCCACGCAGCCGATTCTCTTGACCATTTGCTTCATGAGTCTGTCGTCTTGCTCGATGTCTCCCATCACGTATCCGCCGCCATGAATCCAGAACAGCGCGGGAAGCTTGCTCGGCTGAGGATCTGGCCGGTAGACGCGGACCCGCACGGCAGGATCGCCTTGAGAGCCGGTCGCAAATTGATCGTGGCTGGTTACACCCTCGACCGCGGGCAAATTCGCCAGCATCGCGGTCACCATTTTTTTCATCTTGGCCCGGGCTGCTGGAATCTCATTGAGATCCAGAGGGCGGTCAATCGGTAACTTCTCGACCACCACTCTGAGCTCACGGTCTAATTGCTCGATGAAGTTCATAGTTGGATCTCCCTCAGCAGTAATTCACTGATGTCGCGAAGGTTATCGCACGATTCAAAGACGATATAAACGGCGATAACCGTGCCGCCACGTCTGAACCGTTAAGCTAAGCAGGCACGCCGCTGAAGTTCTAGCGGCTGTGGTGCGGCCGACACCGCGCTCTGTCACAGCCTTCTCCAGCCGCCCTTGGCGACGATGGTAACGAGGATGGCCCTGCAAGCTAATCGTCCGTCGTGAGATACGCTTGATTTTAGCGGTTTCTCGAACGACCCAACGACATGCTGATTACGAATAAGACCGAGACCCAGAACACGGGCAAGGACCCTAACAAAGCTCAACAAATTCAAAGACAACCGACCGCTAGACATTTTGGCATCCTCTGATACGGTCTGCCCGAAATTCAGTTAAAAATTTTACACGATTGACGCTTCGGTGTTATGGCGTCAACGTTCGTGGACGCTTGAGTTAAGGACACGACCGAAGAAAATGAGTGTCCGCCGCGAAGCGCCGAGCCTCCACACCTAGAGAATGATGAACGCCACGATTAGCGGTACCAAACCAACGCATACCGTCTTTCTCACCGCGATCACGATTGATGGATCGACGTGGGTCACGCGAATGAAGTGTTCGGGATCCTGTCCCGACACGTGGATGTCGCGCGCCCACACGTAAGGCTCTCGCACGGTCCAGGCGGTCGATATCCCCCAGGTGACCGCTGTGGCCAAAAAGCAGACGGGGTCTGTCCTAAGCTGTCTCAGCATCCAGGGTATGAGAAACAGCGAACCCAAGCTCCAAAGTAACAATTGTACGATGCTGCCGGCGGCGACGGTGACGGGGTTCCTGCACCAGCGTTCTGCATCTTCCACCTCGACGATGCCGAGGCCGCCGCAAAAATCACAACTACAGATTGTCTCACACGGATAACGCCGACGCGTTGGGAAGCTCCTTGGCATTCAGGGCAAGTTGCGGTTTCCATCGTCTTTGCCTGCTGCGCGCGCCTCCGTATTCGGAGTAGGGCATCCAAGGCCACGATCTGCACGCCTCGCAAAGCAGCTGCATGCCGCGCAAGCAGTTTTTGATTTCCTGCCACGAATTGTGAACGTGCACGACCGTGACTTTCCCGCAATCCGCACAGCAGTGCTTCACTTCCATATCGCCGATTCCAAAAAAAGCGTTTATTCCCCTCCGGCCTCTCGCGAACCTTCGGGGGCGGTGGGCAGATTTTCGAGACCGGCCGGGGCCGACACGGCGAGACATGACCGGCTTCGCTGCGGGGGCATGGCTTGCGGGAGGACTGGACGTACAACTTAATGTGATTCACGTTCTTGGCGATGTGCGGTCAGAGCGCGCGGCAGATAACACACCACGCGGTTGAGCTGCCTACGGGAGTTCGCGGACTTTGGCCATACAAATCACGTTTCGTGAACCTTACGGGTTTTGGTCGCTGCTATGCTCAGGGCCAACACGATAGATTCTTCGCGAAACGCAATTTACGGATGGCTCCGGTATCCGATTGAGCTTAAAACTCGATACAATCAAGAACTTTTGGTAGCGGCGGGGGGAATTGAATCGTGCTCAGGATTCGGATCCATCTACTGAGAAAGTGCTTGATTCCCCTGCAAAATCAAGAACGTTTGCCGCTTTTCCGCAAGATGACGCCGGTCCAACGAAAAAATCCCTGATAATCCCGAAAAACCGGACCGGGTCCGATCGGTCAAAAAGAAACCGCAGGACCCATGAATTGGAGAGCTGGAAGACGGTCTGCGCGAGGTCAAGCGGGGGATGGCCGCTCTGGTGCTGGCGATAAGCGATGGCGCGCTGGGCTTCTCGGTCGCGACCGACGAACGGTTCACCGACAAGAACGGCGAAAAACAGGAGCGCGTGGATTGGCACCAGGTAGTCGTCTACGGGAAGATACCGTGAGGTCCAGTCAAGTCTCTCAGGCATTGTTGAGCTATGCGATCTTGAGGTCACAGCAAGGCAAGAGAGTACGTCAGAGAAGTATGCGGAAAAGGATTTCTCAGCAAACGTATTTGGTTCTTGAAGTGAAGCTGGGAGTTCTGCGTGTCTGAACCAGGGACCTAGTTGCCTTATGCTTGTCGGGTTGTTTCAGCAGAACACTACCGGTAGTGTAGCGGAGTGCCGAGGCCGATTTTTCCGAAAACCCTGCAAGAATTCCAGTCGAAGTTTGCCAGTGAAGACGCCTGCGGAG
>Ga0073928_10007653_pt1 | contig 13879 bp, 6 predicted proteins | sample PaiPotPPA55metaG_FD_76969 | JGI IMG/M metagenome (GOLD analysis project Ga0073928, IMG submission 76969) | Iron sulfur acid spring bacterial and archeal communities from Banff, Canada, to study Microbial Dark Matter (Phase II) - Paint Pots PPA... ... | reverse complement strand
TGCCTTCGGCGAAGCCGCCGGAGCCTTGCTCGGTCAGGAGTTGCAGAATATCGTTCAAGAGTTCAGGATTGCTTTGGTGGGTCATTTTGGTTTTGAGTTGGATGTGTTTCGCGACACCCCAACAAGGAACCAGCTTGGCCCGCCCTCGACCAGTTTTTCGCGCGCGGGGCGCCCGCACCCCTCCGGGGTTCGGCTGCGCTCGGCTCGCTACGCTCGCCTTCGCTCCGCCTCAACCCAGAGGGGTGCGGGCGGAGGGAAGAAAGACAATTTACAGAAAGAGTTTTACACCCCCGCCCCGGCGATGTTGTCGGCCACATTTACGCTTGGATTTCTTTGGAAACGGTCAATCAGGGAAATCATTTTGGGTGCGAGGTCCGCACTCTCTGCCAATTCCTCCTGTGTGAGGCCCTTCGCCTTTCGATGCTGCCGCACGACTTTACCGAAAAAGCGGGCAAAATCATTTGAAAGCAGCCGCGATTTTGGCACCCGCAAAAGGCCAAATTACAGGAACAGTTGTTGCAATTTGGAGCTCGACCGCAACAGCGTGACAGCGCATAATACGGGCCGGTTCTAAGGTGAATTAGGCAATTGGCAAACACACGCAACAATTGTTATGAAACAGTCCGTGGCGAGAACGATGTGCCTGATGTTACTGGGCCTAATGGCAGGATGCGGTGACTCGCAATCAGAAAAGGCCAAAGCAGAAAGTGACGCGGAACTGCAACGCCTCAAAGGGGAAAATGAGCAGCTTAGGCTCAGAAATGAGAAGCTCGCGGTGGAACAAACGCAAGAGGTGGTAAGAATTACACTTACAGGTGACAGCAACGGATATGATTGGCAAAAGGCCGACTATGATAATAAGATAAACGTTTGCAGGGTGTACGCCGCGAAATTAAATAGCGAGTTGTCGGCGAAGAATAGCTCAACCATCGCGTCGATTATGAAAGGTAGGGTTACGCCTGAATTCCTTTGTAAGATAATCGACGCCTTATACGCCAGCAACGAATCGGTTGTACTTAAGAAGAGAATCGCCGATGTTGAATCAGAAGCTCTCTCTGTCATGGAAAAAACGGCAGCGTCCGAGATACGCGAACAACACACCGACCTTACCACATCAAAGGCCGCAGAGCCGCCAACAGATGACGGCGTGTCGTTTCACTTCAAATCAGGGGCGACGTTCGTGGGAAATATAATAAGCCTCCCGGATGGCGATACAATTCTGGTAAAATATAAGGAGGATGGAAAGTCCTATACTTTGCATATATCTGACCTGACGGAGCAATCCCAAAATCAGGTGCGCTGGACTGCCCTTTTTTTAGGGAGGTACGAAATAACCGCAAAGGATATAGAGGTGTTTCCTGAGAAATTGGAGGGCCACGGAACGTACTTGCGTCTTCAATTTATGGAATTAAGAGGGGGAGATTCGTATAGCCTCACTTTTGTTGCCACCGACAAGAACGGGGACTACTATGATTATTTCAAGGTCGTAAAAGACAAGAGCGACATTGTAAATGCGCTCGCAAAAATGTCGAGAGGGACACAGTTTTTGGCCTGTGGTCATTATGAAGCGAGACGCTTTCTGCTCGGCATGTGGACCGGAGAGACAGGCTACTATATCGACACTCTGGTTTTCAGAAATTCAGATGGGTCGCTTAAGGCATATTAAACTCAATCCATTCTTTTCAATGGGCAACCTCGAGAATCCACTTAGCGGGGGGTCAACCCAATCGCTCGCCGCAACCGGCTGGGAATCTCGAAAGCGAAGGAATCGGATCTGGTTTGGTCTAAATGAAATTCGCCAGCACCCGGTCCAAGGAGCTCCGACGCGATTCCAAATCAGGCACGGGCACGAACTGCCGCGGGGGAAATTCATCATACGTTCGCCCGTCCAGTTCGCGACCGTTTGCCGATTTGCGGACGCCGCCCCATTGTTTAAAAAAGAATGCAACTTTCGCCTTGCGACATTGTGCGCGAATGTTCCGCACCCATTGTGCGTCCATCGGCCGTGCACCTATTCCGCTTTCACCGCCGACGATGACCCAATTAATACCCTTGAGGTCGGTCGGGCCGAGATCTTCCAGAAGAGGCTCGATGGAGAGAAAACGAACCTGCGCGGGGGAGTTGCGGAGCAGATCCAACCGCGGGAGGCCGTGTTTGCGGTTCTCCACGCTGACTCCCCACCAGATATGCGGCTGCTCGGCTGCAAATCGGAGTTTGCCTTTGAGCAAGCTTTGCATTCGCTCAGCGCGTTTGGTCAGCACTTGATACGTGTGCCAATTCGCAGCCGCCATAACCCGCGCGACGGAAACAATATAGTCGTCCGGGATTTTCTCGTGGAAAAGGTCGCTCATTGAATTCACGAATATCATCTGCGAAGCGGCCCAGCGGATGGGGTCGCCGAGTTTTTCGGGCACCAGGCGCAGATCGAATCCGAATTCGAACGGATGGCCGGGCACGTCGCGAAAACGCTCTGCAAAGGTTTCAGCGTAGCAATGCAAGCATCCAGGGCTTACTTTCGTACAGCCACGAACTGGATTCCAGGTCGCATCTGTCCATTCGATCTTTGAATTGGCACTCATGGACCAACTATACGCTACATCACACAATAGAGACAGAAGAAAGCCTTCAGAACAATTCCCGCTGACCTTTCTCATCGGTCTTCGAAATCTTCAGCCAAAAGCCTTCGCCCAACGGATGACGGGTAAACAAAGTAAAGCGGTAAAGCGGATTCTTCTCTGGAACCGAAATATGGCGTGTGCCAATGAAACCATTTTCTTTTTGAAATTTCTCGCAGAAGCGTTCTACCGCCAAGCGCCCAAGTTCCCCGGGATCTTTGTCCTCCCATTGACGCCAGCTTTGGTCCCCGAGGAAATTGTCCAGTGCCGTTTGAGTGTTCTTCGCTTTGAGGTATTGAGGAGCGTTCCGAACAATGCCGGGGCGGTATTGAATTGTGACCAGCAAATCTATTCTGGGATTGTTCACCAGCCTGTTCATCGCGGCCATGGGCAATTGTGAAATTCCGGTTGGATCGACGAACGCCACCACAAGCGTTGAGGCATCAAACTTCAATCGCCCGCTTTCTACTACGTGTGTCCAGTTTTCGGAAATTATTTCGATCTTTTTCGCTTTAGGATGTTTGGCAACGCGCTGCTGCAAGGCATTCGTCAATGCTGCTTCTTCTTCGATGAAAATGTATTGCGAGAAATCATAGTCGAGGGCAACCAAAGGCGAGCCGGGAAATTCTTCGTTCGTGTCTTCTATCGCGCAGCGACCTGGCCCGGCCATCACATCCAGGTAAACCAACTTGAACTTATCCCGCATGGAGACGGTGGTAATTCCACAATAATTCCTGAGGAAATGATGCTTGCGCTTCGCCCAGAGGCCACTCTTGCGGACAGGCAAACCGTCCTCTGCAGAAACGATGTTCTTGAAGCTCGGGTCTTCCAATTGATTGTTGGATACGTTGACTCCAAGCCCTTGTCGAGAACATTTGGCGAATCCCGCACGCGTAGCCTTTGCTTGTGACGAAGCAAAGCACTGCCGCCAGCCAAATTTTCCGACCTGTTTTCCTCCGCCGTTAGTGAAGGTAGCCGGCCCGCTCTGCCACCGTTCCGCGTCTGGCGTTGGCAGTTGTCAACTTCCCGAGCGAAAAAAGCGCAAAAATCGACGAAAAAAGCGCCTCAAAAGCCCAATGAAATGGCCCATTTCGAAAATAGTTTATGACATAGTGGACATAGTGGACATAGTGGACTTACAAATCTCGGAGGTGTGCTATAGTCCCGGCGTGAAGAGAAATGGAGCGCGGCTGTGTCTGAAAGACCCCCGAAAGCTTTCGGGGCAGCACGCTGCGCATCGCAAGGCATTTTCAGGTTTGCGGCATTCGCGGTGCTTGAGCGCGCTGCTTTCGGGTGCTTCGGACACAGGGCTAAAGTCCCGGAATGCCAGGGTCCATGCAATCGGATGTAAAGCTACGTAAAGTTATGTAAAGCCATGTAAACCAAAAAATTCTGTTCCAAAACCATGAGCGGTTCCGCCGCCGCCGCCGGGCGTTTGGAACAGAGCGGAGCGCGGCTGTGTCCGAAAGACCAGCCGCAGCACCTTGCGCACTGCAAACTATTCCCGGGCCTGCGGCATTCGGTGCTGCATTTTAGACGCGCCAGCCAGTGGCGCGGTTGTTCTTTGAGCTTCGACATACGATTGAGACATAATGGCACAATTTACCACCGGTGATACGTGGCCCTGCCTGGGCTTGAAATCCAGTTCCAAGAGGGCGAATCAAACCGAATCAAACCGAATCAAACCAAGAAAATATTCCAAACTGGGTTCACCCGGCAAAATTTGCCGACAAATGGAGGGCCTAGCCGGGCAAGGAGATTAAGATTAAGACTATGATTACGATTAAGAAGTGGAATAAAGAGCGGAGTCTTTCCGACGGAAAAGTGGGACAAAATGGCACAATCTTTCCTTGCTTTTGAACGCCGGTTGCCGGTAATATGCCACTGTCCGCAGTATCGAATGACGACGCCAAAATTATTGATCGTCGATGACGAGAAGCCGCAGCGCGAGGGTTTGCGAGCGGCGCTCGAGGACCGTTTCGACGTCTATTTGGCCGAGGATGTGCCGAGCGCGATGAGCTTGCTCGAAAGCGAGCATTTCGACGTGTTGCTCACCGATTTCCGGCTGCCCAACGAGGACGGCATGAAACTCATCGCCCGCGCCAAATCTCTTTCCAAGCCGCCCGTCTGCATCCTGATGACCGCTTACGGCTCGGAGGAACTGGCGGTGGACGCCATGAAACGAGGGGCGGACGATTATATTGCCAAAGGCCGGCTGCAAATCGACGAGCTGGAAATGCGCATCGCGCGATCTTTGCGGCAGCAAAACCTGGAAACCGAGAATGTGTCGTTGCGCCGCCAGCTCGACACGAAGTTCGGCCTGGAGAACATCGTGGGCGAATCGCCGGCGATGCGCGCGGTCTTCGAAGTGGTGCAGCAGGTGGCGCCGACGCGGGCGAGCGTGCTGTTGCAGGGCGAGAGCGGCACGGGGAAGGAACGCATCGCCAAGGCCATTCATCAACTCAGCCCGCGCGCCCAGCAGCCGCTGGTGACGGTGCATTGCGCCGCGCTGTCGCCCACGCTGCTCGAAAGCGAATTGTTCGGGCACGAAAAGGGCGCGTTCACCGGCGCGCACGAGCGGCGCATTGGCCGCTTCGAACAAGCGCAGGGCGGCACGCTGTTCCTCGACGAAATCGGCGAGATCGACGCCTCGATCCAGATCAAGCTCTTGCGTTTTCTGGGGGAGCGCAGCTTCGAGCGCGTCGGGTCGAACAAAACGCTGACCGCCGACGTGCGCGTGATCGCCGCGACGAACAAAAACCTCGCCGAACTGGTCAAGGTAGGCGCGTTTCGCCAGGACCTGTTTTTCCGGCTGCGTTCGGTCGAGATCTGGTTGCCGCCCTTGCGGGAACGGCGCGAGGACATTCCGCTGCTGGCCCAAAGCTTTTTGCGCGAGTTCGCCCGGGAAAACGAAAAGGCGGTGAACCAGATTGGCCCGGACGCCCTCGAGATTTTGCGGCGTTACGGGTGGCCGGGCAACGTGCGCGAGTTGCGCACCGCCATGGAGCACGCGGTCGTTTTGTGCCGGGGCGACAAGATCGTTCCGCGCGATCTGCCGCCGTGGGTGCGCGAAGTTGCCGCGGACGACGGCAATGCCAAACCGGCGCGCCCGGCCCGAGAGAACGGCATGTCCGTCAAAGAGGCCGAGAAAGAATTAATCATCCGCGCCTTGAAGGAAACCGATGGCCACCGCACACTGGCGGCCAAGAAACTGGGAATGAGCAGGCGCACGATGCATCGCAAGCTGCACGAACATCATCTCGAAGGATTTTGATTCATGGAAGTATCACAAGAATTAATTCACAAACTCGAAGTGGGCGGGGGCATGCGCCACATGCGCATCGGGCTGGCGGTGCTGGCCGTGCTCGTTCTCATCGTCGGCTATAATTGGCGGGACTTCCGGAACCTGGGCACTCAGGAAGCGATGGACTCGGCGCAGGTCGGGCGCAACATCGCCCAAGGCAAAGGCTTTTCCACGCTCTTCATCCGGCCCTTCAGCCTGTTCCTGGTCAAACGGCATTATCTCGAAACCCACGGCCTGCCGGGACTCGGCCAGACGGCCGACGCCACGCAAATCAAGGGCAGCCATCCCGACCTGGCCAATCCGCCAGTCTATCCGTTTGTGTTGGCCGGGTTGATGAAAGTCCTGCCGTTTCACTATGTCATTCCGAAGCGGTCTCAAGGCTTCTGGGGTAATGACGGCGGCTTTTGGCGCTATCAACCCGATTTTCTTATCGCGGTCTTCAACCAGCTATTGTTCTTCGTCATTATTGGACTGGTGTTTCGCCTGGCGCTGCGTTTATTCGATTCCACCGTCGCCTGGCTCTCGGCCATCGTGCTGCTGGGCACGGAGATGTTTTGGCGGTTCAGCGTGTCCGGTCTTTCGACGATGGTGCTGGCATTGATTTTCATCGGCCTGGTTTGGTGCCTGGTGTTGTTCGAGGAAGAAGCGCGCGAGCCGGGGCGCGGAGCTGGAAGACTTCTTATTTTCGCGCTCCTCCTCGGCGTGCTCGCGGGTGTGGGCGCAATGACCCGCTACTCCTTCGGCTGGCTCATTCTGCCGGTGCTGGCTTTTCTGCTTTTGTTCGGCGGAGAACGCCGTGTGATCGTGGCCGTGCTGGCCCTGGTGGCCTTCGCGGTCATCATGGCCCCGTGGGTGGTTCGCAATTACAAGGTCAGCGGGACGCCCTTCGGCACCGCGGGCTATGCGATCTATGAAAGCAGCGGCCTCTTTTCCGAATTTCATTTGCAACGCTCGCTCGAGCCGGACCTGAACCAGCCGGCTCTCCACGTCCTGTCGTCGAAGCTGATGGCCAACCTCCGTCCGATCTTCCAAAATGATCTGCCCAGGCTCGGCGGCAGTTGGCTCAGCGGTTTCTTCCTCGTGGGTCTTCTCGTCAGCTTCCGCAGCGAGGCCATCACACGGCTGCGTTATTTCATGCTGATGTGCCTTTTCGTGCTCGTGGTGGTCCAAGCGCTGGGACGCACGCAGCTTGCGGAGGATTCGCCCGACATTAATTCGGAGAACTTGCTCGTGCTGCTGGTGCCCTTGATTCTGATTTACGGCGTCAGCCTGTTCCTGATGCTGCTCGAACAGCTTCGCTTGCCGCTGCGCGAATTGCGTTACGTGGTCACCGGCCTCTTCTGCATATTCGCGTGCCTGCCGATGATTTTTGCGTTCCTGCCTCCGAAGAGCATTCCGGTGGCCTTCCCGCCTTACTTTCCTCCCGCGATCCAAACGTTCGGAGGCTGGCTCAAGGAAACGGAACTGTCCATGAGCGATGTGCCCTGGGCCATGGCCTGGTACGGGCAGCGCCAATGCGTGTGGCTCACGCTCCGATGCACTTCGGACCCCAAGGACCCGGACACGCACGAGGATTTTTTTGCGATCAACGATTATCTGAAGCCCATCTCCGAACTCTACCTCACCCCGCTGGGCATGGACCGGCGGTTCCTGACCCAGTGGGTCAAATCGCCCGATCAAAGCTGGGGTACTTTGATACTCAACATTCAAATGGCCAGAAAAGTGCCGGATTACTTCCCGCTGCACGAATCCGAAAAGGGCTGGCTGCCGGACCAACTCGTCCTGACGGATTGGAAACGCTGGACGAAGTCCACGGCCGCAGAGTAGGAGACTGTTCGAAAAATGGGTGGCGCGGGCGACCCGCCGACCGGAACTGGGGAGAGCAGCACGTGAAAGGCCCGTTTCTATGGGCTCGAAACGTTGGCTCCATTCCGTCCGGAGTTAGAACAACACAAGGACTGCCCGCTGAGCGGGCTGAGTCGCCGGACAGGCCAGGCCGGTGGCCCGTTTACATCGTCAATACTATAATACTAGGCACCGACCCGTTCGACCCGTTTACGGTGAGCAGGCACACGACTCAGTGCCTACCCCCACCATATTGCTCTCGGCGTGGCCCTGAATGACCGACGATCACCCGAGTCACAGCGGTCGAGGTGTTGTCTGAGTCATCAGCACATTGAACAGTGATCGTGTAGATGCGTTCGGTTCTGGGACCGGAGGTTTCGGCCCGCAGGTTCAAAGTCAGATCGCCCGTGATTTGCCAATCGTGGGAGGCGTCGTCGCGGTCGCGATCACGGTAGCGTTCGTTGCTAGTCACGGAAATGATTTTGCAGGTGGCGACACGGCAATTGTCGGTGGCCGAAACGTGCAGTGTGACAGGCTGCATCTTGCCGTTTGGGGGCCAGAGCACGTCGGGGTTGGCGGCGATGCTGTGAATGACTGGCGGCTCGCAGTCGCTAACGATGACTTGGAAGCTGCATGTGTTGGTGAGAGGCTGTGAAGCCGGGTCCACAGCGATGCAGCTAACGATATTCGTGCCCACGGGAAAAAATGAGCCGGAGGGCGGGTTGTACGTAAGGACATATCCCTCGCAGTTCGTCGTCACCAGAGGGCCAAAGTCAACCACCGCCCCACATTGGCCTGAGTCGTTGCAGACGATTACGTTGGTGGGACAAGTAAGTTGGCATTCGTGGCCGGGCATGATGATGCGGAAGATATTGCCCCCGCCATTCGCACCTCCGTACTCGGTCGTGCCGTAGAGATTGCCATCGTTGCCTTGAACAAGGCCAGCATAAGGATAAGCGCCAGAAGCGGTCTCCCCGAACCAAAACAATGCGCTGAGTGTACCATTGGAAGCCACGCTGTAAACGGTACCAAAATTGAAGTTTGATCCACCAGCATAGGAAGAACCATAAAAACTCCCATCTTGGGCTTGTACTAGACCTCCTACTGGATCGGAGCCGTCCCACCCGTTGAATCGAGCGAATGTCGTTAGAGTACCGTCAAGCGTCAGCTTGAATATTGTCCCGTATGTATAGCCCCCCGCCGCACCGTAGAAATTCCCGTCGCTGGCTTGCAGGAGCTTGCCGACGGGCCACACTGCGTTGCCTGGGCCTTGGCAGAGGGAGCCTATGGTCGTGAATGTGCCGTTGGTGGTCAGCCGGTAAACGCTACCATCGCCGCATGAGCCTCCAGCCGCCGTCACACCGTAGAAATTGCCATCACTGGCCAAGAGCAGGCCCCCTGTGGGTTCGTCCACGTCGTACCAGGTATCCAGCCAGAGCTGGGCGTTGGTCGCTGCCCGAAAAATGGTCCCGCTGCCGTCAGTTGTAACCCCATAGAGATAGCCGTCGGGTCCCTGTGCCAGATCGCCGATGGGATAGGCTCCATACCAAAAAGCGTTCCCGAACCAGCCCAGAACCGAGAGGAGTCCCTGCGGTGTTAGCTTAAAGACATTGCCATATCCGTCACCGCCATACATCGTGGTACCGTAAAAGTTCCCATCGGCACTTTCCAGCAACCCGCCGACCGGGTAGTCGCCGTTGGTGCCGTTGAAGGAGAAGACAACCGAGAATTGTCCGCCGGGGGTGATTTTGAAGACTGTGCCCGCGCCACTCGAGCCGCCGCCGGAAGCAGTTCCATAGAAATTACCGTCCTTGGCCTGGATCAGCACCCCCTCAGGCCCCACGCCATCGGTGCCTCCTGTGAAAGAATACAACTCTTGGAACACTTGAGCCGTCCCGCTGCTCACTACCAGACCTAAAGCAACTAGGATGCTGGGAATACGAGCTTTCATAAGCCTAAAGAGTTCATTCCCGAATGATGTTGCTGATCCTGACCTCATCGAGGTCTCCGTTGAAATCCCCCAAGTGCAACAGCCACTTCTCCGTTGAGTTATTAAAGGGAGCCGGAGGATAGTTCGTCGTCTCAGGGCGGCCATCCAAATACACAATCGTCTGGTTTTGTCCGCTGTCAGCCGGTCCGACCGTGACGCGGATTTGATGCCAGGTATTTGGCGTAATGAGTTGCTGCCAAAGGTTAGTGCCGAAGACCACCGAGGCTTGCGGGCCGTAAATCTGGGGTATTTCGCCGGTGCTCGAATCTTCATAAATGCTCCATTCGCGGTAATAGCTATTAGTGGGATTCTGATATAAGTGGAGGAGGTACGTTGCGCCTGAACCAGTGTAGGCGCGCGGATAGATTCGCAGATCGATGGTCATGCTCGCCGAGGAATTTGAAAAGACCGCCGTCGGTGAAATGTTGGTGACTTCCAGGTAATTGCCCGCGCTCTCGAAGCGAGCCACGTAGCCCGTAGGACTTGCCATCCAGTTGGCATTCGGAACCAGGCTTACGGTGCCGCCTGCACTGAGATCGTAATGGTTGGATGTGGCGTCTGCCCAAGGGTTGTTGGTATTATCAAAATGATAGAGCGCGATGGTGTTGGTTTCCGTCGCGCTCGGGTTCGGGAAACTCGTTCCGCCATTAACCGGGTCCCACACCGAAAAGTTTGTGCTGGCAAAAATCCGTCGGCCATCCGGCAGGAGGGCCTCCGCTTGCAAGGTCCGGCCATCGCCCACACTTTCCGGGATAAAGGTAAAATTGGTTCCAAAGGCCGGGTCCTGGCCAAGGAAGTTCCAGGCTGCGCTGCCGGGGTCCCAAACGATTTGGGCGCCGGTCAAGTCTTGCGTCGTGCTCAATTGCGCGACGCATTTCGTGCTGAAGGCAGGGAAGCCGTTCGGGAAAACGATGATCGCCGAAGCGCGTCTCCAAGACTGGGTTACCAACGCTTGCGAATTCACCAGGTAAGCCGCCGAGACCAAGGCGCGGGCGGTGTTCAAATGAACAAATTCGGTGTTCAGGTTGTCCGCCTCTGTCCAGCGGTCGTACAGCGCATATGTGTTCGTGCCCGTCCCGTTATCTGGAAAAGAGACGGGGTCCAGATAGCCGTAATACCAATCCGTATCCCGGACTGGGACATCGAAAAAGCTGGCGATGTTGCCAAGCGGGATGCCGCTCGGCGGCAGCACCGCTTGCGGGTTGTTTCGGGCGTACTGGTCCACGATCTCCCGCTGGCGATACGATCCCACGCCCGTAAGGCGGCTGACGTTGATGGGGTTGCGTCCGGCCTCGTAGTTGAAGTTCTCGATGATGGCGTTGGTATTGGCCAGATGGGTGTTCGTATCGGAGCCGACCCGGTCGGCCACGGCCAAATCGAAGGTGTGGTCCCCGGCGAAATACCAGCCCACGTTGTATTCATCGATGTCATGTCCCTTTGATTGAGGATCAAGACTGGTGCCGTAAGCGTTTTGCGTGGACCATAGCCGGAGGTCCGCAGCTCGATTCGTCAGTTCGTTTACGCACTGGGCGAGATAGTTTGTATCGAGGTCCGTCGCGAGTCTTCGCCCAGAGAGCGCGGCGAAGGCGTAATCACGCAAGGCGCAGCCGTAGCCCGCGTAACAACGAAGATAGCCGTAGCGCCTCGTCTCATTGCAAAAGCCGATGATGGCATAGATCGTGTCAAAGGTGCTCGGGATGCCGGGCTGCGGGTCACTATATTGATTATTCAGGAAAATCTTGAAGGCGTTCACCCTGTCCACCGCATTGGTCAGGGCGGTGTCGGACTCGTCCACCACTTTCGTGCCGGTCGAGTCGAAGATTCTGAATTGGAGCGGCCCGCTGATATTGGTGGAACCGACGATGTTCGTATAGTTAGTCCCGCCAATGTTCGTGATAACAATGTTGGTGCTTGGAGTGTATTTAATCGCCACGAGCAGGTCGCCGGTGCCGGGCAGCGAATTGGTATCTTTAATCCACTGGAAGGTGAACCCATTGTGGGCGTTGGTATTCGCCGGGTTTGGATACCAATCGAAAAGGTTCGATTTGTAGCTGGCACCACCCGTGGCAGAGAACAAAGAAGCGGCTGCCCAAGTCAGTTCGTCATCATGCGTGTAATCGTCTCCGTAAGTTGTGATCTTCTGGTAACAGCCATACTTCCCGTACTTGGCGATGGCATTGGTCAGAAAGTTCCAGCCTTTGATTGCCGCCTGCATGTACAGGTTTGTGGATTGCGCGAAATAGCTTCCGAATACCCGCGAAGAACCAATCTCCGCAAGCGCGGCCACAGCCGAAGCTGTCGCGCTGGTGGTCTTGGGCCAGACGACCTGAGGGTGGTTTCCGGGCAGCTCGTGATTTTCGTACTCCGTATCGACCGGATAAACCAGAAAATAGAACCCGCCATCGTTGGTGTCCTGCATCTTGAGAAGGAAGTCAGCCTCCCATTTGGCCTCATCAAGGATGTCGGGGATACCGTTAGCACTCTCCGGCAGCCCGAAGTTATCGAAGTTTGTCAGGCCCAGATTATCAGCCCCGAAGATCAGGATATGGATCAGTTGAGCTGAATTGACCGTGTATTTGCTGTAATCGCCCGCGTCGTGATGGCCCCCTGAGACATCAATTGAATTGGTGGTGGTCGGGAACTGGAAAAGCAAGTGGTTGGTATCGGGTCCGTAAAGGGGCGGCGCACCCTGAGGCGGGTTATTGGAGTTTATTGTGAGCGCGTAGTTGGAGATCGTCGTCCACGTAAATCCATAGCTGGCGGCAGGCAAAGGGATCGCTACCTTGTTGGTGTGGCAGTCGCCATGCACGAACCGGGTAAACTGCACGTCATTTACTTGCAGCCCGATTTCTCCCTTCCCGCAACGCTGATGATAAAGGCCAAGCGCATAGGTTCTGGCCAGATTCATCATTGTCCCAGAGTCTATTCGGAAGGGGTAGGAGGCTCCCAGGCCAGGCACGACAAGCTGGTACTGGCCCGCGTTTGTAAACGCGCTGAAATCGGCCTCAAGCACGGCTTGGTACTGCGGCTGATTCACCCCGGCCGGACTGGGCCAAGTGCTGGCGGCATCTGGCCGCGCAGTCAGCCCCGCAAGGCCAGAGGTTGGATAAACCTGCGCGCCCGAAGTGGCATCCACGAGTTTGAAGCCCAGGTTGGTGGAAATCTGCATTTCGCCGAGGTTGCCCAGATAATAGCCGATCATGGCCTTCTTCTGATAGGTGGGTAAATACCCCTGCTGATTGACGTGGAGGTTCGGGCCGTAGCGCAATGGGTCGTTCACGGAAACGAATCGCATTGTCGCGGGCCAAAGCGTCGTGTTAGTCGTGGTGACCTCCACCGTGGCGTTGCTGGTGGCCCAATTGGTGCTCGCCAATCGGAGATACACGGTGTTTTCGACTCGGAAATCGTCCTGCTCAAGCGAGGCATAAAGCGGACGGCGCTTGTAGCCAATCTGAGTTACGCCAATCAGACCGCTCGGAGTGTGGACTTGGAATTGGTTCGTCGCGGGCAGGTTGACGACGGTATTAGTTACGAAATTGGTGCCGTCGGTTGTTACGGCGTTGGTCAGAAAATTCCAGGTGTTGGTGTCGCCGGAGACGCGCGTCATTTCCAGCAAATCGGGCGCGAGGATGGTCAAATGACTTGAACCCGCAGTGGGCAGCACCAGCGGGCCTCGCTGGTCGTAGTGGAGTGGGTCTGTGCCTACCAGCACCTCGATTCCGTCGCTCACACCATCGCCGTCGGTATCCCACAAGTACGGGTTGGTCTTGCTCACCAGCCTTTCGTAGGCATCGGTCAAACCGTCTCCGTCGCTATCCAGCGGCGTGCCCAGGATCAGAAACGAGCCCGAGGAGTAGAGGTTCGTTAGCATGTAGGTGGTACAATGGTGGCCTTGCCCCATCCATGACCAGGCCTGCGTCCGGTTGGTCGAGAAGTCCAGATCGCTGTTCGCGAAAACGTCATATAAAGAGCCATCGGCGCCACCGGCAATCGTAAAGGTCACGTTCATGGTGTGGTTGGTAGCCATGGTCGCAACGAAGTTGGTGAGCCAGACTTGACTGTTGGTTTCGCAGCCGATGCTGTTCGTGCTGATTGGGATGAGGTTTCCCGGACCCGTCACCGCAT
>Ga0073928_10007649_pt1 | contig 13888 bp, 8 predicted proteins | sample PaiPotPPA55metaG_FD_76969 | JGI IMG/M metagenome (GOLD analysis project Ga0073928, IMG submission 76969) | Iron sulfur acid spring bacterial and archeal communities from Banff, Canada, to study Microbial Dark Matter (Phase II) - Paint Pots PPA... ... | reverse complement strand
CGCGGGAACAATTGTTCCACTACGGAATTAATTTTCTCCCTCCCAATCCATTGGTCTAACAAACTGTAATATCTAAGGTATTTCGCTTGATTCGGAACCGTTCGCGCGATTTTATCGGTTGAAAAACGACTCGCACTCGCTCTCTGTGGAGCGTGCCTTTGGCCCTTGAGGGGAATCCCATGAGTGATCTCGGCCCTACTACGCCATCCGCCCGTCGCCGTGCCAAAGTCAAACCGTACACCAATGGAAAGCCGGATCCCTCGCAGGAATTGCTTCAAGCGTTGCAGGCGATGCGAAGCGGTGACTTCTCGGTGCGAATGACCGGCGACCATCTCGGCATCGAAGGGAAGATCGCCGATACGTTCAATGAAATCGTGGCCGCCAATCAACGCATGGCGCAACAGCTGGAGCGGGTAGGCCAGGTTGTCGGCCGCGAAGGAAAGACGCGCCAGCGCGTCAAGTTCGGCCTTGCCAGCGGCTCATGGGCCGACATGGAAGGTTCGGTCAATACGCTGATCGATGATCTGCTCTGGCCAACGCGCGAAGTGACGCGAGCGGTCGCGGCCGTCGCGCAAGGCGATCTGCTGCAAACCGTGCAGCTCGATGTCGACGGCCGCCCGTTGCGCGGCGAATTTTTGCAGTCGGCCACCATCGTCAACACGATGATCAAGCAGCTCAGCGTATTCACCTCCGAGGTGACACGCGTCGCGCGCGAAGTCGGCACCGAGGGCAAGCTCGGCGGCCAGGCGCAGGTCCCCGAAGTGACGGGGGTCTGGAAAGACCTGACCGAGAGCGTCAATTCGATGGCCAACAATCTCACCGGCCAGGTTCGCAACATCGCCGAAGTCACCATCGCGGTCGCCAACGGCGACCTCTCCAAGAAAATCACCGTGGACGTTCGCGGCGAAATCCTGCAGCTCAAGGAAGCCATCAACACCATGGTGGACCAGCTTCGCTCGTTCGCCTCCGAAGTCACCCGCGTCGCCCGTGAAGTCGGCACGGACGGCAAGCTCGGCGGTCAGGCGATCGTGCCCGGCGTCGCCGGCACCTGGAAGGACCTCACCGATTCCGTGAACGCAATGTGCGGAAACCTGACCGCACAGGTGCGCAATATCGCCAACGTCACCACCGCGGTCGCGCGCGGCGACCTTTCGCGCAAGATCACGGTCGACGTCCGAGGCGAAATTCTGGAGCTCAAGGACACCATCAACACGATGGTCGATCAGCTCAACTCGTTCGCTTCGGAAGTGACCCGCGTCGCGCGTGAAGTCGGCACCGAAGGCAAGCTCGGCGGGCAAGCCCAGGTCCCCGGCGTCGCCGGCACCTGGAAGGACCTCACCGACAACGTCAACTTCATGGCGAGCAACCTCACCGCCCAGGTCCGCAATATCGCCGATGTCGCGACCGCGATCGCGGGCGGCGATCTGTCCAAGAAGATCACGGTGAACGTGTCGGGCGAAATCCTTCAGTTGAAGGAGACCCTCAACACCATGGTCGATCAGCTCAATGCGTTTGCCGGCGAGGTCACGCGCGTCGCACGCGAGGTCGGTACCGAAGGCCGACTGGGCGGCCAGGCCAACGTGCTCGGCGTCGCCGGCACCTGGAAGGACCTGACCGAGAGCGTCAACTCGATGGCGAGCAATCTGACGGCCCAGGTTCGCAACATCGCCGAAGTGACGACGGCCGTGGCCAACGGCGACCTGTCGAAGAAGATCACGGTGGACGTGCGCGGCGAAATCCTCGAGCTGAAGAACACCATCAACACCATGGTCGACCAGCTCAACGCCTTTGCCGGCGAAGTGACGCGCGTGGCGCGCGAAGTCGGCACCGAAGGCAAGCTTGGCGGACAGGCGCTGGTGCGCGGCGTCGCCGGTACCTGGAAGGATCTGACCGACAGCGTCAATTCGATGGCCAGCAACCTGACCGGACAGGTTCGCAACATCGCCGAGGTCGCTACCGCCGTGGCCAAGGGGGATCTGTCGAAAAAAATCACCGTGAACGTGTCGGGTGAAATCCTTCAGCTGAAGGAAACGCTCAACACCATGGTCGACCAGCTCAACGCCTTTGCAAGCGAAGTGACGCGCGTGGCGCGTGAAGTCGGCACCGACGGCAAGCTCGGTGGCCAAGCGCAGGTAACCGGCGTGGCCGGCACCTGGAAGGACCTCACCGACAGCGTCAACTCGATGGCGGGCAACCTCACCGCCCAGGTCCGTAATATCGCGGAAGTGGCGACTGCCATCGCCGGCGGCGATCTCTCCCGCAAGATCACCGTGGACGTCCGCGGCGAGATCCTGCAGCTCAAGGAAACGCTCAATACGATGGTCGACCAGCTCAACCGCTTCGCCGGCGAGGTGACGCGCGTGGCGCGCGAGGTCGGCACCGAAGGCCGCCTCGGCGGCCAGGCCAACGTGCCGGGCGTCGCCGGCACCTGGAAGGACCTCACCGACAGCGTCAATTCGATGGCGGGCAACCTGACTGCGCAGGTCCGCAACATCGCCGAAGTGACCACGGCGGTGGCGCGCGGCGACCTGTCGCGCAAGATCACCGTCGACGTCAAGGGCGAGATCCTCGAACTAAAGAACACCATCAACACGATGGTGGACCAGCTCAACGCCTTCGCTTCGGAAGTCACCCGTGTCGCCCGCGAGGTCGGCACCGAGGGCAAGCTCGGCGGACAGGCCGAGGTGCCCGAGGTTGCCGGCACCTGGAAGGACCTCACCGACAACGTCAACTTCATGGCGTCCAATCTGACCGCCCAGGTCCGCAACATCGCCGAAGTCGCGACCGCGATCGCCGGTGGCGACCTGTCCAAAAAGATCACGGTCGACGTGCGCGGCGAAATTCTGCTGCTCAAGGACACCTTGAATACCATGGTCGAGCAGCTTCGCTCGTTCGCCGCCGAAGTGACACGCGTGGCGCGGGAGGTCGGCACCGAGGGCCGGTTGGGCGGCCAGGCCGTGGTGCCCGGCGTCGGCGGCACCTGGAAGGATTTGACCGACAACGTCAATCTGCTCGCCGCCAACCTCACCACCCAGGTCCGTAACATCGCCGAGGTCACCACGGCGGTGGCGCGCGGCGACCTGTCGCGCAAGATCACCGTCGACGTCAAGGGCGAGATCCTCGAGCTGAAGAACACCATCAACACGATGGTCGACCAGCTCAACGCCTTCGCGGGCGAGGTGACGCGCGTCGCGCGCGAGGTCGGCACCGAAGGCAAGCTCGGCGGACAGGCGCAGGTGCCCGGCGTCGCCGGAACCTGGAAGGACCTCACCGACACCGTGAACTTCATGGCGGCCAACCTGACCGAACAGGTGCGCGGCATCGTCAAGGTTGTGACCGCGGTCGCCAACGGCGACCTGAAGCAGAACCTGACGGTGAAATCGAAGGGCGAGGTCGCCGCGCTCGCCGACACCATCAACAACATGACCGAGACGCTGGCGACCTTCGCCGATCAGGTCACCAGTGTCGCGCGCGAGGTGGGCGTGGAGGGCCGCCTCGGCGGCCAGGCCAACGTCCCCGGCGCGGCCGGCACGTGGAAGGATTTGACCGGCAACGTCAACCTCTTGGCGGCCAACCTCACCTCCCAGGTGCGCGCCATCGCCGAGGTGGCGACCGCGGTGACAAAGGGCGACCTGACGCGTTCGATCCAGGTCGATGCCAGGGGCGAAGTCGCGGAGCTGAAGGACAATATCAATACGATGATCGGCAATTTGCGGCTCACCACCGACGTCAATACCGAACAGGACTGGCTGAAGACCAACCTCGCCAAATTCACCAACATGCTCCAGGGCCAGCGCGATCTCACCACGGTCGGCCGGCTGTTGCTCACGGAGCTGACGCCGCTCGTCAATGCGCATATGGGCGTGATCTACCAGGTCGAAAACGAAGAGAACCCGCAATTGCGGCTGCTTTCGGCTTACGCCGGTGACGGCACCAATCCCAATCCGTCCATCGTGCAGTTTGGCGAAGGCCTGATCGGTCAATGCGCGATGGACAAGCGGCAGCGGCTGGTATCGGAAATCCCCAGCGACGCTGTTCCGATCAATTCAGCGTTGTTGCGGGTAGTGCCGAAGAATCTGGTGGTGCTTCCGGTTCTGTTCGAAAATCAGGTCAAGGCAGTGATCGAGCTCGCTTCCGTCTCTTCCTTTACGACCTCACAGATGACGTTCCTCGAGCAGCTCACCGACAGCATCGGCATCGTGCTCAACAGCATCGAGGCGACGATGCAGACGGAAGGGTTGTTGAAGCAGTCCCAGCAGCTCGCCGGAGAGCTGCAGACGCAGCAGAAGGAGCTGCAACAGACCAACGAACAGCTGGAGCAGAAGGCTCAGCAGCTTGCCGAGCGCAACGTCGAAGTGGAGCGCAAGAACCAGGAAATCGAGCAGGCGCGGCGTGCGCTCGAAGAGAAGGCAACCGAACTTTCGCTGACGTCCAAGTACAAGTCGGAATTCCTCGCCAACATGTCCCACGAACTGCGAACGCCGCTCAACAGCATCCTGATCCTGGGCCAGCAGTTGACCGAAAATCCCGACGGCAATTTGACCCTCAAACAGGTCGAATTCGCGCGCACCATCCACGGCGCCGGCACGGATCTGCTGAACCTGATCAGCGACATCCTCGACCTCTCGAAGATCGAATCGGGCACCGTGACCGTGGACGCCGAGGAAATCCTGACATCCAACCTGCTGCAGACGGTCGGGCGCCCGTTCCGGCACGAAGCGGAAAACCGGCAATTGTCGTTCACCATCGATGTCGATCCCAATCTGGGTCGCAACATCCACACCGATTCAAAGCGTTTGCAGCAGGTGCTGAAGAACCTGTTGTCGAACGCCTTCAAATTCACGGCCGAGGGCGGCGTGCGCCTCAGCGTCTCGGCGGCGGTGGGCGGCTGGAGCGGCGAACATCCTGTCCTTAACCATTCACCGGCCGTGATCGCCTTCGAGGTGTCGGATACCGGCATCGGCATTCCCCAGGAGAAGCAGAAGCTGATCTTCGAGGCGTTCCAACAGGCCGACGCCGGCACCAGCCGGAAATATGGCGGCACCGGCCTCGGCCTCGCTATCAGCCGCGAACTTGCGAGTCTGCTGGGTGGCGAAATCCATCTTCGGAGCACCCCCGGCAAAGGCAGCATCTTCACGCTCTATTTGCCGTTGAAATACGCCGGGCCGACGGTGGCTCCGCGGGTCAGCGCATCGTCGCAATATAGCGTCGCGCCGGCGCTGCCGGCGGCGGCGCAGGAACGCGTTATCGAACAGCTTCCGGACGACCGGTTAAGCCTCGAACCGGGAGATACCATTCTCCTTATTGTTGAGGACGACCCGCATTATGCGCGCGTGCTGGTGGATCTCGCGCGCGACAAGGGCTTCAAGGTCCTGGTCGCGGCGCGGGGCTCGGAGGCGCTGGATCTGGCCAAGCAATACCAGCCCGCCGCAGTGTCGCTCGATGTCTTCCTGCCCGACATGCTCGGCTGGACGGTGCTAAGCCAGCTCAAGCACAATCCGCTGACGCGGCATATCCCCGTCCAGATCATCACCCTGGACGAAGATCGCCAGCATGCGCTGGCGCGGGGCGCGTTTTCCTTCGTCAACAAGCCGACCACGACCGAAGGGGTGAGCGCGGCGCTGTCCCAGATCAAGGAGTACGCCAAGCCCCGCCGCAAGCGTCTGCTGATCGTGGAGGACAATGTTGCCGAACAGATGAGCATCAGGGAACTTCTCGACCACGACGACATTGAGATCGTGACGACCGACACCGGCGCGGGTGCGCTTTCCGCGTTGCGCGAAAATCCATGCGACTGCGTCGTCCTCGATTTGCGGTTGCCTGACATGAGTGGTTTCGAGGTGCTGGACTCCATCCGCAACGACGATTCGTTATCGGACGTACCGGTCGTCGTCTTTACCGGCCGCGAGCTTTCGGTCGAGGAAGACGCGGAACTGCATACGATGGCCCGAAGCATCGTGGTGAAAGGCGTGGAATCGCCCGAGCGCCTGCTCGATGAAACATCGCTGTTCCTGCATCGCGTAATCACGGAACTGCCCATCGAGAAACAGCGAATGCTGGAGAAGCTCAACAGTTCCGACGAGGACCTTGTCGGTCAGACCGCGCTGCTGGTCGATGACGATGCCCGCAATATCTTCGCGCTCTCAAGCGTTCTGGAACGGCGCGGCATGAAGGTTCTTACCGCCACGACCGGCAGCGAGGCGATCGCGCTGGTGGAATCGAACCGCCAGATCGCCGTCGTTTTGATGGATATCATGATGCCGCAGATGGACGGCTACCAAACCATCGGGGCCATCCGGGCGAACCCGTCGTTCCGCCGGCTTCCCATCATCGCCCTCACCGCCAAGGCGATGAAGGGAGATCGGGAGAAGTGCCTGGATGCGGGCGCTTCCGATTATCTCGCCAAACCCGTCAATACAGAGCAATTGCTGCTTGCGATACGCATGTGGCTACATCGCTGATTGGTGCGCCAGATCATGGACCACGAAAAGGTAAACATCCTTCTGGTCGACGATCAGCCGGCGAAGTTGCTGGCCTATGAAGTCATTCTAAAGGAGCTCGGCGAAAATCTCGTGGTCGCGGCTTCGGGGCGTGAAGCGCTCGAATACCTGCTCAAGAACGAAGTTGCGGTCATTCTGGTCGACGTCTGCATGCCAGAGCTCGATGGCTTCGAGCTTGCCGCCATGATCCGCGAGCATCCGCGATTTCAGACGACGGCGATGATCTTCATCTCCGCCATTCAGGTCAGCGATCTGGATCGCATTCGCGGCTACGCGATGGGCGCGGTGGACTACGTGCCGGTGCCGGTGATCCCGGAGGTCCTGCGCGCAAAGATCAGGGTGTTCGCCGAGCTCTATCGCAAGACCCGGCAACTGGAGCGATTTAACGCCGAGCTTGAAGATCGGGTTCTCGCGCGCACGGGCGAGCTGGAAGAATCAAATGCGCGGCTTCTCGAAAGCGAGCAGCGCCGCAGTCTTGCGCTTGCGGCGGGAAGCATGGGTTCCTGGGACTGGGACTGGGTCAACGGGGACTGGATGTGGGACGAAGGCCAGTTCCGGATTTTCGGTGTCGATTCAGGAAGCTTTGCCGTCAACCCGGAAAATGTCCAGGCAATGCTGCACCCCGACGATTTTGACGAAGTGCACAAGGCGATGGCCCAGTTCAACAAGGGCACAAGATCCTACGAAACCGAGTTTCGAATCGTACGGCCCGACGGTGAAATTCGCTGGTGCGCCGGCACGGCGGCCGCCACCGTCGACAAGACCGGCCGCGTCGTACGGGTCAGCGGGGTCACCGTCGACATTACTGAGCGGAAGCGGGCGGAGGAACGACAAAATCTTCTGACCCGGGAGGTCGATCATCGCGCGAAGAATGCGCTGGCGCTGGCGCAATCGATTGTCAGGCTGACCCGAGGCGAAAGCGTCAAGGCCTACATACAGGCGGTGGAAGGACGGATCAGTGCGCTGGCGCGGGTGCATACCATTCTGTCCCTGTCGAGCTGGCAAGGCGCTGAAATAACCAAGCTGGTCGGCGAGGAACTCGCGCCCTATGCCACGGGCGATCAGATCGCATTCAGCGGTTCAAACATTCAGCTGCAACCCGCGACCGCGCAAACGCTGGCCATGGCCCTGCATGAGCTGGTTACGAATTCGGCAAAATATGGGGCCTTGTCGACGCTGTCCGGCCGCCTCACGATCAAATGGGAGGTGCAGGCCGACGTTCTCGAGATATTGTGGGAAGAACGGGATGGCCCCGCTGTTGAAAGGCCGATATCGCGCGGCTTCGGGACAAAAAGCGTGATCGCCAGCATCGAGTCGCAACTCGGAGGACAGGCCGAGTTCGACTGGCGTTCCGAAGGCCTGATCTGCCGGCTATCAGTCCCGCTCTTGCAGGTCGGAGCAGCCCGACACACCAACCGCCAGAACTTGCCGGCCGGTGGCAACGGGCTTGCTTCGGTGTCCGCGGAAGCCTGAAGCTGCTTCCCAGTCCACCGGCGCGCCGTCAAGAGGCCTAACGCCGGCTGACGCTCAATGGCTTGGAGCGTGTCCAGCGAAATGGGCCCCGGCTCGCTAGCGCCTCCGTTCCGATTCAATCGGAACGGAAAAGGCGCTAGAAATTGCTCGCAGACGACTCGTTCGGGATGCCGTCGATCGGGCATTCGTCGGTCCCTGCGGTCGGGCGGGTCATCGCCTCGACCATTTCGCGCGTGCCTTCCGGATCGGCGATCCACTTCTTGTAGAAATCGTAGGGGCAGGCCGCGACGCCGCGCGGGCTTTCGCCGGAGTTGATCATGCCGGTATAGCCGCGATGGACCAATTTGTAGAGGTGGTTCTGCGACTGGCCGGTGCGGCGCACATCGCGAATCAGGCTCTTCGAAAGCTGGGCATACTGGATGCCGTACTCCTCCTCCCCGGTCTCGCCCAGGGTGCGGCCATCGAAGCCGATGATCGCGGAGTGACCGAAGTAGGAATAGACGCCGTCAAAGCCGGCGGCATTGGCGACCGCGACATAGACATTGTTGGCCCATGCCATCGCCTTGGAGATGAGGATCTGCTGTTCCTTGGCCGGATACATGTAGCCCTGGCAACGCACGATCAGTTCGGCACCCTTCATGGCACAGTCACGCCAGATTTCCGGAAAATTGCCGTCGTCGCAGATGATCAGGCTGACCTTCAGGCCTTTCGGACCGTCGGAAACATAGGTGCAATTGCCGGGATACCAGCCTTCGATCGGCACCCACGGCATGATCTTGCGGTATTTCTGGACGATCTCGCCCTTGTCGTTCATCAGGATCAAGGTGTTGTATGGCGCCTTGTGGGGGTGCTCCTCGTGGCGCTCGCCGGTGAGCGAGAACACGCCCCAAACCTTGGCCTTGCGGCAGGCTTCGGCGAAGATGTCGGTCTCGGGACCCGGGATCGACGACGCGGTTTCGTACATCTCCTTCGAGTCATACATGATGCCGTGGGTGGAGTATTCCGGGAAGATCACCAGATCCATGCCCGGCAGGCCGGTCTTCATGCCCACCACCATGTCGGCGATCTTGCGGGCGTTGTCGAGCACCTCGGCCCTGGTGTGCAGTCGCGGCATTTTGTAGTTGACGACGGCTACGCCGACTGTGTCGTTGCTGCTGGAAATGTCACCGTGAAGCATGGGATCGCCTCCTGTCCTGATTTGGGTTTGCCGTCGATCAAACGGCCAAGTGATGATGGACGAGTTCGCCGGCTGGCGTATCGATCGGTCCAGACGCCCCGGCGTGGCCTTTATCGACAATTACGAAAGATCACGAGGCATCAATGGCTGATCATCCAGGGACGCGCGGTCGGGAAGCTTTTCGCGCCGCTCCTGGTTTTCTTCACAAGGCGGGAAGGCTTGCCCGCGCAACACCCGCACCCGGGAGCATGCGAGGCCTTGTATTCGCCGACGGTCCTGGGCGCGTTGGACGCGCGCTCGTTGGTGGCGTGAGCCTTGCGCCTGTCCGAGGGCATGCAAAAGAAATTCGGCGCGGTCAGAATGACGCGGGGCGCCGCGCTTTCGCACCGCGGACAATCCTGCGGCGCGTCGCATTCGGCCATCGGCCGCATGTCGGTGAAGGGGCCGCAATCGTTGCAGAGATATTCGTAAACCGGCATCTGGTTTCCTCGCGCGCTACTTCATGGACTTCGCAACGGCGGATGCGGGGCGACGGATACGCGCCGTCCCGCATCCCGTCGCGCGGGAGCTCTATTTATCCTGCGACAGCGGCATCTGGATGTCGCCCTTGATGTGTTTGACTGGACCGGCCGACGACGGCATGATGTCGAAGTCGAAGATCTCGGTCGGCAGCCACAGCGTCGCGCAAGCGTTGGGTACGTCGACCACGCCGGAGATATGGCCCTGGCAAGGTGCCGTTCCCAAAATCGAATAGGCCTGCGCGCCGGAGTAGCCGAACTTTTTCAGATATTCGATCGCGTTCAGGCAGGCTTGCCGGTAGGCGATATGCACATCGAGATAATGCTGCTTGCCCTGCTCGTCGACCGAGATGCCTTCGAAGATCAGATAGTCCTTGTAGTTCGGCGTGATCGGCGACGGCTTGAACACCGGGTTCTTGATGCCGTATTTGGCGACGCCGTCCTTGATGATGTCGACCTTGAGGTGCAACCAGCCGGCCATCTCGATCGCGCCGCAGAAGGTGATCTCGCCGTCACCCTGGCTGAAGTGCAGGTCGCCCATCGAGAGCCCGCCGCCCGGCACATACACCGGGAAGTAGATCTTCGAGCCGCGCGACAGGTCCTTGATGTCGCAATTGCCGCCATGCTCGCGTGGCGGCACCGTGCGCGCGCCTTCGGCACCAATCTTGGCCTTGACGTCGCCTTTCGCGCGACCACCGTGAGCGGTCGCGGCGAATGGCGGATTGGCCAGGCCCGGCACCCGCGTCGGATTGGTCGCGATCAGCGCGGTCTCGCGCTCGTTCCACTTCGCCAGCAGTTTCGGATCCGGCAGACAGCCGATCAGGCCGGGATGGATGAGGCCGGCAAAATTCACGCCCGGAACGTGGCGCGACGAGGTGTAGAGGCCCTTGAAGTCCCAGATCGACTTCTGCGCCAGCGGGAAATGATCGGTGAGGAAGCCGCCGCCATTCTTCTTGGAAAAGAAGCCGTTGAATCCCCACATGCTCTCCTTCACCGGCCCGACGTCGAGCAGATCGACCACCAGCAGATCGCCGGGCTCGGCGCCCTTGACGCCGATCGGACCGGACAGGAAGTGCACAATCGACAGATCGATGTCGCGCACGTCGTCCGCGGAGTCGTTGTTCTTGATGAACCCGCCGGTCCAGTCATAGGTCTCGATGATGAAATCGTCGCCCGGACCGACCCATGCCACGATCGGGATGTCGGGATGCCAGCGATTGTGGATCATGTCATTATCGTAAGCCGACTTGGAAAGATCGACCTTAATTAGTGTCTCTGGCATTTAAAGCTCCCGTGTTACAGGTTCGGTTAGGAATCAGACGGACAAGTATTTCGAGATCTGCGCGGCATCGACGCCGTCGCGCGGATCGTCGCGAACGATCTCGCCATTCTCGATGACGAGCACGCGATCGGCGACGTCGAGCGCGAAGCTCAACACCTGTTCTGAGACGATGATCGAAAGGCCGCGGGTGTCACGAATCCGCTTCAGGGTGCGGGCCATTTCCTTGATGATGGAGGGTTGAATGCCTTCGGTCGGCTCGTCGAGCAGCAACACCTTGGGCTTCGTGGCGAGCGCGCGTGCGATCGCGAGCTGCTGCTGCTGTCCGCCGGAAAGGTTGCCGCCGCGGCGCCCTTTCATTTCCAGCAACACCGGAAACAGCTCGTAGAGGTCGCCCGGCACCTCCTTTTCGCCCGAGGCGACAAGGCCAGTCTCGATGTTTTCCTTGACCGTCATGGCCGAGAAGATCATGCGGCCCTGCGGCACATAGGCCAGCCCCTTCGCTACGCGCTCATAGCTTTTCAGCTTGCTGAGTTCGGCGCCTTCCATGTTCACCGAGCCGCGCTTGGTCGGCACGATGCCCATCAACGACTTCATCAGCGTGGTCTTGCCCATGCCGTTGCGGCCCATGATCGCCACGATCTCGTTGGGCGCCACCGACACGTTGAGGCCATGCAGCACTTCGCTCTGGCCGTAGGCGACATGCAGATCGGAGATAGCCAGCATCAAGATGCTCCTTGTTCTGCGTTTCGCATGACCTTGTCCGGAAACCGGACGCCACTTGCCGGGATCATGCGCTAGTGCCCGAGATAGACTTCGATGACCTTGGGATCATTCTTGACGTGCTCCATCGAACCTTCCGACAGGATCTGGCCCTGGTGCAGCACCGTGACCTTGTGCGCGATGTCCTCGACGAACTTCATGTCGTGCTCGATCACCAGCACCGAGCGGTCCTTGATGATGCGGTTGAGCAGTTCCGCGGTCTTGACGCGTTCGCTGACGCTCATGCCGGCCACCGGTTCGTCCAGCATCAGCAGCTCGGGATCCTGGATCAGCAACATGCCGATTTCCAGCCATTGCTTCTGGCCGTGGCTGAGCAGTTCAGCACTCATGTTGAGACGGTCCTTCAGGAAGATAATCTCGGCGACTTCCTCGACCCGGTCGCGCACGATGGCGTCGCGCGTGAAGGTCAGCGCGCCGAACACCGTGCGGCCGCGCGGATAGGATATCTCCAGGTTTTCGAACACGGTCAGGTCGTCATAGATCGACGGCGTCTGGAACTTGCGGCCGACGCCGGCCTGCACGATCTGGTTCTCCTTCATTTTCGTGAGATCCTTTTCGCGAAAATGGATCGATCCCGACGTCGCTTTGGTCTTGCCGCAGATCAGGTCGAGCACCGTGGTCTTGCCGGCGCCGTTCGGGCCGATAATGACGCGGATCTCGTTTTCGTCGACATAGAAGGATAGATCGTTGACTGCCTTGAAGCCGTCGAAGGAGACCGTCAGTCCCTCGACCGAGAGCAGGAAAGGTTTGGGCTGGTGACCTATCAGCATGATGATCCCCTCACTCGGCCGGCGCGCCGTCGGCGACTGAATTGTCGTTCCAGTCCGCCGTCGGTCCGGAGCCGGATTTGCGTGACGGAATCAACCGGTTCAGCTGCGGCTGGATGTAGTCGCCCCAGATCCCGGCCAGACCGTTCGGGAAGGCGAGAACCACCGCAATGAACAGACCACCGAGCCCAAACAGCCACAATTCGGGAAACGATTCCGACAGGCTGGTCTTGGCGAAATTGACCAGCAAGGTGCCGTAAATCGCGCCCAGGATGGAGAGCCGCCCGCCGACCGCGGTGTAGATCACCATTTCGATCGAGGGCACGATGCCGACAAAGGACGGCGACATGAAGCCCACATTGAGTGCGAACATGGCGCCGCCGATCGCCGCGAATATGGCGGCGATGCAGAAAGCGAAGATCTTGAAATTCGCAACGCTGTAGCCGGAGAATCTGACGCGATCTTCCTTTTCACGCATCGCGACCAGGATGCGTCCGAGTTTGGAGTGACGGATGAATTGCGCGATGAAGATGCAGCCGAACAGGCACGCCACCTCAAAGAAGTAGAGCACGATCTTAGCGTGATCCGGCCGGATGTCCCAGCCCTTCAGGGTGCGCAGGTCAGTCATCCCGTTGATGCCGCCGGTGTAGCCCTGTTGGCCGACAATCAGAATGGTGAGAATTGCCGCGACCGCCTGGGTGATGATGGCAAAGTAGGTGCCGCCGACGCGGCGTTTGAACATCGCCGCGCCTATGATGAATGCGAAGAACGCCGGCACCAGGATAACAGCAGCGACAGTGAAGGTGAGGCTGTGGAACGGCTTCCAGAAGAACGGCAGCTGCGTGATCTGATTCCAGTCCATGAAATCGGGGATGCCGGGCGTGGACTGGATCTTGGTATTCTCGGGACTGGAAGCCTCCAGCTTGAGGAACATCGCCATGCAGTAGCCGCCAAGCCCGAAGAACACGCCCTGCCCGAGGCTCAGGATGCCGCCATAGCCCCAGCAGATAACCAGCCCCAGCGCCACGAACGCGTAAGTCAGGTATTTGGCGACCAGATTGAGACGGAATACGTCGAGGCAGAGCGGCAGAATTACCACCAGGAGGACCGCGAGCACGAGGATGCCGAGGAGTTCCGACCGGTTGGCAAAGCGCGGATTGTCGGACATGGCTTCAGCCCTTTTTCTTGCTTACTTGCGAACCTTGAGAGCGAACAGACCTTGCGGCCGCAGCATCAGAATTCCGACAACGGCGAGCAACGTGAGAACCTTGGCCATCGAGCCGGACATGAAGAATTCCAGGGTCGACTGCGTCTGAGAGATCGAGAACGCCGACGCGATCGTGCCGAGCAGACTCGCCGCGCCGCCGAACACCACAACCAGAAACGTATCG
>Ga0073928_10007646_pt1 | contig 13889 bp, 19 predicted proteins | sample PaiPotPPA55metaG_FD_76969 | JGI IMG/M metagenome (GOLD analysis project Ga0073928, IMG submission 76969) | Iron sulfur acid spring bacterial and archeal communities from Banff, Canada, to study Microbial Dark Matter (Phase II) - Paint Pots PPA... ... | reverse complement strand
GTCTATCAGGCTAGCCTCGACATCCGCCAGAAGCTGCTGCAGGGCAGGGCGCTTGAGCGAGCCCCCCGAAAATGCGCCATCGTCATAATGGTCGGGGATCAGGCGCCAGCCCTCATGCGCCTGACTCTTAATGTAGGCCTCGCAGGACTCGCGCTGGGCGTCTAGCGAGTTGAATTCCAGGTCGAGGTTATGGTCGGTGGATTTTCGGGTGTAGACGGCACAGCGCAGCAGCTTTTTGCTGGGTTTATCCATGGGCCGAACCTCTGCGGGCTGGAACCGCCTGACTGGCTCGAACGGAGGAACGACCGGTTTTCGGAGGCTTCACTCTCGGCGTCGGAGGAGCGGCTGACACTTCCGCTGGCTTCAGACCGTTAGATGCACGCAGGCCAAAGAAGCGTGGACCATTCCATGTCGTTCCCGTGATCTGGCGGGCGATGGTCGAAAGGCTCGAATAGGTCTTGTCGCGCCACTGGAAACCATCGGGCGCGACCGTGATGGTGTGCCGCTCGCCGTTGTATTCCCGGACAAGGATGGTCCCGGGCTTCAGCCGGCGGGTTAGCTCGTTAGGCCTGTCGCCACGCGCGAGCCGGTCCAGGAGTTTACTCGTTTCTTTGTCCAGGCCCCCAAATGCCTCCTCCTGGATCCGGTACGCAATCATCCGGCCAAGAATGTCCTTTGTCAGACCTTTGGGTGGCGTCCTGCCGAACATCAACCGCCAGCGGGCGCGAAGGGCGTGGATGCTTAGATATCGAATCTTCTCGACCTCAGCTTCGACGACCGCAGGATCTATAGTCTGCTGATCCATCGTTAAGCGACCTTGGTCTGATCGGCCGCCGCGGCATCAGTGCTCGGCTTTGCTGTTTTTGTCGTCACGACACGGTAGATGCGATCGCCATCGGTCTTCTTGGACTCAAGCTTCAGGCTGAGTTTCTTGCGCACCACCCCGGCGAAGAAACCCCGCACTGAGTGCTGCTGCCAGCCGGTCGCCTTCATGATGGCAGGAATGGTTGCGCCTTGAGGCCTGCGAAGCAGGCCAATGACTTTTTCCTGCTTGGATGGAGCCGACTTGGTAACGGTCTTTGACTTTCGAGCGCTGCCCTTCGCCCGCGTTTTGCTGCCGGAGGCCGGTTTCGGTTTGCGTCTGGTCTTCGCCAAAATGATCTCCTCTTGGAGTACGCGGCCCATCATGCCGCCACCGCCGAAGCCCCGCGGAGGCCGGGGAGGGCGCTGGCGGGGTAAGGCGATCCAGAGGATTGATTTTCAGGTCGTTTCCAGGCGACGAAGCAAACTTGCGGCGTTCAAAAGCGTGTTCGCCTCATAGATCAATTGCTCGATGTCGAGTCCGATTCTCAGTCCCTGTGCGACATTGCCGCTCTCCGCGCAGGCTTCTGCAGCTTTAGCGAGGCTTGTGGCTTCCTCCAGGTGCTCACGGATCTGCTGCAGGCAGACCTTCGTCATTGTCTCAAGAGTATTTGGGTCCATGATGGTGGCTCCTCATCGCCACCATGCATGCTCGGTCAGGAATCAAATGCCAGTCCGCAGCAGGTGCTCTCAACCGGTAATGCACCTTGCAGCTGCGGCCAGGCCGCAATCGACTGAGGAAATCGAAGACTTACGACAGTTCGCGGAACGTTGTGCCTACTCAACCGCGATGTTTTGCGGCGCGGATCACGTCGTCCCTTAGCTCGGGTCTTTCACGTATTCGGCCCAATTGCCACCAGGTCGAGAGCGCGTACTCATAATTCGTTTTCAGGCGAGCTCTAAATGCCCGTTTCTCCTCCGAGAGAGGCTGAATCAGACATTCGACAGGCCGATTGGGCAGTTGGAGCGCGGTCCGAGGCAGCCCGGCACGCAAGCCAACGATAAAAAACTAAGACTTCAGCCGCGTTCTGGCCAAAGAAAAGGCCCCGAGCAAAAAATGCCGGGGCCTCCATTACCAATGCTGAGAGCAACACTTACTTAGACTTGTCGGGCACCCAAGTGGTCTTGTTGCTATCATATTTGAAGCCCGGCGCGGATTTCAAAGCATCCTTCGTTGTGTCCATGGTCAGATACATCTTGTTGTTTTTCGTCGTCTGTTTGACCGCGCTGAACGGCACCGCGACATCCTTTTCGCCGGCCCCGAGAAAGCCGCCGACGCCGACGATCACCGCGTTGACTTGGCCGCTGTCCGATACGAGCACGTCGTCGATTTTACCGATCTTGGAATCGGACGGATCATAAATGTCCTGCTTGTACCAATCGGAGACCGTCTTGGCGCTTGTCGGCAAAGCGCTCATGAGTTCGGCGCGGCCGGCCGCCATTGATTGAGCGAAGGCCGCGCTGCTAAGCAGTGCCGCGGCTGTTAGAACTAGATAAATCTTTTTCATTCATTCCTCCTGTTAGGTGCGGAAGTAATTCGTAAGCGTGGCATCCGTTCCGTGATTTATCCTCGCCGCGATCCAATTTTTTGGGGTCTTTACAAGACGGGATGAAGCCACAACGTCTGACGAGCAATTAGTGGATGTACAGCAAGTTCGCTCGCGCCGAGGTGACTTCAATCGTTCTAAAAAAATAGGTGGCCTGGAGACCACCTATCAAAAATAGCGATTTTTTAATCGTCGCTGTGTTCTTTCTTAATGACAGTCTTTTCTCGGTCCCCGTCGCGGTCTTTTTTGATGATAGTTGTCTTATCGTGATCGCGGTCGCGATCCCGGTCGTGATCGTGGACGCCCACGCCGACAGGACCGATGCGGACGCCAGCATCTTCCGCCTGAGCAGGCAGTGTCGAAAAGGCAATTCCTGTTGCTGCAACTAGCACAAACACATAACGGCCAATCATCGAACGTCTCCTTCTCCAACAATTTCCATGTAAGCCAATGCTTCGCTGTCGTGGATGTTCCAATCCCCGCAACCGGCGTGTCTCGCTAATGTCCGCGTTTTTGAATCAAAAGCTCCCGCGATAGTCGCAGACCGGCGTTGCAGCTACGACCAGTGGGGACTTTGTGCAATGCAATGTCGGCCACACGCTGCGGCGCAAAAAGAAGCTCCCTGTTCCCTTCGAAAACTTCTCACGTAGCGTGCTAAGGCATGGCGAAGGCACCGGTGCTTTGTTCCCTGCACGGAACCAAAAATTCGAGATCCATGCACAAAGGTGGGTCGTGTCAGACTCAAGCCCGCCGGACATAGAGCGCGACCCAAAAGCCGAATTAGAGGCAGAAGTCCCAGAAGCGCAGCGATGGCCAAAAACTACAAGACGGTCCCGTTCGGTGGATTCAGTCGATTGGAAGTGTTTTCGAATCGGAGCAAATTGCACTCGCTTGCTACAAAGGAGGATACTCGTGCCAACCAGTGTCGCGATCTTTGGATATTTACTGGCATTTGGTGCAGGCGTCAGCTTCGTATTTCAACAAGCGGTCAACGCAAATCTGCGCGTAGAAATAGGCTCGCCATGGTGGGCCGGCTTTGTTAGCTACCTCGGAGGCACTATCGCAATGCTGCTTATGGCAGTTATTTTGCTACAGCCGTTGCCGTCGACACAAATGATCTATCGCAGTCATTGGCTCTCTTGGAGCGGCGGCGTCTTCGGTGCAATTTATATTTCTATTTCGATCCTATTACTTCCAAGACTCGGAGCAGCCACCGTTATCGCGTTCATCGTGGCAGGACAAATGATCGGTTCGCTGGCATTCGATCAATTCGGTCTGTTAGGCGTTCACGTCCATCCTCTGAACATGTTTCGCTTAGCGGGCGCAGCTCTACTGATATTGGGTGCTATCCTCGTTCAGCTTTAGCAGCCCATGTTCATTGTGATCATAAACATCCCCAAGGACCGTTAAGGATTTCACGCTTCCCCGGGTCGAGGAAAAGGCGACAAAATAACCCTAACAGTGGCCGTTTATTTCACCCAGGTAACTTATTTGCTAAACCGGTGAAGGGTGCTGGTCTGTGTGACTGATCGCCGCCATGCTTACCAAGCTAATCTGGAATCCCTTTATTTCGTACGACAGAACTCGCATCAAAAAATGGGCGGGCGATAGTCAGCTAAGAGCTTGCATTGGAGACTTGGCACGCTTTCGCGAAAACGGATTTTCCGGATGGGGATCAGAAGGCTTCTACGCACTCGTTCTTTTTCGCCTCCAAAAAACAATCAATAATCAAAGGCCGATTTGGCTGTGGTGGCCGCTACGGGTAGCACTAAGGATCCTGAGAAAGCTCTTTGTCATTGTGACCCTAATTGACATCCACCCCGATGCTGAAATTGGGGCCGGACTTATCATCCCTCATGGTGGACCTATCCGTGTCCACGGAAAAACGAGGATTGGGTCGGATTGCGCATTGCATCACGTGTGCACCATCGGCGCGGGGCCAAACGGGGCGGGCACCGTCATAGGCGATCACGTCTATATCGGGTGCCACTCATGCATCATCGGAAAAGTAATTATAGGTGACGGAGCGATGATCGCAGCGAACTCGCTTGTGATCAGCAACGTACCGGCAGGCACGACGGCTATAGGTGTTCCCGCAAAGATACTACCGCCGATGCCACGTGGCTGGCCCTAGACGTTGCAGAAGGGGGTAGGGCAAATAGAACCGGCTCGCGTGCTCCTGCTTCCTATGTGAGAGGAACCAACCCCCAAGCCAAAAGAGTCGCCGCGTCAATCGGATTTAGCACGTGCGAACGCATCTATCAGCGCAAACCGGGACTGGACGTGGAGTTTGCAAAAGATCCTGTGCAGATGAGCTTTGACAGTGCCTTCGCTCAAATTCAGCTTCTGAGCGATCATTTTATTTGAAAGACCTTCGCCCGACAGGGCAGTTATTTGCCGTTCGCGCGGGGAGAGCGTCGCTAACCGCTCAATAAATGCCTTTGTTTGCTGTGGCATCCATAAACATCTGTTTTTCCCCGATGTGCCTTTAGAAAACTCCGTTCCGAAAATGCGGTTCCAGTCTGGCTGTACGCGCTTACCCACGAACCGAGCTGGTCCCTTTCGCCAGCGCGCGTGGTCCCTTTTGGGCCTAAAGGGGCCAGTACCAGAAACTCGATGACGTCGATGCGCCGCTCGCCGCCTTCGCACTTGGCGACGAACAACTGATGTTTTTAAGCCGCTCGGTTGAGATGATGCTGAGTAAGACCGGCTTTATTGCGGGCTGCAATCATCGACTGTCAGAAGGGCTCATGTTTTTCTTTCGTTCTGCGAGGCAGTTATGGACGTTCTTGACCGCAGTTTTGAGCAGGGGACCCGGATCTCCGTACGGTGCCCGTAGCGAGGTTTGCGTTTGATGGTCTAAGCGCGACATCTGCCAAGGCACAAATCTGTCCGCCTCTCCATGGGCGAATTCCTAGCCGAAGCGATTCTGATACGCCGCGAATGTGGATTAAATAGAAGTTAATGATCGTTGATCATTTTAGTGGCAGGTATTGCTTCGAAAGGAGGCTGCGAATGCTGCGCATCCTAGTCGCCAGTGCAATGACAGTATTTCTGACATTTGCTTCTGCGGCGTCTGCCGATGAAACCGGCACGAAGGCCGAAGCCGTTGCGATGGTCAAACGAGTCCAATCCATGTTCAGCCAAGACGGCGCCGAGGCAACCTTCAAGGCAGTCTCCGACAAGTCCGTCGCCGCATTCCACGATCGCGATCTGTATCCCTTCATCTATGACCTTGGCGGGACCTGTGTCGCGCACGGCGCGCGTCCAGCGCTGATCGGCAAAAACCTGCTGGACCTGAAGGATCAGGACGGCAAGTACCTCATCAGAGAAATGGCTGATATGGCCAAGGACCCCGGCTCCGGATGGGTCGACTATAAGTGGCCGAATCCACTGACCAATAAGATCGAAGATAAGACCAGTTACATTGAAAAAATGGGCAGCTACTTTGTCGGTGTGGGAGTTTATCGCCAATAATTTTGGCGTGAAGCCTCATTCAATTTGCCGAGCAAGAGGGTTACGACTGTGCAGAGCTTTGGCAGATTGTCATCAAGCCTGACGATTCGAACAAAAACTTTGATCGTTGCGGCCGTCGCCCTGATCTGCCTGATCGGCATGGGAGCCATTGTAGGACTGGCCTCCAGTCAGGTAGCGCGTAATTTGCACGAACTAGACCGATCCAATCTTCCGACGCGGACTGCAGCAGCAGCTCTCAACAATGCCGTGGTTTCCGTACATATACGCATATTTCGATACGTCTCGTGGGCAAGCAACGGCGTCAATGCGGATCTTTTGAAAAATCTCCGCGGAGAAGTCGACTCTGATTTTTCTCTTGTGCAGAAGAACTTTGAGGTGCTCGCGGTCCGGCCAGATCTCTTGCTGTCTAAAAAGGCAAACCTCGACGCGCTGAAAGGCGAGCTGCGGGAATACCAAAACACGGCCAAGGACGTCCTCGATGTTGGGTCAACTGATCCGGCTATGGCTACGATGATGCTAGGTCAGACAGACGACAAGTTCACCGGCATCGAGAGCGAGCTCCGGCGTCTTCTTCAGGTAATCACTGGTCAATCGGATCGCATTGTAGAGAATTTGGCCAGGGCCACTGATGGCCAAACCTACTCCCTGGGGATCGGACTGCTCATCTGCTGTGGCTTCACCATCGCGGGTATTATCTTTATTGCTAGATCGGTTATTCGGCCAATTACAGCAATAACTGAGGCCATGCAGATCCTTTCGAGTGGCGATACAGACATCAAACTGAGCCATCACGGGCGCGATGATGAGATCGGTAAGATGATCCAAGCCATCGATGTATTCCGAACCAACGCTTTGCAAATGCAGGCGATGCAGGAGTCCCAACGCATGGTTGACGCGCAAAGGATTTCCGAGCGCAGGCAAGAAATGGCGGCATTGGCCGAAGAGTTTAAAAAGTCCGTTGAGCAGATCACGCGGCAGCTTGCCGAGTCAGTTATGACCGTGCAGAATAATGCCGAAGCAATGGCAAAAGTCGCCGAAGATACCCGAATCAAATCAGCTTCTACCGCCGACGCTGCGGTGGATACGCGGCAGAACGTCGAAAGCGTAGCTCAAGCGGCCAGTGAATTATCGCGCACTATCGATGACCTGGCGCGTCGCACGAACGATGTTTTTCGGCTAGCTAACGATACCACGATACAGTCGGAAGGTGCTGGCTCGAAACTAGCAAAGCTCGCAGCATCGGTCGAACAGATCTTACCGATAACCAATCTCATCCAAGGTATTGCCCAGCAGACCAATCTTCTAGCGTTAAATGCGACCATTGAAGCAGCTCGAGCCGGCATTAGCGGCAAAGGCTTCGCGGTCGTGGCAGCAGAGGTCAAATCACTGGCGCAGCAAAGCGGTAAGGCTACCGAAGAGATCGCCCAGAAAATCTCTGCCGTACGCGAGACCTGCGACACAGTTGTAGGGACCATTGGCGCTATCATCGGAGCGATCAAAAATCTTAACGTCTTTGCTACCGATATCTCGGCCGGCATTAGCCAGCAGTCTGCGGCAACCGCTGAGATTTTCGCCAGCGCCCAATCGGCAGCTGGTAATTCACGGGCAGTGACGGCCAACATTGTCCATTTGAGCGGACAGGCAGATGCGACTTTTGCCGCATCGAATGATGTTCTCGCGACGACCAAGGAACTGTTCAACTACACCCGCAGTGTTCAAGCCAACGTTGATAAGTTTCTCAGCCACGTTCGAAGCGCCTGAGGTATCGCCACTGCAAATACGTTGGGCGTCAGCCGTCGTCCATGTCCGAGATCGGTCGTGGCTGTGTAAAGCGCAGGCAAGGACAGGCTCGGCAATATCGGCAAACGAAGCGATGCTATCTGCGCAGCCTGGGACCCTTGCCGTCACCCGCTATGCCAAAATCCTTGGCACCTGTGCAGGAATCCGTTTATCCGGCTTGGCGCATCGTTTCCGCAAATTCACAATAGCATTCAGCGGTATGGCACCTAGCTGACATCGTTTCTTATTTGTCCATATCCGCTACTAAGTGCGGCCGACCATACGCGGCGAGAAAAGCATTCGCGGCCGCATCGGCCAGTCGCTTTAGCTCCGATTTGGTACAAGGCCTACTATTTCCCGTAAACATCGCCTCGTTTAAAGGGATCCAGAGCAGCATGCCGGTGAAGTGGTTGGCTGCTAGACGCTCATCTTCGGTTAGCAGCAGGTTTTTGACCGTAAGCGTCCGAAAGCAGGAAGCCAGTGCGTCGGTGACGCGATTAAACCCGTGCGCGTACCAGTCGCGGCCAAGGCTTGGCATCCGATCCGCATTGGCAATGACCAATCGTCGGACTTGAAGCAATTCCTCATCCATCAAAGCTTCGAGAAATTTACGAGCGAGTTGGCGGAGGTCACGGACCAAATCTTCGCTGTTGTTTAGTGTGCTCAGGACCAGCCCGACCACATGATCGACCTGCTGGGTGGTAGCCAGAACGATCGCCGTGAATAGGCGATCTTTATCCGAGAAGTGCTTGTAGATCGTTTGCTTTGAGACGCCGGCTGTGGCCGCAATTTCGTCCATGCTGGTGCCATCGTAGCCTTTGGCGACAAAACACGCCGTAGCAGCTTGCATGATCTCGCGGTGTTTTCGATCCGATCGTTTTTCGGCAGGTAATTGCACAATGTCCTCCAAATCGGTACTAGACAGTACAGTTCTAAAGTGATAATGGTACTGTACCGTCTAGTATCATACTCAACAACGAGTAAGACATGCGTTTTTTGACCCTCTACACCCCCGCCAGGTCCCGTAGTGGCTTCATCCGGTCCAGAAAGCATGGCCAAAATGGGGGCTTTCATGGAGGCGTCAGTCAAGTCCGGTGCCCTCATCGCCACGGGCAGCGTCATACCAAGCGCTACGAGCGGCAGGCAGATGAGGTTGGTGAATGGGAAGTTTGATGTGGAGACCACACCCGCTGTTTCGGGGCGCCGCCAGACGAGGGGTTGGGCGATCCTCAACGTCGATTCGCCTGAGCACCTGCAAGAGGTGGCACGACAATTCCTCGAAGTGGCGGGCGACGGTGACATAGAGGTCCTAGAAATCATGCAGGTGCCGATTCCCTGACCACTAGCCAATCATAATCAAGCATCGATGAGGAGGGACCAATGAGCAAGGACGCTGCCGGCGCAGTTCCAACGCCTCGCGAGGGCGGCACGAGTATGATTTGGATCGGCCGTATCTTGACCGGGTTGGCGACCGCTTTCTTCGTGATGGACGGAACTATGAAATTCATCCAGCCGCAGTTTGTGATCGACGCAACGCGCGAGATCGGATGGCCAACAGACCCCGCGACGCTTGGTGTGCTTGGGTTTCTGTTATTGGGGTGCACTGTTCTCTACATAATCCCGCCTACAGCCGTGCTCGGAGCAATCTTGTTGACCGGCTATCTGGGCGGCGCGGTCGCTTCACATGCACGCCTCGGCGATCCTCTTTTCACGCACGATTTATTCGGCGTCTATATGGGGGTCTTTGTCTGGGGCGGACTTTGGATGCGAGATTCGCGGGTTCGAGCGCTCATTCCGCTAAGTCGATGATGGGGTTGCTTTTAGAGCGGGTAGAATCAGTGGCTTGCCTGCCGATGTCTGGTTTTGGGCACTTAGCTGACATTCCAGCAGCCGCAATTAATGTCCGCCTTCGGGGTAAAGCGGACACAACTTCCGTCAGCTAGCGCGGCAGCCAATGGCTCAAGCGTACATTCTGGATGGGCGCGCCATCATGCATGCTCGTTCCGAGCGGATTGCCAGTCCACGGCAAGGTACTCACAGCCAACAATGCACTTGCAGCCGCGATGGCGGCCGGTTCGGCGCAACCGGCAGAGATAACGCTGCGAGTGCCCGTTGGGCTCAAGCAATTTTGCGCATCAGCGCCCGCAGGAGGCGAATGGGATCGGTGCCTATAGCCCGAATGATCGTGAGGAATTCCACGACATCGATGCGTCGCTCGCCACCTTCATACTTGGCTATAAACGATTGCGGCCGTTTGAGCCGCTTGGCGAGGTCATGCTGGGTCAGGCCAGCTTTCTTGCGAGCGGCTATCATCAGCTCGCAGAACGTGTTCTGCTCCGCCGAGTGAACGGATTTGGCAATGCCGCGCGCACGAGTAGCCATCGACGCGGGACGTTGATCCTGAGATCGGATTATCCCAAATAGGGATATTTCTTTACTTTTGGCTGCTTAATGTAAGACGCGCTGGGGCGCTGGCCGCCAGCGCTTTAGCGCGGCCAAAGCCTCAAAACGTGCAGTCACGCGATATGACTGATCCATCCTCGACTTCTGGTCGGCAAATCCGCTTGTTCCTAGTTAATGGGACGCCAAGCGGAATGATCACAGCCGAAGTCATGAATTGGACCGGCAAGGCCATTGCCGCGCCTCGGGCGCGCTTTGCGGATCTCGTGCGCCGCGAGGAGGCGGCCCGTACCGGAATCTATATCTTGGCCGGACCCGATCCTGAGCGGATAGACGGCATCCGAGCCTATATCGGTGAAACGGACGAAGTCGGCAAAAGACTGCGCCGCCATGAGGGGGCCGACGATATGGACTTCTTCGACCGCGTAGCTTTTGTGGTCAGCAAGGACGAGAATTTGACCAAGGCCCATGCGCGATTTCTGGAGAGTCAATTGGTTCGTGCGACGCGGGAGGCGGGGACGGTCAAACTCGTCAATGCGACGGAGCCAGACTTTGCCAGGCTGCCGGAGGCGGATCGCGCGGACATGGCATTTTTCCTCGATCAGCTTCGAATCGTGCTTCCTATCATCGGATTTGATCTTTTCCGGCCGTCCGGTTCGCAGGCGTTGGCGTCTGCCAATTCGGAAGAGAACAATCCTATCTTTGAACTCGACGCTGTTGGCGTTCAGGCCACAGGCCGCGAAGCCGAAACTGGATTTATCGTGCTTTCAGGGTCGACGGCTCGGAAGGACGCGACCGCCACGTTTCCGCAAGGATACCGAACCGTACGTGACCAGTTGGTTCGCGAAGGTAAGCTCGTCGACGACACGGGACCTAATCACTACCGCTTCGCGACCGATGTTTTGTTTCCGAGCCCAAGTGCTGCAGCCTCCGTCGTTATGGCGTGCAACACGAACGGGCCAAGACAATGGAAGCAACGGACCACGGGCAAAACATACGGCAGTTGGCGGAGTGCGCAGCTCACAGAACCGGTTGGGTAAGCCTGGTCGGCTTCATCGGGCGTCGTGTAGATCGTAAACGGCCATTCTTCTGGCATACAGTTGTTGGGGCCGGTCGTTGTTAGTCCTTTGCCCGCCAGTACGTCTTCCAGGTTATTTCAACGCGATCCAGGTGGGAGCGTGATCGCTCGCGTTTGGCTTACCCCGCACGTCCCGGTCGACGCCCGCTGAGCGCAGGCGCCTCGCCAGTTTAGGACTGACCAAAAGATGGTCGAGCCGCAGGCCCGCGTCTCTTTCGAACCGATGCCGCATATAATGCCAAAACGTGTATATTCGTTTTCCGCCATTCAACTCGCGCACCGCGTCGGTCCATCCTTGTTTGACTAGTCGTGCATAGGCGGTGCGGCTCGCGGGTTGTATGAGCGCGTCGTCGTCCCAAGAGGTTGTCGGATAGATGTCAATTTCTGTCGGGGCGACATTGTAATCGCCGGCCAGCACGACGGGTGCGCCCGACTTTAGAAGCTTATGCGCGTGGCTCGATAAACGTTTGAACCAGGCAAGTTTGTATTCAAATTTAGGTCCCGGCTGTGGATTGCCATTGGGAAGATAGAGGCAACCAACAACGATGCCGTCTAGCGCAGCTTCAATGTAGCGTGCCTGAGTATCGGATGGAGCGCCTGGCAGTTGCCGACGAGTAACTACTGGCTCAATACCCCTCCCGAGGATCGCGACGCCATTCCATGTTTTTTGACCTTGCCAGACAGAGCGATAGCCCGCTTTTGCAATTGCCTCCACCGGAAACTCGGCGTCAGTACATTTTATCTCCTGCAAACAAACGATTTCTGGCTTCGCGTGCTTGAGCCAGTTGAGCAGATTTGGCAACCGCCGATTGACGTTGTTGATATTGAAAGTCGCGATTTTCATTCGTGAGACTACTCAACCGCCGTGGACGTGTTGCCCCGTATGCGAACAGAGAGGCGCAGAACGTTAGAAGGAACTCATAGGCTCATAAATCGTTGTTATTGAAGTCCAATTATGGAGCAGTTTATGGATAAAGATAGAATCAAAGGCGCTGCGCATGAAGCGAAAGGTGCTGTGAAGCAGGGCGTCGGAAAAGCGACCGGCGACTCGAAGCTCGAGACCGAAGGTGCAGCGGAAAAGAATGCCGGTAAAGTACAGAATGCCGTAGGCGGGTTTAAAGACGCCGCACGTGAAGCGCTCAAGAAGTAAGCTGGAACAAACAGCAGAGCGGCGTCGGCACTTGCCGACGCCGTTCGCATTGAGGACCCATGAGCGATATCCCCAATCCCACACCGCAAGAGATTCCCGATCCGCAAAAGAAGGACGACAGAGTGCCCGACATTGGGCCGGTACCTGATCCCGTCATCGAACCACCCGGGCCGGACCTCCCTCCGGTGAAAGAGCCCCATCGATCCCAGCCAAAGCGCGCGATCGCGTGAGCGTTGCTGGTACTCGGCTTCATTTCTCGATCTGGTTAGGATGGCTCGCGGATTCGCAGTTTTGAAGTTTTTCCATCAGTTCTTGCAGATACTCTGGTAGCTCCTCAGAAATTTCATAGAGTTCACGTAATTCGCGACCAATTATTTCTCGCGTCAATCGTTGAGCCAATCCCGGCTGCTTCGCTTTGTTATCTTCCTTCAAATGCGAAACCATATTTGGCTTTCGTGGAACGCAACAATCGATAACGTGCTGGCTCAAAAAGCGTCACGGAAATCTACGACAGCAAAGCTTTCAGGAATCGACTGCGCGATTGGGCGACGAGATAAGGGGGACATCGGATCGATCGACCTTCGCCCCTTTCTTTGCTTTTTTACCGGCCCCTTTGAGTATTTTTCTGCCGGCCTTAGTCAGCATTTTCTTATCGCTCTTTGACAATTTTCCGCTCTTCGACATGGGTTAATCACCGAAGGAATTGAGTCGAGGACTCACGGGCTATGAAGGCGACTACTTGTCTGCATATTTGAACGCTGGAAGCATCCTGAGCGAATCCTTAGTCGCTCCGCGCTTATTGTCGTTTCTGAGCATTCGCCATTGTCGTCGAAGTTACCGCTGCAACGACAGAAAGTAATGCCAAAGCGAGATTGAAACGAGCCTTCCAGGCCCGTTGAATAATCAGTTTGAGGCCCGATTTATGGTTTTGTAGCTTGTACATAAACGTCACCATTTTTTTGCGCGGTGCAACACCGAGCGATATTTGTTTCAATGAAAACTCTCAATCGTCTTTTCCGGTTCCGGTTCAAATAAGGTTCATTTCAAGGGGATTGAAATGCGTTTGGCGGCCTTTCTCCAAATGGCCGAGACCTGGATGCGCGCAGCCCTTATCGCCGAGGAGCGAGATCCGCCTTTCAGTTAGGCGCCGCCCCCGTGGGCGCGCGCGAAGGAACCTTTTCGCGCTCCACAGCTTCCCTACATACCATTCGCAATACGGAAATCGGCCATGGACGAAAATCGCATCGCAGGGACCGCCAAGAACATGGGCGGCCAGATTGAAGAAGGCTTTGGGCGCGTTACTGGCGACACCAAAACTCAAGCCGAGGGCCTGGCAAACCGTGCTGCCGGCGCTGCTCAAGATTTATACGGCCAAGCCCGAGACTCCGCATCAGATGCGGCTAATGCGGTCAGCGATTCCGCCGCATCTTTCGAAAAATGGTTCCGTCACACGGTAGAGACGCAGCCATATACGACTGCCATCGTTGCAGTGGGCATTGGTTGGCTTCTTGGCAGAATGCACCGGCCGCTGTGAAGCCGAATGCGCGAGCGCGCGGTTTGCTCGTTGGTTCAAGCAACTTTGGGGGAATAATCGTCC
>Ga0073928_10007645_pt1 | contig 13889 bp, 15 predicted proteins | sample PaiPotPPA55metaG_FD_76969 | JGI IMG/M metagenome (GOLD analysis project Ga0073928, IMG submission 76969) | Iron sulfur acid spring bacterial and archeal communities from Banff, Canada, to study Microbial Dark Matter (Phase II) - Paint Pots PPA... ... | reverse complement strand
TCGCAAACGTGGTGTGGAATAATCGGACCATCATGCACCACGAAATCCTGACGGCGCAGTCCAATCCCACCAATCCGATTTTCAATCAACAACTCCACGGTTATCACTCCCTCTTGGGACTCAGTACAGGGTCTTCGTATGCATTGTTCGACAACGTTGTGCAGACACAGGCGGCGATGATGGGGTTGGACGACATTTTCTATGCATCGGCCATCATCATGATCGTGATCATTCCATTAATATGGATTACGAAGCGAGGAAAGGCGGGTGCTGCAGATGCCGCTGCGAGTGCCGCTCATTGATGTGACAAGCGTTTCTTCCACGTGCCGGTTCTCGCGGGTTCAGAAGGTGCCGCAATGAATCCGTGGGCTGACTCGGGTCGTCCCGGCTCATCAAGCGGCAGTGAAACTCGCATCGTGCCTGTCTGCGGAGTTGCAGTATCGGCCGAACGCCGCCTCGCATCGGGAGGCGTTCGGGGAACTGCTCAGACAGACTCAGTCAAGCGCGCTGCTCTTTGTATTCGACCAGTACCTCGCGGTATGGCTTGCTTCCCTCGTTGCGCGCTTTGTGCGTTGCAGGGACCTTGGCGCCCTTGCCGATTTCGGACAGCACTTCCAGATACCCGTTCTCGCATTTGAGCGAGTAAATCGCGCCCGTTGGCACGTCGAAGACGCCGAGGTCCCCGCCGTTTTCGTCGAAGATATGCAAGGGCGCACCTTCGATGGCGTACCACATGTATGAAAGCGTGTGGGTGTGTACCGGCGTTTCCTCGCCTGGAGCGAGAACGAAGTTCCATACAATGACCTTGTCATTCTCAAATACCTTTTCACTGCCGACGCCAGCCATGATTATCTCCTTGACGTGTACGAATGGTGCGAGAGGCGTCCCGCATTGCAGCAACGCCATTCACGTTCAGACTTCAAACGTGTTGGCCGGCCGCCGGACCGTACTTCGATAGCTGCGGTGCGTGAGAGCCTGTACTCAGAGTAGGCGAATGTCCCACTTGTCGTTGTCCCGGCCGTATGGAAACTTGTCACGGAAGAGGTCGATTTATCATTCCGGATGGTGATTTTTTCCGCGAAACGGTTAAGGCAGTGGGAACGCTTTGAATTCATCGGGACGGCAGGAGGCGATCACAATGTCGGAACCTTTGCGAATCATTCACGGACCGTTTGGAAGAGTAGCGTTGCTGCTGCTGGACAAGAGCATGGTCCTCCATGCACATCGGGTTTCTCACGTCATCTTCAAGGAAGGCGGTCCTGACATCCAGTTCGGGATCCGCAATCGTGAGCATGTTTTGTCAGACAAGAACGTGCTACTGGTGAATGCGTGGGAGCCGCATTTCTATGAGCATCGCCCGCAATCGCAGCCGACGGTGCTGCTTGCGCTTTAGCTGGAGCCGGATTGGTTGAGGGATGTCGACCGGCGTTTCGCATACAGCATTCATCCCCGTTTCTTTTCGAGGTCTTCCGTGCCGGTGCAGGGGAAGCTTAGCCGCCTCCATACTGACCTGCTCGACATTCTGACCGATCGTGAAGGCCAGTCGCTGCAAGCGGTCCAGGGGCTGATCGCCGACATGACCGGCGAACTGGTCGGCATATCGCCCCGAAGGAACGAACTGTCAGCAGCCGGGTCCGTTGGCGGAATAGCGTATGACATCAGGATTCGTCGGGCGATCGACGCAATGAGACAGGTAAGGGGCATTCCGCCCGACTTCGACGATCTCGCACAAACGGTTGGGCTATCGCGCCCGCATTTCTTTCATCTATTCCACAAGCAGACCGGCATGACACCGGCGACTTTCAGCAGCATGCTGAGGATGGACCTGTCGATAGAAGGCGTCTCGCAGCACGATATGGCCCTTCAGGATATTGCGCTCGATCTGGGCTTCGATTCGCCGGGAAACTTCACGCGCTTCTTTGTTCGTCAGCAAGGCGTGACGCCCAGCCAATACAGACAAAACGTACAATTTGTCACCGGGCAAGGACGGTAACAATCGTTCATGGGTGAGCAAAGATCGGATGCTGGCGGCGCGTAGCAAACACTGAGGCACTCATGGATCAGCGCTGGGTTTTTACGTGATCTGTCTTCGAACTCGCAGCACTGGCACAATCGAGGGGGTCTTCGATCCGCTTGGGAATCCTCATGCCAGATGCCGTCCCGCCTTTGCCGTCTTCGCGGGCTATCGGCCCCCTGTTTGCCCTGTTTCCCTTCCTGCGTCCTTATGCCGGGCGCTGGGCGCTTGCGTTCCTGGCGCTGGTGACGTCGGCGGGGGCCACATTGGCGTTGCCGGTGGCGTTCAAATACCTGATTGATCGTGGTTTCGCCGGGGGCGACCGGGCACACATCGATCGCTATTTCCTCGCGCTATTCATGGTTTCGCTGGTGCTGGCCGGTGCCACGGCGATGCGCTTCTACCTGGTGTCGTGGCTGGGCGAGCGGGTCACGGCCGACTTGCGGCGTGCGGTCTACGACCACGTGCTGGGGATGAGTCCGCAGTTCTTCGAGACCACGCAGACCGGAGAGGTGCTGTCGCGGCTCACTGCCGACACCACGTTGATCCAGACGGTGGTGGGCACCAGCCTGTCGTTGGGATTGCGCAATTTCTTCCTGCTTACCGGTGGCGTGGCGATGCTGGCGGTGACCAGCCCTGTGCTGTCGGGCTACATCATCGCCACGCTGGTTGTGGTGGTCGCGCCCATCGTTATCTTCGGGCGACGCGTGCGGCGGCTCTCGCGCGCGAGTCAGGACAAGGTAGCGAACGCGAGCGCGGTGGCAGGCGAGGTGCTCAATGCCATGCCGACCGTGCAGTCGTACACGCAGGAGCCCTTTGAAGCGCGGCGGTTTGGCGGCGCGGTAGAGCTGGCCTTTGAGACAGCGCTCACGCGCATTCGGGCGCGCGCCTGGTTGACGGCCGTGGTGATCGTGCTGGTGTTCACCGCCATTGTGTTCGTGCTTTGGCTCGGGGCGCAGGCGGTGCTGGCGGGGCGAATGACGGCGGGCCAATTGTCCCAGTTCATCCTCTACGCGGTGTTCACGGCCGGCGCTGTGGGGGCCGTTGCCGAGGTGTGGGGCGATCTGCAGCGGGCCGCCGGCGCCACCGAGCGGCTGCTGCAACTGCTGTCGGCGCGCTCTCCGGTGGTGGAGGCCGAGACGACAGTGCCGCTGCCCGCACGCGGGGAGGGCATCCGTTTCGACAACGTCAGCTTCTCATATCCGTCCCGCCCCGGCATCGCGGCGCTCTCCGGCCTCTCACTCGATGTTCGCGCAGGCGAGCACGTTGCGTTGGTTGGACCGTCTGGCGCCGGCAAAACCACTCTGTTCCAACTGCTGCTGCGCTTTTACGATCCACAGGCCGGCGGCATTCTGATCAACGGCGTCCCAACGAGGCAGGTGCCGCTCGCCGAGTTGCGCAGGGAAATCGGGGTAGTGCTGCAGGAGTCGGTGATCTTTTCAGGCAGCGTGCTCGACAACATCCGCTACGGCGCGCCCGACGCCACACTCGCGCAAGTGCAGCGGGCTGCCGACATGGCCGCGGCGGCCGGCTTTATCGAAGAACTGCCGCAAGGCTACGATACATTTCTGGGCGAGCGCGGAGTGCGACTGTCTGGCGGACAGCGCCAGCGCATTGCGATTGCCCGTGCGATCCTGAAGAATCCGCCCATCCTGCTGCTAGACGAGGCCACCAGCGCGCTCGATGCCGCGAGCGAACGGCTGGTGCAGAAGGCGCTGGATAATGCCGCGCAGAACCGCACCACGCTGGTCATCGCGCACCGCCTTGCGACCGTGCAGCAAGCGGACCGCATTGTCGTGCTGGAACACGGCCGCATCGTCGCGCAGGGCCGTCACGCTGATCTGCTTCTGAGCTCGCCGCTATATGCGCAGTTGGCTGCACTGCAGTTCGGCGAGCCCCGGGAGCAGAGGGGGCAGAGTGGCGCTGTGCGTGATCATGTCGACTCTGCGTGAAGACCCGATCCAGGTCGCCCGGGCAGCTTGGGCGAATGGCCAGCTTTTAACAACATGCTAAAGAATCAATAAAAGACGCCGATAACGGGGAAATGAAAAGGCGAAAATCCAGCCACTCCCTGGCTAAAGATCATTCTAAGTGCGCAATCTTTGAGCGAACGACATCGCCTGCCACCTTCGAGCACTGCCATTGTCCGTCCAATCGATAAAAGCAGTGACGATGCTGCAGAGATCCTGGTTTCTCACAGGACTGGTTAGTCTCGGATGCGCCGCGCTGTCTGCTTACGTTAATTTCTTCCATGCTGGTGCTCAACCTGGCTGGTTGGCCCAGGCTCATGTCGGTGCTGCGTTCATAGGCTCGGGGCTGCTTGCCCGTTTCGTTCAAGGCAGTCGAAAGGCCTTAAGGGGCCCGACATCGTCCTCCATGATCGGAACCGGCGTGGTGGCTCGGGTGGGCGTGGTCACGATGTTCGTGCCGGGCAAGAGCGCCTTTTTCTCCCCCAGGCGAAGCTTTCAACTTCTGGGATTCATCGTTTGTCTGATGGTCCAGTTCGTCGTCCTTGCACAGCCTGCTCAAGATCAGGGCTACACGCCCGTCAAGTCGAAATCGGTTTCTCACCGGCTCACAACCTAGATGGTTGAGTGCACAACTCTCACGATCGAACACCCGTTAACCGGATGTGTGTCCGAGGAAAATATGGCCGAAGAAGCGCGCGGGCGGACGGCTTTTGTCGCCGTTATTGTGGCCGGAATTGCGTCGATTGGCTTGGGTTGTTATTGCCTTCTAAGAGCGTTTGACGTATTCGACGTCTCGCCGGACTTCGCTGTTTGGTTCGCGCGAGCTGTAGTCGCCATTCTTGTCGGAGTGGCGGGGCTGCATATCGGAAGCAGCCGGGTGGGGCTAAGCTAGCGTCCGAGGCGGCTTGCAGTCCATCGCACTCGCCGCCATCGATACCTCAGCAACCAACAGCATTGGCTGTTGGGCGAACTGCGCAATTGCCCAATTTCGCCGAGACCCAATCACTGGAACGGGTCGAATATGAGCCGATCGCGGAAGGCAGAGTGCGGCAAAACACTTTCGGCCGTTCGAGGTGACGATTGAAATTTCCCTATGGCGGACGCTCAGGATCCGCCCGACGACGAGACATGGTTTCGGCGCGGAAGCCATACCCTCGGTCGGGCACTGCGGCGTAGGTGTAACATCCCAGCACTCAAATATGAGTCGTCGCCAGTCCCGATAGAGCGGGTGCGACTTCGAGTCAAACCGCAGAGGTCAATCATGAGCTCATTGGTAGTCGCCTTGATCGTGTTTGTGTGCGTCTTCGGCTGCGGGATGCTCGGCTTGGCTCTTCGCTCTTTTCTTCCCGACCATCACCTGAGCGAGGATTCGACGGTTATCGTGAAGCTGGGGGCTGGCCTGATGGCGACGCTCGCGGCTCTCGTCCTTGGTCTTCTGATCGCCTCGGCAAAGGTTTCTTTCGACCGGCTCAACGACGAGTTCGCGCAGACGGCGGCTACGGTCATCATGATCGATCGTACCCTGGCCGATTATGGCCCGGAGGCGAAGGACGCCCGCGAGCTGCTGCGCCGCACCTACGCCTCAGCTGTGGATCGGTTTTATTCCGAGCGAGGCGCCGCGACGGCCGATGTGGATGTTTCGGAAAGCTTGGTGCGCATGGAGCAATTTCAGCAAAAGCTTCGAGAACTGGCGCCACGAAACGACATGCAGCGGATGCTTCAGTCGGAGACCCTGGCCCGCAGCCACGACCTGGCGCAAACGCGCTGGACACTGTTCCGACCAGGGGAGGGCGCGATCCCAACGCCATTCCTGGCGGTGATGGTGCTCTGGCTCGGTATCCTCTTTGCCGGATTCGGTCTGGTCAGCGCCAACTATCGGACCGCCTTTGCGACGCTTTTCGTCTGTGCGCTATCGGTCTCCGGCGCAATTTTCCTGATCGAGGACATCGCCCACCCGCTCGAAGGGCTGATGCAGATCTCGCGCACGCCGGCGCGGATCGCGCTCTCTCATCTCGGCCGTTAGGCCAGCGCTGCCCGGCCGCCGCGTCGCCTTTCGGCGCAATTCCACGCTCTGAGCCATTCGGCATCCGTATGGCTGGCATCCTTATATTTTCAATTGCATCCTTGACTGTTGGCGCCCTTGTAACATTTCTTTCCGCTCGGGCTTTTGTATACACCCTTTCCGTTCTCGGTCTTGGCCTCTCCGCCCTTGCTCGTTTGGGTCGTTCTCACTCCGGCCTGATTCTTCTGAGCCTTAAAGGCGTTACCCGTGTTCGGGTTATAGCCTTCGGCCGTCTGTCCGTTGTTGCACACGGTAGCGCCGCGCGCGTTGGTGGTGCACTCCGCGAATGCACCCGAAGACAGCATCATGCATGCCAACACGACTAGCATTCTCATGGTCACCTCCTGTTGTGGTCCGCACAAAATCGTTGCATCGGCGCGGTGATCTACGCAACACACGCGCTGCCGTTGGGAAATCTGCGATTCGAAAATCTCTCGGCGCGTCAACAGCCCAGCTTGGCTTCCGAGACGAACCTCGAGTCATAATCCCTCGGTGCCGGAATAGTTGTCGAGCTATCTCGCGGTGAGTGCCCCGGTTTAGTGGCGCCCTTGGCGGCGATCAGGGAATCATGCCGCATTCAAACATCTTGTTGGCGATCGGAGCTGCCATCGATGAACGCAGCGCGCATCTGCGGATTGTTGTGCAGCATCTGCACGGCCTGCTGCTCTCTCTCGGGCTTCGGCTGGCCCTGTTTCTGGGCTCTTTCTTGCCACAGTTGCTCGCAACTCGTTTGCTGGTACTTTTGAACAACCTTGTTGGCGACCATGTCCATCATCGGGGATTGAGCGATGGCGCCACCCACGAACAGCATCGCCGGCATCAACGCAAACCACGTACGACGCTTTGCCATGATTTTTCCCTCATATCGTCATCAAACGGTTACCAGTCAGGAAAACTGCCAGGATCATCGCTTCCGAAAAGATGACCTGGTTCCTGATTTCCTCAGCGCACCTCGTCTGGGAACGGATGATCAACCGCATTCACAGAGGAAATAGGGTACGCGACGGGTGGGGATGCCGATATTGGACCTTGGTCCAATATGCGCGCGATGGAACCCGTCGGTTGCTGCACATGCCAGAACGTTCTCGTTCGTTTGCAGGCACTCGGTGAAGCGCCCATTGCTCGGGAGCGCCAGGATGGCGAACTCGCCTGCTGTTGAAGTTCCTTCATTCGGCTAGAGGTGGCCACTGATCACTGAGATGGCTCGCGATGCGCACATCGGCGGACACATGCAGACTCAACTGCGCACATGGAGGTCCATCATGGAAATCAACTCTGTCGAGTGGCCGATTTCGAGTGTTCGAGTCGGCCGATTTTTGCTCTTCAGCGAAGTCAGTGAGCGTTCGCTTCTCCCCGATCCGAGGGTCAGCATTGGGTCGCTAGTCATAGATTTGCATAGAGCGACCCCTATGCGCAGGTCGCAACTATGCGTAGATCGTGCAAGGGCACGTGGCTGATTCAGCACCGGCGTGGCAGCTCGCGAGGTCGATCAGCGTAGATCTGGACATAGTTTCCGCTGCGAAGTGAAGTGGTCGCTTGGGCTCGGCCATGATGGCATCGCGAATAATCATCGCTACGTCCGAGACTGACCTTGCAATGAAAGAAAGAGCACTTGCACGACCCGAACCGCCCGACAGACCATCATCACCATGCGTAGATCGAGTCCCCGGACTCACTCTCGGAAGCACTGCGGACGGTATCACTATGCGAAGAAGATCTCAGCCCGAATCCTCGCCGAATCGGGGGCGGCACCGTCAATCTCATGGCAAGTGCACATAGTTGCGATCTGCGCATAGGGATCGACTTGCGCCGGATGTAGACCAATCTACGGCGGGCTGTCTTATCCGTTCAGCATCGGACCGTGTCCGGCCAATGGACGTTCGAGGAGGTCGTTCAGCTTTTTGAGGCCAACCGGAACGGATCGACGGCCCACATCTCACCGGAGTGGAGATGCGGCTGTGAAAGGGCGAGCCACTCCCCGAGCGGCGTGAGACTTATTCCGGGTGAGACTGAACCGCCGAAGGACTCGGAGACAAACGGCGCGTCATCCTCCGGGCGACGAACGACCTGAACAATGTGCGTGATGCCGCGTGGACGGGGATGGTTACCCGCCCAGGCGGGCTCTCCCATTTTCAGCCCGATGGTGGCGCAACGCGGGAGGCTGAGGGCTGTGATCTCTCGCCCCTTAAGAACGAACCCTGTTCGGGTCTCAATTTCCTCAATAATCCGATCCGACCACACCCGCAGGGCTTCCACATCATCAGCACCAAACACTGCCCGGCCAGAAGCTTCGTTCTCCGCTCGCATCGCTTTCGTGAGAAGCAGTCTGGTCCATCCCGAGCAGTCAATGACGGGAGGGTCGGCCGATAGTCCATCTGACTTCACGCCGCGCTGGTATCCGACTCGACCCGTGTAGAGCTGCACGAGCCGCCACATTGTCATCTCGCCTGCGTTTAAAGTCATGGTGCAAACCCTCGTACTGTCGGCTAGGGGTGAGCGGAGTTGTCGTTCATTTTACAAGTTGCGCGACACAAGTCGGATCGCTCGCGGCGAAGAAGCACGCCCGACGTACCGGCGAGGTTCGGCCATCAAGAACGACGCAGCAGGGATGAGTCGAGCGCGGTCCTATACATCATGGAATTCACACAGGCCTATGGAACCGAGATCCAGTGGTACCGAGCTGTGTGCTGGTCGCGATGGTGAGTTTTCGCTAAACGCATTCAGCTCATGAAAATTTTTCCCGGACAGCAGGGGCCTTCGCCGGAATGACATCCACATAAAGGAAAACATCACCCTCTTTTCCGCAACCCGGCACGCCAATAGTCATCGTGTACCCGGGACTTTGCCATGGCCTGCCGGGCGGCTCTTCACATGATCGATGAAGGCGCGCAGCTTCGGCATGATCTGCCGGCGGCTTGGATAGTAGAGAAACACGCCCGGTATCACCGGCGCGAACGGCTCCAGCACGTGCACCAGTTTTCCCGCTCTCAACCCTTCAGCGGCCATCGGCTCAGGTAACTGGGCAAGGCCTATGCCTTCGATTGCCGCGCCAAGCATGGTGGGAAAATCGTTGGCGATGAGGGGGCCGGATACGGCGATTTCGATCGCTTGGCCGTTGTCGTTGAATGACCATAGCGCGAGCGCGCCGCTGGATCGCCGCCATCGCAAGCATGCGTGTTGGCGCAGATCGTCCGTGTGCTTGGGCTGGCTGCGCCCTGCGAAGTAGGCAGGGCTGCCGACGACGATGAGACGAAACGGTGGTGTCAACGGTACCGCGACCATGTCGGCGTCGACGAACTGACCCAGCCGGATGCCGGCGTCGAATCCTTTCGCCGCAAGATCGATCAACTCCTCGCTCGCGGCGATCTCCACCTCGACCTCGGGATAAGCCTGGCAGAAGGATGCGATCAGTGGCTCCAGCAGGATTGGCACCACCGCGCGCGGCACTGAGAGACGCAACAATCCGGCGGGCCGCTGGCCGAGTCCGCGCGCAACCGCACTAGCGGCGACAAGCTCCTCGAAGGCAGGCTTTGCGCGCGAAAGAAACCGTTCGCCAGCTTCGGTCAGGCCGACACTGCGCGTGGTGCGTATGAAGAGCGCTGCGCCAATGCGCGCTTCAAGTACACGCACCGTCTGGCTGACGGCCGACGGCGTCACCCCGAGTTCCGCGGCTGCCCGGCGAAAACTGCGATGCTGGGCAACGCTCAGGAACACCTCCACGCCATCGAGCGCGCCCTGCCTGACTGTGAAGTTCTGCTTCATAGCCCGTCAACATTGTGATGAATAGTCGCTCGCAAGAGGCCATGGTACACCTACGCCTGCAGATGAGGAGTCGCGCCGATGTCGACTCGCAAGCCCTGAACAATCCGCTAAGACCGTGGAGGAACCTTGCAATGACTGATGCACTTGATGGCGTACGAGATCACTATCGCGCGACGGGCCTGACCGAGCGGCTGAAGATCGCGCTCACGGTCCTTGGGCCGGAGGATCAGCGGCTCACACCGCAGCAACTGGGCGCCCTCGACCAGTTTCACACCCGTGGGCTTGCGGCCACCGCCGAGCTTGCCAAATTGGCCGGGATCACCGCCGACATGTCGGTGCTGGACGTCGGTTCGGGCGTTGGCGGGCCGGCCCGTTTTCTGGCTGCAACCTATGGCTGCCGGGTGACGGGTATCGACCTCAGCGAACCGTTCGTGGATGCCGCACGCTATCTCAGCCAGCGCACAGGGCAGAGCGAACAGGTGTCGTTTCATACCGCCAGCGCGCTGGAACTTCCCTTCGAAGACAGCCATTTCGACGTCGTATTGCTGCAGCATGTGGCGATGAACATCGCCGATCGCACACGACTTTACCGGGAGATCCGACGTGTGCTGAAGCCAGGCGGCAGGTTTGCGACGTTCGACGTCGTTGCAAACGGCAGTGAACCGTACTACCCCGTTCCCTGGGCGCGAACACTGGCCACGAGCTTTCTCCTGACGGCCGACGCAACACACGAGGCAATCGAAAAAGCAGGTTTCCGCACGTTGGCATGGCAAGACGACACCGAGGCCGCCAAGGCCTGGATCACCCAGCTGCGTGCGTCGGGGCCGCCGCCCTCGCCAAATCTTAGCGTGGTGATGGGGCCGGACTTCGCACAGCTTTCCACCAACCTATGGCGAAATCTCCTGGAAGGCCGACTCGGTATTCTCACTGCGGTGTTCGAGGCCACGCCCGCGAAGACCCTGATTCACCTGGAGAGCCGCTGATGACCGCCGCGCCTATTCCGGCTGGAATCGTCCCGCCGCATCCCGCTTGGCGCAACCTGCTTTGGATCGTCCCGCTGACGCTCCTGTGGGTTGTGTTGATCTACTGGCAGCCGATTATCCCGACCAGCGGCGTTCCGACCACAGCCCATCAACTGATGGCCCATGGGCTTATCGCGGTCGGTTTGTGGCTTGGCCTCGAAAGCACCGACCTGACGCCGGGCCAACGCCGCACGACCTGGCTGGCGGTCATGATCCCAGACACGCTTTGGTTCGCGGTCGCCTGGAGCGCAGCGATCAATGGCGTCTTCCGCACGGGCGACTCACCCTTGCCGTTGCTGCCGTTGGCGATCTTCCTGCCGGTGATGATCGGCGCGCCGCTGTTGCTGTTGTCGAAGCGGATGGGGCAGGTGCTCGACGCGATGCCGACGACCTGGCTTGTCGCTCTTCAGCTTTACCGGGTATTCGGCAGTTGGGCCCTCGCTGCCTGGCTGCACGGGGTGCTGCCAGGCGTGTTCGCGTTGCCGGCGGGAATGGGCGATGTGTTGACCGGCCTGTTCGCCGTGCCGGCAGCAATCGCCGTGGCGAGCGGTACAGCTCAAGGCCGGAAGGCGGCGATTGCATGGAACATTTTCGGCCTCGCCGACTTCGCCGTCGCGATCACCTTGGGGATGATCACCTCGCCCGGCCGGTTCCAGTTGATCGTTCCGAGCGTGCTGAGCATCGGCGCCGGCGATTATCCGGATGTGCTGACCCCTGCTTTCGTGGTGCCAAGCTCGATCCTGCTGCACGCGCTGTCGCTGCGCCAGCTGATCCGACGACGCGCCGGCTGATCTCCTTCCTATCCTTCAATGCGCCAGACAACTCCTGGCAGCAACCATCTTGCATGGGACCGGAGTAAGCGCTAAAGCGCTTACTCCGGTCGACACAGGAGGCAACATGTCACCGGAAGTTCTCTTCCAATTGCATCTCGTTCTGGGGTATGTCGCTTGGCTGCTTTGCTTCCGCGTATACGTCTGGCCCAGGCTCAAGTCGATGGACCCATTCGAAGCGCAACGCGCCATCGCCACCTTGCACAGCTTCCGTTTCTTCGGGCTGGTCTTCATCCTGCCGGGCGTCGTCAGTCCCCATCTGCCTGCCAGCTTCGCCGTGTTCGCCGCATACGGTGACTTCGCAACGGGAGTTCTGGCAATGCTGGCGTTACTCACAGCACGAATACGCCCACTCTTTTGGTTGTTCGTCGTAGCCTTCAATCTTGTGGGAGCGACCGACCTCATCCTCGACTACTACCACGCTATCCAGTCCGATCTTCCTGCGCGTGCGGGAGAGCTGGGCGCTACGTACGCGATTCCGATCATCTACGTGCCTGTGCTGATGATCACGCATGTTGCCGCCTTCTATCTGCTGCTGCGCCCTCAGCCCAAGGCGGCTCGGAGCTATTGATCTTTCCGTAAGTCATGACAACGCGATCGCCACCATCGGTAATTTGACAGGAATCCTAACCCGTTTCTGCAGCAGACCTGTTCATGACGCAGTCTTTGCAAAACGTAATGGGTCTGGAGCGCGCAGTCACGCTATCAAGCTGTAGTCGAAGACGAAAGATTACCCCTGGCGGCTAGTACTCGATTGCGTCCCTTCTTCTTCGCTTCATACAACGCCTTGTCGGCAGCCAGTATGAGCTCCGTAGCCTCGCCCGCGCCTCGAGTCGGGACCCGGGCGTCAACGCCCGCGCTTATCGTGACGAAGCCAGCGGGGCTGCCCGAATGTTCAATTTCCAGACCATGAATAGCGCTGCGGATATTGTCGGCGATCGCTACGGCATGAGCTACATCGGTATTCGGTAGAAGCACCGCAATTTCCTCTCCGCCATATCGGGCGGCGAGGTCCCCCGGACGTCTGGCTGTCAGGTCCCCGATGAGACGGCTAATCGTTCGCAGGCACTCATCGCCCGCTGCATGTCCGTAGATGTCGTTGTATTGTTTGAAGCAATCGACATCCATCATGATCAGTGCCAACGCACTCGCTTGACGCGTGGCACGGCTGAATTCGTTATGCAACGTGACATCGAATTGGCGGCGGTTCGCGAGCCCCGTCAGGCCGTCCTGCATCGCAAGTCGTTCAAGGGTCCCATTGAGCTTTTCGAGGGAGGCGTGCGTCTTTGTCAGCTCCGCCTCGGCAGTCGTACGCAGTTCGATCTGCCGGATCAGATGCCAGCCGAACAAGCCCACCACAATGACCAAGCAAAGTACGCCGGCGGAATGCCAGATCGTGTCGCGCCACCACTCATGCAAAATCTCATCCTTGGACAACGCGGCCGCTACAAAGACCGGATAATGCTGGAGGTTACGATAACTGTTTAGCCGCGTGACGCCATCCTGTGCCGACTTGATGAAAGCCGTTCCGACAGGGCCCTGCGTTGTGTAATAGCTGTACAGCGCGGTTCCTCGCATGCTTTTGCCGATCACTTTTACGTCGAACGGTCGACGAGTCAGCATGACGCCGCTATTCAGGACGAGGGCAACGGCTCCCGCGTTGCCGATCTGAAGGCTATCGTAGAACGTCTTGAAGAAATCAATATCGACGGTTGCCAGCACAACGCCGCCGAAACTGCCATCCGGTTTATTGATTCTCCGTGAAACGGGAATAACCCACTTTCCACTTGATCTGCTTATTACTGGCACGCCAATGTGCGGACCAGGACCAGAGTCGTGTCGATGAAAGATGAAATATTCGCGATCCGCATTGTTGAATCGATTTAGCGGCGTCGACGTGGAATTGATGATCCAGTTTCCGTTTTCGTCATATACAAAAAGACCGTCAAGCTGGGGAAGCTCCTGTCGGCGCATCACCAGGATGCCATGCAGTCGTTTAAGAGCAGCCGGGCCGGTCCCGTCGAACTCCACGCGCTCAACGATGCCCAGCAACGCCGTGTCCGCTTCCTTGAATGTGTCGTCGGCCTGCTGAGCCATTGCCCGTGAGAGATTCGAGGTGGCGACATCCATTTCGCCCAGCTCGACTGATCGTGCGTTCCAACTCCGCCAGCCATCGAGCACAACGAGAGACAGGCAGACGATTGCCACGAAAGCTATCGCACGCCAAAT
>Ga0073928_10007641_pt1 | contig 13892 bp, 15 predicted proteins | sample PaiPotPPA55metaG_FD_76969 | JGI IMG/M metagenome (GOLD analysis project Ga0073928, IMG submission 76969) | Iron sulfur acid spring bacterial and archeal communities from Banff, Canada, to study Microbial Dark Matter (Phase II) - Paint Pots PPA... ... | reverse complement strand
TGGCCGCTTGCACGTTGCCGCCGACGCGTATGCGTTGCACCCCAGGACCGGGCTTCCCATTCGTTGTTGGCCGAGGCGGAGGTACGGCGGTGGGTGACGAGCCGATGATGCCCCCGCTCACGCCGCCGGCAGGGGCTATGGCAGCCTCGCGCAGCAGTGCGCGAAACTTTTCAGGGGGCACGATTGAGTAATCGCCAGGGATCTCGAAGGCAGCCGGATCGATCGGCGCATTGGAAATCTCAGTGGCGAGTTGGTCAAATTCCAAGAACGGAGCGTTAGCGTCAATTGCGGGCGGCGGGTTGCCGGCTTGTTCCGCCTCCTTCCGGAAAAGGACCGCCATCATCGGAACGTAGACCTCGACCTGCAGGCGCAACGCGACGGTGGGTTGACGGAACGCCTCCAGGATCGGGTTCATCCAAGGAAACTTACCCAGGAGGCCGCGCAACATGAAGGTCAAGTCCTGTCCACCGCCTTTCATTTCAGTGAACTCGCGGATAGCCGGGATGCGCGCAGCCTCGGCCTGCGTCGCGCTCCAGATCAGGGCGCGGAGTTTGACAGACCGATCCAGGCTGGCAAGGTCGCCCACCGGGGGGAATTCCCAGGTGATGATGACCTCGCGTTCTTCCGACTCGACGCCCTGAACCGCCTCGATCCGGCCGGTCATATGGGATTCGACTTTGGGCTCTGTGAAGGAAGCAGGCAACGGCGGCATATCAGGCGCCGCGCTGGCCAGTGCTTCGGTGAACTCGGCGAATGGCACGACCGCGGCCGTCTTGTGCGCCGGGTCGAGAATCGTGTACTCGCGCTTGTCGAGATCCGCGATGATGGTCTGGCCGCCAAAGCCGCCGATCGACTTGTGGTCCTTGATGCGAACGGTCTTCGCGGGCTCGAGACCGGCCGTTTTTTTCAGTTGCTCGTCAAAGGTGGCGGGCAGCCAGGGCGCGTGCTTAGTTTCGTTTTGATAGCGGATAGTGGCGTCGGCCAGGAGCGCAGGCGACACACAGGCGCCGAGCACCAAGGCGAGCAGCCCGATTCGATGGATGCGGAAACACATTACGGCAACCCTCCTCATGATAGTGCATTCACGGCCTTGTTCGTTACAACGCCGATATCGTCCCAGACCGGCCGATGCTCCCATCGAATCAGTAGGCGCTGGAAGTCCTCTAGCAGCCCGTGGCAAAAGTCCGGCAGGCTGAATGCCTGCCCCACCTAGCTCCACAAGTCGTTGCGATTGCATGGTGGCGCAGGCGGTTTCGCCTGCGTTCCGGAACCTAAGAGACTTCTGCCACGGGCTGCTAGAGCTAGATGTCGGGAGGTTCCAGGCTGCACTCGCGCATGGTGTCGCTTCGGATTCTTATTCCGAGCCATCGAACCGACTGGGGCTACTTCACTTCCTGAAGCCGTCCATGTTGATGGCGTTGGCGATGCTCCAGTTAACGGTCGGGCGCCGGACGGGCGGCACGTACATGGTGGTTCCCGCGTTCACGTAGTCGCGTGTCAAGTGTGTCAGGGAGATCCGAGTAATGTTCGGAGGCACGCCGGGCATGACGGCAGCTTCATACAAAGTGCAAACGTGGGCTTCGCCGTAGAGCGACGTAAGGCGCGAGACCAGCAACGGAAACGACCTCAAGTCGTAACCGGAGCTCTGGTACGACCAGTCGCACAGCACACCCACCTGCCATAGCACCAATTGAGAAGAAGTGTCGATGGTCCGTTCGTGCAGGAGAAAATCGGTAGCCTCAAACGACTGGCACCCATTGACCGCGGGATCGACACCGAGATCGGCAAACAGGCAATCCTCGGCCGAGATCCCTGGCAACATGAAGGCGAAATAGCCCTCTTGACGCGCACGCCGGATCGACTCATGCGACGGATACGCGAATACGCCCGGGTGCCCGTAGAAGGCTGCGCAAACGCGCTTGCCCGCGCGCACGAGGCTGAGGATGTGCTGCACCATGGCCTCGTAGCTATCTTTGCGGGCCATGCCGTTGCCGTAGTACCCACGCAGGGAGAATGCACCCTTGGGATTCAGGTAGCGGATGACGTCCTCGGCCACGGGATCGGCCACGACGTAAGGCACCGCATCAGCGACCTGCATCCATGCCAGCGATTCGATCGTCATTTGGCCGACGGTGCGAATTCCGGTGCCCACGACGACGAGCGAGCCACGGGTTCCGTCCATGGCCTGCTGTGCTTCCGCGGGCAGGGTTGCAGATTGGGGAACGGCATGGCCGTTGCGCCCCATCAGGTGGTTCCACATCGCTGACGATGACCGGCTCAGCAATACGCTCCGCTCAGCCTCACTGAGGTTTGCATCCTGTAGCGCAGCTTCGGGATTGCGGATCCCGCCCGCAAGCTTAGCCGGATCAATCGCGAGCAGCGTCAAGAATCGGCACAGATCCATCGGGTCGCCTCCAGTGGCCGCGCGCTAGAACGCCACGACGGCTACGACGACGAGGCTGGATGAGCCGCCACCGCCGCTCGACCCGCCCGAAGTGCCTCCGCCCCCACTTCCGCTTCCTGAGACGACGACGGGCGGCTGGACCACAGGAGGCTGTGACGCGACCACCGGAGGTTGCACTACCGGAGGCTGCACTACCGGAGGCTGCGTGACGACAACCGGAGGCTGCACGATAGGGGGTGGCGGGAAAATCACCGTCTGAGGCGGTGGCGGGCAGCACGACGGCTGACAGCCGCAGCCGCACGTTTGCATGGGATAGGGCGCGTACGGCGGATACGGTGGTATGGGTGGATAGGGTGCGTACGGCGGATAGGGTGGATAAGGTGCTCGCATATCGCTCCTCTCAGCTAACTCGTCGCTTCTATCGCCGAGTCCGTTTGGTCTTGGCTTTCTGGCTCACTTTTTTTTTTGAACCTTCCGCTGTGTCCGTCGAATCCTCGCCGGATGAATCGGCGGCGGCGGTTGTGTTCCCGGTGTCCGGCTTGTGGGTTGTGTCCACGTCGCGTCTGCGCTGCAGCGTGGCGTCCACACGTTCGATCGCGTGTTCCAGAGATTTCACAACTTCCCCGGCGTGCTCGATTTGCTGTCGCAGCCGCGCGATTTCACTCTCGTGCGATTGGATACTCGCCTGCATCTCGGATTGCACGCGTTGCGTTTGCACGTGTAACGCCGTGAGCCAGGCACGCAACGCATAAGTTGGATACAAAGACATAGTATTGGCCTTTGCGGTTTCTTCAGTGCTCATCCCGCCCCCTCCTCTTGTGATTCGGAAGGAATCAATTGACTAACCTGCGCGGCAACGGACTCCCCGAGGGACAACAGTGCCTCGACATTGGTGATGTTGGTGAGATCCGGAAATGCATCCAGAGAAAGCTTGGCGGCAGGCGCTTGAGCGGCAGCCGGCTGCCCCGGAGTCTGTGCGCCCGCGGTTTGTGTGGTGTGCGTGCCCGGGTATCCGGCAACCGTTACGCCCGGCGCCTGGCCAGAATGCTGGCAGCCGCATCCGGAGATGATGATGGGCGGGTACGGCGGGAACGGAGGGTAAGGCGGAATGACCGGATATGGCGGGTATGGAGGAAATGGAGGATAGGGAGCTTCGTGGCACTCTTCGTCACAACAGTGATGCCGGTGGTGACAACAGTGCTCGTGCTCTTCCTCACAACAGCCTTCGTGCCTGTGCTCCTCCTCCTTGCGATCGGTTTCATGGTGTTCGCACCCACAGTCGCACCGGTGATGATGATGGTGGTGATGACACTCGCAGCCGTGTTCTTCGTGCGAGTGCCTAGACTCAGAACATTCGTGTTCTTCTTCGATGATTTGGGATACTCTGCGAAGCGCTTCGGATGCCTCGCAAACTGCCTTGCGTAGACGATGCACACTCAGCATTTGTCCGCCTCCCAAGGATGAAGTGGGTAGTACGAGCCCACTGAGAAATTATACATCGGAATGCGTCGATCTTGTCAAGATTTTTCGAAGCGTAAAAGTACCAGTCAAATAAATCCGAACTATACGCGAATATGGAGCAGCCGAAACCGCCCCAGGTGATCCCCCTCCACCCTAAATTGGCTGACACACAAAGCCTTCCAGCTCAGTGACATCCGCTGATGCCCCGTCCGAATTTCACGCCGCAATTGCTTCACTGCCCTTCACGCCGGGACGGCGATCGCTTTGCCGGCTCACGAATTCACCCGATCCGCGCTGTTCCCACTGCTGACTGACGGCGCCGTTAATGGCGGCTTCGACCAGCATTGGGTGCCCGCTGCATCGGCGAGGGTGGGTAGACGGGCTTGGCTTGGGTGATGATCCGCAGGTTCAGCGGATCGCGCTGCCGGTGGCGCTCGTCGCGGGCGCGGACTTCAAAACCTCGCGAAATTTCTCGAGAGGCAAGACCGAGTAATCCTTCGGGATTTCGAAGACCGCCGGGTCGACTGGCGCGCCGGAAATCTCCGTTGCGATCTGGTCGATCTGCATGAAAGGCGATCCGTGGTCAACCGGCTTTGCCAACTTACCCTCGCGTTCCAATTCCTGAATGGTCATCTCGGTCAAGAATGGAATATAGATCTCTATCTGCAAGCGCAACGCGACGGTGGATAGCCGAAATGCCTCCAGGATCGGCGTCACCCAGGGAGACTCGCCTATAGCGTTGCTCAGCATCAGCGAAAAGTCTCGCTCGCCGGCCTTTAGCGTGGTGAGTTCGCGGATAGCGGGTACACGCGCGGCCCCGGCCTGCGTGGCGCTCCACAAGCGCGCGCGAAACTTAAACGATTGATCCCCACCTCTAGGCGCGGCGCCGCGCACGGCGCCCCAGCTCACGGTGACCTCGCGCTCCTCCGCTTCCACGCCCTGAATTGCCGCGGTTCGCCCGGTCAGGCGGGATTCGATTTTAGGTTGGCCTGGCGCCGACAGCAACGGCATAGTCTCCGTAGCGAGCGCGTCCGCAAGTTTGGCCAAGTCCGCGAAAGATACCGTAGCGGCGGCCTTGTGCGCAGGGTCGATGATGGTGTACGCGCGCTCATCGAAATCGGCAATGAAGGTCCGCTCGCCATCGTCGCTCACCGATTTATGCCCCTTGAGGTGCAGCACCTTCTCTGGACCCAGAGTGGCTGTTTTCAACGGCCGATTGGTGGCGGCGGCCAACCACGGCGCCTTGTTGAATTCGATTTGGTAGCGAATGGTGGCGTCCGCGCGCAGCAGGGCGGGCATTACCCAGGCCACCAGCGCGAGCAGTGCGATTCGGTGGATCTTAGGATGCAAGCCTTATGATAACGCCGATATCATCCCACACCAGCCAGTGCTTGTTGATATAGCGCGCGCCGTGCTTCTCATAGAACCGTTTGTAAGGGTTATCGGGATGGATGCCAACGCAGACGGTACGGCGATCGTGCGCGACGAACCAGTGGGCCAGGCGCGCGAGGAGACACGTGCCGATGCCTTGGCCTTGGTAGTCCTTCAGGACGTAGAGCGACTGCAGCTCGCCCTGCGCGCCGTGCCGCCCTGAGAAATGGCCGGCGATGTAACCGACCATTTGGCTGGTTGCGAACGCCGCAAAGAGAATGCGAGGCTCCAAGGCATGCTGTGGGTTCTGGACGCGGCGCACGTATCCATCCCAGCGAATCAGCAGCCGCTGGAAGTCGTAGATTTCGGGAGTTTCCAGGCCGCACTCGCGCATAGTATCGCTCTGCACTCGGGCGATACCGGCGACGTCATCGATGCCCGCTTCACGATGATGGATGGGCTGAGCCAGGTTAGTAGGCGGCGCGCCGTTCGAGCGCCCGCTGCTTCAGCCAGCGCAGGCGGTTCTGCTGCTCCTGCAGCAACGTGCCGAACCCGGCCCAGTAATAGCCCGCGACAAACAGCAGCAGGAACGGAATCGAGAAGAAGTTATAGGTCTCGATGGCGAAGGCGATCATCGCCACGAAGTAAGTGCCCACCGCGATTTCTATGTAAGGCAGCAGGCCGCTGCGGCGCCGGTATTTCTTGGCTTCGAGACTCATCGGGCGGTCGCCGATGGCGAACTTGGGCGTGCGGACGAATCCGGTCTTGATGCCGAGCAGCGCCTCGAGCACGGCGCGCGTGTTGCTCACCGTGAGCGCCACGCCCACCGCCATCAGTATCGGCAGCAGGAAGAACGACCGCTTCCAGTTCTTCGGATACAGCTCGCGATGCGCGATGACATAGAATGCCGAGATCGACCAGAACGACGCCATGATGAGCGGCAGATCGATGAAGACCATTTGCCAGACGCCCATGTAGAAGCGCACGATCATGACCGGCAGCATTAGCGCGGAAAGCACCACCATCAGCGGGTACGAGATGTTGGGCGTGAGGTGCATGAAGGCTTCGGCTTTCACGCGGCCGGGGAGGTTGGCGCGCAAGATCGCGGGTAGCAGTTTGCGCGCGCATTGCGTAAGTCCCTTGGCCCAGCGGGATTGCTGCACCTGAAAGCCGTGCATCTCGACGGGCAGCTCGGAGGGGCAATCGAGGCCGGGCACGTAGACGAACCGCCAGCCCTTTAACTGCGCGCGATAGCTGAGATCGGAATCCTCGGTCAGCGTGTCGTGCTGCCAGCCGCCCGCGTCGTCAATCATCTGGCGGCGCAGAACGCCGGCCGTGCCGTTGAAGTTAAAGAAATAACCCGCGCGCGAGCGGGCGCCGTGCTCGAGAATGAAGTGGCCGTCGAGCAGCATGGCTTCCACTTCGGTGAGCAGGCTGTACTCGCGATTCAGATAGCTCCAGCGGGTCTGCACAACGCCGACGCCGGGGTCGGCGAAGTAGTGGATCGTGCGCGTGAGGAAGTCGGGCGGCGGAACGAAGTCGGCGTCGAAGATAGCGATAAACTCGCCAGTGGCGGTCTGCAGGCCTTCCTGCAGTGCGCCGGCCTTAAAGCCTTCGCGATTGGGGCGGTGGTGATACTCGATGGGGAAGCCGAGTGCGTGATAGCGGGCCACCAGCGCTTCGGCGAACGGCGCGGTGTCGTCGGTCGAGTCATCCAGCACCTGAATTTGCAGCAGTTCGCGCGGGTACTCGATGCGAGTGACTTCGTCGATGAGCCGCTCGATGACGTATCGCTCATTGAAGATCGGAAGCTGAATAGTGACGGGCGGCAGCGTTTCGAAGCGCTTGGGCGGCTCGCCAGTGGCTTTCTTACGGTGCTTGAAGTACGTGCGGATGATTTCGTAACGGTGTATACCGTACACCGAGAGCACGGCCAGGACGGCGAAATACGGGATCAGGATCGCCCAATCGAACCAGCCGAGCTGATGGACGCCGGCGAAGGTATCGTCGAACAGTCCGCGCATGAGGCGCGTAGTGGCCGAATTGGCCAGGAAGGCGAGCGGCAAAACGGCTAGCATACAAGTTTGTTGGAAGGCCGTGTACTGGGGGCAGTACAACTCCAGCTTAACAGATGTCGCGGGGGAATCAGGATGCGGGTGCGGTGGGGTACAGCGGATTGTACCCATAAATATGGGATGATGAGTACATGAAGACCACGCTCGAGATTCCAGACCCGATTTTTCGCAAGGCCAAGGCGAAAGCGGCGGAGCGTGGAATCCCCCTGCGCCAGTTGATCACCGAAGCGGTTGAAGACAAGCTGCGGGCAGGAGGAACACCGCCGGAGAAGCCCTGGATCGAGTTGGCTGGTAAGCTTCGCCACCTACGCAAGGAAACGGCGCGCATCAACAAGATCATCGAAGAGGAGTTCGAGCAAATCGAGCCAGAGGACGGCAATTGATTCTGGACACGAATGCGTTGTCGGCGGTTGCAGATGGCGATGCCGCCGCAGTAGTGCTCTTCAAGCGCTCCTCAAGCGTTGCCATCCCCGTAATCGTGCTTGGCGAATATCGATATGGCATCGCGCTGTCACATCGTCGGCAGGAATACGAACGATGGTTGGCAAGGGCGCTGGCGTCCTGCTTCGTCCTGGAAATCAATGAAGGGACATCCGCTGAGTACGCCGCCATACGGTTGGAACTTAGGCGTGCAGGGACGCTCATACCCATGAACGACATCTGGATCGCGGCGCTCTGCCGGCAACACGCGCTGCCGATCTTGACCAGAGACGCCCATTTTGACGTGGTTAGCGGAGTGCAACGGCTGAGTTGGTAGCCTATCGCGCCGGAGCACGGCGCCACTGCCACCAAGCTCCCACGACGGCGATGAGCGCGCCGGCGCCCATATACAGCGCGCGGTGGAATTCCACGGGACCGGTGAAGTGGTAGCTGCCGAAGAGCGCGCGCAGGATCACCGCGAACACGGCGAGGCTCCACAGAAGGAACAGCCAGGCTGCCGCGCGGCGGAAGGCCAGCAGCAGCGCGACCAATCCCCCCAGTGCGCAGAAGAACAGCCAATGAGTGAGGCTGGCACCCTGCCAGGGCAGCATCTCGAGATGCAGCGCCTCGTTGCTCGACCAAGCCAGCGCGGAGATGGCCAGCAGGAAGAGAATCAACAATCCGTGATAAACGAAACTGAACGCGCGCACCAGGGTCTTCAACGCTGACATGGTATCTCCAATCACGGCAGGATCATGGGCAGCTTGAGCATGCGCAGGTCAGCCAGCAGGATGTCGGGCGCGCAGGCTTCGAGTTCCTGCGCGGTGGAGATGCCGGTGGCCACGGCAATGGACTGGATGCCGTTCTGCTTGGCGGCGAGGATGTCGCTGGGCGCGTCGCCTATCAGCGAGATGCGCGCGGCGCGGTCGATCCAGCCGTGCGCACGGGCCTGGCGGATGGCGAGGCGGGCGAGTGCGCTGCGGTGCTTGGCCATCTCGCCGAAAGCGCCGAAGCGGAAGTAAGGTTTCAAGCCGGCGCGATCGAGCTTGGTCCAGCCGATGCGCGTCAGGTTGCCGGTGACCAGGCCAAGGACAATTCCGCGGCTTTGGAGGCGGCCGAGCAGCGCGCGCGCACCCGGACAGGTTTTGCGGTGCAAGTCAGGCACGCTGCGCGGGTAGATCTGCTGCGCGCGGCGAATGATTTCCGGCATCGCGCGGCGGATGGCGGAGGCGGAGGCGCCGGAATCGCGCAGCATGCGGGCCAGGATATCGGGATCGAGCATGCCGTGCACGGGGATGTGGTCGGTTGACGTTTTTAGGCCCGTGACGCGGCGGACGGCCTCGACGAGAGCCTGGCGGTGATGCGGCCCGGCGCGGCGCACCAGCGTGCCATCGATATCGAACAGGACCAGCGCGGGAGCGGGCGGCATCATAGCTATCATAGAACCATGTCCAACCTGCAAACACCCATCACCGCTGAATTGGCGGAGTACATTCGAAGCGTCTCGCTGCGCGAGCCGGACATTGCGCGGCGGCTGCGCGAGGAGACGGCGCGGCGCGCGGATGCGAACCTGCAGGTCTCGCCGGAGCAGGGGCAATTTCTCGGCATGCTGGCGCATCTGATGGGCGCGCGGCGGGCGCTGGAGGTGGGCGTGTACACGGGATTCAGCGCGCTGCACGTGGCGCTGGCGCTGCCCAAGGACGGGCGGCTGATTGCCTGCGACGTGAATCCGGAAACGGGTGCCATCGCGCGACAATACTGGCAGGAAGCGGGCGTCGCGGATAAGATCGATTTGCGGATTGCCCCGGCGCTCGAAACGCTGGACGCGCTGTTGCGGGATGGCGGAGCGGACAGCTTCGATTTCGCTTTCATCGACGCCGACAAGGAGAACTACGAAGGCTACTACGAGCGCGCGCTGAAGCTGTTGCGGCAGGGCGGGCTGGCGGCGTTTGACAACGTGCTCTGGCACGGAAATGTGCTCAACCAATCGGCGGATGCGAGCGCGGACGCCGAGGCCATCCGGGCGTTCAATCGCAAGCTGCACGTGGATGCGCGTGTGTGGCTGAGTTTAGTGCCGATTGGGGACGGGCTGACACTCGCGGTGAAGCGCTAACCTTGGAAGAGGCTGCCGTCGGCCGTTTCAGGCGCTCCCAGCACCCGTTCGGTCAAGTTCGGTCAAGGCGTCGAGGTATCCGCGTTCATCGGTGTTCATCAGCGGCCCATCCTCATAAACGCCCTTCGACCAAGACTCTCAAGCTTATTGTTGGCCGCCGATGAACGCGGATGAACGCCGATTTCGGATGAACCCCTACTCGATTGTCCAGTTATTTCGTGGACACTACACTAGCAAATGAAATGCCGCCATCGCGGGAGCCGTGCGATACCTTGTGTGGATCCCCACGGTGCGCGCGGTGGGACAATGAGCGGAGACATGCAGAAGAAGCGGCTCGGCAATAGCGACATGGAGATCACGCCGATCGGCGTGGGCGCGTGGGCCATGGGCGGCGCAGGGTGGGCGTTCGCCTGGGGGCCGCAGGACGACGATGAATCGATTGCCGCGATCCATGCGGCGCTCGATGCGGGCATCAACTGGATCGACACGGCGGCGGTGTATGGGCTCGGGCATTCCGAAGAAGTGGTCGCGCGCGCGCTCAAGGGCCGGTCGCGGAGGCCGTTCGTCTTCACCAAGTGCGAGCGGGTGTGGAAGGAACGCGGCGAGATCGGCTACAGCCTGAAAGCGGATTCCATCCGGCGCGAGCTGGAGGCCAGCCTGCGGCGGCTGCAGGTGGATGTGATCGATCTGTATCAGATCCACTGGCCGGAGCCCGAAGCGGATGTAGAAGAAGGCTGGAGCACGCTGGCCGAGCTGCAAAAAGAAGGCAAGGTGCGGTGGATCGGCGTGTCGAATTTCAAAGTCGAGCACCTCGAGCGGGCACGGGCGATTGCGCCGGTCACGTCGCTGCAGCCGCCGTATTCCATCCTGTCGCGGGAGATCGAGCAGGCGCAGTTGCCGTACGCGCAGGCCAACGGCATCGGCGTCATCGTGTATTCGCCGATGAAGTCGGGGTTGCTGTCGGGCGCCATGACGCGCGCGCGCATTGCGGCTCTGCCGCCGGACGATTTCCGGCCGCGGACGCCGAGTTTCCAGGAGCCGCGGCTAACGCGCAATCTGGCGCTGGTGGAATTGATGCGCGCGATCGGGCAGCGGCACGGGCGCACGCCGGGCGAAGTGGCCATCGCCTGGACGCTGCGGCATCCGGCGGTGACGGCGGCCATCGTGGGCATGCGATCGGCCAGGCAGGTGGAAGGCGTGATCGGCGCGGCCACTTTCCGGCTCAGTGCCGAAGAGGTGGCGGAAATCGAAGCCGCCGCCTAAAATTCCTCTCAACGTTTTCGCTCGACGCGCGGTAATACCTTATAGATGGAAATCGAAGGCATGGCGCTGCGCGTGGCGGTTTTTCAAGAGACGCCGGATAGGCTGGCCCAATTCGAGCGGATTATGGCGGAGGCGGAGCGGCGTGTGCTGCGCATCGCTCTGCGCCTGTTGAACAACCCGCACGACGCGCAGGATGCCGCGCAGGAAGTGTTTCTGCGGTTGTACAAGCAGCTTGGGCGGCTGGACGAGGCGCGCGGGTACGACGCCTGGTTGTATCGCGTGACGGTGAACGTGTGCCGTGATATCGCGCGCAAGCGGCCGCAGGCGGTGGCGCTCGAAGATGCGCCGGAGCCGAGGGAGCATCAGCCGGATCTGGAATTCGCCGAGAGGCGCGAGATCATGCAGCGGGCGCTGGGCCGGCTGGGCGAGAAGGAGCGCGCGGCAGTCGTGCTGCGCGACGTCGAGGGGCTCTCGACGCGGGAAGTGGCGCAGATCCTGGGCTCCACGGAAACCACGGTGCGCTCGCAGATTTCGACCGCGCGGCTGAAGCTGCGCGATTTCACGAGCCGGCTTTTGAGGAGGCGATAATGAGCTGCGCGAATTGGAAGACGGAGATCGCCTTGTATGCGGGAGGCGATCTGGGGAGCGACGCCGCGGGCGTGGAGGCGCATCTGAGCGAGTGCGCCGAGTGCCGCGCGTTGCTGGCGGAGCTGCAGGAGGACCGGGCCCTGCTCGGCGAACTGCAGGAGGAGCCGGTCGTGGATGCGCTGGCGGCGCAGGTGCGCCGGCGGGTGATGGCGCAGGTGCGGGTGGGGCGCGCCTGGCCCGCCGTGTGGAAGCTGGCGCTGGCGGCGGCGCTGGTGCTGGCGGCGATCCTGGCGTTTCCCCGGCATGCACGGAAGGAAGGGCATGTGGCGCGAATGAAAGCGCCGCCGGCGGTCGAGCCTGTGCGTCCGGCGGCGCCTCCGGCGATCGTGCCGGCCGCGCACCGGGTGCGGCGCCGGCAGCGTCGGGCTCCGGTAGAGCGAGCGCAGGCCCCGCGGCCCGGACCACCCCTGCTGGTGCAGTTCGTGACCGATGATCCGGAGATTGTCATTTATTGGCTGGTAGATCAAAAACCTGAAGGAGATTGAGACGATGAAGAACGTATTGCTGGGCCTGGCGATGGCCGGCCTGATTGCAGCGCAAACGCCCGCGCCGAAAGAGCCGGGGATACCTGCGCCGGTGCACGATCAGAAGCGCATTTTTCAAGTGAAGTACGCCGACGTGCGATCGCTGCGGCGGGTGTTGGACGTGTTCGGCTATCGCGTCGATGCCGACACGGACCTGCACGTAGTGGCGGTGAGCGCGCCGGCGGATGTGATGACCGCCATCGAAGACGCCATCAAGCGGCTGGACGTGCCTTCGGCCGCCCCGCACGATATCAATTTGACCGTGTACTTGTTGCTGGCCTCGGAGCGGCCCGGCTCCGACGAAGGATTGCCGGACGGTTTGCCGGCGGTGGCCAATCAGCTCAAGGGTGTGTTTGCGTTCAAGAGCTTCCGCATGCTGGATACGCTGCTGCTGCGTACGCAGCAAGGCAACACCGCCACCGGCAACGGCATCATCAGCTCGGGCCCGGATGCGCAGAAAACCAATTATCATTTCTCGGCGAAGCCGTCGTCGGTGACGGACGATCCGAACGGCGCTATGATCCGGCTGGACAACCTCTCGCTGAACTTGAAGGTGCCGATGGCGAACGGCCACGACTTGGAAGCGAGCATCAACACCGAGATCACGGTGCGGGAAGGACAGAAGGTGGTCGTGGGCAAGTCGAACCTGGGGACGCCGGATCAGGCATTGATTCTGGTGGTGACGGCGAAGACGGCGGAGTAGTTTTCAGTGATCAGTGCCTTGGTCCCACCTCCCCACTGGGGAAGCGTCACGTAGAAGTGTGGTTCGATCACGTTGGTCACCGGGCCGCGCAGCTTCGCGGTGCGTATCCGGCGACTCTGTGTCGCGCCGGTTATCTCGCCTGGTCCATATCGGCGCGCAGCTCTTCTTCTTCGAACTCCGGGCTGCCGGCCGCTACCGGCGGCGCATCCACCAGCCGCCCGTGCTGATCCAAGCGCACGCCCAGCGACAGGCCCATGTTGGCCAGAATTTCCTTGATCTCGTTCAGCGATTTGCGGCCGAAGTTGTTGGTGCGCAGCATCTCGGCTTCGGTCTTCTGGACGAGCTCGCCGATGGTCTGAATGTTGGCGTTCTTGAGGCAATTATAGGATCTGACGCTGAGATCCAGCTCTTCGACGGAGCGGTTCAGCACTTCGCCCGTCTTGTCCTTGCCGCGCTCGGAAACTTCTTCGGCGGCCTCGCCCACTTCTTCAAAATTGATGAAGATGGACAGGTGGTCCTTGAGCAGCTTGGCGGCGTAGCCGGTGGCGTCCTGCGGCGAGACGGCGCCGTTGGTCCAGACTTCGAGGGTGAGCTTGTCGTAGTCGGTCATCTGGCCGAGGCGCGTGGCCTTGACAGCGAAGTTGACTTTGCGCACGGGCGAGTGGACGGAATCGATCGGGATGTAGCCCAGCGCCAGGTTCTCGTCGAAATTCTCATCGGCACTGACGTAGCCGCGGCCGTTCTTGAGGCGCATCTCGACGTGCAGCTTGCCGCCTTCGTTGACGGTAGCGACGTGCAGGTTGGGGTCGAGCACTTCGACGTCGGGATCGGTCTGGATCTGGCTGCTCATGACTTCGCCGCCCTGATCGACCGAGATGTTAACGGTCTTAACGGCGTCGCCCATGATCTT
>Ga0073928_10007639_pt1 | contig 13894 bp, 12 predicted proteins | sample PaiPotPPA55metaG_FD_76969 | JGI IMG/M metagenome (GOLD analysis project Ga0073928, IMG submission 76969) | Iron sulfur acid spring bacterial and archeal communities from Banff, Canada, to study Microbial Dark Matter (Phase II) - Paint Pots PPA... ... | reverse complement strand
TGCTGTGGCTCGATGACGTCAGCCGCGGGCCCTGGGTCTCGGCCCGCCTCGGTTACGTCTTCGGCCTCGGCTTCTTCACCGCCGGCCTCTATTGGATCGCCGCGGCGCTGCTGGTCGATCTGGGCGCCTTCTGGTGGGCATTGCCGATCGCCGTTCTCGGCGTTCCGGCCGGCTTCGCGCTGTTCACCGCGGCGTCGCTGCTGATCACCAGCATCGCGACGGCCCGGTTGGCGCTGTCGCCGCTCGGCCGGGCCTTCGTCTTTGCCGTCGCCTGGAGCGCCGCCGAATGGGTGCGCGGCCATGTCTTGACCGGGTTTCCGTGGAACCTGGCCGGGTATGTCTGGTCGGGCGGTTTCCCTGGCTCGCTGGCGGTTCTGCAAAGCACTGCGGCAGTCGGGATCTACGGGATGGGGTTTCTGACCGTGCTGGCGGCGGCGTTGCCGGCGCTTTACGGCGTACCGTCGCTGCGGCCGCTCCCCCCGCTGCGCCGCTGGGGCCCGGGTGTGTTGGCGGCCGGCCTGATCCTCGTCCCTGCCGCGCTCGGCGCCGTCCGGCTGCACCTTGCGCCGCCGGCAATGAGCGGTGTTTGGGTTCGGCTGGTGCAGCCCTCGGTCCCACAGAGCCTCAAATGGGACCCTGCCGCCGCCGAGGACAATTTCCACCGCTTGGTCGAGCTCAGCGGCGCGCCGGCCCCGCACCCCTACGCCGCGGTGCTATGGCCGGAAGCGGCGACGCCGTTCCTGCTCGATCGCGACCCGGTGCACCGACGTGCCGTCGCGGCGGTGGCGCCGAAGGGCGGCTACGTGGTCGCCGGCGCGCTGCGGGCGAGCCTGCCGCCACGGCCGGTCACGCAGGTTTGGAACAGCGTCGAGGCCATCGATGCGGCAGGCGAGGTCCGCGCCCGCTACGACAAGGCGCATCTGGTGCCGTTCGGCGAATACATGCCGCTGGCCGAATGGCTGCCGTTCGGCCCGATCACCCCGGGCTCCAGCGGTTTGAGCGCCGGGGCCGGGCCGCAGACGGTCTCGCTGCCGGGACTGCCGGCGTTTTCGCCGCTGGTCTGCTATGAGGCGATCTTTCCCGGTGCCGTGACCAATCCGGCGGACCGGCCGGCCTGGCTGCTCAATGTGACCAACGACGCGTGGTACGGCCGCAGCTCCGGCCCATACCAGCATTTCGCGATCGCCCGCACCCGTGCGGTCGAGGAGGGATTGCCGCTGGTGCGGGCTGCCAACAATGGCATCAGCGGCGTCGTCGATCCGGAAGGGCGGATCGTCGCCCGCACCCACCTCAACGATGTCACCTACGCCGATATCGAATTGCCGTCCCCTGGACACGAAACGCCGTACGAGCGTATCGGCGACTGGGGTTTCCTGGCCCTGCTCGCCCTCGGCCTGCTGCCGGCCGCCCTGCGCCTGCGCTGAAACGTACCCTGCACACCACCATCTGCGGTTGTGCGCTATGATTGACTTGCACACCCACGTATGCAATCACCGCTCGCCTCAGCAATGGCGAGCGAGCGGGTATGGCGCGGACACCGCCCCAGCGATCCCGTCGCGCGGGCGACGGGCCGGACCCGGTCGATGTTCAGGTCGGTTTGCGGCTCCGCCAGCGCCGCAACATGCTCGGCGTCAGCCAGGAGAAGCTCGCCGCCGAGATCGGCGTCACCTTTCAGCAGGTGCAGAAGTATGAACGCGGCGCCAACCGGGTGGGAGCCGGCCGGCTGTATCGCCTGGCGAGGCTGCTAGACGTCGAGGTCGGCTTCTTCTTCCGGGACGACGACCCGGCGCTAGCAGCCGGCTTTGCCGAGCGGGCGGCCGAGGGCTTCGACGCCGACCCGCTGAACCGCCGCGAGACGAAAGACCTCGTCAACGCCTATCTCGATATCCCCGATCCGGCCCTGCGCCGGCGGTTCCTGGAACTCGCCAGGGCTCTGGCTGCTTCTCCGTCGAAGCCGCGCCGCACCAAAAACCGATAGCGTTCGGCAAAGCAGCGATCGGACTTGACGGGTGCAGCGCGAGGCTCGACAAGGATGGCGCGGCCGGGGGGACGGTCGCGCCGCGCGCCATTCTTAAAGAGACACGCCGCGGTTTTTGCCGGCTGATAAGGAATCTGGACCTTGCACAAGCTCGATTACGTCTTCACCAGCGAATCCGTCTCCGAGGGGCATCCGGACAAGATTTGCGACCGCGTGTCTGACGCGATCGTCGACACCTATCTGGCCGCGGAGCCGCAGGCCCGATGCGGGGTCGAAACCTTGGTCACGACCAATCTGGTCGTCCTCGCCGGCGAGACCCGTGGACCGTCCTCGGTCACCAAGGACAAGCTGATCGATGTCGCCCGCAACGCGATCCGCGAGATCGGCTACGAGCAGGATAATTTTCACTGGGATAGGGCGGAAGTCGTCTGCCATATCCATGGTCAGTCGAGCGATATCGCCCAGGGTGTCGACGCCGCCGGCAACAAGGACGAGGGCGCCGGCGACCAGGGCATGATGTTCGGCTATGCCTGCGCCGAGACCCCGGAATTGATGCCGGCGCCGATCTACTATGCGCACAACATCCTGCGCGCGCTGTCGACGGCGCGCCATGCCGGTCAGACGCCGCTGCTCGGTCCCGATGCGAAGAGCCAGGTCACGCTGCAGTACGCCGACGGCAAGCCGGTATGCGCGACCAAGGTCGTCGTCTCGATCCAGCATGACGACGCAATCGACGCCGACCAGGTGCGCGAGCTCGTCCGGCCCTACGTCCTCAAGACGCTGCCCGACGGCTGGATGTGCGACGAAGCCAATTTCCTGGTCAACCCGACCGGCCGGTTCGTGATCGGCGGGCCGGACGGCGATGCCGGCGTCACCGGGCGCAAGATCATCGTCGACACCTATGGCGGCGCCGCACCGCACGGCGGCGGCGCCTTTTCCGGCAAGGATCCGACCAAGGTCGACCGTTCGGCCGCCTACGCCGCCCGCTACCTTGCCAAAAACGTCGTCGGCGCCGGCCTCGCCGACCGGTGCACGATCCAGGTCGCCTATGCGATCGGGGTGGCAAAACCCCTGTCTTTCTATGTCGAGACCGGTGCCGACATCGACGAGGACAAGCTCGGCCGCGTTTTGCAGGAGCTGATGGACCTGTCGCCGCGCGGCATCCGCACGCATCTCGGGCTCAACAAGCCGATCTACACCCGCACCTCGTCCTACGGCCATTTCGGCCGCGCTGCGGACGCCGATGGCGGGTTCTCATGGGAACGGCTCGACCTCGTCGACGAGCTGCGCCGCGCCTTCTGAGCGATTGAGCGGAGGACCTCCGGAGCACGGGACCCGGCTCTATGGCCGCCGACGCGGCCGGCCGCTGCGCGAGGGCCGCCGTCGTGTCGCGGCGACCTCGCTGCCGCGGCTCGCGATCGCCTTGCCGACCCATGGCACGCTCGACCCGTTCGCGCTGTTCGCCGCCCGGCCGAGGCAGGTCTGGCTGGAAATCGGCTTCGGCGGCGGCGAGCATCTGGCCGATCAGGCCGAGCATCACCCCGAGATCGGGTTCATCGGCTGCGAAGTGTTCGAGAATGGCGTGGCCCGGCTGGCCGGGGAAATCGAGCGGCGCAGGCTCGGCAATATCCGCATCTTTACCGATGACGCCCGGCTGCTGCTCGAGGCGCTGCCGCCGGCCTCGATCGGCCGCGTCTTCATCCTGTTTCCGGACCCGTGGCCGAAAACGCGCCACCACAAGCGCCGGCTGGTCGCTCGGCCGACGCTCGACCGCCTCGCCGAAATCATACCGGACGGCGCCGAATTGCGGCTGGCCACCGATGATGCGGGCTACCTTGCCTGGATGCTCGAACAGGCGACCGCGCACCCGGATTTCGTCTGGCTGGCGCGCCGGCCGGCCGATTGGCGCCAGCGGCCGCCGGACTGGCCGCCGACCCGCTACGAGGAAAAGGCGGTCGCCGCCGGGCGCGCCCCGACCTTTCTTCGCTTCGCCCGGGGAAGCCGCCAAATCCGTCCCTGAACCCGAAGCAGGCGCTCTCTGACAGGTACGATGCGTCGCGTCCTTTCAATCGTGCTCGCCGGCTCGCTATCCGCCCTGATCGCCGGCTGCGAGTCGATGCCGCGCTTCTCTGTCCCAGAGCTGCCGGACTTCGCCAGCATGTTCCCGGACTTTGCGCGCACGTTCCCGGATTTTTCTCGGATGATGGCCGATTTGTTCGGGAAACCGCTGGATGTGCCGGAGCCGCAACAGCCGTCACCGGCCCAGCCGGCCGTGGCCGATCGCGTGATCGTGCTGAAGGGCCAGCGCCTGCTCGAATTGGCGCGCAACGGCCAGGTGTTCGCGACCTATCCGGTCGCGCTCGGCTCCGAGCCGGTCGGCCCGAAGCGGCAGCAAGGCGACGGCCGCACCCCCGAAGGCGTCTACCTGATCGACTGGCGGACCGAGGACACGCGCTACACCCGCGAACTCCACATCTCCTACCCGGACGAGCGAGACCGCGGCCGCGCGCAGCAGACGCACGTCGATCCCGGCGGCGCGATCTTCATCCACGGCCTGCCGCGCGATTACGGGCCGTTCGATCCGCCGGTCTGGTACAAGGACTGGACCGAGGGCTGCATCTCGGTCGGCAACCAAGCGATCGTCAAGATCTGGAATGCGGTGCCCGACGGCACGCCGATCGAAATCCGCCCCTGAGGCCCGGAACCGTCCCGCTTTGTCCTTGCCTGCGGTGGCCGATTGCCTATATACGACGGGCAAAAGTCCCATAGGGTCGGCTCAACAAAAAAGCTGGGCGGCCCCGTTTCGCGGAGTGGGCCACCGGCCCACTTTTTATTTGAGCGGTCGAGTATTTGCCGGATAGGACGCCCTTGGTCGATACCAACGAGATTGCCCGGATCGTGGAGCCGTCGCTGACCGCGATGGGTTATCGGCTGGTCCGTGTGATGATGATTGGCCGCACGACCTTGCAGATCATGGCCGAGCACGAAAACGACGCGCCGATGACGGTCGAAGATTGCGCCGAGATCAGCCGCACGGTCTCGGCCCTACTCGACGTCGCCGATCCGATCGCCGGCGCCTATACCCTCGAAGTCAGTTCGCCCGGTCTCGACCGGCCGCTGGTCCGGCCGGAGGATTACGAACGCTTCGCCGGCTTCGAGGCAAAGTTCGAACTCGCTGCGGCGATCGACGGCCGCAAGCGTTTTCGCGGCCGGCTGCTCGGTCGCAGCGACGATCGCGTGCGGCTCGCGACCGAGGCCGGCGAGGTCGCACTGCCGCTCGCGGCGATCGCCCGGGCAAAGCTCGTGGTCACCGACGATCTGCTGGCCGCGCATCAAGATCAGTCGGCGCAAGTTCACTGAAAATACGAGAACACCGATGGAAACGACCACCTACGCCCGCCCCGAACTCCTCCAGGTCGCCGACACGGTCGCCCGCGACAAGGGCATCGACCGTGACGAGGTGCTCGACGCGATGGAGCAGGCGATCCAGAAGGCCGGCCGCTCGAAATACGGCCAGGAATACGACATCCGCGCCGAGATCGACCGCCGCAACGGCGAGATCCGGCTGCTGCGCTTCCGCGAGGTGGCCGACACGGTCGAGAACGAGGCGACCCAGATCCCGCTCGCCGCGGCGCAGCGGCTCAATGCCGAGGCCGAGGTCGGCGATTTCATCACCGACCCGCTGCCGCCGATCGATTTCGGCCGCATCGCCGCGCAGACCGCAAAGCAGGTCATCGTCCAGAAGGTGCGTGACGCCGAACGGCAGCGCCAATTCAACGAGTTCAAGGACCGGGTCGGCGAGATCGTCAACGGCCTGGTCAAGCGCGTCGAGTTCGGCAACGTCGTCGTTGATCTCGGCCGTGCCGAGGCGATGCTGCGCCGCGACGAGCTGTTGCCGCGCGAGAGCTTCCGCCAGGGCGAGCGGGTGCGCGCCTACATCTACGACGTGCGCCAGGAGCCGCGCGGGCCGCAGATCTTCCTGTCGCGCACGCATCCGCAATTCATGGCGAAATTGTTCGCCCAGGAGGTGCCGGAGGTTTACGACGGCATCATCGAGATCAGGGCGGTGGCGCGCGACCCCGGCAGCCGGGCGAAGATCGCGGTCATCTCGCGCGACAGCGGCATCGACCCGGTCGGCGCCTGCGTCGGCATGCGCGGCAGCCGCGTCCAGGCCGTCGTCGGCGAATTGCAGGGCGAGAAGATCGACATCATCCCGTGGTCGTCCGACCCGGCGACCTTTGTCGTCAACGGCCTGGCGCCGGCCGAGGTCAGCAAGGTCGTCATGGACGAGGAGCAGCGGCGGATCGAGGTCGTCGTCCCCGACGACCAGCTGAGCCTCGCGATCGGCCGCCGCGGCCAGAACGTACGGCTCGCCTCGCAATTGACCGGCTGGGACATCGATATCCTGACCGAGGCCGAAGAATCGGAACGGCGCACCGAGGAATTCCGCACCCGCACACAGATGTTCATCGACGCGCTCGACATCGACGACGTGATCGCCCACCTGCTCGTGACCGAGGGCTTCACCTCGCTCGAGGAGGTCGCTTATGTCGCGGTCGAGGATCTTGCCGAGATCGAAGGCTTCGATGTCGATATTGCCGGCGAGTTGCAGGAGCGGGCGCGCAACGCGCTCGAGCGGCGCGATCGCGAATACGAGGAGCGGTATCGCGCCCTCGGCGTGACCGACGAATTGACCGGGCTCGAAGGTCTGACCCCGGGCATGCTGGTGACCCTCGGCGAGAACGACATCAAGACGCTCGACGACTTTGCCGGGTTGGCCGGCGACGAACTCCTGGAGATGCTGGCGGCCTCGGACAAGGGCGGCGCCAAGCTCGAACTGGAGGACGCCAACGCGCTGATCATGGCGGCGCGCGCGCACTGGTTCGACGATGAAGACGCCGGCGCCGACAAGGCTCCGGCGGCGCAGGAGTAGGACCACGGCTGCGATCGCGAGCGCTGCATCGGCTGGTGCCGAAGCGGACCGGGGACCGCAGCGGCGATGCATCGTCACCGGCGAGATCCGCGACCGGGCCCGCCTGCTTCGGTTCGTGGTCGGGCCCGAGGGCGAGATCGTACCCGATACCCCGGCGCGGCTGCCGGGCCGGGGTTTGTGGTTAACGCCGCGCCGCGATATAGTGGAGCGGGCGGCGGCGAAGCGGCTTTTCGCCCGGGCGGCGCATCGTCTGGTGACCGTGCCGGACGACCTTGCGGACCGCGTCGAGGCGCTGTTGGCGCGGCGCTGCGGCGACCTGCTCGGGCTCGCCCGCCGGGCCGGCGGCGCCGTTTCGGGCTTCGACCGCGTCGCCGAGGCGTTGCGTCGGGACAAGGTTGCGGCGCTGCTGTTCGCGCTCGACGGCGCCGAGGGCGGTCGCCGCAGATTGGGCGCGGGCGGGCGCGCCTTGCCGGCGGCGAGCGTGGTGTACGCCGCGGAATTGGGCGCGGCCTTCGGTCGTGATCGCGCCGTGCATGTCGCGGTCGGTCCGGGGCCGTTGTGCGGGCGGCTATTGATCGACCTGGAGCGGCTCGCCGGCTTTCGCGCCGGGGCCGCAGTGGATTTTGGAACGGTTTCGGCGTCGGCCGGACCGCAAACGCAGGATGGTAGCGTCGGATCACATGGCTGAAGCGAACGAGCAAGAACAGACCGAGCAAGAGCAGAAGCGCCCGCTGACCCTGCGTTCCGGCGGAACCCTCGGCCTGCGGCGGCCGGTCGAGACCGGCCAGGTACGTCAGAGCTTCTCGCACGGCCGCTCGAAGCAGGTCACCGTCGAGGTGCGCAAGAAGCGCGCGATCGGTCCGGGCGGGGCACCCGAGCCCTCCCGACCCGAACCCGGCGCGCCGGTCGCGCGGGCACAGCCAGCCGCGCCCGCCCAGGCGCCGGCTGCGGTCGAGCCGGCGCGCCGCACGCTTGGGGTGGCGCGCACGCTGACCGCCGAGGAGCACGCTGCGCGGGTGCGCGCGGTGCAGGATGCCGCTAAGGCCGATGCCGATGCCCGCCGCCGCGCCGCGCTCGCCGAGGAGGACCGCCGCCGCGAGGAGGAGGAGCGGGCCGCCGTCGAGGCGCGCGAGCGCGCCGAGGAAGAGGTGCGCCGCCGCACCGAAGAAGTCGAAGCCCGCCGCCGCGAGGAAGAAGGGGCGAAAAAGCGCTCCGAAGAGGAGGCCGCTCGTCGGCGCGAGGAAGAGTCGCGCCGTGAGGTCGCCGAACGCGCCGGCAAGGCCGCCGCGGCCAAGGTCGCCGCGCTCACCGCCGCCGGCAAGATGCCGGCCGAGGAGGAGGAAGAGGCACCGGCCCAGGCCCGCCGCCCCGGCGCTCCGCCGACACGCCGGCCGGCTGCCCCGGTACGTCGCGACGAACATCGTCGCCGCACCGGCAAGATGACCGTGACCCGCGCGCTCTCCGACGACGAGGGCGAGCGCATGCGCAGCCTCGCAGCCGTCCGCCGCGCCCGCGAGCGCGAGCGGCAGCGGCTGCATCAGCAGGGCTTGTCCGAGCAGAAAATCGTCCGGGAGGTCATCATCCCCGAAACGATCACCGTGCAGGAACTGGCCAACCGCATGGCCGAACGCGGCGCCGATGTGATCAAGGCGCTGATGCGCATGGGCGTGATGGCGACGATCAACCAGGTTATCGACGCCGATACGGCCGAGCTGATCGTCACCGAATTCGGTCACCGGCTGCGCCGCGTCGCCGAGTCGGATGTCGAGATCGGCCTGCGCGGCAACGCCGACGCCGAAGAGGTGCTGGAGGCGCGTGCGCCGGTCGTGACCGTGATGGGCCATGTCGACCACGGCAAGACGTCGCTGCTGGATGCGCTGCGCCAGACCGATGTCGCCGGCGGCGAGGCGGGCGGCATCACCCAGCATATCGGCGCCTACCGGGTCACGCTGAAGAGCGGTCGCCAGATCACCTTCATCGACACGCCGGGCCACCAGGCGTTCACCGCGATGCGCGCCCGCGGCGCCGATGTGACCGACATCGTCGTGCTCGTCGTGGCTGCCGATGACGGCATCATGGAGCAGACGGTCGAGGCCATCCGCCACGCCAAGGCGGCCGAAGTGCCGATCATCGTCGCGATCAACAAGATCGACCGGCCCGATGCGCGGCCCGAGCGGGTGCGCCAGGAGCTGTTGCAGCACGAGCTGGTCGTCGAAGAGCTCGGCGGCGAGGTGCTCGATGTCGAGGTCTCGGCATTGAAGAAGACCAATCTCGACAAGCTCGAAGAGGCGATCCTGCTGCAGGCCGAATTGCTCGACCTGAAGGCAAACCCGGCACGACCGGCCGAGGGCGTCGTCCTCGAAGCCAAGCTCGAACGCGGCCGCGGCCCGGTCGCGACCGTGCTGATCCAGCGCGGTACGCTGAAGGTCGGCGACATCTTTGTCGCCGGCAGCGAATGGGGCCGGGTGCGGGCGCTGACCGATGACCGCGGCCAGAGCGCGCGCGAAGCCGGCCCGTCGACGCCGATCGAGGTTCTGGGCCTCAACGGCATACCGCTCGCCGGCGACGATTTTGTCGTCGTCGACAGCGAAGGCCGGGCCCGCGAGGTCGCCGACTTCCGCCACCGCCGGCGCCGCGACACCGCCGCCGCGGCGACCGGACGCGGCACCCTCGAGCAAATGTTCTCGCAGATTGCCTCGGGGGTCGCAAAGGAGCTGCCCGTGGTCGTCAAATCCGACGTCCAGGGCTCGCTTGAAGCGATCACCGGCTCGCTGGCGAAACTGTCGACCGAAGAGGTCGCGGTGCGGGTATTGCATTCGGCCGTCGGCGGGATCACCGAAAGCGACGTGATCCTGGCCAAGGCGACCAATGCCGTGATCGTCGGCTTCAATGTCCGCGCCAACCCGCAGGCCCGCGACCTAGCCCGGCGCGACGGCGTCGAGATCCGCTATTACTCGATCATCTACGACGTGATCGACGACATCCGGAACGCGCTTTCCGGTCTGTTGGCGCCGAGCTTGCGCGAGAAGTTCCTCGGTAACGCGGAAATCCGCGAGGTGTTCAACATCACCCGGGTCGGCAAGGTCGCCGGCTGCCGCGTCACCGAAGGCACGGTCAAGCGCGGCGCCAAGGTCCGCCTGCTGCGCGACAACGTCGTGATCCACGAGGGCGCGCTGAAAACCCTGAAGCGGTTCAAGGACGAGGTGCGCGAGGTCCAGGAAGGCTACGAATGCGGCATGGCCTTCGAGAGCTACCAGGACATCCAGGCCGGCGATGTGATCGAGTGCTTCGAGGTCGAAGAGGTCGCCCGCGCGCTGTGACGGCTTGCCGCGGGCGCTAGAAAATGACCGGGAAATGACTGAACGGCTCTCTTTGGCCAACGCGCTCGCCGATGCGAAAATCGAGCGCTCCGCGGCCGAACGGATCGCGACCGAAATCTTCGACGCGATCCACGACAGCGTTGCCACCAAAGCGGATATCGCGACGCTCAAGGCCGATTTGCAGCGTGTAGAAGGGTCGCTTCGCAGCGAGATGGAATTACTTGAATATCGGCTCCCCACGCGGCTCGGGAGCATTATCGTCGTCGCCGCCGGAGTGCTCTTCGCCGCGCTGCGTTATCTGCCGGCTACCCACTGAGCGCCGGCAATTCTGGCGCACCGGTGCCGGAACTCGAACACCATTGAAGTTTGAGATCGACTCTCGATACGTCGATGAGGTGTCAAGTCTTACCCACGGCGCGGCGTGTTCGCGCGCCTAAATTCGGGCTCCATCGAAGACCGGATACCAAAGTAGAACCTATGCCCCGCCGAAGACGCCAACATGAATACGGCCTGCCGGCGCAGCCGCCGAGCCAGCGGCAATTGCGGGTCGGCGAGGAAATGCGGCATGCGCTGGCCCAGCTGCTGCGTCCGGGCGAATTGCGCGATCCCGCGCTGCACGAGGCCAGCGTGACCGTGACCGAGGTGCGGATGAGCCCCGACCTGCGCAACGCCACCGCCTTTGTGATGCCGCTCGCCGGAACCAAGGCCGACGAGATCATGGCCGGACTCGAACGCAGCGCCGGGTTTTTGAAGGCGCGCATCGGCCGCAACCTTGGTCTGCGCTATACGCCCAACCTGTCCTTCGCCTTCGATCGCGCCTTCGAGCATGCCGAACGCATCACCCACCTGCTCGCCGATCCTGCGGTCGAGCGCGACCTGCACGCCCCAGACGCCAATGCCGACGCCGAGGATCGGAATGGCGGTTGAGCCGGCGCTCGCGGGCTGGCTCGTGATCGACAAGCCGCAAGGGCTGACCTCGAGCCGGGTCGTCGAGAAACTGCGCCGCTCCCTGAAGGTCAAAACCGGCCATGCCGGCACCCTCGACCCGCTCGCCACCGGGGTCTTGCCGATCGCCCTCGGCGAGGCGACGAAGACGATCCGCTTCGCCTCGGCCGGACGAAAGCGCTACCGTTTCACGATCCGCTGGGGCGCTGCAACCGACACCGACGACCGCGAAGGCGCCGTCCTCGCCGAAAGCCCGGTTCGGCCCGGTGCCGGTGCGATCCGCGCCGCCCTGCCGGGTTTCGTCGGCAGGATCGCGCAGCGGCCGCCGGCCTATTCGGCGATCAAGATCGACGGCCGCCGCGCCTATGCGCTGGCCCGCGCCGGCCGCCCGCCGGACCTGAAATCGCGGCCGGTCGAAATCGACGAACTCCGCCTGCTCGATATCCCCGACCCCGACCATGCCGAATTCGAGGCAGCCGTCGGTGGGGGCACCTATATCCGCTCGCTGGCCCGCGATCTCGCCGAGGCGCTCGGCACCAGGGGGCACATCGTTGAGTTGCGCCGGCTTTCGGTGGCTCCGTTCACCGAAAACCAGGCGATTTCCCTGGATTCGGCGCTGGCCCTTGGGCATAGTCTCGCCGCTTCCGGGCATCTGCTGCCGATCGAGACGGTGCTGGACGACATCCCGGCACTCGCCCTGACGGCGGCCGAAGCCGCGCGGTTGCGGCATGGTCAGCGGGTGATCCCCGAGGACCCATGTCGAAAGTCGCGGCTCCTCGGGCTCGCGGACGGCACAATCGTCGGCGCCAGACACGACCAGCTTCTGATCGCGGTGGCGCAGATCGAAAACGGCGGTCTTAAGCCGGTGCGCATTCTCAACCGCTGAACAAGGGAAAATCCCGATGTCGATTACCGCCGAGCGCAAGCAGACGCTCATCTCGGAATATGCGACCAAATCGGGCGACACCGGTTCGCCCGAAGTGCAGGTCGCGATCCTGTCGGAACGGATTCGCAACCTGACCGACCACCTGTCGGGCCACAAAAAGGACTTTCACTCGCGGCGCGGGCTCCTGGTCATGGTCGGCCAGCGCCGTCGGCTGCTCGACTACCTCAGGCGCTCGGACGCGACCCGCTACGAGACGCTGATCGGCCGGCTCGGGCTGCGCCGTTGACATCAGACCGGCGACCCTGGCCGGCGACAGCGCGCAACCGGATTTGCGCGATGGCCGAGGGATTGCCATATCCCCAAAATCGGGCGCTGCCGAACGAGGCAGCCCCCTGCAATGCGGTCCGCGGCCAGCAATCCGGCTGCCGCCGCCGCTTGTCCGTTCGGACGGAAGGAAGATGAATGTTTCAGGTTTATCGTAAGGAATTGATGTGGGGCGGCCGTCGCCTCGTTCTCGAAACCGGCAAGATGGCCCGCCAGGCCGACGGCGCGGTGCTCGCGACCTATGGCGAGACCACGGTGCTGTGCACCGCCGTGGCGGCGAAAACGGCCAAGGCGGGGCAGGATTTCTTTCCGCTGACCGTCAATTACCAGGAAAAGACGTTTGCCGCCGGCAAGATTCCCGGCGGTTTCTTCAAGCGCGAAGGTCGCCCCACGGAAAAGGAGACCTTGACCTCGCGGCTGATCGACCGGCCGATCCGGCCGCTGTTCGCCTCAGGGTTTCGCAATGAGACCCAGGTCGTCTGCACGGTGCTGAGCCACGATCTCGAAAACGACCCCGACGTCGTGGCGCTGGTCGGTGCCTCGGCGGCGTTGACGCTGTCCGGCATTCCGTTCCTCGGCCCGATCGCCGGCGCCCGCGTCGGCTTTATCGACGGCGAGTACGTGTTGAACCCGCGGCTCGATCAGTTGCCCGAGTCGAAGCTCGACCTCCTCGTCGCCGGCACCCAGCAGGGCGTGCTGATGGTCGAATCGGAAGCAAAGGAGCTGTCGGAGGAGACGATGCTCGGCGCCGTCACTTTCGGGCATCAGGGGTTCCAGGCGGTCATCGACGCGATCATCGAACTGGCCGAGACCTGCGCCAAGGATCCGTGGCCGCTCTCCGAGCCGGCCGCCAACAAGGCCGCAGTCGAAGCGCGGCTGCGCGAGGCGGTCGGCCCGCGGCTCGACGCCGCCTATCGCGAGACCGGCAAGCAGGCGCGCAGCGATCTGCTCGACGCGGCGAAGGCCGCCGCGGCGGCGCTGTTCGAGGACGAGGACGACCGCGCCTTGGCGCTGAAATTGTTCAAGGACCTCGAAAAGGAGATCGTCCGCGGCGCCATCCTGCGCGAGGGCAAACGCATCGACGGCCGCGACACGCGCACCGTGCGGCCGATCTCGGCCGAGGTTGGCCTGCTGCCGCGGGCGCATGGCTCGGCCCTGTTCACCCGCGGCGAAACCCAGGCGCTGGTCGTCGCCACCCTCGGCACCGGTCAGGACGAGCAGATTATCGACGCGCTCGAAGGCGAGTACCGCGAAAACTTCATGCTGCACTACAACTTCCCGCCCTATTCGACCGGCGAAGCCAAGCGGATGGGGTCGCCCAGCCGGCGTGATATCGGTCATGGCAAGCTCGCCTGGCGCGCGGTGCGGCCGCTGCTGCCGCCAAAGGAGAGCTTCCCCTACACGATCCGGGTCGTCTCCGAGGTCACCGAGTCGAACGGCTCGTCCTCGATGGCCTCGGTCTGCGGCGCCTCGCTGGCGCTGATGGACGCCGGCGTGCCGCTGCCGCG
>Ga0073928_10007638_pt1 | contig 13894 bp, 14 predicted proteins | sample PaiPotPPA55metaG_FD_76969 | JGI IMG/M metagenome (GOLD analysis project Ga0073928, IMG submission 76969) | Iron sulfur acid spring bacterial and archeal communities from Banff, Canada, to study Microbial Dark Matter (Phase II) - Paint Pots PPA... ... | reverse complement strand
GCCGACACCGCCGCGGGCGACGACGGGCGGGGCGATCGGATCGACCGGCAGATCCTCGGTCAGCGGTTCGAGCTCTGCGAACGTACGCGCCTGCAGCGCCTTCTCGACCCGCTCCGCCAGCTCGTCAGGCTCGAGCCGGCCGTCCCCGGCCGCGACCCGCAGGATATCGACCACCCGGTCCCGGTCCTCGTGCGATACGCGCAGCAACCGCGGGTCACGGGAATCGCGAGGCGCATCCATGCTCATGATTGCCACCCTACCGAAAAGGGTTGCGCACAGCGTCCAGCGCAGCGCATGATCAGTCCCCATGACGCTGGAAGGCCGCCGCCTGGTGGCACCCGACCTCGAACTCCTCGCCCAAGGCCGAGACGCCGACGTCTACGCCCTCGACGACGCCACCGTGCTGCGCCGCTACCGTGACCCCACCCACAGCAACACGCTGATGGAGGCGAAGGTCATGGCGTACCTCGCCGAACACGGCTACCCCGTCCCCCGCGTCCACGACGCCACCGACACCGACCTCGTCCTCGAACGCCTCAACGGCCCCACCCTGTTCGAGGCCCTCGAAGCCCAGCCGGACAGCCTCGCGCACAACGCCCGGCAGCTCGCCGAACTCCACGACCGGCTCGCCGCCGTCCCCGCCCCCGACTGGCTCCCGGCGCCCCGCAACGGCCACGGACGCGCCGCCGCCGGCACCCGGGCCTCCGTGCTGCACCTCGACCTGCACCCGCTCAACGTGATCCTCACCCCTGAGCGCGGACCCATGGTCATCGACTGGACCATCGCCGCCGCCGGAGACCCCGCCTTCGACCTCGCCCGCACCATCGTCACCATCTCGACCGCGGACCTGCCGGAAGCCCAGACCGCGCTCCTGCGCCGATACACCCGGATCCTGCGCCACGCCAGCACCTCCGACCCGAGCCCGCATCTCGCCGACGCGGCCCGCGCAAAACTCGCCGAGCCCAACAAGACCGAGTCCGAGGCCGCCCGGCTCCGAGCCCTGATCGAAAGCGCCGAGGGCGCCGAGGACGTCAAACACGCCGATCGGGCCGAACGGGCCGAACGCAAGCGGCCGGAACTGTGACGTCCATTTCCTGACGGCACGTCGACACGTCGTCACATCGCGGCGATCGACTCCGGAGCCGCTCCGCACGTGAGAGCGCCTACGGCACCGGCAGCGCCCCACCTCGGCGCACTGCTCCCCCTAGTCCCTGATCCCCGTGTTCACCGGCGAATTCAGCGGCGCCCCCGGCCACAGCGCCAGCTCGTAATGACCTGTCAGGCCGGTAACAGGAGCGTCCAGCGGCGGACGCTCCGTCTCCAGCAGGCCCACCGCCGCGTCCGAGGCAGCCAGGAAATCATCGAAGACCATCGCCACGAACCGGAAGACTACGCGCCCGAACATTTGTACGCTAGGGAACCGCAACCGCACTGAGCCAAACGTGTAATACGCTACTGCGGCCCGAAGGCCCGCGATCCCGCACCCACACGGCTCGCCCGCCCGAGCCGCCCCGACGAGGAGACCCAGCGTGACCACCGGACTGCGCACCTGGTTCGACAAGGCCGGCCCCCTCGCGCAATCCCTCACGGGACTCGCCGCCCTCATAACCCTGATCGCCCTCGCCCTCCTGCTCTGGCGCGCCACCCGAGCCCTGCGCGGCAAAAAAGCCGCCGACACCCTCACCGTCGTCGCCGCGGCCATGGCCTCCTCCGTCGCCGCGACCGGCATGTGGCACTTCTTCAGCCGCACCATGCACCTGCCCACCTGGATCCAGGCGGTGCTCTTCGCGTTCATGGAGATCAGCGTCCTGGCATCCGCGCTGCGCGCCCGCGCCAACGTCGCCCGCGACGGCCAGGCCGGCGCCGACGGACTCGCCGTGTGGGTGCTGACCTCAGCATCCGGGCTCATGTCCGCATCCGAGGCAACCTCCCCGCAGGAAGCCCTCGTCCGTCTCGGCGCGCCCCTCGTCGCCGCATGGCTCTGGGAACGCAGCATGGTCCCCGAGCGCCGCGCCCAGCGCGCCGCCCAGGGGTCGCCGGAGACCGCGGTCCGCTGGCTCTTCTCGGTCAAGCGCATCGCCGTACGCCTCGGCCTCGCCACCGCCCTCGGCGCCGATCTCGAGACCGAGGACGCCAACCGCCGCATCGACCGCTTCGTGCGCGCCGACACCAAGGCCCAGCGCGCCGGTGCGCTCACCCGACGCCGCGCCGCCCGCCGCCGCGACCGCGCCCACGCCCGCCTGATGGAGCAGGCGCGCATGCAGGCCGACCCGCGCGCCCTCTACTCACACCTCGGCCGCCAGGCCATCCTCGACGTCCTCGCCCGCCTCGGCGGAGACGACGCCGTCATCGACCGCGAGCGCGCCCGCCAGATGCAGCACATCCTCGCCGACGCCGCGACGCAAGGGCCCTCGACGCAGAGCCAGAGCCCGTCGACGGACGCGCCGACGGCCCCGAGTGCAGGCGCGGCTGCGGGTGCGGCGGCGGGTGGCACGGGTGCGCGTCGGGCGCGGAGCGCGGCCCCCACCGCGCCGGCGCCGGCTCCGTCAGCGGTCTCCGTCGACCCGATGGTCACTCAGCTGCCCGAGCCCGCGCTGGACCCCGCGTACGCCCAGTATTCCCAGTACCCCGGGCACCCGGGATACGCCCAGCAGCAGGCACCGCTCGTGCCGACGGCGCCCCTGCCGCGCCAGGACGAACTCCCGCTCCAGCTCCCCGAACAGCCCATCCCGGCCGCACCACACATCCCGGGCGCCCGCCAGCACGACGGTAACGGCACCGGCGCGGGTGCGGGCACGCTGAACGGCGCCGCGGCCAACGGCGCTTACGGGGCTTACGGGCTCAACGGGACTAACGGGGCCAACGGAAGCGCCGTCAACGGCCAGCCGCGCACCGCCGCACGCGCCCAGATCCCGGTCGAGCCGGTCCGCTTCGTCGCGGCCACGCTCCCCGAGCCCCAGCCGGAACCCGCGCCCGCCTACGGCTACGACGACCCGGAGCCCGAGCCGGAGCAGCCGGCCGCCCCCGTCATCGACCACGATCTCGCCGACCGGATAACCCGCGCCATGGCCAACTCGCCGATACCGCCGAACCTGCTCAAGCTCGCCAACGAGATCGGCATAAGCCCCGGCGCCATCCACGACACCATCGACGCCCTCGGCGGCTACAACGCCGTCTGGAGCCGCGTACGCCAGGACCGCGACGCCGAGACCGCTGACACCGACGCCGCTTTCTACTCGGCCTGATCCGACTACGTCCGACTACCGCCGGAACCGATCCACCGGGCGCGCGTCACCTGCCTCAACTGGCAACGTGCGCCGACAGGCGGTCTGATACCTCGTCACTCGCGTCGGCGCGCACCCGCCGAACCCACACCAGCAGCATCACGCTGAGCACCGCGGCGTACGCGCACCACGTCGACGCGAACGCCAACCGCCACGCGGCGGCGCAGCCCGCGGCCCCGACCGTGGCCGCAGTCCCGAACCAGCGCACGAACCGGTCCGGGCTCAGCAGCGGCGCCGCGAGCGTGGCGACCAGGTACCCGGCGATCAGCAGCCAGCTCGCCTGGATCCCCAGCCCGTAATCGAGCACGTGCCCCTTCGCCGACGCCGTCACCTGCCTGCCGGCCACGTCGGCGCCCATGACGGCCGAGACCGCTATCCCGCACGCCAGACACACGCTCAGACGCCGATGCCCCTCCGGCCACGCCGAGACCAGCACACCCGCCGGAACCAGCGTCGGCAGCACCACGAACGCGATCACCGACCACACGTCGATTGCCGCGCGCCCGACCCCGGTCGAAACCCGCCCCTGCACGTCCAGCCACACCACCGCCTCCACCAGCTGATGCAGCCCGAGCACCAGCGGCAGCGAACCGAGCACCCGGTCCCGCCCACACCGTGCCCCCAGCAGCGTCACCACGCCGATCGACGTCACCACGCCGCCCGCGACCGCATCAGCTGAGGGGCTCCAACACATGCCACTACCCTTACCCGGGTGATCACGGCCCGCACCACCGCCGGCGAACTCCGTCGATATTCGAGCCCGCACACTCCCCCGCCTGGCCCTGCGCCCAGTCCTCGGCTGGCCCCCGGCGGCCCGCGCGCTACGCTACCGGCGTGACGGACCTTCAGCTGCACACGCCCGCCCCCGCAGCCCCGCTCGTCCCACCTGCCCCCGAAGACCCCCTCGCCGAAGCCACCACCGCCTGGCTCGCCGCCAAGAAGCCCACCACCCGCGACGCCTACCGCCGCGACCTGCGCTCCTGGGCCCAGTTCTGCACCCAACGCGGACAGCACCCCCTGCTGGCCCGCAAACCCGACGCCGACCTGTTCGGCGCCTGGCTCCAGGACCAGGCGGGCCCCGGCCTCACCGCCGCGTCCGCGGCCCGCCGGATGGCCGCCGTCTCCTCCTGGTACCGCTACCTCGTCGCCTGCGACCTGCACGAGCGCAACCCGTTCAGCGCCGCCGAACGCCCGCGCGTCGACCGCGACTTCAGCGCCACCGCGTTCCTCGACGAACCCTCAGCCCGCCGCCTGATCACCGCCGCCGAACAGCACCGCGGCATCACCGGCCTGCGCGACGCCGCCATGGTCCGCCTCATGCTCCAACTCGGCATTCGGGTGACCGAGGTCTGCGCCCTGAACATCGACTCCCTCGGCACCACCGCGGGCCAACGCACCGTCACCGTGCACGGCAAGGGCGGCAAGCGCGTCGTAAGGGCCCTGCCCCCGTCCGCCGCGACCACCCTCGACCGCTACCTCGCCGCCCGCGACGCCGCGCTCGCCACGGCCGCCGCTGCTGCAACTGGCGCCGCCGCCTCAGTCACCGCGACGGAGACCGCGCGGGAATCCGTGCCGGACGCCCGACACCCGGCCCACCCCCTCGACGCCGCCTCGGGCCACGCCACCGGACCCGCGTACGCCGACAACGCGCCGCGTCCCCTGTTCACCACCGAGACCGGACGCCCCGTCGACCGCACGCACCTGTTCAAACTCGTCCGCCGGCTCGCCCGCGAAGCCGGACTCCCGCACCCCGACGCCATCACCCCGCACTCCCTGCGCCACACCTTCGCCACCCTCGCCACCGAACGCGGCGCCGACCTCGACGACCTGCAGGACGCCATGGGCCACGCCGACCCCCGCACCACCCGCCGCTACCAGCGCTCCGCCCGCCGCCTGGACCGCGACCCCGCACACCTGGTAGCCGCCGCCCTCGGCTGAGCCCACGCGGCCGAACCCGCCCGGCCGAACCCGCCCAGCTACCGCCGAGCTCGGCGAACCTCGGCGCCGACTCCGTGCTCGAACGCCGTGCTCGACCTCAGCGCTTTACCTCGGCCCTGACCTCGACCGAAAGCGCGGCCGAGAGCTCCGCGCCACGGCCGCGCCACCCATTCGCTTAAGCCGAACGGGCGAAAGTAACTGTGCATATATACGCAGAAGGGGAGAATCTAGGTGCAAACATCCCCTTAGGGAAGAAGCAAGCCGTGATCCTGTCCCTCCCCGTCGTCGTACTCTTCGGCGTCATGATGCTCCTGCTCATCCGCAAGGGAGGCATGAAGATCTCCCACGCGCTCGTGGCCATGGTCTTCGGCTTCTACCTCGCCTCCACCACCCTCGCGACCCAGATCAACTCCCTGGACTCGACCATCGCGAACCTCATAGACTCCGTGCATCCGTGAACCTGCACATGCATCCGGGGCGCGCCCCCCGGCCGGAATGGCGCCCCCTCGCGCACCACCACGCCGCTCCGCGCCGCCGAACCCACCGGTAAAGTAGAAGTCTGCGACAGATCAGACACACGAGGACACTGCCGACAAACCGCCGACGCGCCGCCGACACGATCGAGGAGGGGACGAGTGTGCCGAACAACCCCCCAGCGACCATCCCCACGGCCCTGACCGCCGTACGCCACGGCCAGTCCACCGCCAACGCAGCCTTCGCCGAAGCCAACGCCACCGGCGCCCTCACCGTCCCCATCACCGAACGCGACGCCGACCTGCCGCTCACCGACCTCGGCCGCGCCCAGGCCACCGACCTCGGCAGGCGCCTGGCCGCACACCCCCCGCAGCTCGTCTACTGCTCCCCCTACCTGCGCGCCAGAGACACCCTCGAGACCGCCCTGGCCGCCGCGCACGACCACGGCGCCCCGCACCCCGCCACCATCCCCGTCCACTACGACGAACGCCTCAGAGACCGCGAGACGGGCTCCTGGGAGATGCTCACCGAGGCCGCCCTGCGCCGCAAATACCCCGAGGACATCGCCCGCCGCGAACACGTCGGCCACTACTACTTCCGCCCGCCCTGCGGCGAGAACTTCCCCGACGTGCAACTGCGCGTCCGCTCCGTGCTCGCCGAAGCCCTCCCCGCCGCCGCCGGACGCCACCTCCTGCTCGTCGCCCACGACGCCGTCGTCCTCATGCTCCGCATGATCCTCGACCCCCTCGACGAAGCCGGCTTCCTCGACCTGTGGGCCAGACACGGCGCCGTCGGCAACTGCGCCGTCACCCGCTGGGACGCCGACCCCGCAGCCCAGACCCCGCGCCTGCGCCTGACCCAGGCCAACGACGCCGGCCACCTCGCCGCCGACCGGCACACCGCCTGACAACCCGCCTGCCAACGACGCACTGGGCACAACCGGGCACGACCGGCCAACTGACGGCCCAACGACCGGCCACCCGACCACAGCGGCCCGCCGCCGGCACCGAGCCGACGACGGGCCGCCACACGTACCCGCATGCACCGCCCGCGGTAGACGCCGACGTAAGCCGCCTGCGTCCACCGCGGAGGAACGCTCAGACCTCCACCGGCCGCTCGTTGTACACGCCCGTGTACTCCTGGCCCGTCAGCTTGCCGATCTCGGACACCACCGCGTCCGCCACCGCCCGCCTCGCCCGCGCGTTCTCCGCCACGGCCTCCCCCGGGAACCCCACCTCGGACGCGATGATCGGCTCCCCGAACCGCACCGTTATCCGCCGCAGATGCGGCCGCTTCGACCCCACCGGCAGCACATCGTTCGTCCCCACCAGACCCACCGGCACGATCGGCGCCTTCGACTTCAGCGCCAGCCAGCCCACCCCCACCCGGGCCCGGTACAGCCGACCGTCCAGCGAGCGCGTCCCCTCCGGATAGATCCCGAACGCCACCCCCGCCTCCACCACCTCGAGCGCCGTGTCCAACGCCGCCTGCGCCGCCCGGTGATCCCCCCGCCGCACCGGCACCGCCCCGATCCCGGTGAAGAACCCCTTCATCAGCCGCCCGCGCAGCCCGGGCGTAGTCCAGTACTCGGACTTCGCCAGGAACGCCACCCGCCGCGGACAGATCAGCGGAATCAAGATCGAATCGATGAAGGACAGATGGTTCGACGCCAAAATCACCGGACCGTCCGCCGGAAGATTCTCCAACCCCTCGATCCGCGGCCGCCAGATACCCAACGCCAGCCGGGTCACCAAGACCTTCAGCACCGCGTAGAACACGCCTCGCCTCTTCCTCCGAGCCACCGCACGCACCAAGCCCGCGGTACCGCCGCGAACGCGACGCCGCGAACACGACGGTACCGAAGAATACGGTGTCTCCTCGTTCAGGTGGCAACCCGGCGACACGATACGGACAAGACACCGGCCGCCGCACCGCCTGCTGCACTACCTCCATGCAGCCCACCCGCTGGACCGACCCCCGCCTCGCCGCCGCCTACGTCACCCGAAACGACCTGCTCGACCGCGACACCGCCTGGCCCGAACTCACCACACTGCTCACCAGCCCCGAACCCCGCCGAGGCCTAGGCCGCCCCGACGCCATCGTCCTCGAACTCGGCAGCGGACCCGGCCACTACGCCCGCTACCTCGCCGACAACCACTGGACCGCCACCTACGCCGTCGACATCTCCCCCGCCATCCACCGACATGGCGAACAGCACATCCGCGACGCCTGGATCCACCGCACCCTCCCGCACCGCGACGGCAGCCTCCCGCTCCGCCGCTGCCAATGCACCGCAGCCCTCGCCCACCTGCTCCTGTGCCACATCCGGCAACCCGCCCACATCCTCGCGCTACTCACCGAAACCCGCCGAGCCCTCCGCCCGAACGCCCCCCTCGCCCTCATCGAGCCAGGCGACTTCGGCCGCGACTTCCAACTCCTGCGCTACGGCCACCCGAACACCGACACCGAACCCCGCCCCGGCGAGCCGTACCCCATCGACTACACCCTCACCGACGCGACACGCCTGCGCACCACCGCCTACCTCCACCCGCCGCAACTCCTCGCCGACCTGCTCAAGCGGGCCGGATTCCACCTCGACCTCATCAAACCCCTCCCACTCCCGTCCCACGGCGGCGTCCCCTTCACCCTGTGGATCGCCCATGCCGAATAAACTGTACAAAAGGTGCATACGGGCGAAGGGTGCAGAACGATGGCCGAAAGTGTGACAGCAGCACTGTCGAAGACCCGCGATGAACTCGCCGACCTCTACCGCGATCTGCACCAGAACCCGGAACTGTCGCTACAGGAGAAAAGGTCCGCCAAGCTCCTGGCGCAACGCCTCCGGACCGCGGGATTCGACGAGGTCGTCGAAGAAGTCGGCGTCACCGGCGTAGTGGGCGTCCTGCGCAACGGCCAGGGCCCGGTAGTAATGCTCCGCGCAGACTTCGACGCACTCCCCGTACACGAGCAAACCGGACTGCCCTACGCCAGCACCACCCGCGCCGTCGACCACGAAGGCCGCGACGTCCCGGTGATGCACGCCTGCGGCCACGACATGCACGCCACCTGCCTCACCGGCGCCGCTGATCTACTCGCACACACCCGCGACCACTGGCGCGGAACACTGCTAGTGGTGTTCCAGCCCGCCGAGGAACTCGCAACCGGCGCACGCGGCATGGTCGACGACGGCCTGTTCGAACGCTTCCCCGCACCTGAGATCGTGCTGGGCCAGCACGTAGCACCGCTCCCCGCCGGATTCATCGGCTACGGCACCGGCCCCGTGATGGCAGCGGCCGACTCCCTCAACATCACCCTGCACGGCCGCGGCGCCCACGGATCGCGCCCCGAGGCCTCGATCGACCCCGTCCTGATGGCCGCGAACGTCGTCACCCGATTGCAGGGCATCGTCGCCCGCGAAGTACCGCCGGCGGAGTCCGCCGTAGTGACCGTGGGCCGCCTGCAGGCCGGCACGAAAGACAACATCATCCCCGACCGAGCAGAACTTGGGATCAATATCCGCACCTACACCCCGGCCACCCGCGACATCGTCCGCGCCGCAATCGAGCGCATCGCCACCGCGGAATCGCAAGCAAGCGGCGCGGAACGCGCGCCCGAGTTCTCCTGGTTCAGCTCAGTGCCGGCCCTGGTGAGCGAACCGGACGCCACCCACACGACGGTCGCCGCCTTCGCAGAGCACTTCGGGCAACAACGGATCATGCCGATGCCGCAGGTGAACGCAAGCGAGGACGTAGGCGTGTTCGGCGAGGCCGCCGGAGCGCCCACAGTGTTCTGGTTCTGGGGCGGCCTGGACACCCACACCGTCCTGACCGCACTCAAGGAGGACCGGCTGGACCAACTGCCGGGCAACCACTCCCCATTCTTCGCCCCCCTGATCGAACCGACCCTCAGCACCGGTGTCGAAGCACTCGTCGTGGCCGCGCTCACCTGGCTGGCGAAGCCATGACCCGGATACGTCGGAAACCCGCCATCCATCACGTGGGATCAGGAGATCCGGGCGTGATGATCCAGCAAGCGAGTGAGTAACTGCACGAACTGGTCCCGTTCGGCCGCACTCAGCGGCTCCAACAGTTCGTCATGGAGGTCGTCCAGGACCTTGTCGAGCAGGCGCAGGTGACGGCGACCCGAAGCAGAGATCGTGATGATGTTGCGGCGCCGGTCATCGGGATCCGGAGCGCGCTCGACGAGGTCACGCTCGGTCAGCTCGTTGAGCACGCCAACCATGTCACTGCGATAGATACCAGAGCGCCTACTCAGCTCAGCCTGACTGCCCGGCCCGTACTCCTGCAGGGAGGCGAGCACGGCGTAGTGCCACTTGCGTGCATCCGCCCCGGCCAATCCCTCGCTGATCAGCCGGTCCGACCGCACGGTCAGCTGAGACAACAGCCGACTCGCCCGCCGACGCAGCCTGTCAGGCGTCTTGAGCGCGCCGTCGTCGTCAGGCACGTCCGCGGCCTCGGCTCTTTCGGCTCTGATCACGGCGCCCATCCTATTCCTTGCGTTAGTCCGACTAACGATGTACGTTCGTTCGCGCCGAAAACGTTAGTGCCACTAACGTTAATCGGGCGAAGTCCAAGGAAGGAAGCGCTTGCCCACCAAGTCAGTACAGATACCCACCACGGACGGCCAAGCCGACGCATTCGCCGCCTTCCCGGACCGCGACGCGTCGCACCCGGGAGTGCTGCTGTACTCGGACGCCTTCGGCCTGCGGCCGGCGCTGGAAGAGATGGCCCGCGAACTTGCCCGACACGGGTACTACGTACTCGTACCCAACCTCTACTACCGGCACGGCCCAGCGCCAGTGATCGAACTCCCCGCGCACATCGGAGAAGACATCCGGCCCGAGGTCTTCGCCCGGCTCCTGCCCCTGATCAACGCGCACACCACCGAACGTGCCATGCGCGACGCCGACGCCTACATCAGGTTCCTCACGACCCAGCCCGAGGTAAGCGTCGGACCAATCGCCGCGATCGGCTACTGCATCGGCGCCGTCCTGGCGATCCGCACCGCAGCCGCCCACCCCGACCAGGTAGCCGCCGTCGCCGGATTCCACCCCTTCTTCTTGGTCACCGACGCGCCCGACAGCCCCCACCGCCTGTTCCCCAGGCTCACCGCCCAGATCCACCTCGGCCTCGCCGAAGGCGACATGACGCCCAAGTCCACCAGCACGCTCAACCAGGCCCTGGACGCCGCAGGCATCGACTACACCGCCGAGATCTACCCCGGCACCATCCACGGCTTCACCATGTCCGACACCGACGCCCTCAACCCCGCCGCACTACAGCGCCACTGGGACCGCCTGCTCCCGCTCCTCGGCCGCACCCTTGCAGAAGTCAGACCCGGTCGAGAGGACGATGCGGCCCCTCCGGCAACTCCGCCGTGATCGTGTCGCCCGGACGCACCACGCCACCCACCCGGACGACGCTCATGATTCCGGACTTGCGCACAAGGTTCCCCGCCTCATCACGCCCGACAACCTGCTTCAGCAGCCCGTCCTGAAAGTTGTCGATCTGCAGGCACGGATTACGCAGCCCGGTAACCTCCACCACCGCCTCGCCACCGATACGCAGCAGCGTCCCGACGGGCAAGCCGAGCAGATCGATGCCGCTGGTCGTGATGTTCTCGCCGAGATCGCCGGGCGCCACGTCAAAGCCGTCTCCAGCGAGCTCGGCAAACAACTCCGCCTGAATCAGGTGCACCTGACGAAGGTTCGGCTGGGTAGGGTCCTGCGCGACACGTGAGCGGTGCTTGACCGTGACGCCGGCGTGTACATCACCCTCCACACCGAGCCCGGCAAGCAACCTGATACTGGCTCGGTTCGGCTTGGTGAACGAGTACTCGCCATTGCTGCCGACTGCCGTTACCACCCCAGCCGTGCCACCAACCCCGAGCCCGGTTTCGGCCAGCCTGTCGACACCGAATCCGCTGATCAGAAGACGTTCCTTCCGGTTGCCGGTGAAAAGCTGGCTCCAATCGACAAAGCCTCCGTCACCGATCTCCAACTCCCGGCCGGCGATGTCAGCGTAGACCTTGAAGCAGAGGCCTGTGTAGTACCCGCGCCCAGAGGTCCGATCGGGGTCTTCGGACACCTCGACGTCCGACAGCGCAGTGAGGTCCCGGCAAACCTGGTCGATGACCGGACTGGCTGCTTCGGCCAGGCAGGTCAGCCGAATCCACGTGCGTCGCGCCCCCGCCGCGGCCAAGGCGCGGGCGGCGAACTGGAGGTGCTCAGTCAATTGCTGCTGTTCGAAGGACCGGCCGCCGGTGTCTCGGCCTGCAGTAACCAGCCCGAAGAGTTGGAAGTGGGCGAGCATGCCGGGATCGTCGAACTGCTGAGCGCGCACCACCCGTTGGCTGGCGGCCAAGCGGATCAGCGCACTGGAACGCGGATCAGCAGCCAGGGCAGCCGACCGCCGGAGGGACGCCTCCAGCGCCAGCGCGTTCGTCGGGTCGGCGGCGACCTCGCTACCCCGCACCGTCGCGACCACCTTGCGCGGATCGACGGTGGCGACTGCCGAATGCGCAGCGAGCGGCAGGACCGGGGCGAGCACCAGGACCTCGAAGCCGTCGGGCAGCGCAGAGAACAGGGCGTCTTCGGCACGGCGCAGCGCGGCAAAGCTGACCGGTGCCGGCGACACGAACCGGTCCCCGCGGTAACGGCGCATCACCTCGGGCGGCGAGATCCGCTCCGCCCTGCGCCGGAACACCTCCAACAGCAGCGTGGTCAAATCGGCACCGGGCAACCCTTCGGCCAGCAAATCCAGCAGCTCCGAGCCGCCGACCCGCTCCAGCACCCGACGCAGAGCCGGATTTGCTGAGATGTCCCCGGTGAGCTCATCACGCGTCATGAGCACCGAGTATCACCTGATCACCGTGACCTTGACCAGCGATTTTCGGGCGTTACCACAGCCATCAGGGCTAACCCACTAATCTGATTGTCCGTCCGAAGAGATCAAGCATCGCAAAGTATGAGCGGAGGCGAGGACATGAGCGCAGACGTCTCTGAACTTGCAGTGCACTTCGAGAAGTCGACAGCAGTCTTCGGAACCTCGCCGCTCTACCAAGAACTCTGCAGGATCGTGGCCGCAGAGCCGTCGATCCTCGCCAAGCTCACTCACCGACGCGCCGGCCAGCAGGCCTCATTCCTGTTCTTCGCCGCCCTGCACGACACGCTGCTCGATGGCGCCGATCACCCGCTCCGTGACTACTACGCCTCGCTAGTCCCCGAACCCCGCGACCCCACTGATGTCCGCGTGAGCCTCCTCGATTTCATTCGCCACCACAGTGACCGCCTCGACGAGCTGATCCGGACCCGCCTGGTCCAGTCGAACGTGGTCCGCCGCGCCGCTGCCCTGCGCTACGCACTCTGGGCAGTCCGCCGCCACACCGACCAGCCGATCCACCTGGTAGAGGTCGGGGCCAGCGCCGGACTGTTACTGGCTGTGGCCCGCTACCGCTACCGCATCGGCGGCCGCGAGTTCGGCAACCCCGACTCGACGGTCGTCATCGACAGTGAATGGCGTGGCCCGCAGCCGGTGCCCGATCTGAATGACGTCGCACCGATCGCGACCCGCATCGGCCTGGACCTGCACCCAATCGACGTCACCGACCCGGACGATCGCCGCTGGCTCACGGCCCTGGTTTGGCCCGAAGAGCGCTCGGCGGCAGCACTTCTGGCGGCAGCCATCGCCGAGGCCGCCAACGAGCCGCCGCACATCGTGGCCGGGGACGCGACCGAGCAATGCCGCCGAATCGGTCAGGACCTCCCGGACGGCGAGCCGCGCCTGGTCTTCCACTCCGCAGTGCGCATGCACGTTCCCGCCGAGCAGCGGGCCGGCTTCGATGCGGCGATCGACACGATCGGCGAAGGCGGACCGCTGTTCCACGCGTGGGTAGAACCGCCGGACGCGCCGCACCACCTGTTCCCCGTCGCGCCCGAGAACGGCCTGATGATGCACGGACCCGATGATGCTGCGCCGAAGCCGCTCATCCGGGTCGGCGGCCACCTGCACTGGATGGCGTCGATAGGGTCTGTTTGAGAGGCCTGCCTTCGATCCCGAACCAGCTCACGAACTTGGCCAGACTGTAATTGTCGAGAACCTTGTGAGCCGCCCCGACCTGCTCCAGCAGGCGCTCGAACTCGGCGATGTAGGTGCCGGGTTCATGCAGCACGACCCCGT